>Ga0055584_100000164_pt1 | contig 62899 bp, 57 predicted proteins | sample OSDHelmetaG_FD_58716 | JGI IMG/M metagenome (GOLD analysis project Ga0055584, IMG submission 58716) | Pelagic marine sediment microbial communities from the LTER site Helgoland, North Sea, for post-phytoplankton bloom and carbon turnover... | ecosystem: Environmental > Aquatic > Marine >... | reverse complement strand
GGAATCGAACCCACACCATCAGCTTGGAAGGCTGAGGTTCTACCGTTGAACTACACCCGCAATGGCGCGTTCTGTTTCGAAGTCTGGTGGAGGGGGGAGGATTCGAACCTCCGAAGGTAGAACCAGCAGATTTACAGTCTGCCCCCTTTGGCCACTCGGGAACCCCTCCGCAATGTCAAGCCGCGTAGTGTCTAGTCCAGGGCTAGTCCGTGTCAAGCTCTGCAACAAGAAAAGTTGTGGAGTCGCACTGGTTCTAGCCCTGTGGATCGCGCTGCGGCGCGCTAAACGCTAGGAATGGCGCCAGTTAAAGCCAATCACGCGGCGCCAAGAAATCGTTCGTCAGTGCGGCCTCAGGTGAATTTGGTTCGGGCTCATACGCATATTGCCATCGAGCTTGCGGCGGCATCGACATAAGAATCGATTCAACCCGCCCACCCGACTGCAGCCCGAACAAGGTTCCACGGTCGTAAACAAGGTTGAATTCTACGTAGCGACCACGCCGATACAACTGGAATTCGCGCTCACGTGAGGTATACGGCATGTGCATCCGGCGCTCTACGATTGGCAGATAAGCAGGCAGAAAGCTGTCGGCGACAGCGCGCATGAATTCGAATGTACGTGTAAACCCCCACGCGTTGAGGTCATCAAAGAACAGGCCACCGACCCCACGGGCCTCCTGGCGATGCTTGATGTGGAAATACTCATCACACCATTTTTTATAGCGTGCGTAGACATCCTCGCCGAATGGTGCGCAGGTGTCATGTGCGGTGCGATGCCAGTGTTGGACATCCTCGATGAAGGGGTAATACGGGGTAAGGTCGTAGCCGCCGCCTATCCACCAAACCGCTTCCTTACCAGGCGCGAGCGCGACGAATAGTCTGACGTTGCAATGACTAGTGGGCACATATGGATTGCGCGGGTGCACAACCAGCGAGACGCCCATCGCTTCAAACGATCGGCCAGCCAGCTCCGGACGGTTCGCAGTCGCTGACGGTGGCAAACTCGAGCCTTGAACGTGCGAGAAATTGACGCCGGCCTGCTCAAAAGTGTCGCCGGCCAGCACACGCGAGCGGCCACCGCCGCCCGCTTCTCGCGTCCAAGCGTCTTCACGGAATTCGCCACCAGGATCGAGGCTCGCAACGCCTGCGCAAATTCGATCTTGCAGGTCAAGCAAGTAGCGCTTAGCTACATCAATTTCGACCTTATCCATGCTAGTTGATCGCATCAGTCTCTAAGTACTCTTCCCGATTCGAGTTCAACGATGCGACTCGGCCGCAACTCACCACCCACCTGCCCACCCAGAATCCAATCTGGAGCACGCGGCAACCAGCGCCGCGCTTGTTGCGCGCTATGTGCTGCGCGTGCACCGCTGATGTTCGCAGATGTTGACACTAGAGCACCGCGGAATGCGCAACAAAGCGCCCGCGCTCGGCCATGGCGAGTGAGTCGCACCGCGAGCGATGAACGCCCCCCTGACAGCCACATTGGTACGTCGCTGCGCGCATGCACAACCCAAGTAGTCGAGCGCTGCGAGGCAGGTTGTTGCGCTCGAGTCGCCTCTGCGTTAGCCAACGAGCGCAATGCCGATGAGGTCAGCAAAGGCTCGAAGTGAGCTAGAGTCGCGCCGATGATAATCAATCCCTTGTCGGCGGCGCGACCCTTGATGTCCCAGATGCGTTGCACTGCCGCAAAATTAAACGGGTCACAACCAAGGCCGTAAACTCCTTCCGTCGGATAGGCCAGCACGCCGCCCTTGCGCAAGATACGCGCGCCACGTCGCAAGCGCTCAGCGGCACTGACACCCTGACTGGCGAAACGTACGCGGCTCAACTTTCCGCGCTGCGCGCAGTTGCTTTCTTTTTCTTCTTCTTTTTGCTGGCACCGCGCTTGCGCACAGGCGCCTCATCTAGCAGCTTTTTGGCAACCTCCAAGGTGATTGCGGCCGGATCATCACCTTTGGGCACCTTCGCATTGCGCTTGCCATCAGTGATATACGGACCGTAGCGCCCGTTTAGAACACTGATTCCGTCCTCTTCGAACACTCGAATGTTGCGATTGGCATCAGCTTCACGCTTCTCGGCAATGAGTTGCAAGGCTCGGTCGAGCGCAATGGTGTAGGGGTCATCATCAGGCCCCAAAGATGCATATTGCTTGCCGAAGCGTACATAAGGTCCAAAGCGCCCTATGTTGGTCGAGACCGGCTCACCATCTTCGGTTTCACCTAGTTCACGTGGCAGCTTAAATAGCGTCATTGCCTCTTCGAACGTAATGAGGTTGAGCTTTTGGCCGGGCAGCAGACTCGCGAAGCGCGGCTTGTCCTCATCTTCACGTGTGCCGATCTGCGCGAACGCACCGTATCGCCCTAAGCGCACGCTGACCGGCTTGCCGCTGACTGGGTCTATACCAAGCTCGCGAGCGTTCGCCACTTCACTGCGGGTGAGATTTTCTTTGTCCTTCACCTGTTCATGGAAGTCACCCCAGAACTGTTCCAGCACTGGCACCCATTCCTTTTCACCCCTAGAGATCGAATCTAGATCGTCTTCCAAGCGCGCGGTGAAGTCGTAGTCAACATATTGGTCGAAGTGATCGGTTAAGAACTTCGCAACAATTCTGCCGACATCAGTAGGTTGGAATCGGCGTTTTTCGAGTTCGACATACTCTCGGCTAATCAGTGTCGCAATGATGGAAGCGTACGTAGACGGCCGACCAATGCCGTATTCCTCAAGCGTCTTTACCAGCGTTGCTTCTGTGTAACGCGGAGGTGGCTCGGTAAAATGCTGCTCAGGCCGGATCGCAACAAGGCTGATCGAATCGCCTTCCTCCAACGGTGGTAACACCTTCTCGCCATCGTCGCTCTTGCCGTCGGTACCTTCCTGATAAACATGCATAAAACCTGGGTCGGCAACGGTAGAGCCGTTAGCTCTAAATCGATGCTCATCCCCAGCGGCCAGATCCACGGCAACGGTATTAATCAGCGCCGGATTCATCTGACAGGCGAGCGTGCGTTTCCAGATCAAGTCGTAGAGTCGCGCCTGATCGTTACTTAGCTGCGCTTCAATGGAGTCCGGCGTGCGTCTAATTGACGTTGGCCGAATCGCCTCGTGCGCCTCTTGCGCATTTTTGGAGCGTGTTTTAAACACCCGCACTTCTGCAGGGTGCTGACCAGCACCAAAACGTTCCTGAATATAGTCGCGAATCTCCGCCACAGCCTCACCAGCAAGCGTCATGGAGTCGGTTCGCATGTAACTGATCAGGCCTGTCAGCCCATCGTCTGTTTCTATGCCTTCGTAAAGTTGCTGGGCGATGCGCATAGTGCGGCTCGCAGAAAATCCCAGCTTGCGCGACGCCTCTTGCTGCAGTGTTGATGTCGTAAACGGCGCAGCCGGGTTCCGACGACGCTGTTTACGCTCGACCTTGACGACCGTCAAGGCATCACCGGCAGCCGCGGCAAGGCGCGCGTGTGCATCCATGGCAGCAGTTTCGTCGGTGAGGCTAAATTGTTCGACCTTGTTACCATCTAGCAACGTTAGCCGGCCCACAAAGGGCTGCTTCGCCTCTAACAGATCCGCCTCAATGCTCCAATATTCGCGCGCAACGAATGCCTCTATTTCGTCTTCGCGTTCGGAAATCATGCGCAATGCAGGACTCTGCACCCTGCCAGCAGAAAGCCCGCGCTTAACTTTCTTCCACAACAGTGGCGACAGATTGAAGCCGACTAAGTAATCGAGCGCTCGGCGTGCCTGCTGTGCGTTGATGAGGTCTGTGGACAGCGCGCGTGCCTCACCGATTGCACGCTCGATCGCTGCCTTGGTGATTTCATAGAACACAACACGCTGCACCGGCTTATCGCCGATCAGATTGCGCTGCTTGAGAATTTCTGCGATGTGCCACGCAATCGCCTCGCCTTCGCGGTCCGGGTCAGTTGCGAGATACAGTGCATCTGCTTTCTTCATCGCTTTCGCGATTTTTTCCACGTGCTTCTCGTTGCGCTCGATCACCTCGTAGTGCATCTCGAAGCCCGCATCCGGGTCCACGGCGCCTTCCTTAGGCCGCAGGTCACGTACGTGCCCGTACGATGCGAGCACCTCAAAATCTCCCCCGAGATACTTGTTGATCGTCTTCGCCTTTGCAGGCGACTCGACAATCAGTAGATGTTGACCAGCCATAGGGCTCTCTTTGTGTACTGGTCGTACGTAAGCTCACCGGCGATCCAGCCAGTAAAGCGCCACGAACGAACCGAAGCCAGGACACTGTTTCGCATTGCCAAATGCGCAGTGTCGAAGGAACGGAGTTGTAGGTGAGTGGTAGCGCGCTTGTCAAACACAATTTTTGCCTAGCCTGTACCACCCGCAAGGCCACGCTAGTCTATCGTGGTGTTTTTCCTACTCAGGAAGTGGCACTCCACACGCCCCCGCCACCGCTTTGTGCGAACCCGGCGAGCTGCAATTCTTGCACCGCGCGCAGCACCACCGTGACGTCCAATCCAGTGATTGCAACCAGTGTTTCAATATCACACGGGGCCGCGCGCAATTGCGTGAGCAATTTCCCTTGAACACCCGCCGGCACGTCCTCGGTGAGCAATTCCTGCACGCAAGTTGGCGCCAACTGCGGTGCAATCTCCGTCAGAATTTGCTCTGCTCTGTCTATTAATTGGGCGCCATCGCGCAACAGCTCATGGCAGCCCTGCGCCAACGGGTTTAGCACCGAGCCCGGGACCGCAAAAACCTCACGCCCTTGCTCAAGCGCCAAGCGCGCGGTGATGAGTGAGCCACTACGCGCCGCGGCTTCAACCACTACAACACCGTGACAGAGTCCCGAGATGACTCGATTTCGCTTGGGGAAATTTCCTGGCGCTGGCTTCGTTCCCGGCGCGAATTCGGTTACCAGCGCACCGGTTTCGGCAATTTGCTGGGCCAACGCTAAGTGTTTTTTCGGATAGACAATCTCAGCACCACAAGCTCCAACTGCGACGGTTAAACCACCAGCCGCTAGCGCGCCCCGATGCGCAGCCGCATCGATACCCAGTGCAAGTCCACTGACCACAACGCAACCGGCACCAGCCAATTCAGCGCCGAGGCGCGCCGCAATCGCAAGCCCTGTCCCGGTAGCACGGCGCGAGCCAACAACGGCGATACACGGCCTAGCGAACTTGCGTAAGCCACCGCGCATGAACAACACTGCGGGCGGATCGAATATGTGCTTGAGTAGCAGCGGATAATCGGGGTGACACCATGAAACTGTGCTGACGCGGTGGTGGTGCAGTTTGCGCATCGCGCTGGCTATGAGTTCGCCATCCACCTGCTGCGCTGCGCGCAGTAGACCGGATGAAACACGCGCTGCCGCCCACTGCGCCCCAGTGCCACGCAGGCAGCGCTGCGCATAGGTAAATTGGGTGAGCAAGCGACGCAAGCGCACCGCGCCTAGGCCAGGCGTATAGATTAGGCGCAGCAAGGCCTGAAGCTCCGGCTCGGATTCGAACTCGTGTGCGTTGCCGGGTTCCCGGCCAAATCCAATTATAGTGCTCATGAGCCACACGATAGGCCGCTCGACGAGACCTCGCTATAGGTCTAGTGCCTAGTCGCTGTAGGTGCGTGTAAACACGCTAGCCGCCCTACGTGGCCGTGCGCCAAGCTGCTTCGTTGACGCCAGCCGCGAGCGTCGCCGACACAGCCGCGAAGGTTATGGATTTTTTACTGTGTCCAACAAATGCATCGCACGCGAAGCTGACATCACCAGCGCATAGCTCAAATTTTCGAATGAACGAAACACCATGATCGTGCCAGCGCGTTCATCCGGTAGCGTGACGTCCTTGTATGAATCGTCGGTGTCTATTGTCAAGCTACGGTGGGTGTCACGCACAAAGCGATCCAATGCCATCGTAAGCCCTTCAATGCCGCGTTGGCGGTCAGCGTCAAGCTCTATTTGTGCATCGGGCTCGGGCAACTGTGCATTGGGATTTATAGCGAGTTCATCTTTGAACTGGTGGCCACGTTGAAACACCGCGAGCACGGCGCCAACATTCAAGCCATGTTGAGTACCGCGATTAAGCACAACAACCTGGTGGCGGCCGATCTGGGTCACACCTTCGACCACCGAAATAATAGTGCCGTTCATTTGCTTTTCAGGTACATGCGGCAAGAACGACGGCAGCGCACCTATCTGCGCCGCAGGTAGCAAGCGATCACCGACGAGCACTTCACGCTTGGCGCTGGTCAAGCGCAGAGTGGACGGATCGCCATGAGCGGTGACCGTAACATCGCCGATGTGCGTAGCTTCGTAGCCCAGTACAGCTTCGTCACCGTCTAAGTCGGGATCCACGTACGCATTGCCTTGGCGCACTACCGTGTATCTGTCACCTTGCTCTGGTGATGACCCGCGCGCATAAACTACCGAGCCCGGTCCGCCCACTAATCGCTCTTTGCCTAAAGACACGATGTACCCCGCATCCTCCAATTCAGTTGCGCCAACAACTTCGGGGCGACTCAAGAATTGTTGGATTGCATCAACGGGGATAGCCGGTATTGCGCCCGAATGAATGGCACCAGCGCGCACACGTGGCGACAACTTCACCACCGGACGACCTTCCCGCGATGAGCGTATCACCGGCTGGCCGTTCTCATAGCTCAGGTAGAGTATGTCGCCTGGGTAGATGAGATCGGCATTCTTAACCTGCGGGTTGCCACGCCAAATATCTCGCCAACGCCACGGATCGCGCAAAAAGCGTGCCGAAATATCCCACAGCGTATCGCCCTGTCGGACGACATAATTCTGGGGATGATCCGGGTTTAAAACGGCATTGCTTGCCGCCGTTGCTGGGTGTGCAAATACCAACATCCAGGCCAACGCGGCAACTCCTGCCACACGTAATATAAACATGCGCTTAACCAACCAAGCTACGAAATTAGAATAACTATGCCCCATAGATAACTGAATTTAAATAAAAAAACAAGGATTAGGTGAAGGAGAAATCATTCGCCGGGTGTTGGTCTAGCGCCCGTGCGGGTATAATCCCGCGCCTGTTCAGTCGCCAATCTGAGCGATCACCATGGCCAAGTTGAATATCCTCCACTATCCGGATCCGCGTCTGCGCAATCGCGCCGAGCCCGTTGTTGAGGTCGATGACAGCATCCGCACACTTGTCGACGACATGTTCGAGACAATGTACGATGCACCCGGGATCGGTCTTGCTGCCACGCAAGTCAATGTCGCGCTGCAAGTAATTGTCATCGACACATCCGAAGGCAAATCAGCACCGCTGTGCTTGATCAACCCAACCATCGTCAAGAACGATGGCGCGGTTGAGATGGAAGAAGGGTGTTTGTCAGTCCCGGGGGTATATGAAAATGTGCAGCGGGCTGAAGACATCGAGGTGAGCGCACTCGACCGTTTTGGTGAGCGCTTTACTACCACCGCGGATGGCCTGTTGGCGGTGTGTATTCAGCACGAGTTGGACCATTTGCAAGGCAAGCTATTTGTTGATTATCTGTCCAGGCTAAAACAGCAACGAATCCGCAAACGTGCAATCAAACAGCAGCGCGAAGATTGAACAAGACACCGTTGGACCGTATCGGTTTCGCCGGTACGCCCGAATTTGCAGCAACTATCCTTGCGGCTCTTTGCCGCTCAGATTACAAACCCTCAATAGTCCTCACTCAACCGGATAGACGTGCAGGACGTGGTCGCAAACTTGCGCCTGGGGCGGTCAAAGCCGTGGCGCACGCGCACGCATTGCCAGTGTGGCAACCGGAATCACTTAAGCTCGCGGAAACCCAAACGGAGCTTGCGAGCCTGAATCTCGATTTGCTAATCGTGGTGGCCTACGGCCTCATTTTGCCATCGGCAACGCTGGTCGCACCGCGTCTTGGTTGTATCAACGTACATGCCTCCATACTGCCGCGCTGGCGCGGTGCGGCGCCGGTGCAGGCAGCGATAGCCGCGGGCGATACCGCCACCGGCGTGACTATTATGCAAATGGACGTGGGCTTGGATACCGGCCCAGTACTCAGCGAAAGACGCTGCCCCATCACACCTACACACACCGGCGCGACGCTGACTGCGCAACTCGCTGAGTTGGGCGCACAATGTCTGCTTGAGACCTTACCCGCAATCGAGCGCGAGGCGCTCGATCCGATCGCGCAAGACGATACGTTTTCTACCTACGCGCCACGGATTCAAAAAGCGCAGGCGGAGATTCAATTTGCAACATCTGCCGCGGCCTTGGAGCGGCGCATTCGCGCCTTTGACCCGTGGCCGGTCGCTTACACAACGCTCGGCGAAGACCGTTTACGCATCTGGCGCGCCGAGGCACACGTCGGCGCAGATTCGGGGGCGATGCCTGGAACGGTGATCGCCGCAACTGACGATGGAATCGATATAGCGACTGAACATGGTGTTTTGCGCATCACCGAACTGCAACGCGCCGGCGCTCGACGCGTTAGCGCCGCGCAATTCTTACAAGGACGCACGTTAACCCCAGGCACCGTGCTAGGCGGGAATAATGGCTAGAAAATCACGCGCAGGCGCAGGTCCCGCTGGCACACCAAAGGGCCAAGGCAAAAACCCCCGTCAAGCGGATCCACGCCATTGCGCAGCCGACGCGCTTGAAGCCGTGTTGTTACGTGGTGAGCGGCTTGACAATGCCTTGCAGCGCGGCCAATCACAGCTGCCCGAAGCGCGTGACCGTGCCTTGTTCCGAGAACTGGCAAGCGGCGTCGTGCGTTGGTACCCGCGTCTTGCCGCGCTGCGTACACGGCTACTCGATAAACCACTGAAAGAACCTCGGCTGGATATGCCAATCCTACTGGGCTTGTATCAGATCTTGCATATGCGCATTCCACCGCACGCCGCCGTATCGACCAGCGTAGACCTGGCCCAACAGCGCGGATTTACCTGGGCGCGTGGCCTGGTAAATGCCGTACTTCGACGCTTTCTGCGCGAGCGCGACGCGATTTGCGCAGCCGTCGACGCTGATGATGCCATGCGCCATGCCTATCCGCGTTGGTTAGTAGACGAACTGACGCGCGCGTGGCCCGATGATGCAGAACAGATTCTTGCGCGCGGCAATGAGCGCGCGCCGCTCACAATAAGAGTCAATCCGGCTACAGGTAGCCGTGATGACTATCTAAAAGAACTGGTCGAGCTCGGGTTTGAGGCAAGCGCCTGCGCATATGCCAGCTTCGGCATCGAAATTGTGTCAGCTGGCGACCCACGCGCATTGCCAGGTTTCGACGATGGCCGTGTTAGCGTGCAGGATGCGGCAGCACAACTCACGGCAGAAATATTGGTCCCGGCTGCGGGCGCCCGCGTGCTCGATGCCTGCGCCGCACCTGGCGGTAAGACCGCCGCGCTGTTGGAGCGTTACGCTGGTATTGATATGACCGCCATCGACATTGCAGAACCGCGGGTCGACCTTATTCATAGCTCGCTTGACCGCCTGGGACTAAGTGCGCAAGTTTCGACCGTAGATGCGACCATGCCTGAGGCATGGTGGGATGGACAACCGTTCGACCACATACTTGTCGATGCGCCTTGCTCTGCGACCGGAATAATCAGACGTCACCCAGACATCAAACTTCGACGCGACGACGCAGACGGAGCGAACAACGCGATGCACCAGCGCGCCCTTTTGCAGGCCTTGTGGCCATTGCTTGGTGGCGGCGGAACGCTCTTGTATGCAACTTGCTCAATTTTGCCAACGGAGAATGCCGAAGTCATAGAACACTTTATCAGCGAGAACGCACACGCTGAGGTTGTGCCCATCAACGCATATTGGGGACGCACCGCTGGCCCAGGCCGGCAAATCTTGACAGGAGAGTCAGGCATGGATGGTTTCTTCTATGCCTTGTTGCGCAAGCCGTGAATGCAGCTGCTGTGCGCGCTCTGGCATGCGGACTGATCTACGCGAGCGTCGTAGTTATTCTAGGCCTCAAATCTGCTCAAGCTAACGAATTTAGTGTTCGTAACGCACAGTTTCGAGTCATCAACGGCGTAATCAACATGGACGCGGATGTTGACCTACCATTGACCGAAGCCGCACGCGAAGCACTCAGCAATGGCGTCACACTGACGGTCGTGATCGAATCAGAGGTGCGTGCACAGCGCGCCCTGCTGTGGGATGAGAGCATTGCCAACATTCGCGCGATATTTGCCATCGAGTATCACGCTTTGAGCGACCAATACGTCTTGCGCAACGTCAATTTGGGGCTGACCCAAAGCTATACTAATTTGGGCGCGTTGCGCGCAGAGCTGGGGCGTATTCGAGCTTTCCCGCTGATTGGCGTAAGCCGCCTAGCGGCCGACCAAGATCATTCCGTGCGCATCCAAGCCAGACTCGACATCGAATCTCTACCGGCGCCGTTACGACCATTGGCCTACCTCAGCACGCGCTGGCGCGTCAGTAGCGATTGGTATGAATGGGCGCTTCGATGGTGAGCCCCGAGCGACTGAACGCTAGACCAGATAGACTGCGCGGGATTGCGCTCATTTCCAAGCGTGGAGCCATTCAATGGCACGCTTAATGACTAGCGCGTGGTCGGTTGTGGCTTTGGTGTTGCTGTTGCTCGGCGCATTGGTTCTGATGAGTGATGCAACCCAGGACTCGGCGCGATTTAGCGAGATTTATTCGACCCTGTTGGTGGTTTGCACCTTGGGTCTGATATTCCTGGCGATACTCATCGTCGCGAACCTATGGCGTTTACGCACACAGGTAAGGCGTGACGAAGCGGGTGCGCGTCTGACCTTTCGCATGATAGTAATCTTCGTACTGCTGTCTTTGCCACCTGTGTTCGTTGTGTATTACTTCTCACTACAAGTGCTACATCGCGGCATTGATAGCTGGTTTGACGTACGTATTGAGAGCGCGCTAACTGATGCCCTAGAGCTCGGACGGACATCACTAGGCATTCGCATGCGTGAGCAGCTACGCCAAACAGAGAGTTTAGGACTGGAGATCGAAGTGCTGGGGCGCGAAGGCTTGACCTTAGCACTCGCCACCGCCCTGACCACCAATCAAGCGGCCGAACTCACAGTGCTCAGCGATACCGGTGCGATTGTAGCGTCGAGTAGCTCCGACCCGACCAAACTCGTGCCGCACCAAGCCAATAGTTCAGCCTTGCTGCAAGTTTCGCCGGCGCGTAGTTTTGTCGGGCTGGAGCCGGTCAGCGGTGCAGGCTTGCATGTGCGCGCGGTAGTCGAGCTTTCCATACCAGCAGCTGGCGGCCAGCGATTCTTTTTGCAAGCGCTTTACCCTGTCGCCGAGCGCATGAACGAGCTCGCAGAGACGGTACAAACGGCCTACGCAAAATATCGCGAACTCGCGTATCTACGCGACCCGCTTAAATTCAGCTTCACCCTCACTTTGTCGCTAGTGCTAGTGCTCTCGATCTTTACCGCTGTGTGGACGGCGTTCTTATCAGCGCGGCGCATGGTCGCGCCACTGCGCTCGCTCGCAGCTGGTACGCAAGCGGTGGCTGAGGGTGATTACGGCACCCGACTCGGCGAGCCGGCGCGTAATGATGAACTTGGTTTTCTCGTCACCTCATTCAATGACATGACCTCGAGATTGCGCTCGGCGCGCGATGAGACGCGCCAATCGCAAGGCTTAGTTGAGGAACAACGAACCTATCTAGAAGCCGTATTGGCGCGCATGTCCTCAGGCGTAATGACGATTGACGGTAGCCACCACGTTGTCACTGCAAATGACGCTGCCGGGCAGATCTTGGGCGTCCCCCAAGACCGAATCGAAGGCGCCAACCTGGCTGCATTGGCCGCCAACGAACCGCGTATGCAGCCGCTAGTGGAGTTGTTGCAGAGCCAGTTCTCTGACACTGCGCACGACTGGCGCACAGAACTCACGCTGTTCGGTCCAAACGGCCGGCAGGTACTAATTTGTCGTGGCACTCGGCTACCCAGTCCACACACCAGTGCCTCAGGGTATGTGGTTGTTTTTGATGATATGACGGCGCTCATTCAAGCCGAACGCAATGCCGCCTGGAGCGAGGTAGCGCGCCGGCTCGCACACGAAATCAAGAATCCTTTGACGCCAATTCAGCTGTCCGCGGAACGGCTGCGGCATAAGTACCTAGGGCACATGTCAGACGCTGAAGGCGCCACGCTCGACCGACTAACGCGCACAATTGTCAATCAGGTCGAGTCGATGAAGGAGATGGTCAATGCATTCTCGGACTATGCCCGCTCACCCACGACACAACCAGAGACACTCGACCTGAATGCGCTAATTGCCGACGTTGCCGCGCTGTACGGGGCTAAGCTGGTCATGCTGGCCTTGGATCGGCATTTGCCAACGCTGGAGGCAGATCCGAACCGGCTGCGTCAAGTCCTGCACAATCTGATCAAGAACGCAAACGAAGCGGGCGCGGATAATGCAGACCAAGCAGCCACTGAAATTGAGACGCGCGTGGCGCGTACTGAGTTCGGTGACTATGTAGAATTGGAGGTCCGTGACCACGGCCCAGGAATTCCAGAGCAGTTCCTGGCGTCGATGTTTGAACCCTACGTGTCAAACAAAACGCGCGGTACTGGCTTGGGGCTCGCCATAGTCAAGAAAATAGTTGAAGAACACGGTGGCCGCGTGAGTGCTCGAAATAATCAGCCCGCTGGCGCCAGCATCGTCATTCAACTGCCGTTGCGGCAAGCCGAAGGTCAAGCCCGTGGATCGATCGCAACAGCTGAGGCCGGATCATGAAGCCGCACTTACTCGTTGTCGATGACGAGCCCGACATTCGCGAACTACTTCAGGAAATTCTTGAAGACGAAGGCTTCGAGGTCGAGACAGCGGCCGACGGCCAAAGCGCTCGCGCAGCGCGGCGTGCGCGGCGGCCAGATCTGGTGTTGTTAGACATCTGGATGCCGGATGTCGATGGCATTTCTTTGCTCAAGGAATGGCATGAACAAGCGGATGAACTAGGCCCGGTAATCATGATGTCTGGGCACGGTACGGTCGAGACAGCGGTCGAAGCGACGCGCTTGGGCGCCTACGATTTCATAGAAAAGCCGCTCTCGATCGCAAAGCTCATGTTAACCGTTCGCAACGCGCTGTCGAGCGCAAACCTAGCGCGGGAAAATCAGGGATTGCGCCGCGAACTAGATGTCAGCGGAGAGCCATTAGGCAAGAGCGCGGTGATGGTACAGTTACGCGAGCAGGCGCGGCGCGCGGCAGGCCACGATGCCGCGGTCCTAATTACCGGTGAATCGGGCAGCGGCAAAGCCGCGCTTGCGCGTTTCATTCATCAGCAGAGTAGCCGCAAGCAAGGTCCATTCGTGCGCATTTCGGTAGCGGCACTCGCGCATGCCGGCGGCGTGGCAGAACTATTCGGTAGTGAAAACGGCGACCAAATACGTTATGGAGCGCTCGAATCAGCCAACGGCGGCTTCGCATTTCTAGAAGACATTGCCGACCTTGACGCCGCCATGCAGGCGCGGCTAGCGGGCGTATTGCAGCACAAGCGATTCCAGCGCGTAGGCGCAAACACTGACGTTATGCTGGACGCGAGACTAATAGTAGCAAGTGCGCGGGCGCTACCCGAGTTGGTGCAGGCAGGGGAATTTCGCGCCGACCTCTACTACATGCTTGACGTTGTGCCCTTGCATACGCCGCCGCTTCGAGAACACACGGAAGACCTGCCGGAACTTGTGGAACACTTTGTTGAACAACTTGTCGGCCTAGACAATCTGCCCTATCGACGCTTCCCGGTCGCCGCGCAAAACCGGCTGCGCCACCACCGATGGCCGGGCAACACGCGTGAATTGGCCAACTTGGTGCAACGACTGCTAATTCTTGGCGATAGTAGCGATGTCACTGCTGACGAAGTCGATGCGGCGCTAGGCGCGGCTGCACAACCACAAGCGCAAACAAAAGCTGGCGCCACAACGCCAAGCAGCAGTTTCGATTTGCCATTAAAGGAGGCACGCGAGGAATTCGAGCGTGCTTATTTTGCCTACCACTTACGCGAAACTGGCGGTAGCGTTAGTAAGGTCGCACAAGCAGCGGGCTTAGAACGAACCCACCTTTACCGTAAGCTGCGGTCTATCGGAATCAACGTCAAAGACCTATGAACTGCCGAAGCTCGAATCCGACTGCCGACAATTGCGGCAACCTGGTCACGAAGATATGAAAATTATCATTCTTGGAGCAAGCCAAGTAGGCAGCTCAGTGGCTGAAAATCTCGCGTCTGAAGCAAACGACATAACAGTTGTCGATATTAATCCCGAGCCATTGCGGGCGCTGCAAGACCACTTAGACTTACGCACGGTAGTGGGTCATGGCTCGCACCCTGACGTACTCGCACGTGCGGGCGCAGACGATGCCGACATGTTGGTCGCCGTCACAGACGATGACGAAACCAACATGGTCGCCTGCCAAGTCGCCTATACGCTGTTCCACACGCCGACAAAGATTGCGCGGGTGCGCGCGGCTAGCTATCTGACCGCTAACGGCTTGTTCTGTCAGGAAGCGTTACCAGTGGACGTGCTGATCTCGCCCGAGCAAATCGTCACTGAGTATATTTCGCGGTTAATCGAAACACCTGGCGCATTACAAGTACTCGACTTCGCCGAAGGCCGCGTACGCATGGTCGCCGTCAAAGCCTACCGTGACGGACCACTTGTCGGCCAGGCATTGCGCACTCTCGGCGAACGCTCACCAAGTACTGATGCACGCGTTGCCGCGATATTTCGCGACGGCAACGGCATCTTGCCAGATGGCGACACGGTTATCCGCGAGGATGACGAGGTGTTCTTCGTTACGGCATCTAAAGATACCCATGCGGTGATGAGTGAACTTCGTCAACTAGACAACCCAGTGAAGCGAGTGATGTTAGCTGGCGGCGGCAATATCGGGCGTCGACTAGCCGCTAGCTTGGAGAAAAATTACCGAGTCAAGCTGCTCGAGCGTAACCCACGCTTATGCCAGGAGTTGTCGGAGGAGCTGACCTCGACAATTGTGCTGCAAGGTGATGCGGCCGACGAGGAACTACTACGCGAGGAAAATATCGACCGTATTGATGCGTTTTGCGCGGTCACAAACGACGACCAGGTGAACATCTTGTCGGCGATGCTGGCAAAACGCATGGGCGCGCGTAAGGTGATGTCTCTCATCAACCGCTCCGCGTACGTAGATTTGGTGCAAGCCGATATCATCGACATCGCAATCTCACCGCAGCAGGCGACCATCGGCACCTTGCTCGCACACGTACGCCGCGGCGATGTTGTTGTTGTTCACAGCTTGCGCCGCGGCGCGGCCGAAGCAATCGAGGCGATCGCGCATGGCGATAGACGTACTTCCAAGGTGGTTGGCCGTACTGTCGATGAAATCAAATTGCCCCGCGGTACTACTATCGTCGCAATTGCGCGCAAGGATAAGGTCATCATGGCGCATCACGACAGCTTAGTTGAGGCTGGCGACCATGTGATTTTGGTGCTGCTAGACAAATCCCGCATCCCGGAAGTCGAGCGTCTGTTCCAAGTCGGCATCACGTTCCTGTAGAGCACCGAGACTCTTACTCAATCGATGTTCGCCCACCCAATACAACGCATCCTCGGCATCTTGATGATGGTCTTCAGCCTCACGATGCTGGTTCCGGTTGCGATCGCTTTGGTCACACATGACGAAGGGCTAACACCGTTCTTGGTTGCCTTTGCCGTACTGCTTGGTCTTGGCTTGACGCTATGGCTGCCAGCACGCGGGCGGCGCACAGAGCTACGCCTGCGTGACGGATTTATGGTGGTGGTGTTGTTTTGGATGGTGATCGGGCTATCCGGCGCACTTCCGCTGTACCTTGCGCAAAGCGCATCACTTAGCTTGGCCGATGCAGTATTCGAATCTATCTCAGCACTGACTACCACCGGCGCGACGGTGATCACGAATATCGACGCATTGCCGCCGTCACTGCTGATGTATCGTCAGCTACTGCAGTGGCTCGGCGGCATGGGCATCATCGTGTTAGCGGTCGCCATACTACCGATGTTGGGCATCGGCGGTATGCAGTTGTATCGGGCAGAAACCCCAGGCCCGATGAAAGACAACAAACTCACGCCACGCATCACCGAGACGGCCAAAGCGCTTTGGTATATCTACTTAGGACTCACTGTTTGTTGCGGTCTCGCCTATTGGTGGGCCGGCATGAGTTTGTTCGATGCGATTGGCCACAGTTTTGCAACCGTCGCAATCGGTGGCTTCTCCACCCATGACCAGAGCCTAGGCTTTTTTCACAGCCCGCTGATCGAAGGCATTGCTGTCGTGTTCATGGCAGTTTCTGGCATGAACTTTGCCCTGCATTACGTTGCGCTTCGCAGACAAACCGTGGGCACCTATATCCAAGATGAAGAGTGGCGCACGTACGCAATCTTGTTAGTCGCCTTGGCGGTCATAGTCAGCGTTGGACTGTACGCCGCGGATGCATACTCTGGCGCTACAGATGCACTGCGTTACGGAATTTTCCAAACCGTCTCGATAGCCACGACCACCGGCTTTACCACCGCCGGTTACCATTTGTGGCCGAGCTTTTTGCCAGTGTTATTGCTATTCGCCAGCTTTGTCGGTGGCTGCGCCGGATCAACCGGCGGTGGCATGAAAGTCATTCGTGTATTGCTGCTGTTTAAGCAAGGAAAGCGCGAATTGATGCGCCTCATGCATCCAAACGCACACATTCCCATCAAGGTCGGCGGCGTACCTATGGGCGCTCGTGTGATGGACGCAGTGTGGAGTTTTTTTGCCGCTTACGTAGCGTTATTCGCGCTGATGATGTTAGCGTTAATGGCGACCGGTCTGGATCAAGTCACTGCGTTTTCTGCGGTGGTGGCATGTCTGAACAATCTCGGGCCGGGCCTTGGTGCAGTGGGCGCAAACTACAATGGGGTTTCCGATCTGGCGAAGTGGATTCTATGCTTTGCAATGCTGCTCGGACGCCTCGAAATATTTACCTTATTGGTATTATTATCTCCGGCGTTTTGGCGCGGATAAGACAGGCGCAGTGATGAATGTAGAGAGTCTAGAACGCATGCTCGCGCGCGGACGCGACGACGCCTTGCTGCGCTTCAGTTTGGGAACCGCTTATATACAAGCGGGTGACCTGACCGCCGCAATTGTGCATCTAAAAGCGGCAATCGCGCACAAACCGGAATATTCTGCTGCTTGGAAAGCGCTGGGCAAGGCCTTGGTCGACAGTGGGCGTTTGCACGAAGCCGCTCAGTCATACACGCAGGGGATCGCGGCCGCTCAAGCACACGGCGACTTACAGGCGGCCAAAGAGATGGGAGTATTCTCTAGGCGCACACAAAAGGCGCTCGCCGCGCAAGATGCCGATGCGGCCGCCGATAGCACAGAGCGCGATTGAAGCGCTTGCTCGCGCGCTGGTGGTGCGGTAGAGCTACTGGCGAATATTGCTCGACGCGTAAACCCGCGGCCTATTCAGCCGCCTGCGCCATCGCTGGCACTATACCCTGACCGGAAAGTGCCCCCACAAGCTCACTAATATTTGCGACGCCATGGCGGCTCATGTAGTCACACAGCCCTGCCCTTATTTCTGCACACATGAGCGGATCGTAGAAAAGCCCGGTACCCACACCCACCGCGCTCGCGCCGGCTAAGATGAACTCCAGCGCATCCGCGGCATTACGCACGCCGCCCTGGCCAATTATCGGAATACCGTGATGGCGCGCCACCTGAAATACCTGGTGGGTTTTCAATACCGCGACCGGCTTGATAGCGGGTCCGGACAATCCACCCGTGTTATTCCCGATCACAGGTGTGCGGCTCTCGATATCAATGGCCATCCCCATCATCGTGTTGATCACCGCGAATCCGTCCGCGCCGGCTTCAATACACAAGCGCGCGTTTTCTGCGATGTCAGTCTGATTGGGCGAAAGCTTAACTATGAGTGCCTTCTTCGTGACCCCGCGGCACGCTGCCACAACGCGCGCTGACATCTGCGGATCGTTGCCAAAAATCATGCCACCCGCATGTACATTCGGACATGAGATGTTGATCTCTAAGGCATCAACCGGCGACTCGTCAAAGATTTGCGTAACTGTGACGTAGTCTTCGATCGTCGATCCTGATAGGTTCGCGATGAACCGCGTTTCGGAAAAATCTAGCGTTGGCAGAATATTGTCGACCACATAGCGTGCGCCGGGATTCTGAAGACCAATAGAGTTCAGCATGCCACCAGGTGTTTCGTACACCCGATGGGGCTTATTGCCGAGGCGCGGCTCAAGCGTAGTGCCCTTCAGGCAAACCGCACCGAGGTCACGGTTGGAGAAGCCTTTGACCCTGGTATACTCTTCGCCGAAACCGACGCAGCCGGACAGGCCGACCAATGGGCTTTGAAATTTTAGTCCAGCGAAGTTGGATGCCAGCGCCGCGGTAGCAAAATTATTGTCCGGACTCGTCGCCGGATCTATCCGACTCTCTTCTAAATCGATTGTTGCCATGGTCCACGTGGCCCTCTATCAGCCCGAAATTCCTCCCAACACTGGGAACATTATACGCTTGTGTGCGAACACCGGGTTCGTGCTGCATTTGATCAAGCCACTGGGCTTCAAAATGGACCACAAGCAACTACGTCGAGCCGGGCTCGACTATCACGAATTTGCCGACGTGCAGGTACATGAATCACTTGACGGCCTGCGCGAAGTCACCGCTCCACAGCGTTGGCATATGTTCACTACGCGCGCGCAAACTGCGCATACAGCGGCAACATTTACCCACGGCGACACCTTAATTTTCGGGCCAGAGACGCGCGGGTTACCAGCTGAAGTTATCGACCAGGTGCCTCAACAGCAACGTATTCGCTTGCCAATGCTCGCTTCCAGCCGCAGTCTGAACCTGTCCAATGCAGTCGCCATCGCCGTGTTCGAAGCTTGGCGCCAGCTCGACTTCCACGGTTCCACCTTGGCCACCGGCAGCGACATCAGCGGCAACGCTGACACATAATTGCGGTCGTAGCGCTACAGCCTGGCCGCACCTGGAGCCCCCACTTGGGACAGTCGACATGCCCAACATAGATGACGTTCAATCCCGGCCCACGCGTCGGCTGAGTTTGTCGTTGCGTGCAATCCTCGCTGGCGTCACATTAGTTACCGTGCTCAGCACAGCTGCCATCGTGCACCTGTCGTGGTACTACACCGCGACCCACAACATCGACGACACGGTGCAGTCACTTGACAGACAAATAAGCCAACACGTAACCAATGAACTCGAGCGCTTACTGCTAAATGCACAGGCAACCGCTGAAGCACTGCGCACCATCATGTTCCAGCGCGTAGTAGCCAGCACGGATAAAGCGAAGCGCGAGTTTCTGTTTCTCGCGCACTTGCAGTCACATAACAGTCTCGCTTGGGTCTCATTCGGATTCCCAAACGGCGATTTCTTTGGCGCGCACAAGAAATCGGACGGCGGCGTGCAGATGGTTGAGTCAAAGTGGAACGAGGAAAAACGCTCCGCCGTGCTACGCATAGACGATTACAAAGCTGCCGATGGCGATATCTGGTTTCAAATGCGTAAAACCGGCACCACAACGCTAAAAGCCACGGAACTGTCGTGGTTCAAAAAAGCGGTGGCCGGCAATGATAATACTATGGCGAAGTGGACCGAGATTCACGATTTACCACTTAGTTCAGACCCAGGTATAAGCGCCGCGGTGCAGCTAAAGCTGTTCGAAAAACCAGTCGGTGTCATCAGTGTGTCGATCGCACTGAAACAGATTTCAAAATTTCTAGACTCTCTCGAGATTGGCAAAACCGGCAGCGTATATGTGGTTGACCAAGATGGCGCACTGGTAGCGGCTAAAAGCAACAACACCCTAGGTACCAACGCCGGGATTTTGCGTTTGCAATTGGCCCTCAATGACCTCGCCGCACGCGGTCAAGCTTTAGATACCTTGAGTGGCTTGTCGCAATGGCGAGCAACTGATATTACCGGGCGTATGTACTACATCGGTGTTACGCCGCTCAGAACCAATGACTGGGTGGTGATGACGGTGATTCCAGGAGACGACTTCTTAGCATCAATAGAAGACAACAACAGTCGCTTGATCGTAGTTCTAGTGTTGCTCACGGCTGTCATCGCCTTGCTCGCAACAATAATCTCGCGCCGGACGATCGACGCCCCACTCGGCCAGATACTGGCGCAGTTCAGGCATATCGAAGCGTTTTCTCTCGATCGTGTAAAACAAATTAGCTCGCCGATTCGGGAGATCGAATTTCTATCCAGCGCGCTTGTGCAAATGACCCGAGGCCTCTCAGGTTTTGCGCGATATTTACCTACCGAGCTGGTGCAAGCGCTGATCGCGCGTGGTCGCGAAGACTTACCGGAGAGTCGCGAAGCGACGGTCTTGTACTTGGATTTGCAAGGCTTCACGCAGATTGGCGAACGCTCGACGCCGGGCGAACTGGTTGGTTTGCTGAACGAATTCTTCACCGTAGTGAACCAGTTCATACTGGCCGAAGGCGGTGCTGTCATCCAATTTCAGGGTGATGCCATCTTGGCCACATTCAATGTTCCTGCTGAGCATCCGCAGCATGCGCGCGCCGCAGTGCGTGCAGCCTTAGCGATCCATACTGCTCTCGAGCAACGCACTTTCACCGGTAACGTACGACTGCGCGCGCGAATCGGCATCAACACTGGCGAAGTGGTTGCCGGTACCGTCGGCTCAAGCGCCCGCGCCAACTACACAGTTCATGGTGACGCCGTCAATTTGGCGGCACGCTTGGAGAATATGAACAAGGCCCACAACAGTCTGATATTGGTTGCGGCTTCAACAGTTGCGCAAGCGGGTTCCGGTTTCCTGTTCGAGCATATTGGCGATGTAGAAGTCCGCGGCAAGACCAAAATCATCACCATATACAAACTCGCCTGAGGTACGACGGCGCACCTGGGCTGTTAAGCTTGGCGTTCCATAAATATGTGCAAGACACTTTAGTTGCGAGCCACAACCATGCCTAATCGCGCAGCAGACCAGATCGCCCAAGCATTGAGCGCCGCTGGTGTAACACACGTTTTTTCTCTGTCCGGCAATCAGATCATGAGTCTGTATGACGCCCTATTCGAAGTCGGCATGAACATCATTCATGTCCGCCACGAAGCGGCGGCAGTGCACATGGCTGACGCTTGGGGGCGCATCACCGGCACGCCTGGTGTGGCGCTAGTGACCGCAGGTCCTGGGCACGCCAACGCCGTGTCCGCGCTGTTCACCGCGCGCGGCTGTGATGCGCCAATGATTATGCTCAGCGGTCATGCGCCCACCACACTACTTGGTAAAGGCGCATTCCAAGAGATGGACCAGGCCGCTATGGCCGCTCCTGCCTGCAAAGCCGCGTGGACGCCAACGACCACCGAAGCACTGGTGGCGGCAATCCCGCGCGCCTTAGCAATGGCGGTGTCGGGGCAACCAGGCCCGGTGCAGATTTCGATGCCAGTTAACTTGCTTGAAGGCCCGGGCGCGCCAGCGCCGGCGCCGGTAGCAAAAGCTGCAGTCGATGCAGGGTCCGTGCACGCGGCGGTCGAGCAGCTGCAAAGCCTGCTCGGCGACGCACAAAAACCACTTATCATCGCGGGCCCGAATGCGATGCGCGGTACCAACTGGACCGAGCTGCAGACACTGCGCGCGCTTGGCATTCCAGTCATTGGCGCGGAGAGTCCGCGGGGCTTGAAGGATCCGGCGCTAGGCGCTTTTGCTGAAGTTTTGCCAGCAGCAGATTTGTTGATACTGATAGAAAAGCCGCTCGACTTCACCATTGCATTCGGTGCCAGTCCGGCAATCGCAGAGAACTGCAAAATCTTCGATGTGCAGCCGGATGAAGCGCAAGCGCGGCGCAGTCGTGCCAATGCCGCACAGCGCCTGTGCGGCCAAGTACAGCTGCCGGCTGGCGCATTAGTACCGGCACTGCAAACGGCACTCACAACAACAGCTTACACCGGCGCAGCATCTTGGGCAGCCGAGGTTGACGCGGCCGTGAGCTATCGCCCAAGCGGCTGGTCTACATTAGACGACCGCGCGGCTGGCGCAATGCATCCTGCGGCGCTGTTTGCCCGGGTGCAAGCTCACATGGACCAATTTGACGATTGGACACTCATCGCTGACGGCGGCGAAGTCGGTCAATGGGCGCAAGCCTGTTTACAGGCTCCAGTGCGGCTGATTAACGGCGTGGGGGGCTCTATAGGCTCTGGGGTTCCACTTGCGATCGCTGCGCAGATCGCGCGACCTGAGGTCCCGGCGATCGTGGTCGTCGGCGACGGCACCTTTGGCTTCCATATTGCCGAGCTAGATACCGCCGCCCGCTATGGCGTGCCGATCACCGTACTTGTTTGTAACGATGCCAAGTGGAATGCTGAATATCAGATCCAGCTGCGCGACTATGGTGCAAATCGGCTGATCGGCTGCGAGCTTCGCCCCACCCCGTACGCTCAAGTGTGCGCACCATTTGGCGTGCATGCTGAACAGGTAGATCGCGCGGAGCAATTTGATGCAGCGCTGGCGCGAGCGGTCGCGTCGACAATGCCCGCAGTCGTGAACGTGGCATTGGACGGACAGGCGGCCCCTAATCTGGCACGAAAATAACGCAAGCTACCCGCCGCAATGTGCCCGCCTTGTGGCCAGTCGACGTGGCCACAAGGCGCATTTCGTAGCCACGTGGGGCACATTTAGCGATTGGCACGCGCGCGCGCCAAAAATGGCAAGAATGCGAACATGGTGCAAAATCTAGCTTTGCCGTGCGCTGAACTGTGCTAGGCTCTGCTGGCAACAATAAAAATAATACCGACATAAAAAGTTGGCCAACCTAGCCAGCAGGAGGCAGTATTGCGGATGGGTGGAGTCACAAGCTCCACCCATCCGAATCGTTTTCAGCTTGGTCGTAACGCCTCTAGTTCAGACCTTAACGATGCACACCTTCTGCGCCACGCAACGCCACCATCAAGCGCGACTATGTAAGGTCTTCGCTTATCGCGGGCTATCACTCAGGCTGCGCTGCGCGCCAATAATTGCGCTTGGCTACTCGGTGCCGGGCTGCCTGGACAATAACTCCGCGACCGCTTGGCGCGGCGGCATTTGATGCCAGATAATTTGGTTAACGCTCGACATAATCGGTGTCTCCACGCCTAAGCGCTCAGACAACTTGGCAAAATCTCGACTCGCATTTGCGCCTTCTACGACATTGGCTGTGCTGCTAATAGCAGTGCTTGGGCTTGCGCCAGCTCCCACAGCCAAACCAAAGCGGCGATTACGCGACTGATCATCTGTACAGGTCAGCACCAGATCACCCAAGCCAGCCAGCCCCTGCAGCGTTTCCACGCGCGCCCCATAGGCGAGCCCGAGACGCATCATCTCTGCCAGCCCGCGCGCAATTAGAGCAGCACGCGCATTGGCCCCGAAACCTAGCCCATCGGAAATCCCTGCCGCAATAGCGAGAACATTTTTTGCCGCCCCGCCCAGCTGCACACCGATCAAATCGGCACTGGTGTAGACGCGAAAACAAGCTTGGTGCAGTTTGCTGGAAAGATTGCGCGCAAATTGCGCATCGGTGCTACCAACCACAACCGCGGTCGGCAGGCCAGCGGCGACCTCTAGTGCGAAGGTCGGTCCCGACACGCACGCAAGCGGTACCTGCGAACCAAAGCGTGCGGCTACAACCTCGGACAACAGGCGCCCGGTGTCTCGCTCTAGGCCTTTGCATGCCCACGCGATACGCGGATTGGAAACATGTTCACCAACTAACTCGAGGGTTTCAATGAAACCGGCACTCGGCACTGCGATAAGTACATCAGAAACGTCACGCAATGCCAGTCCAAGGTCTGTGCTTGGCGTAATTGCGCTCGGCAAGCGCACCTTCGGCAGATAACTAGAGTTCTCTGCGCTTAGCGCCATCGCTTGCAGTGCCGCCGTATCCCGGCCCCACAGTCGAACGGGCGTTCCGGCGCATGCTGCGCGTATTGCGAGTGCCGTGCCCCAGGCGCCGGCACCCAACACCGCGAGCGGTGTGCGTGGCTGCTGGTCGGAGTGACTCATCACTCGTGCGCAACGCTAGTGCGTTTGCTCTTGCGTTGCTTGCGCTTCCATGACGTGCTTATAGTAGAGCGCGTCGAAGTTAACTGGCGTCAGCAACATTGGCTGGAAGCCAGCGCGAGTAATTAGATCAGACACCGCCTCACGCGCGTACGGGAACAAAATGCCAGGACATACGCTGCCCAGCACAGGTCCCAATTCTTCCTCAGGAACCGCACCGATCTCGAAGATCCCGGCCTGATGCACTTCGACCAGATAGGCAGTTCGGTCACCCAATTTGGCGGTTACAGTCACGCTCAGTACAACGTCAAAGAACGATTCGTCCAGCTTGTTCGCTTCCGTTTGTAACTGCACATTGACATCCGGATTCCACTCTTGCGTGAACACCTGTGGCGAATTAGGCGTCTCAAGCGAGATATCTTTGGTGTAGACCTTACGGATCTCAAATACGACCCCATCGGACTCGTCTGTAGCACCCTCGGCGCCAGTGCTACCTTCAATTTCAGACATAATTGACCTCGTGCGGAAAAAAACAGCGCGCATCGACACGGTTACTCGCAAACCGCTGAAGTCGTTGCCCAACTGCTTAATGTTGTAACTATGGAACTGCCTAAGCTTTACGGGTCAGTGGCAAGTTCGCCCCTTGCCACGCAGTCACTCCACCGACAACCGAGTAAACATCCTCGAAGCCAGCTTGCGTGAGCTTGCGCGATGCGCCACCGGCGGCTTGACCACCTGCGCAAATCGTAATCAGCGGTTTGGTTTTATACTTCTGCAACTTGGCCAAAGAAGACTCCAGTTGACTCAAAGGCATGTGCACCGCGCCGACAATGTGCCCTGCTTGATACTCCGTATCTGTGCGCAGATCGATTATGACCGCGTCATCGTGGTTCATCTTTGCCGTGACCTCCATCGGCGACAAGCGACGTCCACCGGTTGTTTGTAGCGTCGTCCATACTAGCATTCCCACCACGACACCAAAGGCAGCGAATAAACCAGGATGGTTGCTGATAAATTCTGGAATTTTTTCCAGCATCACAAAGGACCCTCTAGGTCACTGGCAAATACAAGATAGTGCAAGCGCCAAGCGCCAAGCACCGAGTGAAGCCGCGGGAGCGTATCGCGAAGCCGCGCACTTGGCAACGCGACAAATGCGGTCCAACACGGTGATAATCCCGCCTGAGCCACAAATTACTAAGCGAATGAGGCACCAATCCAAGCTGATGAACCTACCTACTCGCGCTATTGTCGCAATCAGCATAAGCGCTGCGCTCGCCATGGCGTTGCCGACTTGTGCCACCGCGCAAGACGATTCAGCTGCGCAAAGAGACCTGCTACAGCGCCAAATAAATACTGAAAACACGCGTATAGAAGCGAGCAGGATACGCCGTGGAGCCTTACTGGGAGCACTTGAGCGGAGCGAAAAACAAGCTGGCGTGGTCAACCTTCGTATGCGCCAGATACATGAGCAGCTACGCGAAAAACGCGCAGAGTTAGCCACCCTCAACCGGCGCCGCGACACTGACGCGAGCGCGCTTGCAAATTTGCGCGTGCGCCTTAGTGCACATCTACGCACAGCCTACATTAGCGGCAGGCGTGACTATCTAAAATTATTACTGAATCAGGAAGACCCAAGCACAATTGCACGCGCAATGACCTATCACGGCTACGTGTCACGCACGCGCGCGACCCAGATCCTCGATACAACCGAACGCATCAGCGAGCTTTCTGTGATGGAAAACACCATTACCGCTGAGGCACGCAGCTTGGCTCTGTTACTCGAACGCGCTAATGCAGCGCGCGAGGAATTACAAGCCGAGCGCGCACGCCGCCAGCGACTGCTTGAACAATTAGATGCCGAAATTCGCAGTGCCACCGAGCGGCTCTCAGACCTGCGTGAGCACGAACGTTCCTTGGGGCGTGTAGTTGCGAGCGTAGAGCGTACCAAGTTTGAGCTTGGGGCGGAGGCGACTGCCGAGTTGCGCCGCTTCGGCGAATCCGAGGGACAGCTCTTGTGGCCCACGCATGGGCGCATCCCGCAACCATTCTCGAGCCACGCGAACGTCGACAACTTACACTGGCAAGGGCTATTAATTAGTGCGCCCTACGGACAGGCAGTACATGCCATCGCGGCTGGCCGTGTAGCATTCGCGGACTGGATTAGAGGTTTTGGCTTAGTCGTCATCATCGAGCACGGTGACGGCTACATGAGCCTATACGGGCACGCACGCGAAGTTCTGCACGAGCCTGGCGCCTGGGTGCGAAAAGACGAGCTGATCGCCGCGGTCGGCGACACCGGCGGACAGCGTGCATCGGGCTTGTACTTCGAGATTCGTAAAGATGGCCAACCGCTGAACCCGAATCGCTGGTGTGCTGGTAGTCCGCGCCGGCGCAGCGTCGCAAAGGCGCGCCAATAAGCTTCCTCAAGTTGCGCCGGCGCGATGCCGGTGCAGCCAAGGAGGAACGAATTGATTGAGCGGATGTCTGAGCGGATGTCCACACATCGAGTCACCAAAAATGCATTCGGGCAGGTGTTTTTACATCAGAACCATTTAGACTGTGGCCGAGCACGCCTGTAGCGCTGCTCTTGCATGAACATCCAGGGGTACCAACATGTCTCGAATTCGCGAACGTGCTTCGCTCTTCTTCTGCGGCATCGGCGCTGGCGTAGTTATGGCCACTGCCGGCACGGCCTTGGCGGACGCAAAACCGCAGGCCGTGCTGCCGCTTGAACACATCCTCGCATTCACCGATGTGTTCTCGCAGATCAAAGAAGGCTATGTCGAAGAGGTAGATGATAAGACTCTGCTAAAAAACGCGATCAAAGGCATGTTAGCGGGCCTCGACCCGCACTCCAGCTACCTAGAGCCGCGCGAAGCGACAGATCTGCGTGATAACACCACCGGTCAGTTTGGTGGACTCGGCATCGAAGTCAGCATGGAGGACGGCTTCATCAAGGTCATCGCGCCATTCGATGACACGCCCGCGGCAAAAGCCGGTGTCAAAGCAGGTGATGTCATCATCCGTCTTGACCAGACCCCGATAAAGGGCATGACACTTAACGACGCAGTTAAGCTGATGCGTGGTGCACCGGGGTCCAAACTCAATCTCACCATCGTGCGCGAAGGCGAGCAAAAACCGATAGTGATCACGGTAACGCGTGACGTGATCCGCCTTACAAGCATCAAGGGCAGATTGCTTGAGTCAGGTTACGGATATATTCGAGTGACCCAATTTCAATCACCGACGCCAGACAATCTGCGCCGTCGATTGGCGCGCTTAGCTAAGGAAAATAAAGCTCCATTGCGCGGTTTGGTGCTAGATTTACGCAACAACCCGGGCGGCTCCTTGGATGCCGCAATCGGCGTTACCGATGCATTCTTAACCGACGGAATTATTGTTACGACCGACGGACGCGTGCCGTCGTCACGCACCAAGCACGTCGCCACATCGACAGACCTACTCGGTGGGGCACCGATGGTAGTGCTCGTCAATGGCGGCTCCGCCTCCGCCTCCGAGATAGTTGCCGGTGCCTTAAAAGACCACCAACGCGCCATAATCATGGGGCAACGCACCTTCGGCAAAGGCTCCGTACAAAACGTCATTGACCTGAAAAACAAACACGCGTTGAAACTCACCACCGCGCGTTACTTCACACCGTCAGGAACATCCATTCAGGCGCGCGGAATAACACCGGATATTATGTTGCAAAACGTCACAGTCAATGACACCAGCACCGGCATAGGCATCTCCGAGGCCAATTTGTCTGGCCACCTCAACGCGAGTGGCGCCGAGACCAGTGCCGCATCAAAACAGGCTGAATCGGCCCGCAAACTCGCGAAGGAAGACTATCCCTTGTTTGAGGCCTTGAGTGTGTTGAAGGGTTTGGGTATCTACAGCAACAAGCGAACGATGACTAAGTCAGCCGCAAGCAGCCCGGCGAAGAAAAGCTGATCAGCTAACAGAGCAAGTCGATAGGTCGGTTTTATATCGACCTATCGACGCGCCCCCGGGGCGCGCGCAAAGCCGCATCAATGACTATTCACCATGCGGCCATGCAAGCGCGAATAAGGTCACTCCGATACCAGCGAGTACCCAACACACCACCGGCAGCGGCCCGAGCATCGTCGCGTCCGGCCAACCCAAGCTCAATGCTGCACAAATAAGACTTGCGGCCGCCGCAATGGCCATGACCAGGCGCTGCGCGGCGCGGCGTAAATCGGTGCGTAATCCAACCAAATCTTGCGATTCCGCCTGCACCCGTAAGGTCCCGGCGCGCGCCTGTGATAGCACCTCGAAACCAAGTGTTGGCAAACTCGGCAGCAGCTCGCCCCAGCGTGGGGCATGGCGTTTGAGCTCGCGGATCATGGCCTGCCCGCCGATTTGTTTTTGCATCCAGCCTTCTAGAAACGGCTTTGCTGTGCGCCATAAATCCAGCTCCGGGTAGAGCTGACGTCCGAGTCCCTCGACATTCAACAGTGTCTTTTGTAGCAACGCGAGCTGCGGCTGCACTTCCATATTGAAGCGCCGCGCGGTCTGAAACAATCGCACTAGCAGGTGCCCGAACGATATTTCCTTCAGTGGGCGCTCAAATATTGGCTCACAAACGCTGCGGATCGCCGATTCGAACTGGTCAACTCGCGTATCCCGCGGCACCCATTCCGACTCGATATGCAGTTCCGCAACGCGCCGGTAATCGCGATTGAAGAAGGCAACAAAGTTCTCTGCCAGATAGCGTTGATCGCGCGGCGACAAACTGCCGACAATTCCGAAATCAACCGCTACGTAGCGCGGATTACTCGGATCGCTGGTATCGACAAAAATATTTCCAGGATGCATGTCCGCATGAAAGAAATTGTGCGAGAACACCTGCGTAAAGAAAATCTCTACGCCACGCTCAGCCAGCACCTGCATGTCGACATTCTGGCGATTCAACTCATCAATATCATCGACCGAAACGCCCCTTATGCGCTCCATGACCATGACTTCACGGCGCGTGTACGGCCAGTAAATCTCCGGGATATACAGAACATCGGAGCTATCAAAGTTGCGACGTAACTGCGATGCTGAGGCCGCTTCGCGCATCAGATCCAGCTCATCGAGCAGTGTCGCCTGGAACTCTTCGACCAGCTCACGCGGGCGCAAACGCCGCGCTTCCGGCCAATACCGCTCGGCGCGCTCAGCGATGAATCGCATTAATGCGACGTCACGCAAGATGGTCGCGCGAATACCGGGACGCACGACTTTGACGATGACTTCTTCGCCGGTCTTTAAGGTAGCGACGTGCACCTGCGCAATCGACGCGGACGCCAACGGCGTCTCATCGAAATCCGCGAATGTATCTTCCAGCTTCTCGCCATATGCAGCCTCGATGATGGCGCGCGCTTCGCTGCCGGGAAATGGCGGCACACTGTCTTGCAGCTTGGAAAACTCGCGCGCCAAATCTTCTGAAAGTAGGTCCCGTCGTACGCTCAGGATTTGTCCAAACTTAACGAAGATGGGCCCGAGTTCTTCCAGCACTCGGCGAATTCGAACGCTACGCGGAGCTTGATGACTGCGGACCCAATTCCAGGGCAACAAATATTGTACAAATCGAATAGGCCGAAGAAGTCGTGTGGCGAGGATTACTTCGTCGAGTCCGTTGCGAAACAGCACGGTATTGATGTGGATAAGACGTAGCAGCATGCGCACTAAATTCATGCTCGCATGCCTGCGTCAGCGTCACGCTCTAACAACTGCAACCGCGACTCCAGGCGCGCGGCGTCGTCGCGCAGCAAGTCGACCGCATTGACCCAATCCTTAACTTCCCAGGCGTTGGGCAGAATCTTCGCCTCATGCTGCAGGTAGTCGCCGAAGTCTGCAGTGATATCGCGACCCGAGTTTCGGGTCCAATCCCACACCGAACGCACAAAGCGGCCAGTTTGATGCGCAGCAATATCGCCTACGCGTTGCGCCAACCACTCTTCTACATCCGGATCCAGAGTCGCGAGCCACCTGCGCAAGCGTTGTAACTTAGCAGCATCGCCACCAACACTGACGTCGCCGCTCATCACCAAGGCCTCATTGTCAGGCTGCAATGCTAGACGCAGTAAGTTGAGCGGAGTACCAGACAACTCCACGTCCGCAACCTCTTCCTTGGGCCAACGCTCCACGGCGATCGTGTCGGTGCCAATATACAAACTCAAACGTAAGTCGATGCCGTCCAGCGTGACCCCAACCCGACACGGTGCCAGCGCGCCCGCGCGCGCCAATGCTTCGGGGTCCAGCGCTAATAGATGCGCGGCCGCGGCAGATAAGGCCACAAATGGGTCGGCTTGGGTCAAAACTTATAGCCGCGATGAATCGCCACGACGCCAATGCTGAGGTTCAGATAACTACACTGTTCAAACCCAGCCCCGCGCAGCATCGCCAACAGCGTCGGCTGATCTGGGTGCATACGAATTGACTCTGCTAGGTAGCGGTAACTATCTGCGTCGCCCGCGATCTGCGCGCCGAGGCGCGGCAGTACATTAAACGAGTAGGTATCGTAGAGCTTAGCCAGTAAGGCATTGGTGACCTTGGAAAACTCCAGCACCAGCACTTGGCCGCCAGGGCGTAACACCCGATACATCTCTGCCAGCGCCGACTCTTTGAAAGTGACGTTGCGCAAACCGAATCCAATGGTTACGGCATCTTGACTGCTATCAGCAAGTGGCAGCGATTCCGCATTGCACTGCACAAAATTGATATTGCCAAAATGACCACTATCAATCAGCCGCGCGCGCCCCCCATTTAACATCGCCGCATTGATGTCAGAGGTTGTCACGCGTCCACCATCGCCAACTTTTTCACTGAGCAGCCGGCTCAGGTCGCCGGTTCCGCCAGCCAAGTCAAGTACATGTGCGCCTGCGCGCGCCGCAGTCATCGCCACTGCGATACGTTTCCAGATGCGGTGAACACCCAGTGACATCAAATCGTTCATGATGTCGTAACGGCTTGCGACCGAATCGAACACCTCGCGCACGCGCGCGCTCTTCTCCGCCGCGGGTACCTGTTGATAACCAAAGTGCGTGTACTCAGCCACTATCGCGGTGTCACATTAATGACGGCGAGTTGCGGTCGCCGCTTGTGCCCGGCTTGTGCCAAGCGCTCGAGATATTGAGCCCAATTGGACTCCTGTTGCGAGCCGAGTTTGTAGAGTTCTTCCCACGAGAACAAACCACTGTCGTGGCCATCATCAAACACCAGCTTAACGGCGTAGTTGCCAACAGGCTCAATGGCGTTGATGCCAACCGCCTCTTTCCCAAGCTGCAGGGTCTCTTGGCCGGGCCCGTGGCCGCGTACCTCAGCGCTGGGTGAATGCACGCGCAAGTACTCCGCACTCATCTTATAGTGCGCGTCAGCACCGAATTCTACTTCTAGAATCTTTGACTTCTGGTGGTAGCGAATAGCACTGGGGGCATCGTTATAAGCGGTCAATTGTGATTTCTCCACATATTTGGCGGCCGCGCTGCTATGTGCCAGCCTGCCATCTATTCTCGCACGCCGACGCCTACTTGGGCGCTGCCCGCGCCAAGCAGCAACGCAACGCTAGCGCTTAGAGCACGTAACGGCTCAAATCCTCGTTGCTGGCCAGCGCTTGCAAGTGCTTGTCCACGTAAGCCGCGTCGATAACACACACCAGGCCATCGCGGTCAGGTGCGTCGAAAGAAATCTCCTCAAGCAGCCGTTCCATCACCGTGTGCAGCCGCCGCGCGCCAATGTTCTCGGTGCTTTCGTTGACCGAGAAAGCAATCTCTGCCAAGCGCGAAATGCCATCGGCGGCGAATTTCAAGCTCACGCCTTCAGTCGCCAACAGTGCCGCGTATTGCTGCGTCAACGCAGCGTCTGGCTCAGTCAGGATGCGTTCAAAGTCCGCCACCGACAGCGCCGACAACTCGACGCGTATCGGCAAACGACCTTGTAGCTCCGGCACCAGATCCGAAGGTTTACATAGGTGAAATGCACCGGAGGCAATGAACAGGATGTGGTCCGTACGCACCACGCCGGATTTGGTGCTGACGGTGCAGCCTTCGACCAGCGGCAGCAAATCACGCTGCACGCCTTCGCGCGAGATGTCAGTCCCAGAGTGCTCCGAGCGCCGCGCGACCTTATCCAGTTCATCAATGAAAACGATACCGTTTTGCTCGACGTCCTCGACCGCTTGCGCGCGCAACTCTTCCTGATTGACGAGCGCGGCGGCCTCTTCATCGACTAAGATTTTCTGCGCCGAGGCGACACTCAACTTGCGCGTCTGCGAGCGCTGACCGGTCAAATTCTGGAACATGCCTTGCAGCTGGCTCGTCATCTCCTCCATGCCTGGCGGCGCCATGATCTCGACGCCAACCGCTGGGCTGTTGACCTCAATTTCGATTTCACGGTCATCCAGCTTGCCCTCACGCAGCATCTTTCGAAAGCGCTGGCGCGTCTCTGAACCGCTATCTGAGCCGCTAACTTCCGTGCCATTAGCACCGCCTCGCGCGCGTGGCAAAAGTGCATCAAGAATGCGTTCCTCCGCGCGGTCCTGGGCCTTAACTGCGACCTTCGCGGTCTCGCGCTCGCGCCCCAGAGCAATTGCGACATCTACAAGATCACGAATGATCGACTCAACATCGCGCCCAACATAACCAACCTCAGTGAATTTTGTTGCCTCAACTTTGATAAACGGAGCATCAGCGAGCTTGGCGAGACGGCGCGCGATCTCGGTTTTTCCGACACCTGTCGGGCCAATCATCAAAATGTTTTTTGGCGTGATTTCTGGGCGCAGGGCGGCATCCACTTGCGCGCGGCGCCAGCGATTACGCAACGCTATCGCAACTGCGCGCTTAGCCTCCGCTTGGCCAATGATGTGCTTGTCGAGTTCATGCACGATTTCGCGTGGGGTCATTTGGGACATGCGCTACTGAGCTCCTGGGAAGGGGACGCGCCGAATTACCAAGCGTGTGAATACAATAAGCGCCACGTTAGTTGCAGCCCGCGGCGCCAACAAAGCCTGGACTATTTCCATCAAATGCTAGTCATTTCTTCGATGGTGAGTTGATGATTGGTAAACACACAGATATCTCCAGCGATGTGCAATGCGCGCTCCACCACCTCGCGTGCGCTCAATTCAGTCGCGTCAACTAGCGCTAACGCAGCTGCATGCGCGTAGCCGCCACCAGAGCCAATAGCAATGACTTCACGTTCCGGCTCGACGACATCACCAGTCCCGGAAATCAATAGCGAATGGGTGCCATCGGCGACCAATAACATCGCTTCGAGGCGTCGCAACATGCGGTCGGTACGCCAATCCTTAGCAAGTTCTACCGCACTGCGTAAGAGATTACCGGAGTGCATTTCCAGTTTGCTCTCGAAACGCTCAAACAGTGTAAATGCATCCGCTGTGCCGCCCGCAAAACCAGCCAAGACGCGGTCCGCATGCAAGCGCCGCACCTTGCGCGCATTACCTTTGAGGACGGTGTTACCGAGCGATACCTGGCCATCACCGCCAATGACAACCTGGCCCTGGCGTCGAACGCATAAAATTGTGGTTCCGTGAAACTGCTCCAAAGCGTGGCCTCTAGGTCTATTGCTCGTGGCCAAGGCCGCGCCGCAGGTTACTCAGACCACAACATGTATGGTCACTCGAGCGCGTAAGCAAGGGTTACGCGCTCAGTCGTCAGAATTAGCCAGGTCCGGTGCTTGTGGTTTTTCGGGACTCGACACGGCCTTGCGCTTGCGTGCTCGCGGGTGCGCTGCATCGTAAACACTAGCCAAATGCTGAAAATCAAGGTGTGTATAAATTTGCGTGGTACTGATGTCTGCGTGTCCCAACAACTCTTGTACCGACCGCAGGTCACCGCTCGACTCCAACAGGTGGCTGGCGAAAGAGTGGCGCAGCATGTGTGGGTGCACATGCACACCCTCGCCTGATTGCCGCGCACGCGCCGCCACGCGGGCCTGCACCGCGCGCGCGCTCAGACGTGTGCCACGCTTCGAGACAAAAACCGCCTTTTCATCCGCCTGTGTAAGCCAGCCCGCACGTAGCTGATACCACGCGCGTAACGCGGCGCAGGCTTTGCGCCCGAGCGGCAAAACTCGGACTTTGTTGCCCTTGCCGGTAACGCGAATCAAGCCAGCATCTAAATCTACATCTCTCAAACTCAAGCCAACCGCTTCCGATAAGCGCAAACCGCTCGAATAGATAGTCTCGAATAAGGCGTTGTCGCGTGCGTGCAGTTCGCTATCACCATCACTCGGGCCGACGCCTGCCACAAATTGCCCAGCTGCGTCGACATCCAGTACACGCGGTAAGGCACGCGGTGACTTTTGCGCCGATACCGCGCGTGCCGGATTGTGCGCAATCAAGTCTTCGCGCATGGCAAATTCATAAAACCCGCGCAAGGCCGAAAGCCTGCGTTGGATTGTACGTCCTGAGACCCCGGTACGATGCTGATGCGCCGCAAAACTACGAACCAATGCAGTAGCTGCCGTCATCAAGCGCGAATCCGCGCTTTCGAGATAGCGGCAAAATGTGCTCAGATCACGTCGATACGCGGCAACCGTATGCGCCGACAGTCGCCGTTCGGTGCACAAATGGCGCAAATAGGCGTCGAGCTCAGGTTCTATCCGCATCGAAGAATCGCGCGAGAGCATGACTGACCAATTCACCGAGGTGTTCCAGGAATACTGTCCCGCTTTGCCCTTCGAAGCGCGTTTCGTCGGTACTACCAATAGCCAGAACCCCACGCATACCGGGCGCCATCAGTGGCAGCAATGCGGTAGACAATGCGGCGCTGGCATGCGACGGAAATAGTAACTCTACGGTGTGCGCATCGGCGCGACCAAGCAATGGGCGCGCACTTTGAAGACACTGTTCGATCACCGCACTGGTGGTGCCATGCGCACCGACAAATTCTCCGTAGCCCTGCGCAGACACTGGCGCTGGCGTCGCGAAAATGCGAATTGCGGAACAATCAGCGCGAAACGCATCATTTAGAGATTGATAAATCTCAGCGAAGGTATCGCCCACTGATCGTGCACTGAGCAGCGCCACCGCGAGCGCCTGCAATTGTCGCGAAACAGCTTCATTGTCGCGTGCGTTTCCGACTAGACCCTGCAATCGCGCTTGCAACGCGCGGTTATCTTCGCGCAACCGTCTTGCCTGCAGTTCGACCAGCGAAGTGACGCCTTCGAGTCCATGCGGGATTTGAATTGCAGCGAGAGTCTGCGGATTATCAGCCAACAACTGCGGGTGATTACGCAAATATTCTAGAACCTTGGATTGCTCGTCATCGCCGCCGATGGCGCCGGTATCACTCGCTTCAAACCCATCCTCAGCGTTCAAATTTCGATCTCTCCATCAAATACAAATGCGGTAGGGCCAGTCATCCACAAGGCATGACCGGGACCTGTCCACGCAATATCCAAGCTCCCCCCGGGTAAGTGCACCGTCACCTGCGCATCGACGAGTTGCCAAAGTCGCGCGATCGCTACAGCAGCGCACGCTCCCGTGCCACAGGCCTGGGTCTCACCAACGCCACGTTCGTACACGCGTAGATGTACGCTAGAACGCGAATCGATTGACATCACGCCGACATTCACGCGCTGCGGAAAGGCGCGATGAGCTTGGATGGGAACTGCGAGCGCGCGCAGGTCACACACCGCTACATCATCGCGCACAAGCAGCGCGTGTGGGTTACCCATGGACACCGCGCCTAACTGTACTGGCCCAGTATCTAGATCCAGGGTGTACACTGGCTGCCGTTCGGAGGCGACGAATGGGATCGCGTGTGGCTCAAATTCGGGTTCGCCCATATCGACTGCGACTCGTCCATCGTTACACCGGCGCGCACAAATAATGCGTGTGGGCAATTGCAAGCGCAGCGGATTGGCATTAGTAAGCCCGCGCGCGTGGGCAAAGGCTGCGACACAACGAGCGCCGTTGCCACAATGTTCGACTTCTGAGCCGTCAGCATTGACGATGCGGAACGCAAGATCGCACTCGGGGGAACGCGATTGTTCAATGAACAGCATTTGATCAAATCCGACACCTTCGCGTCGGTTGGCAATAGCGCGCGCACGTTCCGGCGACAGTTTTACGTCACCCGAACGATTGTCGAATACGACAAAATCGTTACCAAGGCCGTGCATTTTAGTAAATGGCGTCAACATGACGCGTTAGACTACAAGTTGGCGTCGTATTGTGCGACCCCTAAAAGCAAATCTGGGTAAATGTCGATGTCTAATTTTTGTTGGATATTCAGAACTATATCGCCTATGGTTAGACCGTTACGAGAGGTATTGGAAGCGTGAAGAAGGGCTTCTGGACAAAGGACTGGTTCACGGCGTTGATCGTGGTTGTTGCCGTTTTGGTAATTGCACCCACTGATCTCATGCGCAGCTTAGAACTGGTCGCTTACGATTTTGGCGTGCGCAGCAGCGATCGCGATCCGAGCGATCGGATTGCCGTGATCGCGATCGATGACAAGAGCATTGAAAACCTAGGCCGCTGGCCCTGGCCTCGATCTATGCAGGCGGAAATGGTCGCTGGTTTAAAGCAAGCTGGCGCCAAAGTCATCGGCAACGCGGTGTTTTATGTTGAGCCGGATAGCAACGCTGGCAAACAAGCACTAACCGAGATATCAGCCTTCATCGAGACTTCAAACCTTGGTCGCGCGGTCGCAGATAGCGTCGAGTTGGGCGATCTCGTCGCTAGACTAGACGCCTCCGATGAGACCGCTAAAGCAACACAAGACTTTTTTGCTGGATCTGCACTAAGCGGTGCACTCGCAAATGATTTCGGTACCCTGCTTGATGCCCTAGACGGTGCGACCGCTTCGTTGGACACTGATAGAGTGCTTGGTGACGTGCTGGCTGATTCGAATAACGTGGTATTACCAGCATATTTTGTCGCTGGCTCGCCGGTCGGTAACCCCGACCAAGCGCTAGCCGACTACATGCTGGCGAACAAACTCACCAACATTCAGAAAGACACAGATGCACCTTCCAACCCACTGATTACCATACGTGCGCTCGTGCCAGTGCCCGGGATTGGCGACCAAGCGGTTGGAATTGGGGCACTCAACCAAGTCCCTGATGCGGATGGCGGCATACGCGCGGATCCGCTGGTCGTCGCTTACTACGAAGGTAGCGACCGCTACGCTTTTTATCCTTCCTTCGCGTTACAAATTGCCGCAGCCAGCCTCAACCTCAAACCTAGCGACATTACAGTTACCTTGGGCGCTGGCGTAAAGCTTGGGAATTTGAACATCGGCACTGACGAACAGATGCGGATGCTGAGCTTCTTCTACGCTGATAGCGAAGGTGGCGCCGCGTTTAAACCGGATTCTTTCTTCGACGTCGCGACGGGCGCCATCAAGCTCGACAAGTACAAAGATAAAGTTGTGCTGCTGGGACCCACAGCGAAAGGCCTCGGTGATTCGTTTTCGACCCCCGTACAATCCCAAGCGACCCCACTTGAGTTGTTGGCTCACCTGGTATCCTCGATCCTACAAGAACACTTCTTTACGCAACCGCAGTGGGGCCAGTTCGTCACCCTTGGTGCGGTCCTGCTCATCGCCATCTACTTGCTGGTGCTGCTGCCACGTCTAGGGGCCGGCGCGGCGGCTGGGCTTACAATCGCACTCGCATTGATACTGCTTGGCGCAGAACTCGCGCTGATGGTCACGCAAGCGACCTGGATAGAGATGGTGCTGCCGACCTTTTTGCTTGTTGTCGGTCATGCCATTTTGACGACCAAGCGCTTTTTGGTCACTGAGCGCGGAAAATTTGCCTCGGAGATGGAGTCCGCGGAGAGCAACAAGTCCCTTGGCCTCGCGCTGCAAGCCAAAGGTGACTACGACATGGCATTTGAGCGCTTCAGACGCCTACGCCCAGTGGACGATTCGGTATTGGATTTACTGTGGCACCTAGCGCCCGAATTTGAGCGCAAGCGCCAGTTCGCCAAAGCAGGCTCGGTCTACCAATATATTGCCGAGCACAATCCGAAGTTCCGCGACGTAGCGTCTAAGGTCAACCGCAGCAAGAATTTGGAAGAAACCGTGCTTCTCGGTGGCGGTGGCGGTGGCTCTGCGGGCGCCACGATGCTCCTAGATGGCGCCATCGAGAAGCCGATGCTCGGGCGCTACGAAGTTGAAAAAGAACTCGGCAAAGGCGCGATGGGCGTCGTCTACCTGGGCAAAGATCCAAAGATCAACCGTGTGGTTGCCATTAAAACCATGGCACTGGCACAGGAATTCGAAGAAGACGAAATCGATGAGGTCAAAGAGCGCTTCTTCCGTGAGGCAGAAACTGCAGGACGTCTAAGTCACCCGAACATCGTAACTATCTTTGATGCCGGAGAAGAACACGATCTGGCTTATATCGCGATGGAGTTCTTAGCTGGTAAGGACCTTGTCCCCGACACAAAGCCGGGTAATTTGCTGCCTTTAGCCACAGTCGTGGATATTGTGATCGCATCTGCGGACGCTCTGGACTACGCTCACAATTTTAACGTTGTGCACCGTGACATTAAGCCGGCTAACATTATGTATGAGCCGGAAACGAGAACGACCAAAATTACTGACTTCGGTATTGCACGGATCACTGACTCGAGCAAAACCAAGACTGGCATGGTGCTCGGCACGCCGTCGTATATGTCACCCGAACAACTTTCTGGTAAGAAGGTTGATGGGCGCTCCGATTTGTTCTCACTAGGGGTGATGCTGTATCAAATGACCAGCGGCACACTACCCTTCCGGGGAGATTCAATGGCAACATTGATGTTCCATATCGCTAATGAGCCACACCCAGATATTTTGGAGCTCAAAGGCGACCTCCCCGCCGGGATAAAGCCAATCGTAGACAAAGCGCTAAGTAAAACAGTAGAAGATCGATACCAGACCGGCGCCGAGATGTCGGAAGCCTTGCAAGCCTTCAAGAAAACACTCGAGGGCTGATTCGGATGAATGTCGATGGCAAGTTAGAAGTCACTGGTCTGTCGGATGTGGGCCGAAAGCGCTCCCACAACGAAGATAGCATCGCTAGCGATACAGGTATCGGACTGACTGTGCTCGCCGACGGGATGGGTGGATATCGGGCTGGCGAAGTTGCAAGTGCAATGGCCGTCAATGCGATAATGGAAGAGGTGCGTGACGGTCTCAAGCTCCTCAAGAAGCACGGCGACGTCGATGAAGAGAGCGGCTTCGCGCGGGAGTCTCTGTTGGTACGCGAAGCAGTAATGCGCGCGAATGAGACCATACACAAGGCTGCGATTAGTCAACCCCAGTGCCAGGGCATGGGGACCACCGTCGTAACCGCAATGTTTTATGATGATCGAATGACAATCGCGCATGTCGGCGATTCGCGTCTTTATCGTTTGCGCAGCAATAATTTTGAGCAGATCACCGTCGATCACTCATTGCTGCAAGAGCTAATTGACAAAGGCTTCTATACTCCAGAAGAAGCCAAACATTCGTTGAACAAGAATTTAGTCACTCGGGCGATGGGTATCGAAGGTACCGTCGTTCCCGATGTTGTGGAAGAGGCCGTTTTACCCGGCGACATTTACCTACTTTGTTCAGATGGCCTCACGGACATGGTAGAAGATGAAGAGATCCACTTAACCCTAGAAAAGAACTCGAATAATCTCGATGACGTAGCAGCTGAATTGGTCAGGATTGCGAATGAGAATGGCGGCAAGGACAACATTTCTGTTTTGCTCGCACGTGCTCTCAAGCCGTTTCCCTCATCCAAGCGCAGTTGGTTCTCGCGGTTTTACGATTGGTTTTCTTGATAAAGCACAGCCAGGACCATATAAGTCATGCCTGCATCGTTGATATTGAGCCTGAATTCGTCAGTTTTGGGCGAGTTTCCGTTAAATGAGGAGCGCATCACGCTTGGGCGCAAACCGGAGAACGATATTCAGGTCGATAATCTGGCCGTGAGTGGGCAGCATGCTGCCATCATCACGATCCTTAGCGACTCGTTTCTTGAAGATTTGGATAGCACCAACGGCACGTTCGTTAACGGTAGGCTGGTCAAAAAACACGCCCTCAAGAACGGTGACACCATCAGCATCGGCAAGCACGAGCTAAAGTATGTCAACGACGAGGCGTCGACCGAGGACAACTTCGAAAAGACCATGGTGATCCGACCAGGAATGGCCGGACACGCTGCGGCGGCTGCGAAAGTACACACTGCGGCTGCATCTGGGAAGCCGTTCGAAGCTGCCGTTGAAGGCGCGTTGCCGCTCGGCAAGATTCAAGTTTTGAGCGGGCCCGGCGCTGGCAAAGAGCTTGAGCTACGCAAAGCTTTAATCACCCTCGGGCGCCCGGGCGTGCAGGTCGCAGTGATCACGCGCCGTCCGCAAGGATATTTCATTACCCACGTCGAGGGCTCACAGCCGATTGTTAACGGCCAGTCCATCGGCGCGCAAGCACACTCACTGAAAGACCATGACGTGGTTGAGCTTGCAGGGGTCAAGATGGAATTCTTCGTAATGGGTAGCAGTAGCTAAGCCTTAAACACGGCGACTGCTGACTCTGGGCTGTTTGCGCCCAGCGTCCAAGCTCGACTGAGAACACGCGGTAGAAGAACTAGAAACAAGCCCTTAATTGGGCTTGTTTCGTTTTCCAGTGTGCCTACTTAGGAAACAGGCATGGAATTAAGACCGAGTGGCACTTGGCGCCGCTAGCGCGGCAATTGCGCCATGGCGATGGCCAGCTTTGAGTGCGCCCGCTTAGCGCACCCATTATGAAACGGCAGGACTACTTGCTGGTCGCTGTGTAAACGCCATCCCAATGTTCGCCAGGTGGATTCTTACGAAAATCCTGAATGCGATCGATATAGATTTCGTACAACATCCGGTCTGGCACCTCTTTGCGAAGATTCAAGAATTGGATCTCTGCTTGATCCCATTGCTGCGCGCGATAGAGCCGTAAAGCATCCTGATATCGTCGGTACTCTTGGCGCTTGTCTTTTTCGAGCTTGTCACTCGGACCAAGCGGCTCGAAAATGGTGACCGGCTCATCCTTACCTTTCACCTTGATACGGTCAAGCTCGAGAAAGGCACAATCAGGTAATCGTGCACTGGTGCTCTCACTCACGATTAGATCGACGCCATAGGCTTTAGTTTGTCCTTCCAGGCGCGCACCCAAATTTACCGCGTCACCCAAGACGGTATAAGCAAGACGAAACTCTGAGCCCATATTTCCAACACTCATTTCACCGGTACTGACCCCAACACCGATGCGCACTTCTGGCCAACCGCGTTCGCGAAATTTTGGAGCTAAGGCGGTAATCACCTCGACCATCTCGAGTGCGGCATCATGCGCATGGCGGGCGTGGTCTTCATCACGCAGCGGCGCCCCCCAAAAACACATAATCGCGTCACCCATATACTTGTCGATGGTGCCGCGACGCCGATGAATGATGTCTGTCATCGGCGTCAGGAATTCCTTCATTAGCGCCGACAATTCCTTCGGTTCTAAGCCTTCTGAGATGGTCGTAAAACCACGTACATCTGTGAACAGCACCGTCATTTCCCGACTTTCAGCTTCCATCGAGTAGTGCGCCGGGTCATCACTCATTTCATCCACCAGCTCTGGTGGCACGTACTGCCCAAATAATCCCGCAAGCTGGCGTTTACCACGCGACTCGACGTAGTAACCGTATGACATGTTCAGTAAGAACATCAGCAACACCATCAGCACGCCGCTAGACAGCTCAAACACCAAGCCGGTATAGCGCCAGATCGCGAGATTCACCCCACTAATGCCGAGCAACAGCGCGAATGTGCTCAGCGTTGAAAACAGTGGGCTCAGCAGCGGGATGACGATGGCCATGATGAGGCCTGTCGCAAGCGTGACTAGAAATTCAGCACCCAGCGTGTAAGCCGGGTCTTCCATGATGCTGTTATCGATGATCCCAGCGATCAGATTCGCGTGGATCTCAACTCCTGGATAGACACTTTGTACCGGCGTCGAACGCAGATCTTGTAGGCCAGGCGCAGACGTCCCAACTAGGACGATACGCCCGTCGAACACGCTCGGATCGGCGGTACCATTCAATACATCAGTCGCGGAAATATACCGAAAGCTACCTTGTGGGCCACGGTACGGCACTAAGGCCCGCACGCGTTCATCGACAGGTATACGACGCTTGCCAAGCTCAAGCCACTCCATGCCCTGATAGTTGCCGCCAGCAACCGAACCTTCTGGGAACCCAGCTACAACCCTCTTTTCCCGCAGCGCAAGGCGCGCCATTGCCAACGCGAGGGATTCGTAATATCGATCGTTGTACTGGTATAGCATCGGTACTTTGCGCACGACGCCGTCCATGTCAATGTCGGGGTTAAAATGCCCAGCCCCAAGCGCTGCGTCTTGTAACTCAGGCAGATTCGCACCAAAGCCCTTTGCGCTCAGGAACGGAATGTTACGCCCAGCAAAGTGCTCAGCTCCGAACGCAGGCGGCGGTAATTGGCCCACCCGCAGGCCCGAGGACTGCCCGGTGCTACTAAAGTAATAGCCGAGCACAACCGGATGCTTGACCAGCGTCTTAGCAAGCACAGCATCGCGGTTGAGGCTTGGCCGCAGCCGCTCAACGGCCGCCTTAAAATCGGCACTGTCTTTAAGCTCATCTCGCGCGAGGCGATCAAGCACACTAAGCCCTGAGCTGTTATCCGGCTCAGCAAAGACAACGTCAAAACCAAGCAGGCCGGCGTTGTAAACAGTGAACACCTGGTCGACCAGCTTAGCGACCTTGTCGCGTCCCCACGGCCAACGCCCTTCAGCTGCCAGACTCTTCTCATCGATATCAACGATTACAATGCGATCGTCGACGCCATCTTGCAGGTTCAGCAAAAGCCGTGCGTCGTAGGCGAAATATTCCATTCGGTCCACGAAGCCAATTCTGAGAGCGCCGCTGACGTGCATCAGAAAGACCGTCATAACAAGCAAGCCCAGCATAATGCGCACTGCGTGGCGTTTTAATTTTTCTACGAGCACACTTCCCTCCCATGCACGACTGAGTGTGGCACACACGCACACGCCGCTCTGACGTCTATGCGTTGGAACCCCCCGCAGCTAAATATACACGCTCTGGCGGCTCAGGTTGCCGTAGCGCGAAGGTATGCGTGTCTGCGTGAGTTTGGCCCGACTCGCAACGACGAAACTGCCTGCGCTGTGCGAGTCACGCTGCGACAGGTTCTTTTACAGCTATAGTAGAACGCCGTCGCACAACGCGTGTGGACCTAGCGAGCGCCGGCGGGGATTGCTAGGTCCGATTGTCGCGGCAGAACTAGCGACGATTAGACGCAGCCACCACGGCGCAGCGGCATTACAAATACATGCATTCCATATTCAGGAAGGGGACTACGATGACGGACTTCAACAACAAAATGGCCCTCATCACGGGCGGCGCAGGTGGCATTGGCTTGGCTACAGCGCGTTTGTGGTTAGACCGGGGCGGCTCAGTTTGCTTGGTCGACGTCAGTGCAGAGCGACTCCAAGCAACTGCCGACACCTTGAATAGCGATCGGGTCACTACCTTCGAGTCGCAGTTGGGATCACCACAAGCATGCGCAAGCGCGATCGCGGCGGCGCCTCAGCCGATACACTCGCTGATACATTTGGCCGGGACGTTTGAAGCTGATGATGCTATGGACCCTGAGTCTGCGCGCGGCGTCTATGACCGCGTCATCCAGGCCAATCTAACCACTGGCATGGACATGGCCAATGCGTGGACCACGCAAGCCGACCGCAGTGATGGACCTGCACGCCTGGTGCTGGTGAGTTCACTCGCCTTCAATCGCGGGGCCCTGAAGCATGTCGCCTACTCCGCTGCCAAAGGCGGCCTGGTCGGCATGACACGAGCGCTCGCACGTCGTTTTGCGCCCAACACCCTAGTCAACGCAGTCGCCCCCGGAATAATTTTGACCTCAATGCCTGCGCCGGTGATCGCAGCTCGCGGCGATGCCCTATTGGACGAGATACCTTTGGCTCGCTTTGGTCAGCCTTCGGAAGTCGCCTCCGTCATAGCGTTTTTGTGCGGACCTGACTCCAGTTATGTGAATGGCCAACTTATCAACATTGATGGCGGCACGATAATGGGCGGTTGAGCGCACACTCGCGCGGCTAGAGGACAGAACGTGAGTAACACAAAATTCGGGATCGTTTGTGTAGGCGTGGCCGTTCACGACTTAGTTTTTGGCTTACAACACTTGCCCGTGAGGGAAGGCAAATATCGCGCACGCGAACTCACCAGCACCGGCGGCGGCATGGCGGCTAGTGCGGCGGCAGCAATTGCGCAACTCGGCGCACCGGTAGAACTCTGGTCACGCCTCGGCGACGATGCGATTGCAGACACCATTACCGCAGAACTGCAGAGCTTTGGCGTCAATACGCTTTGGTGTAAACGCAACGCTGGCGCCAGGTCGTCATTGTCAGCGGTAATGGTCGACCAGCGCGGTGAGCGGCTCATCGTCAACTACACCGACCCAGATATCGACGCCGGTGCTGCTTGGTTACCGATTGAGCGGATCGCAAATAGCACTGCTGTGCTGGTCGATACGCGCTGGGAAACTGGCGCGATAGCGGCGCTTGATGCGGCAAGCAAGGCCAATATACCGTCCGTACTTGATGCAGATAGCGCACCGGTTCCGTTGTCGCTACTACAACGTGCGAGTCATTGCGTATTCTCGGCAAGCGCGCTCGCCGACTTCGCCAAGACAAATGGCGCCAACACAAACGACACCAAGACCGACGACGCCGATACACAGCACGCCAACACAAACGATGTGATCGCCGGACTAGATTATGTTGCCCAACACACCTTGGGTATCCCTGCAGTAACGCTCGGCGCTGAGGGCATCTATTGGCGCCAAGCCGACGGTATCCACCACCAGCCGGCCTTCCCCGTCACCGTCGTGGATACGCTGGGCGCAGGTGACGTATTTCATGGGGCCTTAGCGATGGCACTGGGCGAGATGCAATCACTGGCACAGTCGATGCGTTTCGCTGCAGCTTGTGCGGCGATCAAGTGCACGCGCTTTGGCGGACGACAAGGCGTACCTGAGCGACACGAGGTGGAACAGTTATTACGGCAAACGCCCGATGCTCATCCGGCACCGTTAGAACTCTGAGCGTGACTAATTTACGTGCCCCAGACACGGGACTCAGTGACAACTCACGGTTTTCTATGTGCGTTCATGAGCATCAGCAACTCTTCGCTCACGCGCCCGGTCGGGGTTAAACCAACATCGCGCTGGAAATCCATGACCGCCTCGGTCGTCAGTGCGTCCGTGGTCTTGCCAACAGGCCCTGGACTATAGCCAAGCGCACGCAAGCGCTGGCGCACCTTCTGTACTAATGCAGGTGCCGCATCCAGCTCGCATGCCCCAGTACGAGCAAGCAGCTGCCCCAAACTTTGGCCGCGCTGGACTTGAGCAGCGGTCATTTTGGCACGCAACTCGTCGCGCTTTTCGCCCGCGCGCGCGCTGCCACCCGCTGCCGCAAGACTAAACCAGCCATAGGCACATACATCGTCTTGCGCGACGCCCTGCCCTAACGTGTACATCAGTCCGAGGCTCGCCTGAGCAACCCCATGCCCTTGGATCGCCGCGCGTCGGAACCATTGCACCGATTGCACCGTGTCTCGCGCCAAGCCGGCGCCTTGCGATAGGATCAAGCCAAATGCGAACTGCGCGTCCGCGTCGCCCTGCTCCGCTGCCTGCGCATACCACTTGGCTGACTGAACCAAATCCTGTGGTACGCCAATACCTTGGGCATACATAACACCTAGGGTAAATTGGGCCGCGACAACACCTTGCGCTGCTGCGCGCTGATACCAGCTCGCCGCCTCAGCGTAATCAACCTCAACGCCATGCCCTTCGCTATAAAGCATGCCGATGCTGAATTGAGCGGTCGAATCGCCGGCACGCGCTAACGGCAGCCATTCGGCATACGCCGCAGCATATTCGCCGCGACCATAAGCAAGTGCACCAGCCTCAAAATCTGCAGCCGCAACCGCGTTACACCAGCAGCACAGTGCCACGACAAAATGTGAGAGTAGTGATCGAAGAACGCGCCTTAGTCGCAGAACTGGCGCAGCGTAACTGAGTGTTATCATGAGTTTAATGGATGCCAAGGCGAGGATGCCGAGGCACCGTACGTGCATTAAAAATAGCTAAACGGCAACGGTGATGCCCTCGCGGACATCACCGCACACCGGTATTTACTGCAGAATTTTCGCGTCTTCCGCGGCAATCTCAACTTCAGCCTTAGCTATTGATTTTTCCAACAGCAGCAGCCATTCATCGCCATACTTATCGGTAAACCATTTCTTAAGGGGCTTTACCTTATCCACAAACTGCGCTTTCTCGGCCGCTGTAGGAACATAAACTTCGCCGCCCTTTTCTTTGAACGCCTTATAAGCGGGCAATGCGGTGTATTTCGGATCGTTGTTAGCAAGCGAAGTCATGTGATGGAAGCCATCCAACACAACCTTCTTGATCTCCGGTGGATACGACTGCAGCGCCGAGTCATTCATCCACCAGAACAAGAACATGTAAGCATGATGATCCAAGGTAACGCGATGCAAGAACTGATGGAACTTCATGTTGACGATATCGGTGATGCCGTTCTTGGTACCAACAACCACACCAGTCGCAAGCGAGGTATACAACTCCTGCCATGGAATCGGTGTTGGGCTACCTCCCAACAACTTCATCATCTCGACTTGAAGCTCAGACTCAATGACGCGCATTTTTACGCCTTTCAGATCATCCGGCGAGCGAATGGTCTTATCGGTCGTAAAGAAGTCGCGCCAACCACCAGTGTTATTGAGCCCCATCAGGCGCAAGGTACCGGTCTTAGCCAACATAGCTGAGCGGACCTTGTCCATGAACTCACTGCGCATCACTTTCTCTGCAACGCGATCATTGGGGAACATATACGGTAGGTCTGTAACCTGCAGTTCTGGCAGGATATTGGCCGCACCACCGACAGTCGTGCCGGTGATTTCGATCGTACCAATTTGGACCGCTTCTAAGCATTGGCGGAAGTTTCCGCAAAGCTGACCGCCTGGATAGATCTCTACTTTTACTCGACCGTTAGTCTGAGACTGTACGAACTCTTGAAAGACCAATGCTCCCTTATGGTCCTCATCCTCAATCGAAGCAATATGGCCGATTTTTATCGTAAATTCGGGGGCTGCATTGACGGTTCCACTCACCGCTGCAAATCCCAGGGCCGCACTAACTAGCACAGGCGCAAGGCGCACTCTAAACATGTCGATTCCTCCTGATAAGATCGACGTTAAGACAAGCAAGCTCGCTACGCAAAGCCTAGTAACCTAGGTAAGGTCATCGAGATCGCCGGTATGTAGGTGATTAAAAAGATCACACCTATTTCTATAATCAAAAACGGAATCATTTCGCGCGCGATAACCTCGACGCCCAAGCGGCTCACGCTGGAAGCAACGAACAACACCAAGCCCATTGGCGGCGTAGCTAAACCCACGGTTAGGTTTACACACATGATGATCGCGAAATGTAAGGGGTCGATACCTAACTGCACCATTGTCGGCGCCAAAATCGGTCCCAAAATCAAGATAGCCGGACCGGCGTCCAAGAACATACCCACAATCAACAACAACACGTTGATCATGAACAACAACAAATACGGGTTATCCGTAATCGAGAATACGAGCTCTGTCAGCAAGGTCGGGACGTTAGAAAGTGTCGCAATCCACGCGAACGCGGTAGCAGTCCCTACCACTAGCAAGATCGCGGCAGAGGAAATCGCTGCACGCAAGAAAATTCCCTGTAATTCTTTGAATTTGATCGTCTTGAGCACGAACAGCCCGAGAAACAAGGCATAAACTGCAGCAACAGAGGCGGCTTCGGTGGGCGTAAACACACCACCAAGAATGCCGCCGAGAATGATGACCGGAGTCATCAGTGGCAGAATCGCGCCGCGCGTCGCAACTCCCACCTCAGCCACCGTGGCACGCCGCTCAGCTTTCGGGTAGTTGCGTTTCTTTGAGATTACCCCTACCGCTCCCATAAGCGCGATACCAACAATGAGCCCGGGTATCAAACCCGCAGCAAACAAGCCAGCCACGGATACGTTCATCATGAACGCATAGATCACCATGATTATGCTCGGCGGAATAATTGGCCCAATAACCGAGGATGCGGCTGTAATTGCAGCAGCAAATTTGCGGCTATAACCAGCCTTTTCCATTGCCGGAATCAAAATGGAGCCAATGGCCGAGGTATCTGCCACTGCGGACCCACTGAGGCCGGCGAACAACATGCTAGTGAGCACGTTCACGTGCGCCAAACCGCCGCGTAGATGGCCAACCACGGAATTAGCGAATTCCACCAAGCGCAGCGTTATACCGCCGCGATTCATCGCCTCACCGGCGAGAATGAAAAAAGGAATGGCAAGCAATGGAAATTGGTTGATGCCAGCAAACGAGCGCTGGACGATCATGTTTAAGAACACCATTTTGTCGGTGACAAGAAATCCGACTAAGGGTGAAAAACCAAGCGCAAAAACGATCGGCACACCCAAGGCCATCGCAGCCAGGAACACCCAGAAAAATAGTAGAACCATGACCTACCCTCCCTGCACTTCGGTCGCCGGCATGTCGTCGTCGTCGTCGACAACCGCATCGTCATCGCCACCAAGAAGGCGCCGCACCGCACCTAACAGCAGTTGCACAGATAGTAGCAACATGAAAAACGCGCCAATCGGCATTGCGATGTACACGTAGGTGATGGAAACATCAATCGTCGACGCGCGCTGAATAAACGCGTTCTGAGCAAGAAAACCGCCACGGTCAACAAATGCAACCATCAAGCTAATGATGGACAGCTGAATGAATATTTGTAGCACCGCCCGTGCCCAACCACTCAGAGCCCTAGGGAGTGCATCGATGGCAACCAAGGCCCCCCCTCTGAACGCCAAAGGCGCGGCCATAAAAGTCATCCATACCATCAGGAATTTAGATATTTCCTCCGCCCAAACTAAGGCATCGTCGAGTACGTAGCGATAGAACACCCCAGAAAATACGATCGCCGTCATGACGCCAAGTAGGCCAAGCGATAGCCACCCGCACAATCGTAAAATATAGCCATTCACAAAATCGAAAAACTTTTCGATGCGCACAATAAACGCCAGGATCACAATTCATGCTCCGTCAGACTTTGGAAATCAAAACAGCACTTAACCTTAAGCTCGCATCGAACAGCTAACAACTATGCTGCAGACATCAATGCGGGAGCAAACGGTATTACAAAATCAGCCAGTGCGAGACGGGTATCGCGGCTTGGCTGATGAATGATTTCGACTTGACTCGCTTGATGCAGCGTGATTACCGCCAATCTATGCCTTAAAGTACGCAGCGTCGCATAAGCAACTCGGTGGAAAATGAATGCGCTTCGGCTTGGTCGGTTTTGGTGCTTGGGGCAAATTGCACGCAGGCGCAATCACACGCGCACCAGGCGCAACGCTTAACGCGATTTGTTGTAGAAACGAAGTCAGCGCAGGTGCAGCGGCAGAACTCTATCCACAAGCCAACATCTATCAAAACTGGCAACAACTAATTGCCGACGCAGACATCGATGCAGTAGATGTTGTAGTTCCGAACTACCTCCATGGCGCCATCGGCATTGCTGCACTTGAGCGCGGCAAGCACGTGTTGTTAGAAAAACCAATGGCGACGACGCTAGCCGATTGCGACAAATTGATCGATGCGGCGGCGCACAACAATCGCGTGCTCAGCGTCGGTCACGAGCTGCGCTTATCGGCACAATGGGCCAAAGTTAAAGAACTACTAGACAGTGATGTCCTAGGCACACCGCGCTATGCGAACTTCAGTTTGTTCCGCTTTCCGTTTCGCCCAGGTGCTAACGAATGGCGATACGCGCCCGACACGGTTGGATCTTGGTTACTCGAGGAACCGGTGCACTTCTTTGATCTGATGGTTTGGTACTTCTCAAATTACGGCGCGCCGGTCGCGGTTCGAGCGATCGCCAACAGCCACGACCAAGCGCCAGGCCTGAACCAGAATCTATCCATTTGGCTACGCTTCGAAAACGGCGCTTACGCAACCCTTACTCAGAGCCTCGGTGGTTTCGAAAGTCACATGTCGTTCGAATTGGTTGCGGACTCTGGTAGTTTACGGACCTGGTGGTCCGGCGCGATGGACCGCACTTACGAGCCCGAATTTGGCATGCGCGTGCAGCGCCGCTCAGAACAACAAGCCACAGACATCGTGCTGTCGAAATCTGGTGAAGTATTCGAGCTCGAGGAACAGATTCGCCAGATAGTTGCTGCCTTCCAAACCGGCCGCGCCTTGGTCTCGGGCGAAGATGCACGCAAGGCCGTCGCGATTTGCCTAGCCGCCGAGCGTTCTATAGCAGAGAATCGCGAAATCCCTCTGGCTTCGATCTAAGACTGTCGCCCCACCAAATTATTACCTCACAGGCACCGCCTACATTGCACTGCGCCCCGCACAATGACGCCGGCACTTATTACGTCTCGAGAATCCATGACCGACACCTACCAACAGCAGCTCGATACTAAGGTCGCTGCGCTGGGCCGCGCATTGGCCTCATTCGACGCTCCACCGCTTGCGATATATCCATCCACCGCAAGCGGCTATCGAATGCGTTGCGAGTTCCGTATTTGGCATGACGATGCGAAAGCAGACTATGTCATGTTCGAAAAAGGCGGCCGAGGTCGCTACACGGTTAAGCAATTTGCACCCGCAGCGCCGGCCATCCAAGCGCTGATGCCGAAGCTCATCGCCTACATCAACGCACATGACACCGTCGCGCGCCGGCTTTTTCGGGTCGATTTTCTATGTACATTGAGTGGCGAATCGATGATTACCTTGGTTTATCACCGCAAGCTCGATGAGCAATGGCAGGCTGCGGCAAGGGATATGCATCATGCCTGGGGTGTGCATATCATAGGGCGGAGCAAGGGACAAAAGATTGTCATTGGCAATGACCACCTAAGCGAAACTCTGTCGGTGCTTGGTGCCACCTATAAATACCGGCAAATAGAAGGTTCGTTCACGCAGCCGAATGCGCGTGTGAATGAGCAGATGATCGGATGGGCTTGCGAGCGCGCCGAAGCACTCGACGGAGACCTATTGGAACTCTATTGCGGTAACGGTAACTTTACTGTGCCGCTGGCGAGACGCTTCGGGCGCGTACTAGCAACTGAAGTATCGAAAACCTCCATAGCCGCCTTGCAATGGGCGATCAACGCAAATAACGCGAACAACATCGAGCACGCGCGTTTATCCGCGCAAGAGATGACACTCGCCCTAGACAAGGTCCGGCCATTTCGCCGACTGGCACACATTGACCTAGATTCTTACAAGTTCTCGACTATTTTTGTCGACCCGCCACGCGCAGGCGTAGACGCCGAAACCATGGCTTTAGTGCAAAGGTTCGAACAGGTGTTATACGTTTCTTGCAATCCGCTGACGCTAGTTGAAAACCTCGAAACACTCAAGCCGACTCATCGCATCGTGGCGGCGGCGGCATTCGATCAATTCCCGTTCACAGAGCACTTGGAAGCCGCCGTACTATTGCAGCGACGAAGCCTAAAATAGGCCGCCTTGCTTGGCGAGAACAGATGCAAGCACCTGCACTTGATTATCTCCACGAGCCCAACAAGCTCAACACAAACGCGGCTTTGGAATTCCGACCTAATGCTCGTGTGAGGCTTGCCAAGCTTTGGTATCCGACACACAAGCAGAAATAATCTCTGCGATGAGTGCGCAATCCTCGACACTGAATGTGAGTGGGATACGCATATCAAACAGACGCGCCAACACCGCGTCCGTGGTTGGTAGGGATGCGCTCTCGACGTAGCGCCAAGAATCGTAACGGCTTGTATACGCAATAGGTTCAGCACGGCCAAACCATTTCAACTCCACACCGCGCGCCAAGCAGGTGCCCAAGAAGTATTCGATTGCGGCGGTATCAAAATCAGCGAGCGTGAACTGAATCGAACTCCCAACAAAATGCTCTTTGTCAGGGCGCGTGGGTAGGCGCAAGCCCGGCACCGCCGACAAAGGCTTCGCTAGCTCTTGATAGCGAAGGTTCCAAGCTTCAACGCTGAGATCCAGCTCGGTCAGTTGCGGGCGAAGTATGGCCGCGCGCAAGTCATCCATGCGCCCCGAACAGTTCGGCGTATCGAAGCGAACCTGATCAAATACGCTGGCGTCAGGCGCCGCGGTGTGGCGCCCATAGAGCATGTACGATCCGGACAATACTGTTGCACGCGCCATCAGTTGCGCATCACGTGCGATTAGAAAACCGCCCTCACCTGAGTTGATGTGCTTGTAAGTTTGCGTGCTGTAACAAGCTGCAATTCCGTGGCAACCACTCGGCACACCGTCCCAACGCGCGCCCATGGTATGTGCGCAGTCTTCAATTACCGCAACACCCGCCGCTTGTGTTACGCGCATCAATGCGTCCATATCCGCAATATGTCCGCGCATATGCGATAGCATCAGAATACGCGCACCAGTGCTATCGCATTTAGCCTGCAGATCATCCAGATCAATCACTAGGTCTTCAGTCATATCGACGAATACCGGCCGGGCCCCAGCTCCTACAATCGCCCCTGGAACCGGCGATAAGGTAAAGCCGTTGGTTAACACCGGCTCATTAGCAACTACAGGAAAGGCGCGCAGAGCTGCCTGTAGAGCGTAGCCACCGGATGCAACAGCTAAGCAATAGGGTACGCCGAGATAATCGGCGAATTCGCGCTCAAGCGCGGCGGTCTCAGAGGTCTCGCCGTCGATGACGTTGTAACGGTGCAAACGTCCGCTACGCATCACTTCTACCGCACGCTCAATGGCGCTTTCCGATATCGGAATTTGTTGGGTGAAGTTACCTGAAAAATGTTTAGCCATGATGCTTAAGTTTCCGTAAGAAAAAGACTGCAGCCAAAATGCTCTGCGCCACACAGCGCCGTCCCGGTCGTAACCGTAGCCTGGCGTAAACGTGTAGGCAGACAAGACTGCGCCTAGCTCGGCGATTAAATGCGACGCTGCGCGCGGGCGAAAAGCGACGCAAAAATTCGCGCGTTGCGCGACCCACTACGATAATGCCTGACCCGATCACAACCACGCCGAACTTGTCTGGCATGGTGAATCAGCTCTCGTGTGCGTTCTAGTTAGACCCGCCAAGTCGCCGGTTTTTTTCACGCTAACCACCCTAGAGACGACAGCGCTCGGCGTGCGCACACTGACAACGATGGGTTCCGGCCGGCCTAGCGTTTACCAGCGGACTTTCGTAAGCGCTTAACACAATCAAGAAATGCGCGTTCATCGGGCGCTTGCCCGGAACGTTGAGCAGCCCACATCACTTGCCCAAGACATTCCATCATCTGATGTTCAGCCTCATGCCGATCGCCAATGCGCGCGAGTAGTTTCCGATACTGCAACGCTATCCCCGCAGGTCGATCTGCGCCAACTTGCTCGCGTAACGCAACGTGCATACCCAGATGCAGGAATGGGTTGGTCGCGCCAGCAGCAACACTGAATTCTTGCACAATTGCATCGTCAACTAGAACTTGTTTGTGATATTCCGGGTGTTCGCCTACTACATCAGACACTAAGGCCTGCAGCGGTTCCAGCGGCTCGCCAGCCTGAAACGCTTGCCAGCTCTGGCGGTAAAACGCCCGCATACGACCACGATCACTCGGTAGCACGGTGTTTACCTTTGTATTCACACAAATCAAAGATCATGCACTCGCCGCAGCGCGGCTTGCGCGCCACACACACGTAGCGGCCATGCAAGATAAGCCAGTGATGCGCATCAACTAGGAATTCGGCTGGTATAAACTTCAGCAGACCCTGCTCAACTTTTAGCACAGTCTTCCCTGGCGCGAGTCGAGTGCGGTTAGCGACCCTAAATATGTGCGTATCAACGGCCATGGTTGGCTCACCAAACGCGGTGTTGAGAACAACATTAGCAGTCTTGCGTCCAACTCCAGGTAAGGCTTCTAGCGCCGCGCGCTCACGCGGCACCTCACCGCCGTGCTGCGTCACCAGTATTTCGCATGTAGCAGCGACGTTGGCGGCCTTGGAGTTAAACAGTCCGATCGTGCGGATATGGCGTTTCACCCCATCCACACCGAGGGCCAGCATCGCCTGCGCAGTGGGGGCCTCAGCGAACAAACCCACGGTAGCCAAGTTGACACCTTTGTCCGTTGCTTGCGCTGACAAAATTACGGCAATTAGCAGCTCAAATGGCGACGCATAGTTGAGTTCGGTAGTCGGCTTCGGATTGTCAGCGCGCCAGCGCTCAAACATTTCACTACGTTTAGCTTTGTTCATCTGTCCTTTTCGCTACGTCACAACTATCGATCTAGGGTCGTTTTATCTTGCGCGTCTTTACGCGGCCACTGGCGCAAGGCACAGAACAATGCCAAACCGAAAAAAGCGCCAGGCGGCAAAACAGCAATAAGCATGCCCGCGTGCGCATCACTATTGAAGTTCCAGACCCAACTTGCCGGTAAACCGCCCAGTAATAAGTGCGCGTCACGCCCCAGGCTTGCGTGTCCAATGACCTCCCGTAACGCACCTAATGCGACTAAAGCCAGCATGAAACCAAGTCCCATACCGATGCCATCGCGAGCTGAAGCGATGACCGGCTGGCGTGACGCAAACGCTTCAGCGCGTGCCAGCACAGCACAATTCGTAACAATAAGCGGTATGAATAGACCTAGCTGGCGGTGCAAGGAAAACGCCCATGTCATTAGCAGCAAGTCGACAATCGTGACCACGGTCGCAACCACGGTGACAAATATCGGCAGGCGTAAATCTCGAGGGATCCAGTTACGCAACGCTGAAATGCTTAGATTCGATACCGTTAGCGTTACTAAGGTCGCGAAGCCAAGCACGCAGCCGTTGATCAGGGTCGTACTGACCGCTAACAATGGACACAAGCCGAGTAACATAACGAGTGCTGGATTCTGCACCCACAAACCTGGATCGGCGGCGCGCGGGCTAGCGAGTTGTGCCAGCCACGAACGCTCCGTCGTAGCTGGCACGCTCGGCTGCGCAGCAACCGACAACTGCGATTTGCGCCGCAACTCATCGTGTTTCGACTGAGCACCTAGCGCGTCGTTTGGCGCATTAGAATCCTGTTGCCCGAGCATCAGCGGGCATTGCTCGCAGCGCGCTTGAGTACCGCCGCGCGAACTGCATTGGTTACCGCACGAGCTGTAATTGTCGCGCCTGAGATGCCGTCTATAGCGCCGCCATCGTGGCTTAAATACAAGCTAGACGCTGCGTGCGCAGTTGCGAATTGTTGTAACCAGTCGCTGCGCTCGCGCTCAATGCGATCGCCGAGACCAGGGGTTTCACGGTGACTCAAAACATCGACGGCAAGAAGTTCGCCGCCATCAGCAAACGCCAGCGCCAAATCAATCGGTCCGGAGTAGCCATCCGGCGCCTGCCAGTCCAACCATACAGTTACCCGTCCCAGTGATTGTGATTTCAGCGAGACCACCCGCATTGTTTGCTCGCTCGAGCCCAGTGCTAAAGTTTGCCCTGCTGCTGATGTCTGCCCCGAGCCGAGCGCCTCGGCATCGGGAACTAAACGAGCGAGTACCTGCTGCTCGTATCGGATCCGATTGAGCTCTCTGTCGCACGCCGTCCAGCCATCCGTTAGCATAATCATGGCTGCAGCCAAACCCACACCGAGTCCGAGAACCAGCGCCCCACGCAACACTTGCCGAGCGCCACGCCACTTGCCGGCACTCAAATCAGAAACTGTAGTTGGCGGTGCAACTTTATTCATGGACAGGGAATTCAGCTCTTGTCGACGGGTTGAGTAATTAGGTACAAGGTCGCCCGGTCTAGCAACGGCGCGCAGGAGTTGGCTAGCAGCACAGCAAAAGCGACGCCGTCGGGATATGCACCGTACTCACGTATGAGCACGGTGATAGCACCAATCATCATGCCGTAGACCAGCAAAGCACGCTTGTCGCGTGGTGCTGATACCGGGTCTGTGGCAATAAAAAATGCGCAGGCCATGCTTGCACCCGAGCTGAGATGCACCCATGGCGTCGCGCCACCAGCGGTTGCCCACAACACGCCTGCAACCAGAACAATTCCAGCCACCACACTCGCGGGTATCAGCCAGGTGATGGTGCGGTGAGCTAATAGACCAATCCCGCCGACGAGCCACGCTGCATTAACCCACATCCACGCATGTGTGTGCGCGACATGTGCTGTGGCGCTCGCACCCCGCGCGCTCGCGCGGGCGGTGTCCAGTGGGGTCGCAGCTGAGATGCCATCGATGCTTAGCGCGTCAACATCGAGCCCAGCAGCGCCGACCATGCCATCGACAGCGGATTCCAGCAGGCCCGGCACTGGCCAAACGGCGATGGCTGCCGGGAACGACACAATCAGCAGCGCATACCCGGCCATCGCGGGGTTAAAGAGATTACGCCCGAGGCCACCGTAACAATGTTTGGCCACAGCAATCGCAAACGCGACTCCAACTAGCAATTCGAGCGTGCCTAGCTGCGGCGCAACCGCGAGACCTAATAAAGCACCGGTTACCGCCGCGCTCCCATCTGCCAGTGCCGCCCGCACTGGCAGATTACGCCACCTAAGCACCAGCGCTTCGATCACCAATGCGCTGGTAATAGCGACCAGTACAGTCACGATGACGTCGAATCCGAAGAGCCATACCTGCACCATCACGGCGGGGATCAGAGCTAACATCACAGGCAACATCAAACCCGTCACGCTGGCCTGTGCAGGGCTCGTCACTTCGCGCTCCGAGACGCTTGGCGTAACACGTCGTTGCAACGATTTGCAGCGCCACAACCAGCAACTCTATGCATCGTGCGACGACCCATCGTTGGCTGCGTTACGACGCTGACGTGCAGCACGCAACATTGCATCAACCTTGTCCTTGGTACGGCCGTGGCTATCACCGCGTTGGCGCAAGCGACTCACACGCTGTGCTTCACGCTGACGTTCGCGTTGCACGTGGCTATCCGAGCGCGCTTTTGCGATAGCCGCGCTAACCGCGCTTGCACGCTGTTCAAGTACCGCGGTGCGGGCGTCACGCAAAGTCGCTGCCAACGGGATACCACTTGGGCAAATAGCATCGCAGCAACCGCACCCGGTGCACCCTTGCACATCCAACGCAGCTACCGCTTCCAGTGGCCGCGCCGCCTCGATTAACTCGTACAAGCGCGCGACGGCTAGAGCCTGTGGGCAGACAGGATCGCAACGGCCACAATTAATACACGCCGCACGAGCACGCTGCGCATGTCTAGCAGGTACATACAATGCGGTTGTGGATTGGCCAATCGCAGCCTCACGCAAATTGAGCGGCTGCGACATCATCGCCCCACCGACAGCGACGCCCGCGCTGTAATCGGACACGCCGAGTGCAGCCAAGACCTCAGCCGCTGGTGTGCCCAGCATAACCTCAACAACCGAGGGCGTAGCGACTCCGGGACCATGCACGGTGATCCGCCGGAACGTGGGCACCATGCCGCGACAAACGGCGGCGCCGATCGCCGCAACAGTAGCCACGTTAAAAACAATGACACCGCGCTCGACTGGGCGCTGCTTGAGCGTCAATGAATGCCCAAGTTGTTTGCACAGAACACGCTCGTCCCCAGCAGGATAGCGATCGTCCATCACTACTGTACGTGCGCGCTGACCCGAGCTTAGTCGCGTCACAGTAGTGGCCGCGTCGAGTGCGGAGCGCTTACAAGCAAGCACAACCTGCGTCGCTTGCAGCGCGTCAGCGAGAACGTCCATGCCGTGCGCGACGGCGTCTGGTTCAAACTCCAGCAACACCGCATCCGCGCCGCAACCCGGCTCGCACTCAACCGCATTTATCAATAACAACGGCATTGGCCCATGCGGCAGCGCAGCCAGCTTGCGCCACGCGGGAAAACCAGCACCGCCCATGCCGGTAATGCCAGCTGCGCGGACCCGCGAGATAATGGCATCTTTGTCACGCTCTGCAAGCGGCGCGAAGGTCGGCGTGGTTAGCGGCGCCTCGACCTGAGTCTGTAGCGGCTTGAGCACGACTTTGTCCGTCTCTAAACGCATAACTACGGCCGTGACCGGCGCATAGATCGGCTGGCCCGCCAACGACAAGCGAGTGCCCTCGGCGATCTGCTGCCCGGGAGTCATTTCGATGCGCTCAGCGGGCGCTATCGCAAACCAAAGTTCGGCGGGGATGAAACGCTTGTCGATGTGTCGTAGCGCTGGCACAGAGGGAACGGCAATACCCTGGGGCAACGCACTAGCGTTCACCACAAGTTCACTCGCGCAGGTGCTGGAACCATAATGATGCAATCCACCGGACACGGCTCAACACACAATTCGCAGCCGGTGCAGTTGTCGATAAGAACGGTGTGCATCATGCGCTGCGCGCCCACGATCGCATCAACCGGGCAAGGCGCTAAACACAAGGTACATCCAATACACGCGGCTTCATCTATGAACGCAATTTGCGGCGCGACCGGCACTGGTACATCTGCGGCGATGGCCCGCGCTGGGGTACCGAGCAAGGCCGCAAGCGCAATCACTGTCGCATTACCGCCGGGCGGACACCGATTGATATCAGTTTCGTTGGCGGCAATCGCGGCGGCGTAAGGCGCACATCCCGGAAAGCCACATTGCGCACACTGCGTTTGTGGTAGCAAAGCATCGATCTGCGCGCTCAAAGATTTGTCGTCGCGCGGACAAAGCCGAGCCAGCAACATCAACCCAGCCCCCGCCAATGCGGCCATGCAGGTGAGCGCGAGTATGGCTAATGCCATCAGCTAAATCCGCGCTTCGGTGTCTGCGTCATAAGCCAGAAAAACCACGCAAACCCAAAAACGCCAGCGACATCATGCCGGCGCTTACAAGCGCAATCGGTGCACCGCGCAAGGCCAGCGGCACAGCCGTTTCAACTACTCTCTCACGCAATGCAGCGAACACCACCAGCACCAACATAAATCCCATCGCCGAGGAGAATCCGAACCATGCCGCAGTTGGCAAATCCATGTCTTGCTGAGTTGCCAATAGCGCGACACCAAGCACCGCGCAGTTAGTCGTAATTAGCGGAACATATATGCCTAACACACGAAACAGCAAAGGACTGAACCGGCGCAACAGCATCTCGGTTGCTTGCACAGATACTGCGATAACCAGAATGTAGACAAGTGTGCGCAGGCCCGGGGCTTGCAGCGGACGTAACAAATGCGTGTCGGCCAGCGACGCAAGCGTACAGGCGATGGTCAGCACTAACGCGGTTGCCAGGCCAAGGCCGGCGGCCGACTCCACCTTGCCAGACACACCCATGAACGGGCACAAGCCCAAGAACTTGGCGAGCACAACGTTATTAACCAAAGCCGCGCCCAACATCACCAACAAGTACTCAGACATGGTCTAGGTAACGCGCTGATTGGCGCTAGAGGCCAAGCACAAAAACGCCCGAACTTTGATCATCAGCGCACTCGCATGCCCGGCGTCGCCCCATCATCAACATCCAGTAACCATATAGAGTCACCACCCGGGCCAGCCGCTAGCAACATCCCTTGTGAGGTGCCAAAGCGCATCTTGCGAGCAGCCAAATTGGCGACAATTATTACCTGTTTGCCAATTAGCGAAGCAGGCGGATAAGCCGCCTTAATGCCTGCGAATACAGTGCGCTGCTCAAAGCCAATATCAACTGTGACTTGCAAGAGCTTATCAGCGCCCTCGACAATTTGCGCATCAGTCACACGGCCAATACGCAGATCCATCTGCGCAAAAGTGTCGTAGTCGATGGTTGCGGCGAGCGGCTCGTAGCTAACTGGTATTGCGAGCGCTTCAGCATCCGCCGCAGCCTCGGTACTGCTAGGTTCGGCGGCGCCAGCGATGGCGCTTTTGCCGGTCATGGCCGCCTCCGCCACTGCATCTTGCTTAGAAGCATCAACAAGCTTAGCCACAGCGGTCGGATCTACGCGCTCCATTAAACGTTCGAACTTGTTGACCGTAGAACCGAGCAGCGGAGTCGCTGCTTGGTCCCAGCCGAGCACGCCAGCACCAAGGAAACGCTCGGAGGCAGCCGCAGTCTCTGGCAGCACAGGTGCCAAATAGGTCATCAGCACCTTAAAAAGATTCAAGCCCATGGTGCATACCGCCTGGACTTCGTGCGCGCGCGCCGGATCTTTTGCCATTTGCCATGGCTTGCAGGTGTCGATGTATTGGTTGGCTATATCGGCCAAGGCCATAATCTCGCGCATCGCGCGGCCAAACTCACGGTTCTCGTAGTGCTCGCCGATACTATCTCCGGCACTAGCAAACTGCACATAGAGGTCCGGCTCTGGCAGTGCGTCAGCGAGTTGACCGGCAAAATTTCGGGTAATAAATCCGGCACAGCGCGAGGCGATGTTGACCACCTTGCCAACCAAATCTGAGTTTACACGGGCCACAAAATCATCCAGATTTAGATCCAGATCATCGATGCCGCTGCTTAACTTGCAGGCAAAATAGTAACGTAGGTGTTCCGGGCGCAAATGCCGAGCAAAGGTCTCAGCCTTAATAAAGGTGCCACGGCGCTTGGACATCTTTTGGTTATTTACGGTCAGAAAGCCATGACAATGTACCGCGGTAGGTTTGCGAAACCCTGCACCGTGCAATTGCGCGGGCCAAAACAAGGTATGGAAGTACGCAATGTCTTTACCGATGAAATGATAAACTTCTGCGCTGCTCGACGGATCCCAAAAGTCGTCAAAGTTTAGGTCATCGCTGCGATCGCACAGGTGTTTGAAGCTCGCCATGTAGCCAATCGGTGCATCGTGCCAAACGTAGAAATACTTACCTGGCGCATCCGGGATTTCGAAACCGAAATACGGTGCGTCACGGCTGATGTCCCAATCCTGCAAGCCTGCGTTAAACCATTCATCGAGCTTGTTGGCAATCTCCGGCTGCACTGGCCGCGCACTCGGGTCGCGCACCCACGCACGCAGCATCTCCTCAAAATCTCCGAGTTTGACAAAATAGTGCTCGGATTCACGCAACTCCGGAGTCGTTCCGGACACCACAGAAATCGGATCAACAAGCTCCATCGGGCTGTAGGTTGCGCCGCAGTTCTCGCACGAATCCCCGGACTGATCCGGCGTCGCGCAGCGCGGACAGGTGCCAGTCACGAAGCGATCAGGTAAGAACATCTGCTTGGCGGCGTCGTACGATTGACTGATGGTGCGTGTTGCGGTGTGGCCGCCGTCGCGCATGCGCGTGTAAAACAACTCCGCGAAGTAGCGATTTTCATCCGAGTGAGTTGAGTAATATTGATCGAACGCGACGTTGAAAGCAGCGAAGTCAGCGCGATGCTCGGTTTCGGTCTTAGCAATTAGCGCTTCTGGGGTGATGCCCTCCGCGTCGGCACGCAACATGATTGGTGTGCCATGCGCGTCATCAGCGCAAACATAGATGCACTGGTGCCCGCGTGCACGCTGGTAGCGTGCCCAGATGTCAGTCTGAATGTACTCCACCAGATGGCCAATATGAATGGGCCCATTCGCGTAAGGCAGCGCACTGGTTACTAAGATTCTGCGTTTTTTATCTGGCATAACTAAATTGGTCTGTAGTCGGTCGTAGCCGCATATCTCTAAACGGATGGAGTCAGCGCCGCACGGCCAACGTGGTGTAAGATGGTCTGCTTTGACTGCGTTTGAGGAATCACCGATGGCCGAGACGACGAGAGCTCAGATTGAGACCGCGATCAAGTCCTATCACGACCCGTATCTGGACTCCGATCTAATCTCTGCCAAGGCCCTGAAGAATATACAGATTGACGGCGCTAAGGTCACCGTAGATATCCAACTCGGATTTCCGGCTCTAGGCTACGTTGAAACACTCGCGAACGCATTGCGCCCTTTAGTTGAGGCACTGGACGGAGTTGACTCAGCCGTCGTCAAGGTGACCTGGAAGATCACCGCGCATGCCGTACAAGAAGGCGTAGAAACACTTAAGAATATCAAGAACATCGTCGCCGTTGCTTCGGGTAAAGGTGGCGTCGGAAAATCGACCGTAGCGGTGAATTTGGCGCTCGCTCTGGCGGCCGAAGGCGCAACCGTCGGCATGTTGGATGCTGATATTTATGGCCCAAGCCAGCCACGCATGCTCGGCGCGAGCGGCCAGCCTGAGTCGCACGACGGCAAATCGCTGCAGCCGATAGTGAGCTACGGCGTGCAATCGATGTCGATCGGCTACCTGATCGACGAAGAGACGCCGATGATTTGGCGCGGGCCGATGGTAACCCAAGCGCTTGAGCAATTATTGCGTGACACCAACTGGGACAAACTCGACTACTTAGTGATCGATCTCCCCCCAGGTACCGGTGATACACAACTGACCCTGGCACAAAAAATTCCCGTCAGCGGCGCGGTGATTGTCACTACACCGCAGGACATTGCGCTGCTAGATGCACGCAAAGGCCTGAAGATGTTTGAGAAGGTGAAAGTGCCAGTGCTTGGCATCGTCGAGAACATGAGCACGCATATATGCAGTAGCTGTGGCCACGAAGAGCATATCTTCGGTGCCGGTGGTGGCATGCGCATGTCACAAGACCACGGTGTGTCGTTCCTCGGCAGCTTGCCGCTGACGATGGCGATTCGCGAAGACGTCGATAACGGTAAACCAACCGTTGTACGTGACCCAGAGGGCGCGATTGGCAAGCAGTTTCGCGACATCGCGCGGCGCGTGGCTGCCAAGCTTTCTCGCCAGGCAAAAGACTACAGCCAAGCGTTTCCTAGCATCGTCATTCAAAACGACTAGGCCCATATCACGTGCCAATGCTCACCTCGGCCGGCTGAGGTGAGCGCTCGGAT
>Ga0055584_100000163_pt1 | contig 62918 bp, 33 predicted proteins | sample OSDHelmetaG_FD_58716 | JGI IMG/M metagenome (GOLD analysis project Ga0055584, IMG submission 58716) | Pelagic marine sediment microbial communities from the LTER site Helgoland, North Sea, for post-phytoplankton bloom and carbon turnover... | ecosystem: Environmental > Aquatic > Marine >... | reverse complement strand
GTCATTGATACAATCGGACACTAAGTCGTATAACTGGTGTCATACTTGGGGGCACGTCAGGGGGCGATTATTATTACTCGATGCGAAAGCGAATCAGTTCAAAGTGATTTCAAAGCTAAATCTTTTTAGCAAGCCGAACGATGATAATATATTTTCTCACTGTGCTCTGGTAGGAAGTCGTTTATACCTGCGCGGCGAAAGCGAGTTGATTTGTGTTGACTTATCTGGTGAATAAAAAGTTGCAAACAACTTCGCATCCGCACTATTGTAAAGGTCTGGAGTGAGCCCATCAGTACTCATGGTGGGATGGCACTGCCCCTGTAACATAATGTTCTCAGCTCTGTTCCGTCTATTATGGTGAGTCTCGTGTGATATATTTATTATTGAATGCGTTGGGAAACAGGCATGAATTGTGTCAGCGGTTAAGATTTTTGGCGATCTGGGGCATGTTGACAGTTGTTGTGCCTGTCAATTTGCAGGCGGATGAAAGCAATCCCTTTTTGCCCTCCGGCGTGACTGAAGAAGGTTGGCCTTTTGTGCGTGGCGTACATTATGACGCCCACTCGCCGGAAATCCATCTTGCTGAGAAATGGCCCAAAGCAGGGCCTCCCGTGCTGTGGGTCAAAGATTTAGGACAAGGTTATTCGGCGTTTGTTGCCAAGGGCAATCGGGTTTATACACAAGCTCAGACGTTGCAAGGACAATCTGTTTATTGTCTGGATGCACGTACTGGAAATACGCTTTGGGAATATCGTTACGACTGGCCTTATGAATTGGCGGGCGTGTATCCTGGTCCACGAGCAACACCAACATTGGCCAACGGGCGTTTGCTGTTTTCAGGACCGAGTGGGTTAATTGGTTGTCTGGATGCCGAGAGTGGGAAATTACTCTGGTCGCGCAATGTAGTAGAAGAATTTCAAGGCAAGGGGGGGGCAGGCTTTGGATATTCGTGCTCTCCGACCGTTGTTGATGATCTTGTGATTTTGCCTGTGGGAGGGCCGGGAGCGAGTCTGGTCGCATTAAATTTATCTGATGGTAAGACTGCCTGGGCTGCAGGGGATCAACCTGCCAGCTATAACCCTGCGATGCCGATTATTCGAAATGGAAGACAGTTTGTCGTCGGCTATCTGGAGAATTCGCTTGTTTTCCATGATTTGAAAACAGGGGAACTAATACATGAGCACGAATTATCGGAAGGTTACGATGAACATTCTGCATGGCCGATTTATCGAGAACCATATTTGTGGATTGCCGCTCCATTTCAATCTGGTTCGCAGCTATTTGAATTACCAGAGGAATTGAGCCAGGATAAACCCCTGAAGAATATCTGGCGCTCCCGCAGCTTGTCGAATGATGTTCTTTCGAGTGTACTTGTTGATGGCAAGCTTTATGGATTTGACATTTTTGATCAACAGTCGAAAACACAAAGACCATCACGTGGAAAATTTCGGTGCCTTGATTTTTTAACCGGAGAGGAATTATGGGAACAGGGCTCCGGGCGTCCTGAGCGTTCGAACAATGATACGTCTGATGAAATAGGGCAGGCCGGTATTATAGTTGCGGATGGTAAGTTAATCCTGCTCAATGAACGTGGCGATTTGATTTTACTACGCGCGAATCCAAATGAATGTGAAATTCTGGCTCGTTGCTCTGTGCTGACCGGTCAGTTGACCTGGACGCCTCCCATCCTGCACCGTGGTTGTATTTATATTCGGAACCACTCAAGAGCGGCTTGTATCTATGTAGGAGAGCCCGAATTACTTCCAAAGAACCAGCATACATTGGCACTGTCTGATATTCCCCAGGATCGCTACTTTGATTGGGCTGGTCAAATTCTTTCGGTGGAGCCGGAATATGCATTCGATCTCCCATCACGCAATTGGTTGTGGAACTGGTTCTACTGGTCTACCGGTTTACTGCTTGCTAGTCTGATTCTCGCTGCGGTCCCAGCTTGCTTCGTTCAATCTGAGCGTCGAATGTTAACCTGGATTCTTGGCTATCGTGTTTTGGCGTTCGTTTCCGGCGCATTGGGAACCACTTGGATCAGTGCTTGGACACAGGAATTCGTCTTCACTTGGCCGCTTTGTCTTTTTATTGCTCTGGAGCCGGTTCTGGCAATTGTAAAAATTCGAAAAGAGAAGGGGAAAAGAAGATCTCTCTGGAAAGACTACCTTCCTTTGTTCTGTTTTTTAATCGTCTTTACTCTTTATTTTTTACTCTGTCGCCGTCTGAGTCTCATGTTTGAATGGGCGTTTCTGGCAGGACCAATTGGGGCACTCCCCTTTGGTATATGGGAGTGGCACATCAAAAAGAACACCCTTGGTAAGGTCTTATTTACCGTCATTTTAAAACTATTGTCGTTTGCCTGTTTTTATGCAAGTGGCGTAATTGTGTTGTGGCTCAAGTATTAGACAAAGCAGACGTTCGAATTAGTTTATGATCGATTCGTCTCGAGACAACGGGTGGACCAGATCTTTCACTTGAAGGTTTAAGTGACCTGTTCTGCTCGGTTTTGTAACGCTTTAACCAGCTTATGAATCAATGCGTCTGCATTGGCATCTGCCGTTTTGAGATCGGCTCCTTTTTCCAAAGCCACGATTTGGTTATCCAACTTACCCGCCCAGGCTCGACAACGATCAATGAGCCAGGTTCGATCTTTTATTGTGAGTTGTGGATGAGGGGCGTTGATCAGTGTCTCACAACCATTGCGGAATTGAGTTAAACGTGTGAGTAAGGCTGCTTTTGTATCGGTCGGTTTTTTAAACCACTCATTGGCTGAATCAGCCAGTCGATTCAGGTATTGATCTGCCGGGATATCTGCTGTCAAAGCCCCAGGCCGATTCCACCCCCAGCCTGGTGTAGCCACCGGCTCTTGATTCAAAAAGACGGCAAAGAACAGTAAAGCCGCCGAGACAAATCCCAAAGCGGCAATTTTTCGATACGGAACCTTCTTAAAGTCTTCGGCTTGTTGAGTCGCTTCCGAATCGAGAATCGGTTTCTGAAGCGTCTCTTGAATGATAAGCTTCGTTTGTTTGATTTCTGAGTCATCATTTTGGTTTAGAAATTGTTTCTGCCAATATTCTTCACCTTCCAACAGCAGGCGTTCCTGCAACTCCATTAACAAGTAGGGATGTGTGAGTAATTGCTGAAATTGATTCTGAGTCAATTCTGAAAATCCGTTTTGAATAATGCTGTTCCATTGCTCGCCACAGATTGCTTCGATTGTCAGATCATGATCTTGATCTGAATGAATGGCAGAGAGCTGTGCAACGATAGATGACAGGTTGGGACCTGTAACTTGTGTTACCAGCCAATCGCTGAGTTCGTGTGTTTGTTCTGGCAGGTCGAAGGCAGCGAGATTCATGCTGTCTCCTTTTCTTGCTGATTAACACAGTCTTCTAAAAACTGTTTCGCGCGATGGAAACGAGTTTGTACCGTATTATATTCTACATTCAGTCGCTCACTGATTTCGCGATGACTTTCACCTGATAATCGGAGTTTGACAATTTTTTGCCTGACTTCATCCAGTTGGCTCATACAATCCCGCAGTTTCGTTTTTTCTTCCTGTTGAATGAATTCCTGAGCCGAATCTTGCGTCTCGGGAAGATCAATATCTTCGTTTAAAGAGGTCGTCTTTTTTTTGCGAAATTCGTCTAATAGTAAATTCCTGGCAATTTGAAATAGCCAACCACGAAAGTGCGACCCATCAAAATGTGTCGGAATTTTTTGCCAGGCACGCATCCATGTCTCCTGGGCTATGTCGGATGCATTGATATGAGGCGAAACACGAACTTTGAGAAACGCTAACAGGAAAGGGGCATGCCGATCATATAAGCTGTTGAATGCCATTTCTGCCTCTTGTTTCTGTACAGACGATGGATCACGCACTTTGATTAAGTTCGTAAGTTGCTCGTCGGTAGATGAAATAAGATTCAGGCTGTTGGACATGACTCTAATGTACCCTGAGCCAATTTCGCTCACAAGTCATCCATTCAGCCTGTGCCCAATTTTATAATGTATTACCCCGGGAGCTCAGTAACAGATTTTAACCCAACGGGTGATGGGAACTTTAATTGTATAGCACCGAACGGTTTTCACCTGATATGGCTTCCCGCAATGGTCATAGCGAGTGATGTAATGCGTCTGGTACTTTTTCTGAAGCTGGTACGTGGTCACCTTCTGATATCGACATTGTTGTTGTGGTTGGTAACCATAACCGGCTGAGGTAGTAGATATTCCGGAAACAGCAAACAGACCTGCCAAAATTGCTAATACCAATGTTTTTTTCATGTTTCTCATCACGCTCTCCTGTCTGTTTGTGAAATAGTAGGTAAATTTGTTTGACATCAGGGAAACGGATCAGTTGGCCTTATCTTCCCTTCCATGACCCTTTTTTTGAAAAAGAATTCTGACTGGATAAAATGAGGTTAAGCTGAAACTACCTGACGAGCTTCTAAATCTTTTATTAATATTGGGTTAGAGTAATCAGTGTGTTCCGTTGATCTGCAAATCCCGATCAGTTTGTTCAACTCAATTATGAAAAAAATCAGACATATCGACTAAATTTCTCCAGGGATTTGTCGTCGACGTCTACACCAAATCGAGAGATCTGTTGCTTCTGAATGGAGCTTTCTTTAACAGTGACTGCAGGGTCTCTGTGGTATGTGGCTCCCTGATTGACTTCCGAACTAATCCCATTTGAGCTCATTCCAAGAGCGATAAATGTAACGTTAACTGCGATGTCAAATAACATGTTCATGGTTCTGCCTTTCGATTTTAGATTTCAATCTGTTCTTATTCGGGAACTTACTATTCCCGGCTTTCAAAAGGAGAACGAAGCAAAAGTGAAGATCTTCCACAGATTCTGAATAGATTTTGGAAAATGTGAAAAACTCTGTTGTTATCGTGTTAAATTGATTGAATGCCTTTGAAGAAAATAATGGCAGAATGACTTGCTGGTTTGTTAGGCATATCAATTTCCTGCTACATTTCTGAGACGATTCACCATTCCAACGAGGAAATGCGACAGGTGACTGTCTTATCTGAGAATGGTAGTCCCTGCAGAGGATTTCTAAAAAAATCAGAGAGTCGGGAAGATTTCAAGATGAGAGTTGTTTACAGTGTATTGACCAGTCATTTTCAGATCATTTTCTCATAGGCAGCGAGGTTATCATGAAATTCGAAGTCAATTTCATCAGAACGACTTTGGCGCTATTCGCCTTAGGGATAGTGAATTTACTGTTTGTAGAAAAAACTCAAGCAGCGAGCATTCAGCACCAACTTCATAAACACATTCCCAAGGTGATTGGATATCTTAATGAAAACCAACTTAAGACAGTTGGAGTCCTCAAGTTTCGCGTGAAGAAGCCGGGTGAAAAGACAAGCAGTAGTGCGGGTTCTCTTAATTCGCAATTGGCTGATCGTTTGGAAGTCGGATTGATTCTGGCGAATCCCTTTGATGAACGTCGGCAACTCAACATTATCAAGGACGCCAGTGCAAAAGCGGCAAAAATCGACAAGGCCAGCCATTTGACTGTAGCTGGGCGCAAGGCATTTTTTGGACCTCGATTCAAGCTTGCATGGGGTAATCAATCAGTAGTCGCAGACGCTTTTCTGACGGGAATCGTTCAGGTTCATGATAATAACCAACGCGCCAGTGTCGCCATTCTCTGCTTCAACAAGAGTGGAGGAAAATTGGAACGAGCTTGTGATGTCTTCGAAGTGGCACTTGATGCTGAGTCGCTTGGAGGAATTGGCGAAAGTTTTTTACTACGAGGAGCATTTGATGATGGTTCAACGCAGTTGACCTTCAAAGACAGTCAAAAGCAGAAACAGCAATTGGTTCTCAAAGAAGCGATTCAAGTCAAATCACAGCAGGTGAAATTTCCTTTATTTGATTCTGCTGCACCAGTCAAGTTAGAGGTGTTTTATGATGGTCAACCAGTTTCTATCGAAATGAGACAGGGTCAGGCTTTTATCTCTGAACCTAGAGCAGGCCAAAAGGTGGAAATGGTGCTCGTTCGAAACCGTTCAGCACGTGGCCGACTTGGAATCGTCTTGAAAGTGAATGGAGAGAACACTCTGTATCGTCAAGTCGTGCGAGATTTTGACTGTACCAAATGGATTTTGTCGCCAGACTACACAAAAACGGTAGTAAGAGGTTATCAGATGAAGAATAATGTAGCCGAGAAGTTTACTGTTTTATCAAACGCAGAATCAGCCCGACGGACAATGGACTATGGACGCCAGGTAGGACAGATTCATATGACGGTATTTCAAGAACTCAGCGCTGCCAAGCCTATCTTGGCGATCCTTGATGAGGATGAGCAAGATCTGACAGCAATGTTAAGAGGGGTTCAGCCAACAAAGCAACCTAAGAATCCAGGAGCATTAAAGCATCAGATCCGTCTTGCAGGTCGTAAGGGTACTCAATCACGAGGTTTGATTGTTCAAGGAGCGAAAACAGCTAATAAAGTGGAAACAGTCACCTTTAACACCGACCCCACTCCCGTAATGTCGGTTACTATTACTTACTACAGGCCCTGATAGATCATGAAAGAGGCTGGAATAAAACAATCAATTGAATCGTTGTATTAAGTGCCATAAGTATTATGACAGGTGAGATCATGAAATTATTTTGGATTCTTGTATGGGTCAGTTTCAATTTTATTGCACCTGTGACATGCGCTTATGCTGAAAAGATGTTAGAAGTCACAGCCGTCTCGACTTCTATGAAAGTGAATAACGACACCATTTCCACGATTCGGCGTGGTCAAAAAGTCTGGGCATTTCGAACGGAGGACAAGTGGGCCTGGGTTAAACATCCAAAAGTTTCCCAAAAAGGCTGGGTCCTGCTCAAAGATCTGAAAAATCTTCCACAAACTGAAGAACAGAAATCATTACTCACAGAAGCTCGGCAAATCCGAAAAAAAGCGAATGCAATCAAAACAGAATTTCATTCCGCTGAGCGCGAACAGGCATGGCAATCTATCTGGTACCATTTTCGACGAGTCTACGGCGACGATCACCCTGAGACTGCAGTTGCCAAAGTGAATTACGCTTCAGAAGTTGACGGAAAGGGAGAATTTGCCCGTGCTGCCAAGATAATGCTGGAAGCGATCAAAGTGCTCAAACGCTGGAAGGGTGATGATAATAAAGAAGTCGTGAAAAGTCTTGAAGTACTTTCTGCAACTCAATATCGGGCTGCTAAATTCGCAGATGCACTGGTGACACTAGAAAAGGTCATCGATCTTCGCAAGAAATATTTCCCCTCTGAGAAGACTGAGTATGCTTTATTGCTCTGCAATCTGGGCGTGATGTATGAGCAACAGGAAAATCTGACAGAAGCTCGTGCGAAAATTGAGGAATCGCTGGAGATCCGCCGAAAGTCTCTGGGGCGAACACACGTCGAAACAGTATCGGGAATGTATCAACTGGCTGGTGTTCTGTATGCTCTGCAAGATGTGTCTGGTGCGCAGAAACTTTATGAAGAGATCGTTGAGATAAACCAGAAAACGGGGAGAGCCAATGATAAGCAAGCTTTGTTTGTCAGGCATTCATTAATGTTGCTCTACCAGGATATTGATGAATGGGATCGTGCTGAAGCGATTGCTAAAGAATTGCTGCCTATGTTGCGCAAAAAATTTCCTCCAGAACATCCATTTATTGCTCAAGCTGTTGCTTCAATAGCGCAACTGACAGAAGATGATCAAGAAGCAAAACGGTTAGTCAAGGAGTCGTTCAAGCTTACTCGTCGTACTTTAGGTGATGAACATCCACAGACATTACGAGTGAAATATCAATTAGCCAACCACGAATATTATGATGGTAATCACGCTCTGGCAGTCAAATTGCTTCGTGAGATTATCGCCACACGCAAGCGACTTTTTAATACTCAGGACCGTCAACTGGGAGATGTGCTTGCAACTTTGGCAACAATAGAAGCTCATCAGGAAAACTGGGATGCTGCCGCTGGTTCATTTGACGATCAGCGTCGAGGAGCCAAAAGATTTTCTGATAAAGTGCTGACCGGATTGAACCAAAGGGAACAACTTCGTTTTCTGAAGGGTATTGATCAAGTTGATTATCGTCGTGCGACTGGAATAATGTGGCCACAGCGCAAGAATAGTCTTGTTGCAGAGAAGAGTGTTGAATGGATTCTGAATCGGAAAGCTTTGGTTCAGGAAACTCTCTCCAGTCATGAGCGATTGTTACGTCAGTTTCAAGGGGCTTTGCGTGTTGTAGCAGAAAATCTGTTTGAGGTTCGGCGACAACTGGCATCCGCAACACTGGGGGCAGAAGTTTCAGCAGAACAAAAAGAGGCTCGGCTAGAAGTGTTGAGGCGCCAGGAACAGGAACTGATTCAGCGGCTCGGGTTAACCAGTTCCGCAGATGGGCAAAGCGACTGGGTTACTTTGAAATCGGTAAGAGCTCAGGTGCCCCAGGACTCTGTACTCATCGAATTTATTCGCGTGTATCCATATAAAGTGAATGGCGAGAAATTCAAACGCGAAGCACCACGCTATGGTGCCTGGATCATTCCACCTGGAAACAGTCAGGAGATCATTGCAGTCGACCTGGGATCTGCTACCGAGATTGAAGCCACTTTGCGATCGGGAATTCAGTCGATCCAAAGAGGTGCATTTCAAACGAATCAGGAAGGAGAAATAGAAGCTTCTACAAAGACACGCCTTTTGCTGCAGGAATTGAGTGATCGCATATTGAAACCGATTCTGCCTCATCTCAAAGGGTTCGATAAAGTTATCCTCGCGCCAGATGCTTCATTGTGGCTGGTTCCCTGGGCCGCGCTCCCTCTTGAAGATGATCGCTTTGCGGTAGAAAAGTTTGAGTTTCGATACATCGTTTGTGGAAGAGATATACGTGCTTTATCCCAAACCAATCGCGTGTCTCCCAAACAGCCTGTCGTATTTGCAAATCCGAATTATAATTTATTTGGAATAATCTCTAAGAGCGAGTTTGGACGCACGAATCAGCAGCTTGCACCAGTAGGTCCGCTTCCAGGTACAGCTGAAGAGGCAAGGCGTATCCAATCTTCACTGACTAAATATGCTTCCTCACCAAAGGTTCTGACAGAATCGCTGGCAACGGAATCCGCCTTCAAGTCAATTCGAAATCCCGATGTTTTAGTCTTGAGTACGCACGGTTTTTTTCTGCCTGATGAGTCCGCCGTTAGTAATGAACAGCGAATGGCGCTACGTCATGCATCAAAACTGTATGCCACTGCTAACAAACTCTATAAAGAGAAAAAATATAGTCAGGCAGTATTGCCGGCACAGTGGTCTTTTGAAATACGAAATGAAATTTATGGGCCGAATCGAGGTTATACGTATAATTCAGCAAAGCTGGCAGGACGCTGTTTACGGTTGTTAAAGCGATTCGAGGAAGCCCGGCCTTACTACGAATTTCTAGTCGACTATCGGTTACGGAAAGAGGGCAACAGTACTAATACTTTTGTTGTTCTGAAAAACCTCGCCAGTTTATGTAGTAGTCTTTCTGATTATACATCGAAGACTCTTTATTATGAAAAAGCATGGAGAATGGCACGTGAAGTTTTAGGAAATACTCACAAAGACACTTTAGGTGTGCTCTCGATTCTAGTAGCGTCAGCTGAAAAATCTGAAAATTACGCGCTCGCTTGTGAAGCAAAACGAGCCCAAATTGAACATTACACGAATACCGAAGGACCAGGCAGTACCAAAGCTTTGGTTGGGTTTCTGAAGTTGGCTCAATTGCTGGAACTAAAAAAATCGCCTGAGGATGCTGAGAAGTTGTTCCTGAAAAACATTACAGATCGAAAACGCGTATATGGAAGCGAGACGGTTCGAACGGCACACGCACACAGCATTTATGGTCAATTTCTCGATCGTCAGGACCGCACAAATGAAGCAGTAATGCAACTTCAGATTGCCGCAGACATTCGGGAAAAAGCTGATCCAGATAATAAGAATCTGCTATATGCTTCTTATTTCAGGCTTGCTGACATTTATGAAAAACTGAGGGATGACGACAAACACAAGAAATATCAGAAGCTGGCAGACGCCATAAGAAAGCCCTCGAAAAAGAAATCCACAAGCAGTAAAACAGCAATGAAAGCCCCGGCTGATAAACTGAAACGGACAGATAAAACAAAAATGACACCGGTTCAAGATAAAATAGATCCTGATCTACTGGCTATGCGCGATGCGGCATTGTCGCAAATGTCACGTTTTGTTCAGACATATCCTACTTCCCGTGATTCTACCGTGAATCCGCTGTTACGGTGTGGGCTGATGCTGGCGGGCTGTAATAATCGCCCGGAAGCATTGCGACAGTCAAAGAACGATGGAGTTTTGACTGGTCTGGAGATTATCAGTGCGGATCTTCGTGGAACCAGACTTGTTGTTCTTAGTGCCTGCGAGACCGGGGTTGGTGAAATCCGGTCTGGTGAAGGTGTTGCCGGACTGCGACAAGCTTTTCAGTTAGCCGGTGCTGAATCCGTCGTGGCGTCACTCTGGAGTATTCCCGATCAGGAGACCGCATTGTTGATGGATGAGTTTTTTTCCAACCTTGCGAAGGGTATGCATAAATCAGAAGCGCTTCGTCAGGCCCAGCTGACCAGAATTAGAGCCCGACGAGACCGCAATGGAGCCGCACATCCCTACTTTTGGGCTGCATTCACATTAACGGGGCAGGAATAATCAGGGCTGTTGAAATCTTAAAGTTAATGCGAAACTATGATTGAGTGATCGAATTTTGAGAATGTTTTAAGGGGTGTTGTCAGCAGGTGGTTTCGACTGCACATCGATTTTTTGAGTTCCCTGAAGTGACTTAATCTTTTTGATAGCAGTCTTCACGGCGGCTTCACCGCTGTGTAAACCGAAATCCAGAGTGAACCGTCGTGTTTTTCCAGGCTCCAGTTTCGGCACGCGGCCCGCTGCACGTTCCACTTTGCGGTTGTAGGGATAACCTGTCGCAGGTTCGATTCCAGTGACGTATCCGTCCTCAACCGCGGCGGTATTTTTCCAAACCGTCAGATAAGGTAATTGCTTTGTCGACCACTGCATGGATGCGGCACGATTTCCCCTGGCGTTCTCAAGCACTGCTCCTGTGATACCCTTTTTATCAGCGATTGGATCAATTAAATAGACCTGTTCAATAAAGCCTCTGGTCGGCCCTTCGTAAATTTCATAAGTGTCAATACTCTTACCGGCATGTTCATTCATCGGGGCAATCTTTTTGAGTGCGGTATGTAATTTTGCTCCTTTGCCTAAAAGAGGTGCACCAAAATTGGTGTGATAGATCATCTGGAATTCCTGATCGAATGTGCCCAGGTTCGTGACCGTGTCGTCAATCCGAAATGTGTCCTCGCCGGGAATGACTGATAATTCTGCGATGAGTTTCAATTTAGGTCCATAAAAGAATTTCTCATAAACAACACCACGCACTCGGATGCGGTGTGGTGCTTCAGAATCAACAAAGACCTCAACTTCACTGGCGGGGATATTGCCAATTTTACCGTGCAATGTCAGATCCATGGAGGCTTTGTCGCCTGTGTTATTTACGAATTCATCCGTTCCCGGATGCCCGGCGAATTCCAAACCGCAACGCACCATCCATTCGTTAAACCCTTCAAGCCACCCGAGACCCCCACGGCTTTCCAGGTTGATGAATGAGGGATGCACGATTCCTTCAACGGGAGAGTTCCAGCCGAGCCGCAGATCTTTATTTCGCACTTCGTAAATACTCATCCCGCGCGTGGGAATAACGACGATCTGCATCACACCGTTATTGATAGTAATTAGTTCTACGCCTTCCTGCCTGCCACCATGTAGCGTCCGTTTTTTAACGGACCAGCCTTCGCCGGAAAGGTTCCATGACTCCCTGTGAACTTTGCCATTCGCACTTGTGAGAACATGGCGTTTCTCTTCAGCTTGCGTGTGACTGGAAAGAAGATTCATACAGCCAAAAACAAAAATAAGACAAAAGAAAATACGGTTCATGTTGAGCTCTCCGCGGTTACGCCAAAAATTTCTTCGAGTTTACTACGCATGACTGTCGGATCGGCGTCAATACTCGACCAATATTTGATTCCGATCACGCCTTGATTGACCAGCATGCCAAGGCCATCAATCACAGTACACCCGAATTCTCGTGCCTCGCGGATCAATCGCGTCTCAGGTGGATTAGGGATGACATCAGCTACGACCATTTCCGGAGTGAGTGTGTGTAAATCTAAAGCAAGACGCCCTTCAAGGTCGGGAAACAAGCCGATGGATGTGGCATTGATAACAATGTCTGTTCCTGCTGGAATCTGGTATTCACCTTCCCATCGAACAAATTCTGCATCAGCGGGAGTCTTTTCGTTCAACAGGGATGTAACCGTCTGGCCCCGGTCCACAGAGCGATTAACAATCGTAATTTTCTTTGCACCAGCAAACGCAGATTCAACACCAATGGCCCGCGCTGCACCGCCTGCTCCAAACATAACGACCGTTTTGTCTGTGGGATCTATGTGTTCTCGTAACGATTGTACAAATCCTTTGCCGTCGGTATTTTCACCAATCAATTTATTATCGCGCCGTACAGCACAATTCACTGCACCAATCACTTCAGCAGATTCGCCCAGCCCATCGAGAAACTCGATTACGGCAACTTTGTGTGGGATGGAGCAATTAAATCCCGCCCAGCCCATGGCTCTCGCTCCGCGGACCGCATCACCAAGATCTTCGGGAGTCACTTCACAGTTAATGTAACGCCAGTTAAGGCCATGATGAAGGTAGGCAGCCTCGACCATTGCGACAGTGGGGTTTTCATTACATGGCTGTGCGAAGCTACCTGTGAGTTGGCTAAGAAAGTTCATTCTGCGTCAAACTCCTGAAAAATTATTGACCGTACTCAAATTCTATTTTCGATGCAGCTTCTGCGACAAGGTTGCCAAGTTGTTCGAATTCTGATTCCAAAATTCGCGAAGCAGGGCCTGCAATGGTGATAGCACCGACAGGATATCCGTGACGATCGGATACCGGTGCGGCAACACAATGAATGCCCTCCAACCCCTCAGCTCGATCCAGAGCATATCCACAAGCCGCAATTTTCGTGAGTTCTTCCCGAAAACTGCGACGGTTCGTGATGGTCGTGGGGGTGAATCGTTTGAAGCGAATCCTGGATACAAGTTCCTCGCGGTCTTCATCCGGCAGGTTTGCGATGATTGCTTTTCCTGGAGCACAACTGTAAGCAGGGCAGCGGGCACCAAGTTCTGCGGAGTATTTGAATGGATGTCTGGAGGACAGTTGGTTCAAAATGACATTTTCGACTTCGACCAGGCAGCAAATTTGTGTGGTCTCGCCTGTTGCTTTTTGCAGGCCGCGCATAGCGGGAAGAGATGCCTCTACCAAACCATGTTCTCGTCCTTGTGGTTGACCCAGCATTAAAAATTTATTGGTCAGGCTGAATCGCTTTGTCGCAGGATCACGAGACAGGTATCCCATTTCGTCTAGTTCCTGAGTGATTCGAAAAACTGATGCTGAGGGGTAGCCCAAACGCTCTGACAATTCTGCGATAGTCGCACTCATTTGGTTCTTCGACAGAAATTCCAGAATTGACATTCCGCGTTGGAGGTTGGGCACTGCGGACTTTTTAGATTCGGCGATTTTGATTTCTGGCATGTTTGATTCCATAGCGAATCGATTGAGTTAAGCCTTTATGAATTGGAAGCTTATGGGTTTATCCACACTTGAAATTCAATTCTTATATGAATACAATATCTGCCACTGGCAATCAAGCTTGTTTTGACCAACAGTCGATATTTTGGAGATAAAGCGAATGGCTCGGCTCTCTCTTGCGATTTTTTCTGGCCTGTTACTGGTCGCCTTTGGTTGTGGTGACACAGCCTCGAATTCGGCGTCCGATTCGAAGACAGAAAATGCCCCCGATGTCCAAAGTAAAGGGACCATCGGTTTCTCGGCGCTTACGTTGACGAATCCTTTTTTCAAGGTTATCGCCGATCAGATGCAGGAAGAAGCGGAAAAACATGGGTACGAATTAATTGTGCTCTCTGCTGAACGAGATGTAAAAAAGCAAGCCGACCATGTAGACGAATTTCTGGTGAAGGGGGTCTCAGCGATTATTCTGAATCCCTGCGATTCTAATGGCATCGGTCCGGCAATTAAAAAGGCAAACGACAAAGGCATCCCGGTCTTTACCAACGATATCAAATACGATGGCGACGAAGGAAAAGTCGTTAGCCACGTGGCGACTGATAATTATCAGGGAGGAAAATTAGCCGGGGATGCAATGGTGAAACTACTAGGTGATTCCGGAGGCAAAGTCGCGATCCTGCATTTCCCGCAAGCGGAATCATGTCAATTGCGGGTCAAAGGTTTTCACGAAAAAGTGAATGCACACAATGACAAGACGAAAAATGCAAAGATAGAAGTCGTAGCGACGCTTGATGGCGGTGGAGTCCGCGACGAAGGTTTCAAGGCAACCAAAGATGTGATCGAATCGAATTCCGATCTGGCCGCAATTTTTGCAATCAACGATCCGTCCGCATTGGGCGCACGCGCTGCACTGGAAGCTGCTGGCAAAGCAACTCAGGTAACTATTATTGCCTTCGATGGACAGCAGATTGGCAAGCAGGCTATTCTGGAAGGCAAAATATTATGTGACCCGATTCAATTTCCGGATCAAATCGGAAAAGTTACAATCGAACAGATCATCAAGCATTTTAATGGTGATGATGTGAAACCGGAAATTCTGATCCCTTCTAAGCTCTACTATAAAGAGGACGCAGAAAAAGATCCTCTACTCAAAAAAGGGTAGGACTTGATGTCAGTACGGCCCTCTCTCGCGGAATCACCATTGCTAGCCATGCATGGCATCGAGAAATCCTTTCCAGGCGTCCGTGCATTAAAGGGTGTGAACCTGACGTTGGGTCGGGGGGAAGTACTGGCATTGCTTGGCGAAAATGGTGCAGGTAAAAGCACGCTGATCAAGATGCTGGGGGGAGTATATTTGCCCGATGCGGGGTTAATTTCTATTGATGGAATTGATGTTCAGCTTTCGAATCCTTCCGAGGCGATTGCTACAGGAATCGGCATCATCTATCAGGAATTTAACCTCATTCCGGGTCTGGCAGCCTGGGAAAACATTTTTTTGGGGCGAGAGACAAGTTTCGGTCTGGTGCAGCGAACTGAGGAGCGACGTCGAGCTGAAGCGTTGTTTGCGAAAATTGGTGTTGCCATTCCCATCGACGTACCTTGTGGCGAATTATCTGTCGCTCAGCAGCAAATTGTGGAGATTGCAAAGGCGTTATCGCAGGACGTTCGATTGATCGTTATGGATGAACCATCGGCGGCACTGACACCTCAGGAAGTGTCGAGGTTGTTCGAGGTTATTCGCGACTTGAAACGAAGCGGTATCGGAGTGATCTACATCAGCCATCGTCTTGATGAGGTTTTCGAGATTGCTGATCATGTTTTGATATTACGCGATGGCGAGGTGGTTGGCGAATCGGCTACGGAAGTCCTCACTCGACAGAGGATGATCGAGATGATGGTCGGTCGCGAGATTAAAAATGAGTTCCCGAAACATCAACATACAATCAAAGGGATTCGACTGGCTGTCAATGGTTTGGGGCGTGCCAATGCGGTCCGTGATGTCAGTTTTGAAATTCATGCTGGTGAAGTGCTGGGACTGACCGGGTTAGTCGGTGCGGGCCGTAGCGAGACCGCGCGTTTGATCTTTGGGGCTGATCGCGCTGATAGGGGGACGATTCTGCTGGATGGAGTCGCACTGAAAATCCGCAGCCCGCGCGACGCGATTCAAGCGGGAATCTGTTTACTCACTGAAGATCGCAAGAGTCAGGGACTGGTACTTGATGCCAGTGTGCGAGAGAATTTTGGTTTGCCGAATCTGAATGAATTTTCTGCCTGTGGAATTATCAAAGAAAAACGGGAGCGATCTGCCTTCGCGAATTATGTTGATCGACTGAGTATTAAAATTCCAAATCAAGAACAACTTGCACGCAATCTTTCGGGGGGAAACCAGCAGAAAGTGGTGCTTGCTAAGTGGATGGAAAAAAATGCGGAAGTTGTGATTTTCGATGAACCGACGCGTGGCATTGATGTCGGAGCAAAATATGAGATCTACATGCTCATCAACGAATTGGCCAGCCAGGGAAAAGCCATTCTAATGATCAGTTCAGAGTTGCCGGAAGTGTTAGGCATGAGCGACCGGATTCTTGTCATGCACGAAGGGCGGATTACAGGTGAAGTTTGCGATGTTGCCAACGCGACACAACAAGAACTCATGGAATTGGCAGTGGCCTGAATTATGACAAAAAAGCATCAGTCAAAAATTCTCAATAGCCCGTTCGTCCGGGACTATGGCATGATATTCATGTTGTTGATGCTGGTGATTCTTTTTAGTCTGTTGACGGTGAGGCAACAACATCCCACTGGAGCGAGTGCTGGTAATCAGGTGGCCAAAACGATTTTTGCTCAACACGGCAAAGAGGCACATGTTCTGGTAGTCACGCGTAGTACAGACGAGGATCGCGCCTTCGCACAAGCTGCGGTTAAGCGACTGAAAGCATCAGGGGTTGATGTTCTTGGTGAAGTGAATGGATCTGCTGCTGATGCGCGGAAAGCGATGGAATCAATTCTCTCTGAAGGAAAAACAATTGACGCCATTGCTGCCAACCATGTGACGGCAAAGTGGACGGTGTATGACCGTTTTCCTTCAGTGGGTTCAGGAAAATGTGTGACGCCGAAACCTTACACCTGGCCTAACTTTTTGAAGGTCAGTAATTTAATGGGCGTTGCAAATCAGACGGCAATATATGCGATCATCGCCATCGGTATGACTATGGTGATTATCACCGCGGGAATTGATCTGTCGGTAGGTTCATTGGTCGCACTTGCATCTGTGAGTTCTGCTATATTCATACGAGATTATTGTGGTGGCGCTAACGCGAGTTTGTTTATGATTATAGCCGGTATTCTTTTGGGTATTGGGATTTGTGCCGCGGCGGGTTCGTTTAATGGTTTGATGGTCACTGCCTTTCAGATTCCACCATTTATTGTGACATTGGGAATGATGATGATGGCCAGCGGCCTTTCGTTTCGCCTTGCAGAGGGACGTTCCATTCCCGAGTTGCCTTCTATGTTCTTCTGGCTGGGGCGCGGTGTAACATTTGGCGTACCGAATCCGGTTCTCTTGATGTTGATACTTTATCTGATCGCACATTTTATCATGTCGAGAATGGTATTTGGACGTTATATCTATTCGATTGGCGGGAACGAAGAGGCCGCACGTTTGTCGGGGGTTCCCGTGAAACGTGTATTGTTAGCAGTCTATACTATTTGTGGGGCACTTGCCGGGTTAGGTGGGATCATGCTGACCTCGCAACTTTCTGCCGGCGATCCCAAATTTGGATTAATGTATGAACTGGAAGTGATTGCTGCAGTCGTGGTTGGTGGCACTTCGTTGATGGGCGGACAGGGAAAAATCTTTGGCACACTGATCGGGGCGTTCATTATTGCGGTGATCAAAAACGGAATGAATCTGACGGACGTCGATCCGTTCAATCAAAAAATCGTCCTCGGCGCAGTCCTGACGGCGGCGGTATTGATCGACCGCTTAAAGCGTCACGCAGGATAGCCAGAAACGCAAATGGTGGTCGCTTCACGTATGGAAGAATCTATCTGATTAATGCTATTTCCCGACCTGTTTGGCATTCGTAGAAAAGAAGTGATGGCTGAGTTTGTATCAGGGAAGTGCACAAGAGAATACTTTCTTTTGTGAGGCTAAGATCATTCAAGGTTTACGAATATCGTCGTGGTTTTAGGTTACTTTTTTGAATCTTCTGAAATCATCTTTTGAGAATGAGATTTTTTAACACGATTTGTCGATAATATGGACAAAGGGGTCTTGATATAGTATATTAAGACCTACAAGGACATTGAGTGATGAGACGAATCATGATTTGGTGACCTGAGAAGTCCCTCCTTCCGATTAGCTGCATACATGCCGGTAGTTAATCTTTTTCCTTCCAAAGGCGTGACGTAAGGGCAATGATTATGAGCCGTATGCTTATTTGTCTCGTTCCGGTATTGTCGATCATCTTTTCGGGTTTCGCAGTCTGTGGTGCAGAACCGAAGACGAAACAGGCAGACTCCAAAGGACTGGAATTGTTCAAGACTCAGATTGAGCCGGTATTGGTTAAACATTGTTACGAATGTCATTCCAAGCAGGGGAAGAGTGTAGAAGGCGGCTTAGAGTTAGACTCTCCTTCCGGCATGATGCGTGGTGGTGATACGGGACCTATGGTCAAGCCCCACGATCTCGAAAAAAGCTCACTGATTCAAATGCTTCGTCACGAAGGTGATGTATCCGGTATGCCACCTGAAGAGAAACTCTCTGACGAGGTTATCGCAGCATTTGAAGAGTGGATTCGTCTTGGAAGTCCCGATACGCGTAAAGAAACGGGGCCAACATTGAAAGAAAAGCGTCTCGAAGCAGCCAAACAACACTGGTCGTTCATCTCACCTCAGTCAGTCAAACAACCAAAAGTCAACCTTAAAGATTGGCCCCGCGATGCAATGATCGACGGATTCATTCTTTCTGCGATTGAGAAACATGGGATGAAACCCGTTGCGGATGCAAATCGTCTGACGCTGGTGCGGCGTGTCTATTTCGATCTCATTGGAATGCCGCCCTCACCAGAGGAAGTAAACGCATTTATTACCGACAAGTCACCTGATGCATTACCAAAACTGATCGATCAGTTACTGGAGTCACCCCGGTTTGGTGAGCGGTGGGGACGTCATTGGCTCGACGTGGTTCGCTTTGCGGAATCCAGCGGTATGGAATTCAACTTTTCTTACCCACATGCCTGGCCTTATCGCAATTATGTGATTGACTCTCTGAATCAGGATAAGCCATACAATGTATTTCTGCGAGAACAAATAGCAGGCGATCTGATACCTGCAAAAGCGGGGGATTCACCGGAACAGATCGAAGCCCGTCGGATTGCTCCGAGCATGCTGTCTTTTGGACCCAAGCGTCACAATTCAAGTGGAACAGGGTTTCGCATGGATATTGTGGACGATCAAATCAACACCGTCAGTCGCGCTACGATGGCGTTGACTGTTTCATGTGCCCGCTGCCACGATCACAAATTCGATCCTATTCCCACAGCCGATTACTATGCTCTGGCCGGCATCTTCTTGAGTACTGAGCCTCTGTATGGCACGATCAAGCAGAAATACAGCAACAGCCCAACCGACTTATTACCTATTGGCTCTGGTGCAGAGGCATTGCACATAGCCGCAGAAGAATATGAAAAGAAAATTCAAACTGCTGAAAAAACGCTGACAGCCAAAAAAGAAGAACTAAAGAAAGCGACCGAAGTTCAGAAACTAGCCACAACCAAGAAGGCAAAGGTGGAAAGATTGGTCGCGACGACCGTGGTGGCAATACCTGGCGCTGATGGCAAATCAGAAGTGGCAGCTGCAAAAGAAGCTGCTAGTCAACCGTCCCAGGCAGATTTGGATAAGATCAACGCGGAATTGAACAAAGCGACTGCGCTTGTATCAACGCTAACGGGACAAATTAAACCACTGGAAACTCAAATCGCTGAGTTGAAAAAGAATCGTCCAGCACGGCCGCAATATGCGATGAGCGCTCGAGATCGCAAAAAACCGGCCGACACAACCATTGCCATTCGCGGTGATTTCCGTGAGAAAGGTGATATTGTACCACGTGGTTTTTTAAGTATCGTGAAATTAGAGGGTTCCCCCAAGATTCCAGCGAATCACAGCGGGCGCCTTGAACTGGCTGATTGGATCACCGATGAGAGGAATCCACTGACGGCGCGCGTGATGGTGAATCGTATCTGGCATCATTTGTTTGGTCGGGGAATAGTTCCCTCTGTTGATAACTTTGGTCTGATTGGCAAAGAACCCAGCCATCCTCAGTTACTGGACGCGTTGGCCTTGCGTTGTGTGAAAGAAGGCTGGTCAACAAAAAAAATGATTCGCGCAATGATGCTCAGCCGGACCTACCAGTTGAGTAGTGCTCCCAGTGCAAAGAATATGAAGATCGATCCGAATAATCGTTTGCTCTGGCGTGCCTCTCCCCGGCGGATCGAGGCAGAAGCAATTCGGGATGCTGTTCTCACAGTCAGCGGTCAGCTTAATCTGGATCGTCCGCATGCTTCAACTGTTACGCCACTTGGTGACACACTCGTACGCGGTGTCGCGACGGATAAGCTTCAACCACCAAGTAATTATCGTAGTGTGTATTTACCAGTGGTTCGGGATTATGTCCCTGAACTGTTTGATTTGTTCGATTTTCCATCACCCAGTCTGGTCAGTGGAAAGCGTGCGGTCACGAATGTTCCATCGCAGGCACTTTATCTTCGTAATTCAAAGTTTATCACAGAGCAGTCAAAGCATGCTGCCAAGCGGTTGTTAGCTTCAAAGCAAGCGTCCGATGATGCGGCAAAAGTTGAGTTGGCTATGAATTGGGCTTTAGCTCGTTCTGCCTCCAAGGCAGAAAGGGAGGGGGCGTTGCAATTGATTCAGCAGGTTCGAAAATCTGGTGATGCTCAAAATGGCGAGACAGAAGTCAATGCCTGGGCTGCCTGGTTTCAAACCTTGTTTATGACGGCCGAATTTCGTTTCCTCGTTGATGTTACATAAATAAGAAGACAGTTTTCCGCAACAGTCTATCAAACAGGAGAAACTCTCCGATGAGAAATCAGATATCATCCATGAATATGTCACGACGTCAATGGCTCAAAACTGCTGCAGGTGGTCTGGGAGGCCTGGCATTGAGTGGTTTGTCATCTCCTACAGCTTCTGGTGCTGGTTTGCTTTCCCCGAAGGCAGCACAATTCGCACCGAAAGCAAAACGGGTTATTTTCCTGTTTATTAACGGTGGACCATCGCAGTTTGAATCATTTGACTATAAACCGGAATTGAAGACCAATGGCGGTAAAAAAGGAGTAAATAAAGGCAAGCTTCTGGCTCCGCTGTATGACTTTGCCCAACATGGTGAAAGTGGAATGTGGGTCTCTGATGTCTTCCCGCACATGGCTCAGCAGACTGATCATCTTTGTATGCTGAACGGAATGACTGGCCCCAGTCGCGCACATCCCATTGCCATTCCAATGTTGCATACAGGAGAATTCCAATTCGTACGTCCTTCATTTGGTTCCTGGGTCTTGTATGGTTTAGGGACAGAAAATCAGAATTTGCCTGGGTTTTTCACCATTAAACCAACGCGAACGTTCGGCGGCCCGGCAAATTATGGCAGTGCTTTTTTGCCGAGCACATTCCAGGCAACGCGATTGGGATGGCAAGGCCAACCCATTAAGAGTGCTTCGATCAGCAATCTCAAAGCGAACCACAGCCTTTCGTCCGAAGCAGAGCGAAGTGCTTTGGAGTTAGCTCAAAAAATGAATCAACAGCTTCTCAGCCAAACAGAATCAGCACGGGGTGTGATTGATTCTCTCAATCTGAGCGAACAAATGCGCGATGCGGTTCCCGAGGTGACGGATTTGACTCGGGAAACAAAAGAGACTTTGGATATGTATGGAATTAATGGAGGCCCTACCGACGACTTTGGTCGTCAATGTTTATTAGCGCGCCGTTTGAGTGAATCGGGAGTGCGGTTTGTCGAAATCAGTTCGGATGGCTGGGATCATCATAGTGGTCTTGACAAATTCAAAAAGAAGGCGGAAACAATCGATAAGCCCGTTGCGGCTTTGTTAGCAGATTTGAATCAGCGTGGTCTGTTAGATGAAACGTTGGTTTTATGGAGTGGGGAATTTGGACGTCAGCCCGAAACACAAGTTCTTTCTGGAAAAGAAACGCTAGGTCGTGATCATAACGCCGCGGGATATACCGCCTGGCTTGCAGGTGGTGGAAGTCGCGGTGGATTGACACATGGGGTGACCGATGATCTGGGTTATAAGACCGTTGAGGGCGAAGTTCATCTCCATGATCTCCACGCGACCATGCTCCATATGCTGGGCTTGGACCATAAGAAACTCGTTTATCGATTCGGTGGTCGTGATTTCCGTCTTACGAATATTCACGGAAACGTGATTCACGAAATTGTCTCGTAAAGTCAGAAATGGAATCGAGTATAACTATTCCTACGATTCTCTTAAAAAGCAGCGCACAGATTGAGTGAAGGCATCAAGTCTTAGCTCAAGACAGCAAGCGTTGGTCTGAATACCTAGGCGATGATATCCTTGATCGGCTCACCGAAGTCGACGTCGAGCCGTTTGTGCCCGGGGACTTCCAGTTTGCGGGGGTCAAGCCCCAACTGATGTAGTACTGTCGCGTGGAGGTCAGTGACGTAATGCCTGTTCTCGACAGCATGAAAGCCGATTTCATCGGTGGCACCGTGCACGACACCACCTTTGATTCCACCGCCCGCCATCCAGACCGAAAATCCATAGGGATGGTGATCTCTCCCATCAGCACGCTCTGAACCGGGAGTTCTGCCGAATTCCGTTCCCCAGACGACCAGCGTTTCGTCGAGCAGGCCTCGTTGCTTGAGATCTTTCAGCAGACCGGCAATTGGTTTGTCAACCTGGCCGATTTTCTGGCTGTGGTTTTTCTTCAGTTTGTTGTGTGCGTCCCAGCCATCGTTGTAAATTTGAATGAATCGTACGCCCCGTTCCACTAACCGCCGGGCGATCAATGATTGCTGGCCAACTGCCTTTGTCTGTTTGTTGTTTAATCCGTACATTTCTTGAGTGGCTGCCGTTTCATCACTGATCTTTACAACTTCAGGCACAGCCATTTGCATGCGGAAGGCGAGTTCATACGATTTAATTCGGGCTCGCATTTCTGGATCATTGGGGTATTCGGCGCCCGCTAAAGAATTCAATTCACCTAATAACTCAAGTTGACTTCTGCGTTCTTCCTTGTAGACTTTCCCTCCCGGTGAACCAAACGGTAGCGGATTGGAGAGATTAACGGACATCTTCACGCCTGAGTGCTCGGGTCCTAAATAGCTACCATCATTCGCACCTTCTCCACCGCAACAATCACCGGGGGGTGAACCCATAACGATGTATTGTGGCAAATTATCATTTAGCGAACCCAAACCATAATGAATCCAGGAACCAATTGAGGGGAAGAATCCATCGAAGATGTGTCGTCCTGTATGAAACTGTAATTGGGCGGCGTGGTCATTATCTGTTGTCCACATTGAGCGAACCACAGCCATCTCATCCGCACAGGTTCCGAGATGTTGCCACCAGTCGCTGATTTCCGTTCCACATTCTCCCCATTTTCGGTGACTGACCTGTAGAGGGTATAATTTTCCCATTAACTTTCGTGGGACACCTGAAAAATCACGGACATTTTTACGATAGTAGGGTGATTTTGTAACCAGGTCGTTAAACTCAGAATCTCCAATGGTCAGCCCGCTGTACTTATTCAGTGCCGGTTTCGGGTCGAAGCTTTCCATGTGGCTGGTACCGCCCATCATGAAATACCAGATGACCGATTTCGCTTTCGGTGCAATATGGGGCAGCCCGCTCGGCAAGTGTGGCTCGGCTGCAGAAAGCGTATTCCGCGAAACGCCATCCCGAGAGAGCATGTCTGCCAGTGCAATGCCCGTCAGTCCTTTGCCACAATCAGATAGAAACGAGCGCCGGTTGACCTGGCCAGACAAATTGTTTCGATTCGATATTTGATGCTCAGACATGATAGAAATTCCTGAATTTCAAAACTTAGTGATGGAGCCAGCATAGGTTTATACTATCGATTCCGGATATTGAAATCATTTAACGTATCGTTACAAAATCATTATGGCTATATAAAACGTGCACGAGGTTTTCACGTGCCCGTTGATGGTGATCTGATGAGGGAAGACGTTTCGAAGTGCCTCCGCCTGGAAATCCCTGATTTCCCTTCTTTTGAAGTAGTGTGGTATGGTGAGTTAAAAACTTCAAGCAGGCTGTTAATTCTGCCTGTTTTACTGGTCGCGAAAGTACTTGTTCAAAGGCAGCCTGTATAAAGGCCTTCTCCGTTTTTTTATCAGTTCCCTTACCGGTTTCCTTAGTTAACTGGCTCGCCAATAGACGTGCCTGATCGAGGGACAGTGAACTGTTCGTTAAGGCGAGTGACTGTTGAGGCACCACGCTGACAGATCGCTCGTAACAGGAGTTGGGATTGGCTAAGTCGAACAGTTCCAGGAATTCCATTTTTTCATTTGGTGTGATCCGGAAATAGAGACTTCGTCTGAGAATGTTTTCGCCGTGTTTTTCTTCCAGTTCAGGGCCGCCCATTTTCAAATCGAGAGTTCCTGCTGTTGCCAGTAAACTATCGCGGACCACTTCTGCTTCCATCCGACGAGAGTTCATTCGCCATAGATAGTGATTATCGGGGTCGGTGGCAGAGTTCGATTCACTTTCACCATCTGCAGAACTCATGCGGTACGCGTGTGAAAGAACCATCAGTTTGTGCATCGGTTTCATTTGCCAGTCATGTTCGATCAAAGTGATCGCTAACCAGTCTAGCAGTTGCGGGTGAGTCGGTAGTTGTCCGTTTAAACCAAAGTTTGCGACGGTTGGTACAATTGCCTGATTAAAATGTCGTAACCAGATATGATTGACGGCGACACGAGCGGTGCGTGGATTTTTCTCATTTGCAATCCAGCGTGCCAGAGCCAGACGGCGACCCGTGCTGGTTTTGGGATAGGTGTTTCCCAGTGGCGAGTATTTTCTGCTTTCCTGTTTGATTGCCGCGGTTGCTTTCTTATGTTTATTTTTCGCAGCGGTCAGCATTTTTTCGGCGGTAGATAATTTGGGGTTAGCTTTCTCTTTCGAGCCCGCTCCTGAGGCCTTAATCGCGGCAAAGTCCCGCTCCGCCTGACGGATAGCGAGAACCGCTTGTTGGACGGCGAATTCCCGTTCCTGTTGGCTGGCTATCTTTGCGAGTTTTTCGAACGTTTTGTCTTTGGCCGTTTTGTCTTGGGCAATTTTGGCCTGCTCGGCTGCAATACGTGAATTGAGCGATGCTGATTTAGCGGTTCGACTACGAATTTGTTGTTGAGCCAAAGCAACGTTGGCTGTTGCCACAGAGAGTTCCTGCTCCAGATTTTCTTTTGTCGGAGGCAGAAATGGGGAGCGTTTCTTTTCATCCAGATTGGTTGCTAACTGAAACCCTGATTGTATCTTTTCGATTCTCAGTTCATAGAATTCTGAGGTTCCGGAATGATTCCACAAAGCAAATTTACCAACTTTACGTGCAATGGGCATCGTATATACAATTTTCAATTCACCGTTCAACCATACGTTGAGCAGTTGCCCCTTGACGACAAAATCAAGTATTACTTCTTCATCGAGTTTGATATCGCATGGAAAAACTCCTGCCCGAGGGTATGATTCTTTTCCGCCTTGTCGATGAAACGCCTGTACGGTAGCCTTGTTGTTAGCTATCGCGGTATAGATTGCCTGCGCATCAATCAACTGATCCATGTCAAAGAACAGTCCAACAGAGTGTACTCCACCGGGTTTGAGCGTTTTGTATCTGAGTCTCCCCTGGAACTCGAGTGGTAAACTGCTTTTCGTCGACATCGTGACAAATGAGCCCACCTGAGTCTGGGCGAGGTGCCCATTCTTGTATTCCCATTTTCCAGAGAGGTGGTTCCACCTCTGTGGATTTGGTTTTTTAAAGTGATCGACGAGCAGCTCGTCGGCTTTGTTCACTTTTCCAGTTTGGATTGATTTTGTGTTTGAGAAGTCCGCCAGTTTTTCCTTAATACTCGTGACAACCGCTTGTGCGTTTTTAAATTCAGACTGAGCCAGGTCAATCTTCTTTTTGGCGGTCTCAATCGAGTCTTTCAAGAATTCAGGCTTCAAAGCGGGGTAATAACTTTCGACGGGCAATGTGACTGGCTTGATTTCAAGTGTTGCGTTTCCGAGCACAGCTGGAACACCGGGTTTCACCGGGTTCTCTTTGTCGGGTTGGCGATCATCGCCTCGCCTGAATAAATAAGTGGGAACACTGGGTTCTTTGTCGAATACACGCGCCAGTCCATCGTCGAGGGCACTGAATTTCGTGCCGTCTTTCACTTTTTTTGCACTTGCCGAGAATGCATCAGTGCGGACATTGTGTGGTTCGAAGAAGGCTCGAAAGCGATAGTAGTCCAGTTGTTCCAGAGGGTCATATTTATGTTCGTGACAGCGGCAGCATTTCATGGTTAATCCCAAAAACGCAACCGACGTTTGTTCGACTGTTTCGTACAGCCAGACATTGCGATCAAATTTGTACCAGTTGCGTCCCAGGAATCCGGTGGCACGAACGACATCGGAGTTTCCTGGTTCGAGTTCATCACCGGCGAGCATTTCGAGGATCATGCGATCGTAAGGTTTATCAGAGTTAATCGACTCGACAATCCAATCGCGCCAACGCCAGATATGCCGTTGGCTATATCTGATCTCATTATTTCCCCGGCTGCCATACCAATCACTGTATCGCCAAACGTCCATCCAATGACGTCCCCAGCGTTCACCGTACTGTGGGCTGGCGAGTAGTTTGTCGACAGTCGCTTCGTACGCGGCATCTGATGGATTGTTTAGAAATCTGTTCAATTCTTCGCGAGTGGGAGGCAGGCCGATTAAATCGAGATACAGTCTGCGTAATAAGATCGCCGGGTCGGCAGCAGAGCGGGGAACCAAATCGTGTTTTTCGTGTTCGGCTGAAAGAAACGCATCGATTTCGTTGCGGACCCATTTCGTGTTTTTTACCTTTGGGACGGCAGGTTTTTGTTGTAGTTGATAGGACCAGAATTGTCGTGGGTCACGCTCTGGTTGTTCATTCTCAGGAGCATGTGCGCCCGCGTTGATCCAGTTACGGATTAGTTTTAACTCATCGGCTGATAAATGTTTGCCACCTCCTTCTGGCGGCATACGGAATCCGGCATCACCAGTCAGGACCCCTATCAGAAAACTTTCATTCGCTTTGCCTGGTTCGAAGCCAACATCATTTTCACCACCTTTTTGTAAAAACTTGGCCGTATCAACACGGAACCCTGACTGCTGCTTGAGTGGTCCATGACATGACAGGCATTTTGTTTTCAGCAACGGCTTAATATCTTTGAGATAATCCACCTGTTCTTCAGCAAGAGAAGTGACCGCAGAGAGAAATGTTGCCAGGAATAAAGTCAGGCAAGATTGAATAGGCTGCTTTGAAGTCATCTGGCAGGCTCCAATAGAATTGGCGGGACAGTCATCGTAGCAGGTAGGATAATTTCTGAGGATATCTTACAAATTATAACAATTGGTTCAGATAATTCAAAAGGTTTCATCTCAATGACGACTATTTTTACGAGACAAGTCCATTTTGGGTAAGTTTGCCCATAGATTCGAGATTGTTTTGGTTTTCATTTTTGAGTCTCTTTTCGCCCAATAATTGATCTTTTTGTCTCGTCATAGATTCTGCTGAGTGTAGTAAATGAACTGAGTTGGTAGCTTATTCAAATTCCTCTTTCACATGTGAAAATGTAATTCAAATCGATACTTGATTAGGTGCATTGCAACGTCCTGGTGCTTCGTGTAAGGCTTGCTTTCTCGTGCAAACGAGGTATACACTTTTTATAATGAAACGCATTAAGCATTAATTACGAAACGTGAGGGAATGCAAATGTCAGAACTGACACGTCGAAAGTTTATTCAGTCAAGTGCCGTAATCGGCTTGTCAGCTGCCTCTTATACTCGTGTTGCTCGTGCCGCCACCAATGGTGGGCGTCCTGTTATTGGATTCGTCGGTTGTGGAGGTCGTTCCCGGAGTTTGCTGACTGGTTTTCGAGACGATGCTATCGTAGCGTGGGCCTGTGATCCCGATATAAAACGTGCTCATACTTTTAAAGAGGCATCTGGCGCAAAGCAGACGACAGCAGATCTACGTCATGTTTTGGATGATAAATCTGTTGACGCAATTGTGGTGGCAACTCCCGACCATTGGCACGCACCTGCTTCCATCATGGCTTGTGAAGCTGGCAAGCATGTTTATGTCGAAAAACCCTGTAGCCATAACTTTCGGGAAGGTCAATTGCTGGTTGAAGCGGCTCGACGAAATAAAATGGTCGTACAGCACGGAACGCAAAGCCGAAACCACTCATTAATTGTGAATGCAATGCAGATGATACGTGAAGGCATCATTGGTGATGTACTGGTTTGCAAGGCATGGAATGTTCAACGTCGAAGAAATATTGGGCATGCGAAACCGTCCTCGCCGCCGGATCATGTTGACTACAATACGTGGGTTGGCCCTGCTGAATTTATGCCTTATCAGTCGAATCGATTTCACTATGACTGGCATTGGTGGCATAACTTTGGAACTGGGGACATTGGCAATGATGGTACCCATGAAATTGATATTGCGCGATGGGGTTTGGGTGTCAATGGTTTGCCAACCACTGCATCGGCAATTGGAGGAAAGTATTACTTCGATGATGACCAGCAATTTCCAGATTCGGCGACATGCGTATTTCAATGGCCTGGTAACGGTAAGGTGGGGCAGCAAAAACAACTGATGTTTGAAATGAGGATCTGGTCGAAGAACTATCCTCACAACTGCGATACGGGCATCGAGTTTTACGGTACTAAGGGAATGATGTTTGTCAGCAAACGAGGTAAGTTAAATGTTTGGGACGATTCAAATAAGCCCATTGTGAAACTGTCGCCGAATGAAACACGTAAACTTCCCAGGAATCATCAAGTCGATTTCCTGGAGGCAATTACTACCGGCCGCAAACCAGCGGCTGAAATCGAAATAGGTCATGATTCATGCAGTCTCGTTCATTTAGCAAATATTTGTATCCGCACAGGACGGTCATTGAAAATTGACCCGAAACAGGAAGCGATTATAGGAGATTCGGAAGCGACCAGGATGTTAGGCCGCAGCTATCGGGCTGAAGGACATTGGTCTATACCAAATGCTTGAATGGGAATGGGGCTAATACATGAGACACAATCAAAGACGATATTTTTACGTTTGTATTATGCTAACGTGTATTACTGTCACAGCGTCTGCACAAAAACCTCGCCTGACCTTCACTCGTACTGACCACCAGGTAGAGATCAATGTCAACGATAAGCCTGTTGCCTCGTATGTCTTCCATGACAAACTGATTTCTCGCCCCTTTTTTGCCCATGTCAAAACACCCCGTGGAGTTCAAGTAACTCGCAATCATCCTCCTCGAAAAGGAGACCGTGATGATCACGCGACGATGCATCCGGGGATCTGGCTGGCATTTGGTGATCTTGATGGTGCCGATTTTTGGCGTAATAAGGCTCAAGTCAAACACATTAAGTTGATACAGGCACCATTATCGAAACGGAATAGGGGATCGTTCATTCAATTGAAACGCTATATACGACCTGATAATTCAGTCGTATGCGATGAAGAGTTTCGCGTTTCGATTCGCGTGGATGAATATGCATGTTTCTTCTTCCTGGAATCGATTTTTAGTTCAAAAAATGAGTTCTATTTCGGCGATCAGGAAGAGATGGGGATGGGGGTTCGTGTTGCAACACCCATGAGTGAAGTTAGCGGCGGCACATTGTTAGATTCCAAAGGTCGGCAGGGTGCTAAAAGGATTTGGAGTCACTCAGCCGCGTGGTGTGACTACAGTGGCGAGGTCGAAGGAAAAAAAGCAGGTATGACGATCATGTGTCATCCTGACAACTTCCGTAAAAGTTGGTTTCATGCGCGCGACTACGGATTGTCTGTTGCAAACACATTCGGTCGCGCCGCCATGAAAAAAGGGGAACCGAGTAAAGTGTTCGTTAAACCTGGTGAGACGTTGAGACTCCGGTACGCAGTGTGGGTTCATTCCGGCGCAAATGTGGAGTCGATCAAAACGGCATACAAAGAATATTTGAATTTAGGAGAGGAACAATGAATTCTATCAGGCCATTATTGGTTGTTTTGGGGGTGTTGATCACTTCGCTACAGAGTAGTGAGGCATCTGAAAACAAACCAAATATAGTACTCATTATGGCTGATGATGTTGGATGTGACGCGATAGGCTGTTATGGCGGCCAGAGCTATCCGACTCCTCATATCGATGCACTTGCTGCCGGTGGTATGAAATTCAATCATGGATATTCCATGCCGGTATGCCATCCTTCACGGATTTGCATGATGACGGGGCGTTATCCATTCCGGTTTGGCAAGCAGGGTTTGAAGTGGGGTGATTACCCGACCGCCGCTGAAGGAATTTCAATAGGTAATCGGATGAAACAGGCTGGTTATGCCACAGCCGTGGCTGGGAAGTGGCAAGTCTGCACGATGAAGAATGATCTTGATCATCCGCGGCGCGTTGGTTTTGACGAGTGGTGCCTGTTTGGATGGCATGAGGGTGGTCGGTACAACGATCCGTTGATCTATCAGAATGGCAAAGTACGAGAAGGCGTCAGTGGGAAGTACGGGCCGGATCTTTATGTTGATTTTCTCGTTAATTTTATGCAGCGAAGTCAGGATTCGGATAAACCCTTTTTTGCTTACTATCCGATGGCGCTGTGTCACGATGTGACGGACGATCTGAAAGACCAACATGTTGCCTACTATAAGGATGGCCGCTGGATGACCTATGGTGAAATGGTGGCTTCAATGGACGACATGGTCGGAAGGCTCGCTCAAGCCCTTGATCGAATGGGTGTTCGAAATGAAACGCTGATCATCTTTACTACCGATAACGGAACACCGGGAGCCAGTTATTTGAATGTCGATGAGAATGGAAAAATGGTTCGACCTAAAGTCTTTTCCATCCGTAATGGTAAGATCGTTCCCGGGGGTAAAGGAAAACATGACGATACAGGAACACGTGTGCCACTCATCGCTAACTGGCCTGGCCACATCAAATCGGGGAAAGTCGTTAATGATATGGTTGATTTAACAGACTACCTGCCAACGGTAGCTGAAATAGCAGGGCTGAAAGATGACGGTGTAACCCGAGATGGTATCAGTTTTGCTCCGATCTTGTTTGGACAGAAGCGCAGTCGAACGCGACCGTGGGTCTATTGTGAGCATAATAAAAAACGTAGTGTGCGCTCGTTGGATTGGCGGCTTTATGATGACGGACGTTTTTTTGATTTGAAGAATGATCCCACAGAACAGTTTCGTATTAAACGCGACCAGCTTGATCTCGACACACTTCGTAATTATCTCCAACTCCAAATTGTCCTTGAGGAGATGCAGCTTAATTAAATTGGGGGCGGGCGTTAACGGGTGGAATAGGACGAACGTTTCTTGTTTATTTATATCTTGCGATTATTCCTAGTCCCTTATTTCGTTCCGTTCAATGTCGACAGGTATTCCACTAAATCGCGGATTTCGTGCAGTGAGAGCATTTTTTTCATTTCAGGCATCGCTGAACTGGTGGCCGACTGCGCCTCGATTTCATTGCGACTTACACGCATTATTTTGTTCTGCGGAGTTACGATTGTCAGAGAATCGACGTCTTCGGATTTGATCGTGCCCGCAATAATCTTGCCGGATTCTAATACTAAAGATACCGTTCCAAATCCCTTAGCGATTTTTGCATTGGGGAACATGATCGACTCCAACAGGTGGCGACGATCAGTATTTCGCTCAGGACTTGCGACCTTCGAAAGGTCAGGTCCTGCAGTACCACCGGTTCCCGAGACTGAGTGGCAGCGATAGCATTGTGCAGTGATATGGCTTACGAATACTTCACGTCCTTGCTTCGCATTTCCGCCCTCTAAAGCAACTTGGTATTGAGAGAGTGGGTCCGAATGGTCTGCCGATCGTTTAAACTGGTTTATCGCATTTTTATGCAATTTCGAGTTTGATGAATTGAGGGCGTCAAGCAAGTCTAGCTGTAAGGCAACAGGTACATTGTTTTGTCGCAACCGGTTTGCCCAATGGTCGAGGATCTTCACTGCTTTGGGCAAATTCATACGAGACAGTGTTGTCAAGGCGTGCTGCTTCTCCTGCACGGTGACTTGTTCGTTATCGAGAAGTTCTGAGAAAATTAGAGTTGCGCGGGCTGCGTCAATTTTTGCTAATTGGTCACGTGCTTCGGCGCGCAACTGAGGATGGTTTGATGACAGTGCGGCGTTGATGAGTTTGGGGAGCTCTTCAAACTTGTGAGATGCCAACAGTCGCAGTGCAGCGATGCGCGCCCCCTCTGACCGATTGTCATCCATGACCCAGGTAGCGATTGCGACATCGTCAGTTTTTACTTTTAGTTTCGCCAGCAATTCGGTGACTTGGATCTGCAGGTTATCTGTTGTTGATGAGAGCATATTCGTTGCAGTTTGCTCAACCGCATCGCGAACGGGAGTGGCATTTCGCGCTTTGGTTTGCCGCCAATACCCTGTTACACGGTCTCGTTTGGTTGGACCTGACCAGTCGGCCAGCGCAGCGACCGCCTCAGCACGAATGGCTGGTGCCTGCTTCTCGCTTGTGACAATACCGATTACGGTTTTTATATTTGAGGGTTTGCCGATTCGAAAGTTGGCATTGATGATTCGTCGCATAAGGGGGGCAACTTGATCGCCTTCCGCATTGCGAAAACGTTCCGCAAGATTGGCGAGTTTCAGTTCTTCAGTCTGTAGTGGAAGATCGTTGATTGCTCGTGCAGCCTCGGTGACAATTTTCAAGTCGACATCGTTCAGAAATTGAGAGATTTGAGGGTCTCTCCAACGGCGTTGAACCAGTAATACAGCCATTCGAACTGCCGCCGATTTGTCAGTTGCGAACAGCTGCACCTGATTGGGGTTTCCGATCTGTTCTAAAGCGACAACTCCTGCATGAGTCAGGTAGCGGTCTTTACCATTATTCGTTCGTAACATTTCCATAATGGGTGTTATCGCTGTATCAGATTTCAGTGTACCCAACGCGATTGCAGCAAAAAACTGGACTCGGAGTGAGTCATCTTTCAGAAGTGGCATTATCGATTTTATAGAAGAAGTTAAGTTGGCTTCTCCCAAAACTTTTACTGTTTGTGCACGAACTTCGCTATCTTGATCCTGGAGCAGTTTGAGAACAGGCTGCAGCGTTTCCAATTTACTCTGGTTGACATTTTTTCGTGCAATCTGGCCCAGGCCCCAGATTGCATGCAAGCGTGTAAGCTGGTTTTCTGAATGGATTGCTAATTTATGCAGGAGTGCAACTGATGTCTCGCTCCGATCAGCGAGCGCAAACTGGGCACGCAGGCGAACTCGCATATCAGCGTGACTCAGCAGTGTAGTCAATTGCTCTAAAGACAGGATGTCGAATCCTTCATGAAACAGTGCGACAGTTTCTTTGATGATCGGTTTCTCAATTTGCGATTGATCAAAGATTGTAAAAATTCGACCGCCGCTTGTTTTTCGATCCCAGGGAGAGACAGGGTAGGTGGAGATATACATCTTCCCGTCGTAACCGAAGTCGACATCACTGGCTAGAACTGGCTTACAAAAGTCTTGATGATCAATGATGGAAAAACTAGCTCCGTTGGATTTAACGGCAAAAGATTCAACACCTCCTTTACCCGTAAAGTTACAGTAAAAGAAGTGATTGCGATAACGCTTGGGCAAGCTCACTCCTGACGAAAATACGAATCCCGATGGTCCCGCTCCAATCTTACCTACTGGTGGAACGATGTAAGCTGGTTGCAAATCGTGCGAAAGCTTCCATATGCCCTCGGCGTGCCATGGGCCTGTCAAATAAGGTTCGGGGATCGTTTGGAACGCCATGTTCCAGCCGCTTTCTCCACCGGGAACAACGTACACGAGACGAGAGTGGTCGCCTTTATCACAGTTGTTATCGTCGGCGAACAGGTTGCCGTATTGGTCGAATGCCAGTTCTTGTGGATTGCGCAACCCTTTATGGATCAGCTCAAATTCCGTGCCATCAGGATTACAGCGATAAACGGCGCCATTTCTCGGGTTAGAAATTGTTGCTCCCTCTTTAGAAACAACATATGCACCACGATCACCAACGGAGAAATAAAGCCTGCCATCAGGTCCCCATGCAAGCCCGTGCAGATCGTGACCTAAAAAGGCGGCGTTCACTCCAAAGCCGCGTAATAGTGATGTCTTCTGATCTGCCTTCCCATCGGAATCCTGATCCTCAAGTAGCCAGAGATCGGGAATACACGTGTACCAGACCTTTCCATGACGGGCAATCAGACCTGATCCGAGACCAGCGAGTGGATCATTGAAGCCATTAGCAAACACAGTTGAAACATCTGCTTTGCCGTCTGTGTTACGATCTTCGAGTCGTCGCACAATGTCGGAAGCTCTCGTGAACCATGACATTCCACCTTCGAACTTGTCTTCCCATTTTTTGAACATCGCCATCCTGTCGTCAAGAGTTCTGATCTGTAAATCATCTTCGAGCAGGAATGGTCGAGTGCGATTTTCTTCGGTGCCTTCGTTGAATCGATGTTCTTCAGCAACATAAACATATCCCTTGTCATCAATACAGATGGCAACCGGATTCTCAAGCTTGGGTTCGGCAGCAAACAATTCAATTGTAAATTCGCCGGGAACTCGAAACGCTGCTGCCGCTTTGATGGCCGCATCTGTTCCATCCTGTTTCGGATCTACCGCTTCCACACAATTTAGTGAAATGCCGAACAGCAGCAAGCAGAAAACGATTGATATAGATTTCATAATTCGGAACCTTGAAGCACTTAATGTCGCGATGCAGTGGAAGGTGATGAGGGTTGATTTTAAACAGGTAAGATTTGGATTTCGGTATTGATAATTAAATAACAGCTTAACGAAGATAACTGAACTCGGAGGTGGCGCCCAGTAAAGTGTTGTTCCAGTGTGTTTCTTCTATTGTAATACTTCAATCGTGGACCCATAATCGAGTGGCCAATCAAAAAATGATTTCCACGAAACTGTTTTTGTTGAATTTGTTATCCATGTTGTCGTTGAACGGTATTTATAAGAATTATTTCAGGAAGTCCGGTGATGATAAATCGCAATTTAATAAACTTAGTGATGTTAATTGCATTGATTGTGACTGCGGGTTCGCTTGTCAACGCGAGCGAGAAAGCATCCTTTCCGGGCGTTCGTACGACTTGGAATGGATTTGACCGATACGATTTTGAGGTCGAGGGGAAGCCGGTGCTTGTCGTGGTTCCACACAAATCCGCGCCTGGCAAACCGTGGGTGTGGCATGGTGAGTTCTTTGGACACAAACCGGTGCCAGACATTGCGCTGTTGGGACGTGGGTTTCATATAGTCGCCATGAAAATTCCAGACCTCTTTGGTGATCCGCAGGCGGTGTCATATTGGAACTCTCTATACAAAGTGTTGACTAAACAACACGGTTTCTCACGCAAGCCAGCTTTGGTTGGTGTTAGTCGAGGAGGGTTGTACTGTTATAATTGGGCTGCAGAAAATCCCCATAGCGTCGCTTGTATTTATGGGGATGCACCAGTTTGCGATCTGGCAAGTTGGCCCTTGGGGAAAGGCAAGGGTACAGGGAATCGTGTTGAAACACCAAAACTCTTAAAAGTATATGGTGTTGATACTGCAGAAGAAATGCTTGCGAAAGCCCTGAATCCGATCGATCGTTTGAAACCATTGGCAAAGGCCCATGTTTCGCTTCTGCATGTTTACGGCGACGCAGATACCGGCGTTCCCTGGACTGAAAATACAGGGGTGCTAGCCGAGCGTTATCGTAATCTCGGTGGTAATATTAAGTTGATTTCCAAGCCCGGTGTCGGACATGTACACGGTCTAGATGATTCCACACCTATTATCGAGTTCATCACACGTCATAGTGTGGTCTCAAAACAATCTAAAATTAAACCGCGAGAAATTGGTTCGCGGCGGGAGTTGTTTGTAGACCGCTATCTAATCGAACGACTGACGAACGCTCGGCTTCATTTACATCAGCCTCGCGATGAAGGGGTTGTGCTCAAATTCGATCAACCATGGGAAGGTCCTCAGGCGGGATACACAACGATCATCAAAGACGGCAATCGATTTCAAGCATACTACCGTGGCATATCAAAACTCAGCCAAGACGGTAGTGAATTCGAACGTACTTGTCTGGCCCAATCTCAAGATGGACTGACCTGGACAAAACCGAAACTGGGACTGTATGAATTTCATGGGAACAAAGCAAACAACATCGTCTTGGCGAACGCTGCTCCCGTGACGCACAATTTCTGTCCCATGCTCGACAAGCGGCCCGGAGTTAATTCCAAACAACGTTTCAAAGCCGTCGGCGGTACAGGAAAGGAACTGTTCGCGTATGTTTCAGCGGATGGACTATGCTGGAAAAAGCTGCAGGACGCGCCGATTCTTTCCTCCCGTGATATGACATTCAAGCACATCCATTTATTTGATTCACAGAATCTGGTTTTCTGGTCCGATTCGGAACAAGCATATGTCTGCTATTTCAGGGTATGGGATGGTTTGCGTCGTATTGCTCGGTCGACCAGTCCCGACTTTAAGAAATGGTCACCCGCTGTCTTGATGCAGCAAGTCCACGACGATGGCTTCAAAGGTTCACAGCCTGCGCCAACCGAGCACTTATATACGAATCAGACATCTCCTTACTTTCGTGCACCACATATTTATATTGCAACTGCCGCACGTTTTTTCGAAGGGCGACAAGTTCTGAACAAGACTCAAGCAAAAGCCATCAATGTAAATCCGAGTTACTTTAAAGATACTTCAGATTCAATCTTCATGACGTCGCGGGGCGGCACCGTTTACGACCGTACTTTCCTCGAAGGCTATCTCAAACCGGGTATCGGCCCACAAAATTGGGTGTCTCGTACAAATTATCCAGCACTTAATATAGTACAAACCGGGCAGAATGAGATGTCACTCTATGTTAATCAAGACTATGCACAACCGACAGCCCATCTGCGCCGCTACAGCCTGAGACTCGATGGTTTTGCATCGATTCGAGCGGGGGCCAAAGCTGCTGAATTGATTACCAAACCCTTTATCTTTTCCGGAACTAAGCTGCACATCAATTTTGCCACTTCGGCTGCGGGAGGACTCCGCTTCGAACTGCAATCCGAAACAGGGAAACCTCTAGATGGCTTTTCTCTGAATGACTGCCAGGAACAAATTGGGAATGAGATTGACCGTAAGGTATCTTGGAAGAATGTTGATTCACTTGAAGCATTTTCCGGTAAACCCGTTCGTTTGCGATGCGTCTTAAAAGATGCAGACCTGTTTGCAATTCAATTCGTCAGAAAAAACGAGGAGTGATTACGGGCCTTGTTGAATTGATCAAACACCTGGCTTCTCAATTTATACTCTAATTGATAACATCGAATTGGTTGGTGATTTTCGTACTAGTAATACTCAACAACGAAGTATATGAACTCAATTTGCAAAGGAAACTTCTTGTCTATCTCCTTTCATTTTTATTTACCCAGACATAACCGAAAGACAATCGTTGGTTTGTTGATCCCAGCTTTCTTTGTACTCGCGTTGTGTCATCAATCATATGCAGAAGGCATTGATTTCGATCGTGACATTGCACCACTTCTCAAAGAACACTGCTGGGATTGTCATAGTGGAAAAGATCCGGATTCCAAGCTGAATCTGGACCGGCGTGTCGGTGCGTTACGTGGTGGTGATTATGGTCAGCCTGCAATTGTACCAGGTAAACCGGAAAAAAGTTTTATGATTGATGTCATCAATCATCGCGACCCTGAATTGAAGATGCCTCCGGACGAAAAGAAGCTCCCGCAAAAAACGATCGCTCTACTGACGCGTTGGGTCAAAGAGGGCGCCGATTGGCCTGGTCAGATGAAGGATGTTGTCGAAAAGAAGTCCGGTCATTGGTCGTTTCAGCCTGTCACCAGACCTGAAGTTCCCTTCATTTCAGGCAAGAAAAATTTGAATCCCATTGATGCCTTTTTACTGCGCAAACTCCATGATAAGAAGCTCGGTTACTCAAAACCGGCCGATGCACGATCTCAGATACGCCGTGTTTCATTTGTGCTGACTGGGCTTGCACCGACACCCGAAGCGACAGAAGCCTTTATCAAGAGCTATGCAAATGAGCCAGATGTGGCATATGAAAAACTTGTTAAGCGATTATTAGACTCACCTCATTTCGGTGAACGTTGGGCACAGCATTGGTTGGATGTGATTCGATGGGCGGAAACGAACGGCTCTGAAAGTAATATGTATCGCAAGAATGCCTGGATCTATCGTGATTATGTAATACGGTCTTTTAACGAAGACAAATCGTACGACCAATTTCTGTTCGAACAAATAGCTGGTGATACTGTCGGAGCAGGGGAGGCAATTGGATATCTGGTTGCAGGACCTCATGTACCGGTAGCAACTGTTGGCCAGGAGCCAAGCGCGCGACGGCAAGCCCGAGCCGATCGAATGGATGAAATTTTACAAACGGTTGGTGCTTCCGCTATGGGGATGACTATTGGTTGTGCACGCTGTCACAATCATAAATTCGATCCGATCTCTATCCGTGATTACTACGCCATGTCAGCTGTCTTTCAGGACATTGAATTTGGTAGCAGATTTCCGGAACTTGCAGAGGATCATCCCAGAAGAGTTCGTGGCCAGGAGCTCTATCGGCTCATTGATAAACATCGCAAAATACTAAGTGAAACGGGTCCCTGGGAAGAAAACTGGACTGGGTATCGAGAACTTCATTTTCCGTCAGTAACAACTCAATCCGTACGCATTTCATTTCAATCGGCTTATGCGCGGATTGATGAACTGGAGATATTTGGTCCCCTTGAGCGAGATGAAAATCTGGCACTAGCATCAATGGGTACAAAAGTTGACAGTCCCGAAGAGATGAAAGTCCCACGTTCCGGTCTTCACAAAATCAATGACGGAGAGTATGGCACCGAGGCATGGGCTGGGAAATCTTCCAAGGGAAGTAAGGAGAAACCGTGGGTGCAATTCACTTTTAAAAAACTGCATAAAATCAATCGAATCAAAATCAGTACCAATCGATTGGAGAACATGCAAACGGATTACCTGACAGGTATGAACAGGTTTTCCTTTGGCCCTTATAAAGTGGAAGTGCTGGACGACGATGGACAATGGAACCAAGTTGCTTCAATCGGGCAAATCAAAAAACTTGATCATAAGCACAAATCACGAATTGCCACACTGAAAAAGCTAAATGAATTGGTCGAACAACTTTCAGAAGAGGGCCCGCGACCAAGCTTTGTTGCTCAATTGATCAGACCAGTGAAGTCACACGTTTTTTATCGAGGCAGTCCCGAAACTCCACGAGATGAAGTGTTTGCTGCCGGGCTGGCTGAACTTAATGGTAAGCTTCCTCTAAAGCCCGATGCCTCCGGGAAGGAACGCCGCGTTGCATTTGCAAAGTGGTTAACCAGTCCAGATCATCCTTTAACCGCGCGTGTCGAAGCTAATCGGTTGTGGCATCATATTTTTGGAAAAGGAATTGTCACAACAACAAGTGACTTTGGAGCGGCAGGAGCTCTGCCATCGCATCCGGAATTACTCGATTGGTTGGCTGCCGAATTTAAAACTCCTTCGATCAATCAGTCAGAGAGGAAACAGCAATCATGGTCTATGAAATACCTGATTCGATTGATGGTGACATCGCAAGCTTTTCGTCAATCCAGTTTTCCCAGAATAGAATGCCTCGCTGAAGATGCAGACTCTGTTTTGCTCTGGCGATTTCCAACCAGACGCATGGCAGCTGAAGTCATTCGAGATTCAATTTTGCAATCCTCTGGTTCTCTTGATGCTTCCATTGGCGGTCGCAGTTTCCGAATTCACAATGTGAAGAAACGATATGCTCAATGGTTTGTGACTGATAATTATGGTCCTCATACATGGCGCCGAATGATATATCAAGAGCGGATGCGGCGCGTCGACGATCAAATGTTTACGGCTTTCGACTTTCCTGATTGTGGACAGATCCGACCGAAACGACCGATTTCCACAACACCATTACAGGCGCTGAATTTAATGAACAGCGAATTTGTGATCGATCAGTCAAAACGGATTGCTGACCTGGCAAATCAGGATTCGAACGGCGATCAGAGTGCAGCAGTAAAACGTTGTTTCGAACTATTGCTGGCCCGTAAGCCAAATGAAGGGGAATTGAAATCCAGTCTTAATTTGGCACAGGTTCATTCTCTGGACATTGTGTGTCGCGCCATCATTAATTCAAATGAGTTCGCATTTCTGCCCTAAAGCTATCAAAATAGTAAGAGTCATAACTATGAATAACGCGGAAAACCTTTCACTGCTCGGGCGTCGAATGCTTGATCGGCGCGGTTTCCTTCAAAATACGGGGCTCTCGATAAGTGGAATTGCATTGGCAAGCATGCTCGCGTCTGACGACTCGCTTGCTGATGAGCCGAAAACGGTGAGCAGTAAAATTCCAATTCGTCCGCAGATTGATCCAAAGAATCCATACTCTCCGCGCAAATCACATTTTGAGATGCCAGCCAAGCAGGTTCTGGTAATTTATTGCCCGGGCGCTGTCAGCCATGTTGATACATTCGATTACAAACCCACATTAACTAAACTACATGGGCAAAAGCCCCCTATCATTCCAGCGGTTACATTTGAAGGGCCACCCGGTAACATCGCAAAGCCATTTTGGGATTTCAAGCCGCGTGGAGAAACCGGGAAAATGGTCTCAGACCTTCTTCCGAATCTGGCAAATCAAGTCGACGATTTCTGTTTCTTTCATGCATTGACGACAGACACAAGTGCGCACCCCCAAGGTGAGAACTTCATGAATACCGGATTTACGATGGAAGGATTTCCATCGTTTGGTGCGTGGACTACTTATGCACTGGGAACTGAGGATCAGGAACTTCCTGCATTTGTTGCGATTAATGATCCGCGTGGTCTTGCACGTAGCGGAAAAAATAACTTCGGAAATGGATTTTTGCCTGCCGCTTTTCAAGGAACAGACTTTAATGCGAAAAACCCACCCCATAATTTAAATCGACCACGCGAACTGTCAGCACAGGCAGACCGTAGCACTGTTGATTTACTCAAGCTACTCAATGCACAACATCTTACAAAATATCCCGGTGATGCAGACCTTGCCGGTCGGATTGCCAGTTACGAACTTGCAGGAAAAATGCAAAAGTCTATCCCCAACGTAATGGATCTCACTGGAGAAACGAAATCGACGATCAAGGCGTATGGCGTCGAAGGAGGCAGTAAACTTCGTAGTGAATATGCGAAGAATTGTATTCTCTCGCGACGCTTATTAGAGAAGGGGGTTCGCGTTGTTCAATTATTCAATGGAAGTGATCCTTCTGGTGGAAACGGAATCACGAACTGGGACTCTCATGCCAATATCGCCAAAACACACGCTATGCAAGCAGAGATTATGGATCAACCAACGGCAGCCCTCATCGCAGACTTAAAGCAGCGAGGTCTACTGGATCATACGCTTGTGGTGTGGGCAACGGAATTCGGACGCATGCCATTTCTGCAAGGCAATGGAACCGGCCGCGATCACAACCCAGGTGCATTCACCTGTTTCTTAACAGGAGCAGGTGTTAAGCAAGGCTTCAGCTATGGGGAAAGTGATGAGTTTGGATTCAAGGCTTTGGTCAACCCGACAACTGTTTACGACTTCAACGCAACCTTACTACATCTAATGGGACTGGATCATGAACGGTTGACGTTCTATCACAATGGCCTAGAGCGACGATTAACCAATGTGCATGGGCATGTGATTGAAGACGTATTGGCTTGATTTTATGTCCCAGAACCTGAAACAAAAATGATAGAGGGAAATATGGTCTAAAGGCGGTCTGCCCTTTAAAATTCATTCGGTTCCTGATCTTACAGAGTTGAGAGCCGTTCCTGCCCAATCTGTGGAAACTAAAAAACGCCATTATGAGTTAGTTGAAATCGTCAAAGTAATTTCAAGTTACGTCTCACTACATTCTCTTTTCTCCACTTTTTTCAGGGTAAGCGATACAGGCACGCCACATATTCTCTTTACTGAATTTCATGATTCTCAAAGAGGCCAGAAGTAAACGGCCCATCTGGCTGGAAATCTTACTTGATTGATTAACATTCATTTTTAGATCGGAGATGGCAATTGACAGGATGAGTGTTGTGTGTGCTTGTAATTAGATGTGTGGTTTACAAAACAACTTGTGTAACCAGATGAATTATGAATTGTTTGGGTTTTTGCTGAACCACAAATTCTGTCACCAGGGGCATAAAACTTTGAAAGTGCGCCAGGACTATTCAATGGAAAGAAATTTCTGGAATGGCAATTTGATGTTGTTTACAATATACTTTTTACTGATTATATGATGCCAAAAACCCCAATGCATGGGTTTGGAAATGAATATAGACCTTGCAGGTGGCAATCAATCTCTTCCTGTATTTGAGAATACCAGCCAAAGTGACTATCAGACTGAAAGAGGGCTTACGATGCATAACCAGAATCTGTCAAGACGAGGGTTTCTTTTAGCGACCGGTACCGCCTGCTGTAGTGGCGCGTTCACATCAAGCGTCTCAAAAGGAGACACAAAAGGAGACACAAAAAACAAGAAACAATTCAAAAAAATCGACTGCCACCTACACATCAATCACAAAGGCCGGTCTATTGAAGATACGATTAAACACATGGATGCTACAGGAACGGAGAAAGCATTCATTCTGCCATTGGAAACTGGTGAAGGGGGAGTCGTCTTACGTACCGAAACTGTGTTACACGCATTTCACAAACACAAGGATCGGTTGATCCCATTCTGTCAAACAGACATTCGCAAACCAGATGTAATCGAGAGAATCCGCGCATACCATTTATTAGGTTGTCGAGGTATCGGCGAGCAGAAAGAGCACCTGCCTTTAAATGACCGTCGAGTGGAAGCTGTCATTGCGCTGTGCGACGAATTTAATTGGCCGATCACCATTCACTTCCAAGACAATAAAACCGGTTTTAATCAGGGGATTGAACAGCATCTCGAGACTTATTTGAAGAAATATCAACACGTGCGCATTATCGGACATGCACAATCTTTCTGGTCTCACATCAGTGCTGATGTTCCATCACCCGAAAAGACACTCTATCCCACGGGGCCTGTCAAACCTGGTGGACTATTGGATCATCTACTGAGCGAGTATCCCAATCTGTATGCGGATATGTCAGCGGGTAGCGGTTTCACAGCCATCTCTCGCGATGAGAATTTCAGTGCTGGTTTTCTTCAGCGCCATCGAAAACAGTTGCTCTTTGGGAGCGACTGTCCCTGTTATGATGGTCGTGGCGCCAACTTTAAAGGGATGTGTTACAGCACTCGCCTGCAGCAGTTCTTGCAGCGCATGGTGAAAGATGAAAGCGCGTTGCGAGACATCTTTTATAATAACGCCGAACGCGCTTTAAATGGAACAACATAGCCTGGCACACGTGTTGATTTATTTTGTTGAGAATAATGTGCGACAATGATAAATCGAGATTAGTCATTCTGTGGTGTGAGCCTGCGTTGAATCAATCGTAGTGAGTGTGGAGGATTTCATGATTTATTCAAGAGACCAGTTACACTGTTTGTCAAAAGAAATTTACTGTCTGCGTTTGAAAAGTTGGTGTGCGTCTTTCTTTTATATGTTCTTGATCCTGGCTCTTCCGGTTCTCCATGCTGACGCAAAAGACAAGGTGATCCGCGTCGGGATGATTGGACTCGATACATCACATGTGATTTCATTCACGAAAATGATCAACGATCCGCAAGCACAAGGTGATCTGGCTGATATCCGTATCGTGGCTGCATTTCCAGGAGGTAGCCCATCGTTTCCTTTGAGCCGAGATCGAGTGGCGGGTTTTACAGAACAGATTCGAGAAATGGGTATCGAAATATCCAGTTCGATTCCGGATCTTCTGAAAAAAGTTGATGTAGTTATGTTGGAGAGTGTTGATGGTAGTCAACATCTCGAACAGGTAAAGCAGGTTTTTGATGCAGGTAAGCCTGTCTTTATTGACAAACCATTTACGGCTTCACTTACCGATGCTATTGCCATCGGACAACTCAGTCGAAAACATGGTGTCCCATTCTTTTCCTGTTCGTCAAAACGGTATAGTCGTGACCTGATGGCACTCATTGATGCGAAAAATATGGGTAAGATTGTGGGATGCGATGTATATGGTACGTCAAAATCGGTGCCGAATCATCCGGACTTGTTCTGGTATGGTGTGCATGGAAATGAAATGCTCTTCACCATAATGGGATCAGGTTGCGTTTCAGTAACCGCCAGACAAACGCCTGCCTTCGAACAGGTAACAGGAGTCTGGAAAAATGGTAGAGTTGGTACTTTCCGTGGAATTCGTGATCAAGGAGGCCGCCCGGGATTTGGTGCTACCGTATTTGGTGAGAAACGTACTATGTATCACACAGTGGGAGGTGACAAAGACGGATTGATGCAGGAAATTGCACGTTTTTTTAAAACCGGGAAGCCACCTGTTTCGCCCGAGAAAACAGTCGAAATATTTGCTTTTATGGAGGCTGCTGAAGAAAGTAAACGCCTGGGTGGCGTACCTGTGTCAATTGACAGCGTAATGAAAAAAGCAACGAAGGCTGTAGAAAACCTCATCAGCAGTACAAAAGCAAAAACTCCGTATGAAATTGCTACTTTTCGCGTCGATATCACCTGCCCATTGGGACATCCGTTGCTTGCACGGAGGCAGGGTATTGCAAAATCAATCGATGATCCTCTTTATGCCCACGGTATCACACTACTGGGTGCTGGTCGGCCCATTGTTCTTGTCGCCGTCGACTGGTGTGAGATTCGCAACGACGCATACGATCACTGGCGGGAAGTTCTGGCAACCGCAGCCGGAACTACACCTGAGCGAGTGGTTTTATGTGCTGTGCATCAGCATGATGCACCTTTGCCCGATATTGGGGCACAGATAATTCTTGACGAAGTTGATATGGCAGGTGTCATGTGTGACGTGGAATTCTTTAAAGCGACAGGAAAACACATTGCTGCGAGTTTACGAGACAGCCTGACGCAACGACGATCCATCACGCACCTCGGACTGGGCCAAAGTAAGGTGGAACGGATTGCTTCGAATCGACGTGTAGTTCTTGATAATGGTAAAGTCACTTTCAGACGAGGAAGCAACGGTGCCAGCGATCGCATCAATCGAGAAGCGCCGGAAGGTTTGATTGATCCCTGGCTCAAGGCAATCAGTTTCTGGGATGGTGACCAACCGATCGCAGTGATTAGTGCTTATGCCACACATCCCATGAGTCACTATGGACGAGGGGCAGTCAGTTCTGACTTCGTCGGTATGGCACGCGAATTCCGACGAAGAGATGATGTTTCCATTCTTCAGATGTATGTTTCGGGATGTAGTGGAGACGTAACGGCGGGCAAATACAACGATGCCTCTCCTGAAAATCGTCCTCTACTGGCAAAACGTCTTTATGATGCAATGAAAGTATCTTGGGAATCGACCAGGCGGGTTCCCATTGAACAAATTTCGTTTCGATCAACGCCCCTTGAGCTTGAATTTCGCAAGACTGACGAATACACAGAAACAGCAATGCGGCGCGTACTGAATAACAAATCAGCGACTCAAAAAGCACGCGTGCATGCCGCAATGGGGCTCAGCACATTGAAACGTTTACAGGAAGGTCGTGCTATCGATTTGCCATGTATTGACTTTGGAGCAGCACAGATTGTACTTTTTCCAGGAGAGTCATTTGTAGGATACCAGATTCTTGCGCAGAAATTGCGTCCCGATTCGTTTGTGATGTCGATCGGTTATGGTGAATGCTGGCCCGGTTATCTTCCGACTCAGGCTGCATTCAAGGATGACTTTGATGGTCATTACTGGTTATGGGTTGCACCAGGTGCTGAAGAACGTATCACTGCAGCGCTGAATCGTGTACTGCTTCCTGGCAAACAGAAGAACTAACACCTTGGAGAGAAATTTGTATTATCCATTGATGAATCATTTTGTGATACAAGGCTGGTCGCTGATGTTGCTGCTTGGTTTGAATTTGATTCAGCCGAGTTTTGCAGATGGCGCGCCAATTAAGATGATAGATCCTGATAGTTCCACTGGATCGTCAGCAGCAGTCATTGTCTCGGAAAGTACACTCGCCCATACTTCGCTCCTCCTTCCTCTCGAGAAGACCGGTCAAATTGTCGGCGAGAGTGATGCCGCTAAACAGCTGGTTCACCTTGGGAGTGATCTCAAAAGGATTCTAGACTATTCAGGGAGTGGTTTGGATCAGGTCATTCAAATTAATATCTGTGTCAAAAATCGACACGATTTACCAAAAGTTCAACACGAACTGGTCACTTTGTTTAAGGGCAAAACTCTTCCGGCAACAACGTTTGTCGCAGGTGACCTGCCACATCCAAAAGCACTTGTTGCGATTGATGCTGTAGCTGTCTCATCGTGGAAGTCCAAAAAGACGGTTCAGATACTGACGCATCCCGAAGTATTCCATCAGCAAGGGCAATCGCACGTCGCTTTACTTCCCTGGGGAGAGACAATTTACCTGTCCGGCTGGGTTCATCGTGGCAAAGGAGAACTGGCAACGGCCGTTGATGGAACAATGGAGTTTCAGCAAAAACTACTCAATCGCCTTGGTGGCAATCTCGATGGGGTCGTACGGATCCGTGTGTTTCTCAAACCGGCAACCGAACGCGATACAGTCGCAGCAGCGATTGCCAAATTATTCAAAGGCCATGAAGCTGTACCACCGGTCGTCTACACTCCCTGGGGAAATAAACGCACACCCGAAATCGAATTCATTGTCGCTGGTCGAAAGCCAATGAAAAAACCCAGGCGTGCAGGAGTTGAATTCTTTAACGTTCCGGAACTGAAGGCGTCTCCCGTATTCAGTCGAGCAACACGAATTAATTCTGATCGTCGAATTTATCTTTCAGGAATCGCTGGTGGTGCAGGGGATAGCGCGGATACGCAGGTCAGTAATGTTTTCAAACAGTTACAAGCAGTGCTCAAGAAGTCTGGCAGCGACAGGAAACATCTTGTCAAAGCGACCTATTTCATGGGCAACAGCGATGCGTTTCAGGCATTAGGGGAAGTGCGTCGGAAATATTATGATCCAAAACGTGCTCCCGCTGCTTCTGGTTTTTTGGCGGGACCCAGTCCGTTTTTGGATTCAGTGATCAATATGGATATGATTGCGATTCCTGTTCCCACTGATTCAGATGAGAATGAGAAACAAAGTAAATCACAACTGACTGACCCTGCTGAAGCATTGTCGACATTCAAGTTTGCACCAGGTTTTCGTGTCGAATTAGTGGCGGCAGAGCCCTTGATACGCGATCCAGTGGCCATGGCTTTTGATGAATTCGGACGGATGTTTGTTGTTGAGTATCCGGAATATAACCAACAGTTTGCCAAAGAGAAACAGAAAGTCAACGGCACTATTCGTCTGCTGGAAGATACCGACGGTGATGGTCGATTTGACAAGAGTACAGAATATGTGTCGGGATTGAAGTCGCCCTCTGCTGTTGCCTGTTATAACGGTGGTCTGTTTGTGGCAGCGGCTCCGGATGTATTGTTTTGTAAAGATACAAACGGCGATGGCAAGGCTGATGAAAGGCGAGTGGTATTTACCGGATTTCGTCGGTTGGAAAATCGAACCGACCCGTCGTTAAATACGTTTCTTTGGGGATTTGATAATCGGTTTCATGCCTGCACCAGTTATTCGGGTGCCAACGTTCGGGCTGTGATGGACAAGAAATCGCAACCACGATCCATTGGGAATAGAAATTTCCTGTTTGACCCACGCACTTTACAATTTGATCTCTCCAGCGGTGGAGGACAACATGGTTTGGCCATAGATGATTGGGGTCGCGAGTTCCTTTGTACGAACAGTTCGCCAGTGAAAATGTTAATGTACGATGATCGCTATCTGGCACGAAACCCCTATCTGAAAGCTCCGGCCCCAGCAGTTGAAATCACCGAGGGTGGCAAACATACGCAGTTATTTCGCATCAGCCCGGAGGAGTTCTGGCGTAAAGAGCGAACACGTTTACGATCTACTGGAAAAATGAAAGGTAGTAATGAAGGTGGAAAATCATCCGGTTTCTTTACGGCTGCGACTGGCGTGACGATCTATCGCGGAGATGCCTGGCCTGCGAAGTATCGTGGCAGTGTCTTTGTTGGTGAGCCGGCAAACAATCTGGTTTTTCGTGCGCAGCTGGAACCAAACGGGGTAGGGCTGATCGCACGTCGTGCCGATCCAAAATCGGAGTTCCTCGCTTCAACTGATACCAGGTTTCGTCCGGTTCAATTTGCCAACGGACCTGATGGTAATCTGTATGTTATTGATATGAACCGCGATCTGATCGAAGGGGCCATGTTTCTTCCACCGGAACTATTACAAAACCTTAAAGTGAACGGCGGTGATAATCGCGGGCGAATTTATCGAATTGTGCCCGATGAATTCAAGCAACCAGTTCTTCCCAAATTCAGTGAGGCACCATCCACAGAATTAGTCGGTTTGTTAGAACATCGCAATGGTTGGCATCGTGACACCGCATCCAGACTGTTATACGAACGACAAGACAAATCCGCGGTCGAATCGTTGAAAAAACTGGCTGCAGAATCAGACTTCTCCGTCGCTCGCATGACCGCAATGTATACGCTTGATGGACTTAACGTGTTGGATGATCAGACTCTCCTCAGGGCCATGGACGACGATGTTGCGAACGTCCGCATACATGCGATTCGTTTAGCTGAGGATCGACTTGACGCGTCTTCGGCATTGCAAGTCAAGTTGATTAATTTAACAGACGATCAAGATCTCACTGTGCGGTATCAGCTTGCATTCTCACTGGGAGAGTTAAAAACGTCTGCACAACGAAATCAGGCCCTGTCGCAACTCGTCTTGCGGGATGGAAAGGATCAATGGATGCAACTGGCCCTGTTGAGTTCACTTTCAGAGGGGGCAGGAGAACTGTATCAGAGACTCGCCGACAATGAAGATTTTCGTAAAACGAAATACGGGCGTGGATTTCTTAGTGCCTTAACCCGCCAGATTGGAGCTGACAATCGCCAGCAGGAAATGGCTGTCGTGCTTAATAGCCTCGACAAGTGGAACGGTGAAGAGAAAGAATTAGAAGAGACCATCGTTCTTGCATTGCTGAGACAGCAATCCGTAATGGCACGGCGTCAACTTCTCGATGGAGGTCACAGTGCGTTAAAAGCAATTCTGACTCGTCTTCTAAATACAGCAAGTGAAGATGCTCTTAATGAAAAACAGAAGTTGGCTCAACGTGTTGAAGCGATTCAAAGGCTTGTTTTTTTTCAATACAGCGAAGTAAAAGATGTGTTATCTTTGTTACTCGAGCCACAACAGGATCATCCGGTGCAGGCTGCCACCATTCAAACGCTTGCACAATATAATGATGTTGGCATTCCGGAGTTGCTCATTGATCGATGGCCAAAGTTGACTCCGGCGTTACGCGCTAAGGCAGCCGAAACGCTATTTTCTCGATCAGCATGGAGTACGGCATTTCTCGATGCTATCGAGAAAGAGCAGATTGGGCGGGGAGACCTCAATCCTGCGCGTGTTGAATTACTCAAACGGCATCCAGACAAAGTTTTGGCGAGACGCGTTCAGAAGCTGTTTGCCAATACCTCACTACAACGTCGTAAAGAGATCGTTCAACGGTATCAATCAACGCTCAAATTGCACGGTGATCCTGCCAAAGGCAAGCACATCTTTAAAAAAGTTTGTTCTGCCTGTCATCGTCTTGAAGGAGTCGGCACTGCTGTGGGAGCTGATCTAAAGGCGATCCGAGATCGTGGCAAAGCGGCAGTATTGTTGAACATACTCGATCCGAACCGCGAAGTGAAACCACAATACATGAGTTATTCTCTGTTAACAGAAGGTGGTCTGGTGATTTCAGGCATGATTTCCAATGAGAGTGTTAACAGTATCACCATACGAAAACCGGATGGGACCGAGGTGACGATTCTGCGTATCAATATCGACGAGCTTCGTAGTTCAGGACTTTCATTTATGCCAGAAGGTCTGGAAAAACAGGTCGACGAGCAGGCAATGGCCCATCTCATTGCCTATCTGATGAGTCAGCAGTCGGCTAAAAAATAATTGTTATTGATCGTCGGGTATCAAAAAGACTGTCGTCCGTTAAGTTCAAAGGGCAATTGATCTTTGATAACAAAAACGGGTGAAAGAACTGGCGCGAGTCAGGCAGGTATGCTGTGAATGGCTGTTGAGAGCGAGTTTTCTTCTGCCAACGCGCGTACGTTGAGGATGAAAAATGACTTGTGTTTCGATTTGAACTATGCGGCAATCCGCTCGTACGACTTGATCAGCGCACCGAGATGTTCCTCGCAGCGGATCTCGTCGAGCCTGATTGACTCGTATTCGAGTGGCGGATCGGTAGAACTGTAAGGACGAAATCATGAATAGTTCATCAATAAATACGAGGACAATGGCTGTTCACTTTTACTTTTACAATTGAACACAACCAGAGAGCGAAAATTGAGAGAAAGCCAATCATCGTCACATCCAGGAGGCGCTTCAGGGAAGCATTGAAGAGTGTAAGTTTCATTTCTTATGAAACTTACACTAGTTACGGTCGCTCAATTTTTCCCTCATCGAAAAAGATCGGCAAGAAAAACAACCCGTTCACCAGACTCGCTTTGCCAGCCTGCAATCCCTTCAGAATAGGAAGCTGACAGGAAAACGGCTTTACCAGGGAAAAGTGTGAGAGCGCTAATGGGACGACGGTTTCCACTAGAGAATTCTTTGATTTTCTGGCCATCAAAATCCCACATCGCCACGATTTTGTTTAATTGGACTCCGCCAGCTGTGATGAATTTTGAACCATCTGGCAAGAAGCGTGCTTGAGTGCCCTGAACGGAACAGCGCAGCGATCCATCGAATGAGAACAACGAAGTTTCCACACCGTACGAAGCGAGAATCCACTTACCATCAGCCGAAAGATCAATGTCCTGAACTCCGAAAGGATGCGGTGACCGTCGATTCAGTTCCAGCGTTCGAGTCAGGTTGTACTCGGGCGTTTTCCCAGTGGCGCTCCATATTTTGATCGCAGGCATCAACTTCTTGCCAAACAATTCGCCTCTTTGTCCTCCAGAAATGAGGAACTTCCCATCAGGGGAAAACTTTAACTCTGTGACCGCAGCCACATGGTCTTTCAGGATTTGCATCGGCTGGTTTGATTTGGACTGAAGGTCCCAAATTATGATGTTACCGTCTCTCAAGCCGCTGGCAAAATAGCGTCCCGTCGGATCAAACGTGCCTGATTCCACGAAGCTGGTTTCTCCTTCCAGAACGCGGACCACTTCACCTTTTGTGGTATCCCAGATAGAAACCGGTGCCTTCTCTTGCAACTTACGAATTACATCGCCGGGCATGCTGTCTGCTGTGGTTGCCAGGAACTTTAAATCGGGACTGAAATCAAGAGCCGTAGTCCCCACCGGTCCAGATGTTCTAAAAGCCCTTCCAATAGTGTGCTGGGGATCCGAAAAATCCCAGATCAAGCCTCCCGTATTACTGTTACAGACAGCCATCCGTTTCGTTTCAGAATGAAATTTGATTTTGTGGGGTGCCTGATTTTCATAGAAATCCGGTTCTGTGAGGACAGGACGCAGATTAGGGATCAGTTGATCAGAATAAATTTTGAGGTCCCCCTTCGCATCGATGGTAATGATTTGATTTTTCTGTTTAGAGAAATCGAGGAATCGAACATTTTGGGGGTGTGATATAAGACTGGTGATCTCTTTGCCTGTCTCCGCATCCCAGACCAGGAGTTCATTTTTTTCAATTGCGACCAGCAAAGAATTATCCTGGCCATATTCTGTTGGCACCCAGAGTGCTTGATTTCGGCCTGCATACTCTCTGGTTATTTTTGCTTCCCGCGGATCCATCAGCTTGATCGAGTGAGTTTCTTTAATTTCCGGCGCTTGATTTGGTGATACTTGCAATAGACACCAGTCGGTACCGGAGACTAACAACTGCTCTCCGGCATCAGTAAATCCTATTGAATTGATATTGGGAAAAAATGGTTGATTTTCATAAATCAATTTATTTTTCTGGATGTCCCAAACGTATAACCGATCGACCAGGTTTGGTGCATTTTCCGGAGACCAGTCGATTGATTGCGGAAATTTATTGAAAATACCACCACGAACAAACGCTACCAATGAATCATCGACTGAAAAGTTGATTAGCCTGACGTGTTGAATAAAAGATCGCCAGTCATGTTTAAACCACATTGTATCTTCCGCACGGATGTCAATTTCCGCAATTTTTTTCTTAGTCAATACTTCCCAAATTTCAACACGTTCTTCGACTGCCGCTACTACATAGCGTCCGGTATTGGAAACGCGATGCTTTTTAAGCGGTTTTGGAAATGAGAGACTTGCGACTTCGGTAAACGAATTTGTCTCAAAAATCTTTAGTATTGGTTCTTGATAGCAGGAAATGAATTTTATTTCACCAGAAATATTAAAGACAATTTGTTTGTCAGTACTTTCCGGCATCAATGAATACTCTTTGATGGTTTTATGCGTTTCGAAATTCCACGTACGAATTCTGCCTGTTGACAACGGAAATAGCAGGTGGGGGCGATTAGGTAGCAATGCGAGCCCTTTTACTTCATCAAGATCTACAGTCATTTCTACATCGGCTGTTCGTCCCCCAGAACTTCTTTTTAGCTCCATGACATCCAAGAAAAGTTCTTGTATCGCAGTCTGATCGAGCTTTGATTTGAGACTTAAAAATTGCCCTTTTGCGATGGATTTGTGACCTTGTATCCAGTTCATCCCAGCCACAAGCGTCTCGTAATAATTCCTCTTCTCTTCAGAGAAATGAGTTGAATAACCTTCAACCATTCTCTTGAACGGATCCAACATTTTTTTCAATGCATAGACCTCTTGATTGCGTGGAGAATTGGGTGGTATTGAATACTCATCATGTCGAATGATCGCCTGTAGGGCGTCATGGAAACCGAATGGAACCTGCGTTTCAAAACGCTTTGTACTGAGACACTCAAGACCGAAGTCGAGAAGTCTATCATAGAGTGACCAGCTTTTTTCTCCTGTCTGCTTTGGGATTAACGCATTCCGATACTCTCGATAGAATGGTCTATAATCAAACTGAACAGCAATGGCTTGATCAAACCAATAACGTGGGCTCGCAGGTGAGAGTCGATCAAACTCACCCTCCTCAATTGTTAGCCCGAACTCAGTCGCTCTGGGATCCTGGCGAAATGACATGCGAAACAATTTGAGTGGTGCCTCAGGGAGTCCAGGTGCGATCTGGTACGCCTGTAAATAGAGTCGATAAGCTTTGCGAAGATGTCCCATATGAACCGATTTTGCATTTGCCAGATTTGTGTTATAGACCGTGTTGTAAGAGGGCCAGAACTGATTGAGCGTATTACCATTCATTGCCATTTCATTGTAAAAACCACCGAGGATCATGTTTTTGAGCCAGGGATCTGCCTCAGCCTGATTTTCAAGTGAAACAATGAACTGTGCTAAAATTGAACTATGAGCAGGAGCCAGAATCATGCCTACCTCCTCAAAATAAATTCTTCTTTCGAGAGAGGTCAATTGCTTTTTATTAATGGCTTTGCGGTAGTGGTGAGTCATTTTTTCGCGGAGTTGTATTGCCTGACTGGAATACAACAGCATTCTCACGATCTGATAGTTGATTATTTCTGAGTTGCGTGTGGCGTCATACAGCTTTACCAATTGATTGGCATATAGCCTCGTCTCCTTCTTGTTTTTTCTTGCTAATTCCTCAACGAACAGTGCATAGACCAGAGGATCTTTGCAGCCTAGATCAACGATCTTTTTACCGTCCTCTGCAAAGTGATCGTCAAACTGATCAGAATAAAATTTAGATGATCGATGTTTTTTATAACGTGTTATCGATACCCGCCACGCCGCTTCTTTCAGAAACTCACTGACCAAATTATCCCATTTGGGATCGCGGTGACCATTCTGTTCGTACTCAGTTATGAACAGGTTCTGATACCAGTCGGCACGGTCTTTCTGGAACTGGTCTTCGGTATAAGTTACTTTCACCTGATTCAGAGGAAGCGGCTCATAATTTGCTTCCCAGGGGATCCCCTTTACTAACTCTGGATCGATTTTCATTTCAGCAACTGCTGTTGGAGCAAAGACAATTCGTTCTTTACTGTCAGTATGCGCTTTCAAAGCCTCTTGACGCTGCTGTTCTTCCACACTGAGTTTTGGTGTAAGGGCATTCGGAGAGATCTCTGGTTTCGTATTCCGGTTTTTGTGCGTAGCAGTAGCGTAGTAATCCGCTGCCAACGAGAACAAATCGAACTGCCGACCAATTACTACGGCAATCAATGCCAGAAGGCTCGCGGCTACAATCCACTTCTTTGAACTAAGTAGTCTGCTTGGTTTGCGAATCATTTCAAATTCTCCCGGATTCAGGGAAGTTTCCAGATATTAATATTTCCATTCAGAGAAGCAGCAGTCACATGTCGCACATTGGGACTCACATTGAGTGCCATTACAGGAGAATTAGTACTGGTATACTCTTTCACCATTTTGGACTGGCGGAAGTCCCATAAGCGGACAACACCACTTTGATACCCCGCCGCCAGCAGATTTTTGTTCGGAATGAAACACAGGTCATTCACGATGTCATAATCACTCTCCAGCAACCCGATTTGAGATTTATTATTGCGTGAAAAAAGATGAATCTGTCCCGTACGACTTGCGACAGCGATCAAATTGTTGTCTGCGGAAATCGCGCTGTCCACGCCTGTAAAGCCAGTCTGTATGAACTCTTTCGCTTGTGAGGGTTTTTCATAGTCCCAGAGTTCAATTTGATTCGTACCCGTCATTAGTAAAGAGAGTGGGCTTTGATCAAATCGCGTTAGCCGCTGGATCGGCTGGTCCAGGCGGATCGATGATAGGATCTTATCCTGCCTTGGATCCCAGCTTTTGATCTGGCCATCCTGTGCGCTGGCCAGCAGTAGCTTTCCATTCTGATTCCACGCAACAGATGAAATGCGGTCTTCGAATCCTGTTAATTTCCGCCAGTCCTTATATTTCTTGATAATACGCTCCGTCTGGCTGATGTCGTTCAGCTGTCGGACACCCACATGATTCGTTTTGGCATTTTTCTGCCCCGTTCCGTAAGCGAGATACGCCCCATCAGGTGAGAAAGCAACTGTCGAGATCGTAACGGGTGATTCCATGGTAAAACTGGCGGGAGGGTGTTTCGTATTCCACATAAATATTTTCCCCTCTCCAGCACCGGCGATCCAGACACCGTCGGAAGAAAGGTCCAGGGAATGAATTGCTGTGTCAGCGAAAAATTGATGTAGGAGTTCATCAGGTAAAGCAATCGGTGGTAAATGATAAATGTTGAGTTTTTTGTCACCGGTCGCGACAATTCCCACTTCGCCATTCTCAGACAACAGCATTTTGGTCCCGATTTGAGACGGGGATTTCACTTGTCTGGATTCAATCAATTCTCCGGTGCCAGTTCCCCAGAGATTTAAAGTACTTTTTTCGAGCGTCAGAGCGCGCTGGACGCGTATCGCAAAAGCAGCATAATGACTGCCTTTCCCGAAAACGCGAATTTTTTTACCGGTCATCGCGTTCCAGACATGAATCTGGTTCTCTGTGAGGGACAGGGCAGTCCTGGCATCTCCCGAGAGTGCGAGTGCTGTTGTCATGCCTTCCGTCGGTAGTACTCGTTCTTTTCTTGACTCGAGAGAATTCCATATCGTAACCGAGTTGCGGTCAAAGCCCTGGTTCCCAATCAGAACGCGACTCAGGTTACCGTTGGCTGACATCAGCCGGGCAAAAAATTTAGAGATCTCGAAACGTTGTATCTCTGCCCCGGATTGAATGTCCCAAATGCGAACTGTACCATCTTCTGCACACATGGAGATTAAATTTGATCCATCACGAGAAAAACTCAAACGGTCCGGAGGCTTCAAGTGTCCGTCTAATTTTCTGTATTCTTCTGTCCCACTTGTTCTCACTTCATACAGACGTATTGAATTGTCGGCAGCCGCGATCGCAAGGTATTTTTCCCGAGGTGAAACAGCGAGTGTTTTCACCCACACTGAAAGTCTTGCAAATCCCGTTTGATTAACATAATCCAGCCCCTTGCGAAAATAGTATTTCACTACAGAATTGTTATCGAGCACAGCATAGATAGAGTAGGCAGGTCTATCAATGTATTGAGTGACTACAACATCCATCGCGCGGATATTTTCTGCAAGCGGAATCGTAATCTCTTTGCCAGACTCTATGGGCCACTTTTGCGAGGCACCTATGGTTGCAGGGGCCCTTCGTCGGGGATCAATTTTTGCGGGTGTCGGCTTCTCCACCTGCACTAGAATTGGTATCCCCAACTCCACTCTATAAAGAAACATCACCAACAATGTACAGCACAACACGACAAGAAGCATAGCCTGGGATGTGAGCTTGCGTTGCTTAACGCCGCCATTCGTTCGAGCTTCCGCTGTTCTCATCCGGGCAATCAGGACATCACGTTCTGTTCGTATTTGAGCGAGTCGAGTGTTGACTTGATTGAGTTGACTCTGGATCGCTTCAGCTTGTTCTTCTTGATCTTGAAACGCACGTTCAAGCTCTTCCCGTATGAGGTCATCTTCGGGATCAGTGGGTTTTCCTGACTTTTGGTGTGCACGAACCTCCCGTTTGAATTGTTTGAGAAGGTTTTGCGCATCATGATCTAGCATCGCAAGCTGGTCGCGATGCTTTTCCAGTTTTAAAATTGCCCGGTCAATTTGGAGCTGTGTACTTTGTAATCGCTCGGCTAAGATCGGGGACTTCGCTTCAAACCAGTCGTGCCACCTTTCGACAATTCGTTCGATCAGATTTGGTGATCTTCGATTGAGAATCTCCAGGTCCTCGTCGAAGTCGTCAAAGCGGGGAGCGGAAATAATCGCAGTATTAGAGTTGGAAACGTTGGCTTGTGGGACTGGCCTTGAAAAACAGAGAGGATCATTCTGGAGTAACTGCCCCGCTTGTGAGGGAAGAGGCTCTCCATTTTGGAATGCTTTCACATCGGCTAAAACTGCTGCTGCATCATCGTATCTGTGTGATGGATCTTTTGCCATCAGTTTAGAGACAATTGCAGAAAGCTCAGGAGGGACATGAGGGACCAACTCAGCAAGAGGCAGCGGGTGCTCATATACATGCTGAAAAATCATCCCGGTTGGACTATCAGAATAAAAAGGAAGTTTTCCACTGATCACTTCATAGAGGACAACACCCAAAGAATAGAGGTCACTGCGAGCGTCTACTGCTCTCCCGCTACCTTGTTCTGGAGAAATATAGTCCATCGTACCGAGGACCATACCAGAGTGAGTGGGCCCGTTGTCATCCCCTAGTGACTTAACCAAACCAAAGTCCAGCAGCAAATAACGGTTCGTTTCTTGCTCCACAAGAATGTTTCCAGGCTTAACATCCCGATGAACTAATCCCACCTTATGGGCTGCTGACAATCCTTCGAGTATCTGTTCTGCAACAGAGAGAGACTCAGATACTGAAAGTGGTGACAGCGCCAATTGATCAGCGAGTGATTTTCCTTCGACAAATTCCATTGCAAAGAAATGATGTCCTTGATCCTCACCAATAAAAAATATCTGTATGATATTCGGATGAATGAGCTTTGCGACACTCGCTGCTTCTGAGTAGAAACGCTGCACGAATGACTCATGGCGTCCCAGCTCCGGAGGTAGAACTTTTACTGCAACTTTCCGTTTCAGGGATTCGTCATAGCCTTCATAGACATCTCCCATACCGCCGCTTCCAATAAGCCGACGAATCTGGAATTGTCCAATTTTGTTGAAAGGCAGACTGGTTGGCTCCGTAGGTAAGGCTATTGTTGCCTGGAGAAGGTCAGGGCATTCCGAGGTGGAAGAATTTCCTTCTAGATCAGGCAATATTCGAGACTTCCGAATGTTTTCCAGTTTTGCAATCAATCCATCGATGTTTTCAAAGCGGTGGTTGCTATCAAAGCCGAGCGCGCTGTCAATGAATGGACGGAGATCTTCGGGAATACGCGATAGAACTTTTGGACTTTGTAAATAATCGATAACAGAACAGTCTGCAATCAATCGACAAGCTAATTGACCAACCTCAAAACAATCAACCATTTTAACATTGATTGTAAGGTTAGCCTTATCTACTTCGCGCTGAGCTTTTACGATATCTCTGGGTAGCGTTTCTAATTCAAGTCTACCAAATGAATCGAACCAGGGGGCATCACTCGGGAATTGTATAATATCACTATCAAGTTCAACGCCAGGCAGCAGAGGTGATAAGCCCCATTTCCGGGATGAGTCAAAGAAGACGATTTCTGATTGATTGATAGGACCACAGAGCAAGTTTGCCGTGTGCCTTTCGCGAATTGATTCTGCAACACCAAGTAATACATCCAGTATCTCGTTTAGCGTTGTAATACTGGAAATCGAGCGTGTTGAAATCGGAGGCCGCTTGTCATCATCCAAATCTTTTTGGTTAGTCATGTTGATGTGACTCTCGGTCGACTATTGTAGTCAGCTGCTTAAGGATTGCAGCTTTTGATTTACTTTCCCGGCGACGAATTTCATCTTCATCATTGGGTATCTGTTGAAAGACAGACTCAAGATCACCTCAGGCTTTCAAATAATCTCCCAGGGCTTGCCATTCTAATTCCACTTCGTCATCAAAATTTTCATGACAACCATATTTTCTGACGTTTCCTTCAACAACCACTCTTAATCGATCGCTGAATTGTCTGCGAACTCTTTTATAATGATTTTCAACGTCCGTTACTTTGATATTTAGACATTTGGCTATTTCTACATTCGAAAGTCCTTCGAGCACTTTTCCATAAAACACTCGAAAGTTGTCAACTCGTCCCTGTTTGAGATAATCTGTTTTTAATTGCTGTAAGGTAGTTAGTAATAATTCATCTGCCCACGCTCCGTAAAAACTGTCTTCTGCAGGATCAATCTGGCGACTAACAAGATCTGCTGCAAGATCTGGTGTGATGGCAGACATGATTTTTTCACGACCGGACTGGACACGAGCCCTGTTTGAGATCATATTCCTGACAACCGCGCACAACATTGTGCTCAGTTTGGATCGACGGTCCTTTAGCCATCGAGAAAGGAGATTCGCGGAAAGGATTGCTTTGAATACCTCGGCAGTAATGTCTTCGGCATCCTGAGGAGTCAGTTTTCCACTGCGGGCAGCAAAGCGAACAATCGGCCCCCAATAATCATCGAGAAAGGTTTTCCATTCTGGAGCCTCACGACTTTCTACGATCCGCTGAATCAATGTCTGACGTGTTTGCGGAAATCGATTCACAGTCGCAGGACCTTTTGCTTCCAGTTAACCAGTTAAATTGAAATACTTTCAATTCTCTTCATTGCTTACTTTGCTTGTCAAGCATTTACTTTCATGTGGGTCACTCTTTCTTTGACTTTAACTCATTGAGTTCTTGATCGATCTCCAGTTCATTAGCATTGGCTGCCAGATTATCTGTTTCCAGCTGTCCAGCAAGTTCTACAGATGTCAGGTCGGTCATAGAGTGTAATTCATCCAGCGCATCTGCCTCTGATTCGGCTTCTTCTACTTTTTCGCGAAGTCGGTCAAACTTCCGAAATGCATTTGCATTAAAGGCTGACTCTTGTGCGCAGGCAAGTGATGACCGTGATTGTTTGCGGATTTCAGCAGATCGTTTACGAACTAATAAACCTGTCAAATGACGTTTTGCTTCCGCAAGTTTCGCTTTCATCGCAGACAGCTGAACCTTTAACGTTTCTCCAGCCTTCTTAACAGGTCCCATTTGTTCTTTAAGGGCCTGACTAAGGCTTTCGTGTTCTTTTTTGCGTGTTAAAGCTTTCCGAGCCAACTGATCATCACCATTTTGTACCGCTTGTACTGCACGCTGTTGCCACTGATTTGCTTCTACTTCATTCTTGGAATATTCTCGAAGAAGTCGTTTTTCACCTGCAAGTACTTTCGCGGTATCCTTAGTCACAGCTTCTATGGAATATTCCATTTCTCGAATAGCCTGTTTCAGCATGATCTCCGGATCTTCAAACTGATCAATCATGTCGTGAATATTGGCTGAAATAATGTCGTTAATACGTTGGAAGATTCTCATGTGTTTTTCCTGATTCTTGTAGAAATCCCGTTTGATGGACTGACTTGTGGTCACGTTTCATCTAAGTGATGTAGTAAGAATCTCGACTCGGTCAGGAATTATTGTTTTTTTAGGAAATTTTTTGTTTTTAGCCGCTATTTTACTGGTTCAAGAGGCCTGTTTTCAGTGCCATTTACAACAACTGGCTTTGACTCTGCTTTGCTTTTGCTTCGATAACGCGTATTAGTGGGGGGAATTCTCGAGCAGATTAACTAAAGGATCGAGGGTTCGAATGCTTCTCCAAAGTTCTGACCAGGTAATCTCAGGTGTTTAACAGATCGTCTGGAAATGGATTCAAATCTCTCGTTCTCAGGCTTAACCCAAATAGGGAGTCCCTGTCTTGCAGGTTTTTAAAATTTTATGGACTACCACCATATCTGGCATATCTAGTCGCAGAACGAATTATGAAATTGCTCACACTTCGTCACGCTAACTCAATTGACGTATCGCGGACTGTTTATGTTATAATCGCAATTCTACCCAAAACCATAAACCGGCTCTGACCCAAAAATATTTCCCAGTAAAAAACTCAACAGGAAACCCGCAATCATGACATCCACTTCAGATTCCACCCGCCGCGCTTTTTTGAAAACATCGGTTGCAGCCGCTACCGCTTTCGCCGCACCGGCATTTGTTCGCGGACAAAATTTGAACTCGAAATTGCAGTTCGCGGGCATCGGCACCGACGGCAAAGGGTATTCCGACATCAAGCTCATTGCCAGCCACGACAAAGTGAAATGCGTTGCCTTTTGCGATGTCGATTTGTCGCGGACCGCAAAAGTCAAGCCTTTGGCTCCTGAGGCTCCTGTCTACCAAGACTATAAGAAAATGCTGGATGAGCTGGGTGATAAAATCGATGCCGTCTCGGTTTCAACTCCCGACCATACTCACGCCATCATCAGCATCGACGCTATGCAACGCGGTAAACACGTTTACTGCCAGAAACCGCTGACACGCACGGTTTGGGAAGCCCGCCAAATGCGGCTGCAAGCAAAAAAATCGGGCGTCATCACACGGATGGGAAACCAAATCCATTCGCACTCGGCTTATCGCACCGGAGTGAAAGCAATTCAAGATGGTACCATCGGGAAAGTGACGGCGATACATTCCTGGGTTGGCACCACCGGGCACGGACGCAGTGGTTTGCTCGACAGGCCTGCGAATAATGAATCGGTGCCGAAATCACTCGATTGGAACCTCTGGATCAGCGTTGCTCCCATGCGTCCTTACGGCGGAAACCGAGTATACCACCCCTTTACATGGAGAGACTGGCAGGACTTCGGTTCTGGAGCTATCGGCGATTTCGGCTGCCATTTACTCGACCCGGTGTACACGGCCCTCAAAATTACTGGCGACCCCCTGAGCGTGCGCTCGGACCACACCGGCATGAACGACGAAGTCTGGCCCGCCCAGGAAACCATCAAATACGTCATTCCCGGCACGCAGTATACGGCCAGTCGCAGCCTGCCGATTACCTGGTACGATGGCGGACGGCGGCCAAGTAACGGCATCGCGAAACTTTTACCCGGCCAATCTCTGCCGAACGGAGGCTCTATTTTCGTTGGTGAAAAAGGCAATATGATTCTGCCTCATGTCGGCCAGCCGTTCGTAAACATCGAAGGTGTTAAAATCGAACCAGTGGAAAGCCTCGACCATTACCACGGTTGGGTCGATGGTTGCCTGTCCGGAAAACAACCCAGCGACGGGTTTGAATACGGTGGCCATCTGACCGAAGCTGTGCAATTAGGAAATGTTGCCGCGTACTTCCCGGGTGAAACCCTCGAATTTGATGGCAAAGCTCTCAAAATCACGAACAACTCGGATGCCAACAAATACTTGACGCGGGACTACCGCACCGGCTTCGAAATCGCCTCGATTTAGACTCCCGCATTCCTCTGGATAGAAAATACCTTGTATGCAGGCATTTGATATATACCGTTTTACAGTTTTTCTTGCAATTCTGTCTGGGACGAGCACCGTGTTGGCTGCCGATTCGGAGTTGGCAAAGCACATCACAGTTCCGGACGGCTGGAAGGGGGAACGAATATCGCTGCCCCCTTCATTTGCCAAAGAAATGCAGTTCAAAGGGATCGAAGAAGCCCGGTTTTCGCCGGGCATGTTTCAGGAAAAATCCGACACGTTTTTCTCTTACTTTTTCGTATTTAAAATCGATCCCGGCAGTGAACTATCACAAAAAAACATCGAACGCGAATTACTCACGTATTATCAAGGGCTGTCTCGTACCATCTTCAACCACCGAAAAAAGAAAATCGATACCAGCCAGTTTACCTGCAAACTGACAAAAGCCAAACCGGTCGATCCGCAGAAGATTTACCCCCAAGGGCTCACAGAATATTCGGCAACGGTCAAATGGAGTGAACCGTTTGTTACCCAGAAACCGCAAACGCTGAATCTAATCATTCAGGTCTGGACAGGTAAAACAACCAAGCATGGCTGTCTGTTCGTCTGCGTTTCGCCGCAAGATTTTAAAGCCGATATCTGGGAGTCGATGCGAAACATTCGCGGCACTTTTTACCGCAATCTGCAGAAGTAACTTTTCTCAATCAACCGTGCTCACATCCTCCCCTGCTTCCGAAGTCCTTAATCGCTTTCACCACGATTGCTTTTGTATGAATAACGGGTACTAATGGGGGAACAAAAAAGCCCTTCGTCGCGTGACGAAGGGCTTGATGTTGTAAGTGCTTGTTTTAAGAAGCTTGCAAAGTACACCCGAAGGG
>Ga0055584_100000161_pt1 | contig 63305 bp, 55 predicted proteins | sample OSDHelmetaG_FD_58716 | JGI IMG/M metagenome (GOLD analysis project Ga0055584, IMG submission 58716) | Pelagic marine sediment microbial communities from the LTER site Helgoland, North Sea, for post-phytoplankton bloom and carbon turnover... | ecosystem: Environmental > Aquatic > Marine >... | reverse complement strand
CGGCTCAACTGCGGTTTCTACTTTTTCGATGCGCAGCACCAAAGATTCGGTGCTCGCTCGGGCGCCGCGATTGAGCAATGCGCTGTTTGCACCTGTGCCCGCGGCATTACCGGCCGAGGTAACATGCTTGAGGTCGCAGTCCGGGATCAATCAGAGCACCATCGCATACTTGACGTCGATGTGGCTGCCAAAGGCGCCCGCAAGCCGTATTCGCTCAACCTTGTCGATGCGCAGACGATCCATCAACAGCTGCACACCCGCATACAGCGCAGCTTTCGCTAGTTGTATAGCGCGCACATCGTTTTGGGTGATGCGAATGTCAGGCAGCCCTGCGTGCAGGCGATATGAAAAGGTCCGGCCATCCGCGTATATGCGCTCGCTGCGCGCAGCCATGGTGCCGTCAATCACGCCATCTGCAGAGATAATTCCGGCAAGGAACATCTCCGCAACCACCTCAATGATGCCGGAGCCGCAGATGCCAGTAATCCCGGCGCTGCCCAGCGCAGCGCTAAACCCCGGCTGGTCAGACCATAGTTCACAGCCGATCACCCGCACCTTCGGTTCCAAGGTAAGCGGATCAATGCGAACCCGATCAATTGCCCCTGGCGCAGCGCGCTGCCCGGCGCTTACCTGCGCTTATCTGCGCGCCTTCGAAGGCCGGCCCGGCCAGACCGACACTATTTCGCGCGAATCTCGAACTGCCACTGTCGCAGACCAGTTACCCGCACGTAGCGCCCTTCGCAGTTGCTGCAAAACTGACAAGTCTGCATATGCCACTGTGATCAGCTGCTATTCGTATTCCAGCGCATCGACTAAGCGCCTTAAATCACCAGCCGGATCATGCATATCAGGCTGCTGTATCTCGACGTAATACAAGCGTAACCATAGGGTCGAGTGCAATATCTGCAACTTCTGCGCGTTTGCGCACCACTTGCCGATGCACTTGCGAATCAGCCGGAACGTCAGTGACTAAGTCACCAAGAATCTTGGTTGAGCAAGCCAGCCGCCGGCCGCTGCCGAGCACGCCACCTTGCGCCTGATAGCGCAGTTCAGCTTCAGAGGTAGAACTCAGGTGCGCTGCCGCCTCATCGTCAGATAAGGCGCTGAGATCAAGGTCTTCTTCACCGTCATCACTAAATTGCACACCAGCCATCACGTTGCTCCCGCCTCGTGTGAAGTCTGCGTGTTACGCAAGGCGTTACACAGGCGAGCGCATTGTGTGAATCAAACGCGCCTGATGCTGACAACCGAGCGACCTAGGGATACCGAATTACGACACTTGTAGCACCTGTATTTCACGAATCACCGGTCACACTTGACGCGCGTGTCTTGTTGCCAAGAAAGTTACTTAAAAGCTGAACACATAAGCGCGTGCCAACGCTCTCATACAGCCCCAAGGCAAAGGCGCACACAGGTAAGACGGCGCCGCTCGGGAGCTACTCGTACAGGCTTGCGAGCCGCCCGGTTTGCAATTCGAACTCGCGCCCAGCTGCCAACAACCATTCCCACAAATACTCAGCAAAACTGCGACGCACAACAATATCGATACATTGCGGGGCCACGCCAAGCATTAATACCGGTGATTTGGCGATGAGCGTTTGCGCGGCACTGAGGTCGTGCCAGACAGTGGGATGTAGGTCGATAGTGCAGCCCTTCGCCACCAACGCATTGCAGTGCGGACCTTGAATGCGAAACCTGGACATCCCACTCGACAGATCATTGACGGCGTGATGATGTTTCACCAGCCGCTTCTCCAGTTCCGCAACTAAGCTACGCGTATCCGCGGCGGGAGCCAGCAGCAACCACTCGTCAGGAGAAAGCCATGCGAGCTTACGAGTTGGGGTAAGGCTGTAGGAGTTTGCCTGGGCAGGAAGTTTGTTTATGCAGGCACGCGCGATGGCCCGAGCGAATGCACTATTGTGACCAGGGCCACGAATGTTGATAAAACTATCTGCGCAAATATCCAGCAGGAATGTTGTACCTGCATGTGCGTGTGATCCAAGATCTTCCAGCTCAATGTCAGCGAGCGGATACGCACTCAGGGCGCCGCGAGAGACAGGCACAGACTCAGTCATGCATTCGCACTCCAGTTGGGTCGTAGAACAGCGGTGCGGTGACCCGCACCGGCACTTGTCGGCCATCCGCAAGTGGCGCGTAGATAGTTTCACCGTGACGACCATGTCCGCCTTTCAACAGCGCCAGCGCAAGCGGGCGCGAGAGTGTGGCACTCCAGTAGCTCGAGGTCACATGCCCGTGCATCGGCACCGGTAGACGGGTAAAAGGTTCTGCCACTAACTGTGTGCCCTCAGGCAGCACCGTGCTTGCATCAACAGGCAGGAGCCCCACAAGTTGCTTACGATCGGCACGTAAGCAATCGAGTCTGGATAACGATCGTTTACCTACAAAATCTTTGTGCTTAGCAACGATCCAATCCATGCCAAGATCCGCCGGAGTAACCGAGCCATCGGTATCTTGACCAACGATCACAAAACCCTTCTCAGCGCGCAGCACATGCATTGCTTCGGTGCCGTAGGGAGTAATGTCAAACTCTGCGCCAGCACCATATAAACGCTCCCACATTGCTTGCCCGAGATGCGCCGGCACATTGACCTCGAATGCCGATTCACCACTGAAACTCACGCGAAACACACGCGCAGGCACACCCGCCACTTCGCCTTGCGCAAATGCCATGAACGGTAAGGCCTTACGCGCCAAGTCGATGTCGGTACCAACGCGTTCCAGCACGGCGCGCGCATTCGGTCCAGCCAACGCGATGGTGGCCCATTGATCCGTGACCGAGTTCAGGTACACCTTTAGTTCAGGCCATTCCGTTTGTAACCACTGCTCAAGCCAACCATATACGTGCGCGGCGCCGCCGGTGGTAGTGGTCATGTAGTAATGATCATCAGCCAGGCGCGCACTGACTCCGTCATCCATGACCATGCCATCTTCGCCGAGCATGAAGCCGTAGCGTGCTCGTCCGGGCGCTAGCTTCTTCCAGCCATTGGTATAAATGCGGTCGAGAAACTCAGCCGCATCCGGACCGCGCACATCAATCTTGCCAAGGGTCGACGCGTCCATGATGCCGACCGAGCGGCGCACAGCGAGACACTCTCGATTAACCGCCTCACTCATGTTTTCAGTTGCGCCGGAGCGCGCGTCGACGATCGGGTAAAATCGCGGGCGCAGCCACTGGCCGACTTGTTCGAACTCGGCGCGCTGCGCAACATGCCACTCGTGCATGGCAGTTTTGCGAATTGGATCGAACAGCTCACCAAGGTCCAGCCCAGCGCCAGCACCAAAGGTCATGGCAGTGTATGGCGGACGGTAAGTCGTAGTCCCCACCGCGCCCGGATCAACACCCAGACTCTGCGCGACAATACCCATGCCGTTAATGTTGCCGAGCTTGCCCTGATCCGTGCCGAAACCAAGCGTGGTATAGCGCTTCACGTGTTCGATTGATTCGTAACCCTCACGCACGGCGAGTTGCAGATCTGCGGCAGAAGTATCATTTTGTAAATCGACAAAGGCCTTCGGCGCCTTTACTCCCAATGGTGATGGTACCTGCCAGAGCACCTCGATTGGGCTCGTGTGCAAGGCTTCAGCCTGGCTGCTACGCCCACGAGCGCGCTTACCTATGGTTGCCTTACCTGCATTAATGCCTGCGCCATAACCGTCGCGCAGCGCGGCACTCAAATCGAAATCACCATTGGCAGCACCGACGCTCGCAATTGAATCGAGGTCAGATGTCGGCACAAAACAGCCACGTTGCGGATCGTATTGGCTGCGTCCTCCAACGTGACTGTGCAGATGCACCGCAGGATTCCAGCCACCAGACACGGCGATCAAATCGCAAGGCTCAACGTAACTCGATCCGCCCAGCTGGCCGTCGTTAAAGCGCATTATTTGCGCTCCGGACACAGCACCGCGACCGGTAGCCGCAACCACGGCATGGCCGAACAAAATTTCCACGTCAGCGGCGCGTGCGCGCTCCACCAGCGTCCCATCAGCTTGCTGACGCACGTCAGCTACACGTACAGCAACACCGTGGGCGGCGAGATCGGTGGCAGTGCGATAGCCACTATCGTTATTTGTGAATACCAGCGCTCGTCGCCCGCTAGCGACGCCATAGCGATGCAGATACTGGGACACCGCGTCCGCCTGCATGACGCCCGGCAGATCATTGTTGGAGAACACCAAATTGCGCTCAATCGCGCCAGTCGCGAGGATGATTTGGCGCGCGCGCACACGCCATAAGCGCTCGCGCGGCGCATGCGATGGCGCTTGGTGCAGATGGTTGGTACGGCGCTCCAGGGCCACCACGAAGTTCTGCCGATACACACCCATCGCAGTGGTGCGCGCAGCCAATGTCACGTTGTCCATGGCGGCCAGCTCAAAGATCGCGTTAGCGCACCATAAGTTGGCAGCTTGCGCGTCGATCTGTTCCTGTAGGTGCAAGGCACTGCCACCCAAGCTGGGCTGTTCGTCTAGAACCAATACGCGTGCCCCACGCCGGCCTGCGGCTAACGCCGCGCTGAGACCAGCCGGTCCAGCACCAATCACCAACACGTCACAATGCGCGTTGGTCTTGTCGTAATAGTCGGGATCGGGCTGGGTTGGCGCATGCCCCAGGCCTGCTGCTTGGCGAATTACGCGCTCGTAGCTATGCCAAAACGAACGCGGCCACATGAAAGTCTTGTAGTAAAACCCCGCAGGCAGCAGCCCAGAAATGCAACCGTTTAGCGCGCCGAGGTCAAAGCGTAGGCTTGGCCATGCGTTCACACTTGATGCGACCAGGCCGTCATACAATTCGAGTTGGGTTGCGCGTAAGTTCGGAACGGTAGACGCACCCCGACCGTATTGGACAATAGCATTCGATTCTTCCGCGCCAACACCGACAATTCCGCGCGGGCGGTGGTACTTGAAACTACGGCCAACAACGCGGATGCCGTTGGCGAGCAACGCGGAGGCCAAGGTATCGCCGCCAAAGCCGTGCAAGAGTTCACCGTTCCAATTGAACGCGCGCGGATCAGCGCGGTCGACCCTACCTGCCAACGGCACACGGTATGGCCCTGCTCTCATGAGGGCTCCGGAGGCTGACGCCCTGCTTCATACACGCTCAAAATTTCATAGCTCACAGTGTCGCGAACAAGGTTGAACCATTTTCTGCAACCAGCCGTATGACACCATTGTTCACGATGCGCGCCTTTGGGATTTTCGCGGTTGAATAAATAATCTCCCCACTGCGCATCAGACACTTTGTCTGGTTCTGGTGGCCGTACGATATGCGCTTCACCACCAAAGCTGAATTCGTTTTGGTCACGTTCACCGCAATACGGGCAATTGATCAGTAACATGATTGTTGATGTCTGTAGTTGGTCTTTAGAGCCGTGTTAGATCGCACCGGAAGCCTCAGTGGGCAACGCCGGCAGCGCCGTGTTCGTCGATCAGCGCGCCGGTCTGGAAGCGTTCGAGCGTAAACGCTGCGTTCAGCGGGTGTGCGCAATCGTTGGCAATAGTGTGCGCGAACACAGAGCCAGAACCCGGCGTCGCTTTGAATCCGCCCGTGCCCCAGCCGCAATTGAAATACAGGCCGCGTATCGGCATTTTTGCAATGATCGGGCACGCATCGGGCGTCACATCGACAATGCCCCCCCAACTGCGCAACATACGCACGCGACTAAACGCCGGGAACATTTCCACGATCGCTGCCAAGGTACCTTCAATGATGTCGAAACTACCGCGCTGGCCGTAGCCGTTGAAGGCGTCGATGCCGGCACCGACGACTAGCTCGCCCTTGTCACTTTGACTGATGTAGCCATGCACCGCGTTAGACATTACAACGGTGTCTAGAACAGGTTTCAGCGGCTCCGACACAAACGCTTGCAGCGGATGGCTTTCGATGGGCAAACGCAGCCCGGCCATAGCCGCCAATACACTTGAGTGACCCGCCGCAACCACCGCGACCTTGTCCGCGAGGATAGTGCCGCAGTTCGTGTACACGCCAGTGATGCGCCCGTTCTCAACTTGCATCCCGGTGACTTCGCAATTTTGGATTATGTCCACGCCTGCGGCGTCAGCAGAGCGTGCATAGCCCCACGCAACCGCATCGTGGCGGGCGACCCCGCCACGCGCTTGGAACGATGCGCCTAAAATTGGATATCGAGCGCGTCGCGAAATATCTATAATCGGCACCACCTGCTTGACCCCGGCGGCATCAAGCACCCGGCCATCAATGCCATTGAGGCGGTTGGCGTTGACGCGTCGCTCAATATCACGAATGTCTTGCAATGTGTGCCCGAGATTGAGCACTCCGCGCTGCGAGAACATGACGTTGTAATTCAGTTCTTGGGACAAGCCTTCCCACAACTTCAACGCGTGTTCGTACAGATGGGCGGCTTCGTCCCACAAATAATTTGATCGCACGATGGTCGTGTTACGGCCAGTATTACCGCCACCGATCCAGCCTTTTTCAAGCACTGCGATGTCAGTTATGCCGTGCACTGTTGCCAGATAATGCGCGGTTGCCAAGCCATGGCCACCGCCACCGACAATAATCACTTTGTAGCGGCGTTTTGGCGTCGGCGAGCGCCAGGCGCGCTGCCAGTGTTGATGGAAGCCCAGGGCGTTGCGCGCAAGGCTGAGGATCGAGTATTTTTGCCGCATAGGTATCACTATGGCCACATCTAGGAACTGCTCTATCTGGGGCATCTACGCGCCCCCGCCTTTAGCCGGTGCGAACACCGGAAAGCGCTTCGCCAGCTGCCACTTAACTGGAGAAGCGTTTGACTAAGTACTCACGGAAATCAGCGCCAAGCTCAGGATGCGCCAAGCCAAGCTCCACAGTTGCTTCTAAGTATCCAAGTTTCGCACCGCAATCGTAGCGACGGCCAGCGAACTCGAAACCGAGCACATGCTCATACTCCAACAAATCGGCGATCGCGTCTGTCAGTTGGATCTCACCACCCGCCCCGCGCCCGGTCGCGGCCAGCAGGTCCATGATTCTGGGAGTCAAGATATAGCGTCCGACCACGCCGAGATTCGAAGGCGCGTCAGCGGGCGCCGGCTTTTCGACAATACGCTTTACCCGGGACAACTCCGAGGTATCTTCATCTACTGCCACAATGCCATACTTATCGGTGTCCTCAGGCGCCACACGTTGCAGCGCTAGCACGCTGTTTCCGCGCCGACTAAACACGTCCACCATCTGCGCAAGGCAACCAGGGCCATCGTTGGCAATCAAGTCGTCAGCAAGTATCACCGCGAACGGTGAGTTGCCGACCACCGGGCGCGCGCACAGTACCGCGTGTCCTAGGCCGAGCGGTTCAGCTTGGCGGATGTAAACGCAACTGACATCCGCGGGCAAGATCCCACGTACAGCTTGTAATAATTCGGTTTTGCCACGCTGCTCAAGTTCAGCTTCAAGCTCAGTAGCCTTATCGAAATGGTCTTCGATTGCGCGCTTAGAACGCCCGGTGACAAACACCAGTTCCTTGACACCAGCTTTAACTGCCTCCTCCGCCGCGTACTGAATCAAGGGCTTGTCTACGACCGGCAGCATCTCCTTAGGATTGGCCTTCGTCGCGGGCAAAAATCGCGTACCCATTCCCGCCACTGGGAACACGGCCTTCGTAATCGGACTACTCATCGTCTGGCTCTCTCAAGGTGGATGACGTTATCGTCAACACTGGTATCAGGCTGGTATTCAGGCACCAACTCCCGCATTAGTTTTGCGATCTCGTTCTCATCAAAGCGCTCGCAAGCAGCCAACAAGGCATCAATGCGCGCGTTTAGCCATTCCCAGTCCACTGCGCGCGCGCCTGCGAGGAGCAGTTTCTCCGCACCGGTTGGGCGTAACGCTTCGCGGGCATGAAACAACTCTTCTGACAATTTTTCGCCCGGCCGCAGGCCTGTATAGACGATTTCGATATCGTCACCGATGCGTTTCCCGGCCAGCGTTATCATTTGCTCCGCCAGATATCGAATGGATACCGGTTCACCCATATCTAACACGAAAATCTCGCCACCCCGACCTATCGCGCCAGCTTCGAGGATCAACTGACAAGCTTCTGGAATGGTCATGAAATACCGCTGCATATCCGCATGCGTGACAGTCACCGGTCCGCCAGCGCTGATTTGCTTGCGAAACAGTGGCACGACGCTGCCAGCCGAGCCCAACACGTTACCGAAGCGCACCGTGATTAAGCGCGTGTGGGGGTACTTAGCATTGGCGTTTTGCCAATACAGCTCGGCGATGCGCTTGCTAACCCCCATCACATTGCTTGGGTTCACGGCTTTATCGCTTGATATTAATACAACCGACGTAACGCCACTGCGCGCGGCGCTATCAGTGACGTTGCGCGCACCTGTGACATTATTACGCATTGCCTCACGCGCCTGCGTTTCTAACATCGGCACGTGCTTGTAAGCCGCCGCATGAAACACCACGGCTGGCTTGGTCGCCGCCATTAGCCAATCCACGCCAGCACGGTCGCACACGTCTACGAGTCGCACATCGACCGCAATTTCGGGAAACCGCGCCCTTAGCTCCTGATCAATTTCGTATAAGCCGTGCTCACTCTGGTCGGCGACCAGTAGCTGCGCCGGGCCGAGTTGCGCAACCTGCCGACACAGCTCCGAGCCAATTGAGCCTGCGCCACCGGTAATGAGCACCGTTTTGCCCACGAGTTCGGAGCGAATTGAGTCCCAATCGAGCGAGATAGTGTCCCGCCCGAGCAGATCCTCAATTGATACTTCACGCAGATCCGCCAAACGCGCGCTACCATCGAGCAGATCATGCAGTGGCGGCACCGTGCGAAACGGCACCTCGGCACGTTCGCACAATTCAACCAAGCGACGCATCTCAATAGCTGAGGCTGCCGGGCGTGCCAACAACACCAAATCGACCTTGTGGCTGCGTACGATGTTCGGCAACTTCGCGGTTTTCGCGAGCACGCGCAGTCCGCGAATTTCTAGACCTTTTTTGGCGGCATCGTCATCCACAAAGCCGATTGGCCGAAAGCCGAGGGTCGGGTCGCGCAATAGATCGCGTGCCAAGCCCTCGCCGGCATCGCCGGCACCGACGATAAGCACAGTTTTGGCACCACCGCTAATCAACTGCCGGTCTCGTGCCCAGCGATAAGCGAGCCTTGGTCCACCCAACAAGAAAATCAGTAAGATGGCCTGCAACGGCAAGATGGAACGCGGCACGAACTGCATACGGGTCATTAGGAAAATTGCCATACCGGACAGCACAACCCCAACTACCACAGCCTTGGTGATGCGCATCAGGTCGGGCATCGACGCAAAGCGCCATACGCCTCTGTATAGACCTAGATACCAAAACACCAGGCCATTGGCGAGTACAACGATCGGCAGGAGCTCAATCGCTGGGCGCAAATATTCATCCGGCACTACGCCCATATTGAAGCGCAGCCAATACGCTCCGAGCCATGCGAGCGGGATCATGCAGAGGTCATGAGCAAACGCGGCTGTGCGCGTACGCAGACGGTGTAAGACTCGGCGCATCAACAAAACTCCGATGTTTGTACCACAGCCATTCTAACGCCTACGCTCATGCAACGTGATGTACGCCATTAGCGCCAGCAACATCAGCACGACGCTCGTTAATATCACGCACTGCCAGGCAAGCGACCCGCCATTCGCAAGCAGTGCGCTCATTGACGCCAGTAGCATCAACACATAGTGCAACATGACCGCTCTCGGTTGCGACCAGCCAATTGCAACCAGGCGTTGATAGAAATGGCTGCGATGGGCTTTCCAGATACGCTGACGCGCACAGCCGCGGCGTATTAACGTCACGGTTGCGTCAACAATAAAGACCGCAAACGCAAGGGTGCCAATCCACCAAGGAAAAACCCCAACAACATCGCCCCAAAGAATCAACGCTGCCGCTAGAAAGCCGAGTGCTGAGGCGCCGACATCGCCCATGAAAATTTGTGCAGGTGGAAAGTTGAATACCAGGAAACCCGCCGCGGCAGCGCTGGTCAACAACGCAATCGCTCCAAGTAGCGGCGCCTGCGTACCCGCGAGCAACGCAATCGTCGCGAAGCCAATGACTGCCATGCCACCAGCAAAGCCATCCATACCATCCATAAAGTTGTACAGGTTAGTCAACCAAACGACAGCCAGTGCAGACAGCACCGTAGCGACAACAGGTGTCAATGCCACTGCGCCACCTGGGTATGCCAGTGCCAGCGGCACCAAGTCGGCCCCCCACAAGGCGACGCCAGCGGCGATGAAGTGCACGGCCAAACGTGGCGCCACACCAAGGCTCTTACGATCATCAACAAACGATATGCCGGCAATCAGCAGTAAAGCGAAAAAAATCGCCGCGGCAGGCCAACTGAAACCAACACTGAATGACACCACGGCTAGCGAAAATAGGAGCCCCGCTAAAACTGCCAGCCCGCCACCTCTAGGCACAGCAACCGAATGCATTGAGCGTTCATTGGGAACGTCCAATGACGTCAGGCCGACGTCCGGGCGCAACAGCCACCAAGTTCCAGCAGCGGCCGTGGCGAAGCCGACCAAGGCCGCCAGCACTAACACCTCAGCGGCCCCAGCACTGCGAACATCTCAGCGATCGCGTCATCTAATGTGTGGCGCGCCTCGAATCCTGTCAGCTCACGCAAGCGCGCCGGGCTGAAGGCAGCAGACTCAGCCAAGCGCGCGTAGCGTTGCGAGTCGAACGGCATAGCGCGGCGTAACAACACGGTGGCGAGGTCGCCAAGCAGCGCCGCAGTGCGCAGCACCGCGCTCGATACAGACCACTTTGGTATCGATTGCCCGCAGCTGCGGCGCATCACGTCGAGTAATTGGCGGGTCGAGTAAGTTCTTGGATCGCAGATATAAAAACACTCACCGTCAGCGCACGCGTGGTAGCTGACGTGCACTAAACCTTCCACTAAATCCTGTACGTGCAGCACAGAGCGCCGATTTCCCATCTCCGCTAGCGGTGGGAAGCGCCCGGCACGCACTTGGCGCAACATGGCCATGGCATTTCCCTTAGCATCACGCCCGAGCACCATGGGCGTGCGCAATACACAAACCCGTGTGCTGCGTGCACTGCCCCAGTTCAGCACTTTTTCCTCAGCCATGCTCTTGGCTAGTCCGTAAGGCGTGTTCGGTGGCATTTTAAATGACTCATCTACCAGCTGCGCGCCAGGATCTGCGACCGCCTTCGTGGTGCTGAGAAAAACCAAACTCTGCGGCTTGGCGTCACTGCACGCGGCCAACAAATTTTCAGTGGCACGCACGGTCGCGTGCTGGTGCAAATCGTGCGCATTCAATTCACTCATCGCATGCGCGCGACCGGCGAGATGATACACACTCGACACACCTGCAAGCACGCTCGGCGCCAACGCGCAGGCCCCAAGATCTATGCACACTTGTTCATCCCACGGCCCCTCGGCATACGTGCGCTGAACTGCACGAATGCGCGCGCCTTGCGTGCGCAAGTAAGCACACAATCGCCGCCCGACAAAGCCGCTAGCACCAGTGACCAAAACCCACTTTGTATCCTTCATTGGCTCGCCATGGTGTCGTAAAGGCGACCGAACTGCGCCGCAATTACCGGCAATGAAAATCGTTGCTCAGCGCTGCGCCGCGCGGCCAAGCCATAACTGCGGCGCAAGTCCGCGTTGACGACTAGGCGTTCGATTGCATCTGCAAGCGCAACGCCATCTGCACGCGGCACCAATTCTCCGTTGATGCCCGGCTCCACGATAGCCCGGCAGCCAGGCACATCGGTCGCGATTAGCGCGCGCCCGCACGCTGCTGCCTCTATTAAGGCTTTCGGAAAACCTTCCCGATATGACGGCAATGCAGCGATATGCGCACGAGCCCAAACGCTACGCACATCCTCAACCCAGCCTGACCACTGCACCAAGCCAGCCGCGTGCCATTCGCGCAGTTGCACCTCCGTAACGCTGGCACGATTAGCCGGGTCGGGTCCGCCAACCAGTTCGATGCTGACGTTCACGCCGCGCGCTCGCAATAGACGCGCTGCCTCAACCATCTCGCCTACACCTTTGTCCCACAGCATACGAGCGACTAGTGCCACCCGAACCGGGCCCGGCGGCTCCGGTTGCGGTACATAGTCCGCCAAATCAATACCCACCCCTTCGATTAGGTGCATTGAGCGCGGTGTCACGCCCATGTTGCGTAGTAGCTGCGCATCGTCCTTGTTTTGCACCACCGTTTGCGCGCCACGACGCTTGAGGGCGCGACGCAAAACGGTTCTAACAACGCCGCGCAACAAGCGCGCGCGAGCGGCCTCGCCCGCCTCGATAAAAACATAACCTAATCCGGTGACCGCGTTGACCACTGCTGGTCCGCGCGCATAGCACACGCTATGTAATATCGGCTTGAGTGCAACGTTGTGCACAATATCTGGCTTGAATTCGCGCAACACCGGTGCAAGTTGGCGCGCAGTGCGCAATTCTCGCCACGGATTGAGACCGCCGCGATCCCATTCAACCGGAAACACCTGCACGCCCAGTTGCGCAATACGAGCGTGATGCTCGCTGACACGCGTGGCGAGCGCAACCTGCCAGCCGGCAGCCATCGCCGCAGCTGCTAGCGCACGACGGTGGGACCAAAAGTACCAGTCCTCAGTAACAACGTAGAGCAGGCGTCCGCGCGCCGGCCCAGCGCGCGCGACTGATGCCTCCCACGCAGCGCTGGTGTCATTCAACCGGCAATCGCCCATTGTGCGCACATAGGCGTACACGCGCATCAAGTTGCGCGGAATCTACCTGACAATCGATAGAGCCGCCGGCTGCGCGCACTAAAGCCATGCCAGCCGCCACATCCCAAAACCGAACATTGTGTTCGCGATAGACATCGAAACGCCCCGCCGCCACGTACGCCAGCATCAGCGCCGCCGTGCCCAGGCTACGCACTTTGTGGAATTCCTGGGCGGCACGGATATACCCGTCCAACACACCCGTGCCATAGTCCAACGCGGCCGGAAATCCAGTGGCCAATATCGCTCGAGATTTCTGCGCGACGCTAGAAACAGCAATCGCTGTACCATTTAGATGCGCGCCAACGCCGACGATCCCGCTAAACATTTCATCTCTGTTGAAATCGTAAATCACACCCAATAGTGGCTCTTGCCCCCGGCACAGCGCGATTGACACACAGCACAAGGGTACGTCTCGCGCATAGTTGGCACTGCCGTCGAGTGGGTCTAACACCCATAGCAGCTCACCGCCCGACGGGCCTATTAAGCCCGCTTCCTCGCTAAACACCGAGATATCTGTACCGCGCATTAGCTGCGCTACCGCGATAGCCTCAGCACCGCGGTCACCGACCAGCTTTATATCGTGGTCGCTGCTGCGTTCAGCGTGGGCCCACGTCGCTTGCCGCTCGCTCAGGACACGCCCAACGTAGACCGCAGTAGACTGCGCAATGGTTAACAGTTCATCGAGATTGGACATGCGTTGGCGCCTTATGGATTGCTAGTTCGAGGATACCTGTTTGTGGTATGTTTCGCAGGTGCGCAAGCAGTGCTTTAACTACAGCCAATCGGCGCAAATCTGCATCTCTCATGTTGTTTCCAATTCCGCTGGAGGCTTCGGCTAAGTGCCCTTTTCTGCTCGTAAACACGCGCTCGTTGAGCACGCGCAAAGCAGCTCGCGCGAACGCGAGCGCTGGATCAACGCCAACCGCTACTTCTACGAAGATCATTACCGGTATTTGCGCTTTTTAATCCCACCCGGATGTTCTGTACTAGATTTGGGTTGCGGCATCGGTGACGTTCTAAATGCGCTAGAACCTTCTCGCGGGGTCGGAATTGATCTAAGCAGCGATGCTGTTGAGATTGCACGCACGCGTTACCCTACGATGGAATTTTGCGCTGGCGACATTGAAGATCCAACGGTGCTGGCGAAGATTGAAGGGACCTTCGACTACATCGTCATGTCCGAGGCGGTTGGCTTCTTAGACGACATCGAGGCTACATTCGCGTCATTGCACACTTTATGCAACAAGGACACGCGCTTAGTCGTTGCCTACTACTCGCCGCTGTGGGGACCTGCCCTAAAGCTCGCAGAGAGACTCGGCATCAAGATGCAACAAGCTGAACAGAACTGGCTAAGCAGTGAAGACATCGTGTCGTTACTGGGTTTAACAAATTTCGATGTCGTGTGTCGTGAATGGCGTCAACTACTGCCCAAACATAGCTTGTTTCTCGGGCCACTGATAAATCGTTACATCGCGCCGTTGCCATGGATCCGCCGATTATGTCTGCGCAACTACCTGGTGGCACGCCCGCTCGGACGCGAACAATTGCAAGACCCATCGGTCACCATCGTAATTCCGTGTCGCAACGAAGCCGGTAACATTGAACCTGCAGTCCAACGCACACCACGGTTCGCCAAAGACATCGAGATAATTTTCGTTGAAGGCGGTAGTCAAGACGGCACTCACGCGGAGGCCGAGCGCGTTCGAGACGCTTACCCGGAATACGACATAAAAGTATTTAAGCAACCGGGCAAAGGCAAAGCTGACGCGGTTTGGCTTGGTTTCGACCAAGCACGCGGCGACATTTTGATGATCCTGGATGCGGACCTGACAGTGCCACCGGAGACGCTACCAAAATTTTACCGCGCGATCGCTGATGGTAAGGGTGAGTTCATTAACGGCACCCGCCTCGTTTATCCACTGGAAAACCAGTCGATGCGCTTCTTGAACATGCTCGCTAATCGCTTCTTCGCGATAGTGTTTTCGTGGCTCTTGAACCAGCGTTTCACCGATACCCTATGCGGTACCAAAGTGCTACGCCGAAGCGACTATAAGCGCATAGCACAAGGCCGCGCGTACTTCGGCGATTTCGATCCGTTTGGTGATTTCGATCTTATCTTTGGCGCCGCAAAGCTCAATTTAAAAGCTATCGACATGCCAATTCGCTACCAAGCGCGAACCTATGGCCAAACACAAATATCGCGCTTTCGTCATGGGCTAATTTTATTGCGCATGGTTCACTACGCATTCAAGAAACTGAAAGCGTTCTAGGCACTTTGGGGCCGCGTTAGATGGGGTGGCATTGCGCGTCAAATTGCACTTGATCAGTTATTCACAACAAGATTGACGCCAACGCTATGGAGACTCTAGATCACCTCGACGCGCAACGCCAAGTCTGGGACAACAAACCGGTTATTCGCGCACTCTATGGCCATTACCATCAACTAATGGCGAGTCACTGCGTGCCCGGTAAGGTAGTTGAGATTGGCGCGGGCTGCGGCAACTTGAAGGCCAGTAACCGCAGTGTCGTCAGCATGGACATCGTCAACTCCAATTGGGTTAACCTGGTCGGTGACGCCGAGCAATTGCCGTTCGCGGACCAGTGCCTAGATAACATTGTAATGCTCGATGTACTGCACCACATCCGGTTTCCGTTACGGTTTCTAGCGGAGGCATCACGCACTCTGCGGCCCGGCGGGCGACTGGTTATTTTGGAACCAGGTATCACCCCCATCAGCAATATTTTTTACTCCGCGTTACATCCTGAACCAGTCGATATGAGTGCGGACCTGTTCAGCGCGACACCGCAATCAAGCCAAGATCCATTTGACTCAAACCAAGCCATCCCGACGCTGTTGTTTAGCCGCGCTATGGCCGCGACCTGCGCAGCCGTGCCGCAGCTCACACTTACGCATCAGGAATGGTTAGGCTTAGCGAGCTACCCACTGTCGGGTGGATTCAGACCGTGGCAGCTGCTAACCCCACGTACACTAAAATGGTGCTTGCGCCTCGAGTCCTACACACCATCGTGGCTGAAAGCTCTAAGCGCGTTTCGACTTTTTACGGTCCTAGCCCGTACGGACTAACAGGCTTTACCGGGGCTCGCGAGCGCCCATTTGTGATCTTATTGGCGCCCGACACAGGTGTACGCAAATCCGGCACTGCGCATATCAGCAGGCTCATAGACATTGCGCAGATCTATGAACGTGTTGCCACGCATCAGCTCCAATACACGCTTCAAATCAAGACCACGATAAACATTCCACTCAGTCATGAGTACGATAGCATCAGCGCCGCGTATCGCATCGTAGACATCATCGACGTAGACAATGTCCTTCGGTAGCAAAGGTTTTGCTTCTGCCATGCCTTGCGGGTCGTGAGCCTGCACCAGTGCGCCCTTCTCCATTAACGCCGGCAAAATCGCGAGCGCGGGGGCCTCACGCATATCGTCGGTTTCTGGCTTAAATGTTAGCCCCAGAACAGCGATGGTTTTGTCCGTTTCGGAGCCACCGAGCGCACCGCGAATCTTGCGAATCATGCGTGCCTTTTGCGCCGCATTGACCTCAACTACCGACTCGACTATGCGGCACGGAGAATCATGTTCTTGTGCGATACGTACGAGCGCAAGCGTATCTTTGGGAAAGCAAGAGCCACCGTATCCAGGACCAGCGTGCAAAAACTTCTTGCCAATACGACCGTCAAGACCCATGCCGCGCGCAACAGCATGCACGTCCGCACCAACGTTCTCGCACAACGAAGACATTTCGTTAATGAAACTTATCTTGGTCGCGAGGAACGCATTGGCCGCATACTTAATCAGCTCTGCGCTTTCAAGATTGGTGACCACAATCGGTGTTTCGATGAGATTGAGCGGTCGATATAGTTGCCGCAACAAGGCTTCCGCGCGCTCACTCTCAACCCCTAAGACGACACGGTCTGGACGCATGAAGTCCGACAGTGCCGCGCCCTCGCGTAGAAACTCAGGGTTTGAGGCCACATCAAAATACGCATCCGGATTGCTCTCCTTCACAATCCGCTGCACCTGTCGCGCGGTTCCAACAGGCACCGTGGATTTGTCCACGATCACTGTGTAGCCACTCAGGTGCGTAGCGATCTGTTGGGCGGCGGCAAACACGTAGGTCAAATCTGCATGACCGTCGCCGCGGCGCGTAGGCGTGCCAACCGCGACAAAAATTAAATCAGCTTGACTGACCGGCTCCGCAAATTCAGTACAGAATCGCAAGCGCCCTTGCACCACATTTCGCGCTACAAGATCTTCTAATCCAGGCTCGTAGATTGGGATTTCGCCGGCATTGAGCCGCTCTATCTTGCGTTCATCCACGTCCAAACAAACGACGTTTGCGCCGAACTCCGCAAAACACGCTCCGGATACTAGGCCGACGTAGCCCGACCCAATCATTACTACGTTCATACAGCCACCCCAGGCGAACTCGGCTACAAACGAAACAGTTGAATGCCATCCGGGCATTCAGCACGTGGCAATATGCCTTTCACGTCAAAAACTATACTTGCATCTGGCAACAACAGCTCACGCATGAACGGCCATCCGCCGTCAACATATTGAGCGTGACTGACTGCGATGATAACCGCGTCAGCCGGAGCCAGCCGGTCTATCAGTTCGATTCCATACTCTGCCTGCGCCTCGTACACATCTGCCAATGGATCGTGCACATTGACCTCAATGCCATGACTCACTAACTCAGCACAGACGTCGACAACCCTGCTGTTGCGCAGATCTGGAACATTTTCTTTAAAACTCAGTCCGAGCACATTAACGCGCAAGCGCCGTCCACTAGGCGGCCCACACATCAACGCCTTGATCACCGTGCGCGCGATGAACCCGCCAACATCATCATTGATTCGCCGCCCAGCATTAATCACTTCTGGTGAATAGCCGAGCGCCATCGCTTTGTGAGTCAAATAATACGGATCGACGCCAATACAATGGCCGCCCACCAGACCTGGCTCAAACCTCAGAAAATTCCATTTAGTACCCGCTGCCTCAAGCACATCGCGAGTATCTAGCCCCATTCGAGAGAAAATCACCGCCAGCTCATTCATCAATGCAATGTTGATATCGCGCTGCGTATTTTCGATAACTTTTGCCGCTTCCGCGACGCGCACTGACGCGGCGCGAAAAACGCCTGCATGCACCACGCTCGTATAAACCTCAGCAACTATCTCTAGCGTTTCATCGTCAAGACCAGAGACAACCTTAAGGATCGATTCAAAGCGATGTTCTTTATCACCTGGGTTAATGCGCTCCGGTGAGTAACCCACACCAAAATCGACGCCAACTTCCAGGCCACTTTCAGCCTCGAGTACTGGAATGCAATACTCCTCGGTCGCACCTGGGAATACTGTCGACTCATACACAACAATGTCGCCACGTTGCAAGTGTGAACCAACAGACTTCGACGCACTCAACAAGGGCCTGAGATCCGGCTGTTTCATCGAGTCGATCGGCGTTGGGACGGCGATTATGTGAAAGTCGGCCTGTTGTAGGTCCGCTGGATCGCAAGTATATGACACAGCTGCGCCTTGCAGCCTAGCGGTCTCTACCTCGTTAGTGCGATCGATCCCATCGCGCAGTTCGTTAACCCGCTCCACACTCACATCAAAGCCGATGACCGGACCGCCATAGCCGAAAGCCACCGCTACTGGTAAACCTACGTAACCCAAGCCAACGACGGATATGCGACGCGCATGGGTCATCGGCTGACGCCGTAATAGTCGCAATACCAAGTCACGAAACGATCGATACCTTCTTCTACCGTAACCTGCGGCCGATAGTTAAGGTCGCGTTCCAAGGCACTGACATCTGCCGCCGTGTCGGGTACATCACCGGGCTGCAATGGCAAGTAGTTCTTCTTAGCGACTAGACCGAGGCGCCGCTCCAAGACCTCGATAAAATAGCCAAGTTCAACCGTCTTATTGTTGCCAATATTGTAGGTCCGCCACGGTGCCGCAGAACGTTCCGGACCAACTGCCTGGTAACCAGGCTCGGCCACTGGCGCTTGATCCAGCACTCGAATAGTCCCTTCAACGATATCATCGACGTAGGTGAAGTCGCGGCGGTGATGGCCATTGTTATAGATATCAATTGGCTCGCCAGCCAAGATGCTCTTAGTGAACTTAAATAGCGCCATGTCCGGTCGTCCCCACGGACCATAGACCGTGAAGAAGCGTAAGCCGGTAGTTGGTAATGCATATAGATGGCTGTAACTGTGGGCCATCAGTTCATTGGCCTTCTTAGTAGCTCCATAGAAGGACACTGGGTGATCAACACTTTGATGCTCGGCGAACGGCAAGGTTGTGTTGGCACCGTAAACAGAACTCGAAGAGGCATAAGCCAAGTGCTCGATACCGTTGTGACGGCAGCCTTCGAGAATGCGGGTAAAACCAATCAGATTCGACTCCGCGTACGCAAGCGGATTCTCGATTGAGTAACGCACACCTGCTTGGGCGGCTAAATGCACCACACGCTGCACCGATCGGGTCGCGAATAGGTCCGCCATGCCCGCACCATCGGCAACATCGAGCTGCACAAATTCGAACTTCGAGTGCGCCTGCAAGCGCTCAAGCCGCGCGTGCTTGAGCGTGACATCGTAGTAGTCGTTTAAGTTGTCGATGCCGACAACTTCATCGCCGCGCTCCAACAAGCGTGCGCTGACCGTAGAGCCGATGAAGCCAGCGGCCCCAGTTACCAAAACTCTCATAAACCTTCGCCAAGTTGATACAAACTAAAATTAAAGGACCGAACTACCGCCATCAATGCACTTGCGGTGATAGGCCTTGCGCGAGTTGAAACCGTTCGGCCGCCCGCCCGTCATCAAGCACTGCGCGGACTTCGCGAGCACAGCGCTGCACATCATCACGCTTGGTAACGTGGTTAACGATATGCGCCGCCGCATAAACAAGCCCATCACGCACTGGGCCATGTGCGCCTGCCAGTGCGTCGAGACCGGCGCACGCAGCGGCGCGCGCCAAGGCCTCTACGCTGAACGCAGGACCGTCCGGCACGCCCGGATCGGCTGCACTTTGTAACACTGAGTCCGGCACCGGTGCCGCGCGCAGCGACTGCGTTATTGCACACTCTTGCGGGCTCAGGTCCAATTCCTCATCAAGCTCACCACGATAGAAACGCACGGCTTTGCCGGGCTGGCGCAATGACGGTATGACGCCACCTTCCGTGCCCCGCAATAGCAAACACGAATCAAAGCCGACGTGGCGCGCCAGCATTGTATAGACCGGGGGATAGGGCTTGTGGACATAACCGGTCACCAGGTGCGCGCGGCCAGATGCTAACAGCGGCCGCGCCAGCACTTCTACCGTCGTAATGACAGGCCGCTTCACAATCTGCGTGCGTAGCCTCTCTAAAGCAAAGAGCTTGGAGCAAAACATGTGCTGCCCAAGGTAGGCCCAAGCCGCTGGCCCTTCAACTTGACGAGCCGCCGCCACACTGCTCAATTGCGTATCAACGCCAGCGGCAGCCAACACTTGCGCATGAGTGACGCCAAATTTTGGCCCCATGCTCCACACGCCGTGGCTCACAGTCGGTATCGCGCAGGCGCTCAGCACGGCCGGCAAAAACGCCGCCGCCGGGAGTGTGCGGGCGTAACCATTGTAGGGATCCGCGAGATCGACGAGATCATCGACCGCCACGTGCACAGTCTCTGTTGCTGCGCGGATCGCGTCGAGCACGCCGCGATTCTCTTCAGCCGTCTCGCGTTTCATACGCAGGGCGATGAGAAAAATCGCCGCTTGCACTGGATCGGCTGCGCCATCGAGAATTAGTTGCATGCCATAGCACGCTTCAGTTTGGCTTAGCGGCTTGGACAGGTCCGGACCCGTGGCAATGCGTTGCAGCATTGCGCGCATCGCCGCGGCGGGCGCCAAGCTGGTCACGTCGGCAATTTTACTCATGGGGAGTTCGGCGGCAGGTAAGTCAGGCGCAAGTCTACCGATTTCGCATGCATCCAGAAACGCTTAAACACAGTCACATACATTGTGCGCGGCCCTAGAGCTGCACCTCGAGCCATCCGTCAACCACGCGTACCGGGTAAATTTGTAGGGCTTCGGTGGCGGGCTCTTCGCTCACGCTGCCATCCTTGAGGTCGAACCAACTGCCGTGCAATGGGCATTTAACTCTTGCATCGCGCAATGCGCCCAAGCACAGCGACGCATCTTCGTGAGTGCACATTTCATCCGCAGCGTAGTAGTGATCATCACAGCGTGCTAATAGAATACGCCGGCTGGCGATGGTCAAGCACTGCATACTACCGTTAGCCAATTCACTCGCGCTTATGGTGCGGTTCCATTGCATATTGTGTCGCTGCATATTCAGCCGATCGCGCAGCACTGGCCACCCGCACCCGGCTGGTGGTCACAACAGATTACGAGTTGCACGCCCTAGACCTCCACAGATGGATATTGGACGGAGCGCGTTCCAGGGATCGGCGCGTTACTGAGCTCGTGATAAGTGCTCACTGCAGAGAGTTTCACCGCATCGGTGGTGTTCGGCCCAGCGGCATGAAACACCCGACAATGAAAAAACAACACATCACCCGGATACAGGTGCGCGAGCTGCGCGCGCTCGATCAGTTGCTGGTTCTCCGGCAGTTCTTGGCGCAAAAACAACTTCGCATCCAAACGTCCGCGATCAAGGTGTAGTTTGTGACTGCCAGGGATAATCCAAAGGCCACCGTTGTCAGCAGTTTCCTCCCCTAGAGCCAGCCACACCGAAACCAGCTCCGGGCGATCAAACGACCAGTAGCGGATATCCTGGTGCCACATGGTCTCGCTGCTAAAACCCGGCTGCTTGGTCATTACACAATTGTGATGACACTGCGACATGGCAATGTCATCGGCGTGCATGAGCTCACGTAAAAATCCACCCACTTCACTCGAGTGCGCCCAATCTCGAAAAGCAGCATCACGTGAATAAGTATGGAGCAAACGCCGCGGGGTGTTACCGCCAGGCGCCTCTCGACTGCTTGGCGCACCGTGATAGCCAACTTCGGCTTCGAACTCGGCAGGCCCCTGCAATGGATCGAGGGCCTGCGCGATGCAGGTCAGCAAACGCTCAGTCAACAGCAATGACGCCAGCTCGCGCACAATGTAAAACCCATCGCGCTCGAATTGGTGTGCCGCCAGTTTTACCGCCTGCATCGCGTCAGAGTCCTTATGAGTTTAAGCGGCCCCAGCTAGGACCGCGTTCAGTGTAGCGCTCGGGCGCATCGACGCATCAACTTTCGCAGGATCTGGCTGGAAGTAGCCGCCCAGCTCAACTGGTGCCCCTTGTGCGTCATTCAACTCCGTCATAATCTGCGCTTCGTTCGCCACCAATGCCGCTGCAACATCCTTAAATTCGGCTTGCAACTCGGGTACTTCAGTCTGCGCTACCAAGGCTTCGGCCCAGTACATCGCCAAGTAGAAATGACTACCACGATTATCTATCTGCTTCACTTTTCGTGATGGCGACTTGTTGGTGTCGAGGAACTTGCTGTTCGCGCTATCAAGCGCCTTAGCGAGCACCCGGATACGAGAGCTGTTGAGCTTGTCTGCGAGTTCCTCCAACGAAACCGCGATGGCTAAGAACTCGCCGAGCGAGTCCCAACGCAAATGCCCTTCAGCAACGAACTGCTGGACATGCTTTGGCGCCGAGCCGCCGGCACCCGTTTCGAACAAGCCACCTCCGGCCAGCAGCGGTACGATTGAGAGCATCTTGGCGCTTGTGCCCAGCTCTAGGATGGGAAACAGATCGGTCAGGTAGTCGCGCAACACATTACCCGTCACGGAGATGGTGTCTTCGCCATTGCCAACCCGCTCCAAGGTCACGTGGGTAGCCTCGACCGGGGCCAGGATACGGATATCCAGGCCAGTGGTATCGTGATCTTTCAGGTACTCATTAACTTTGGCAATCAGGCTGGCGTCGTGTGCGCGGTCTTTATTTAGCCAAAAAATTGCCGGTACTCCGGTAGCGCGTGCGCGCGCAACGCCGAGTCGCACCCAATCGCGAATTGGCGCGTCTTTGGTCTGACACATGCGCCAAATGTCGCCTTGCGCAACATCGTGCTCCAACAGCGTCGCGCCGGCAGCATCAACTACACGCATTTTGCCGGTACTCGCGATTTCGAAGGTCTTGTCATGCGAGCCATACTCTTCGGCTTTCTGCGCCATCAGACCAACGTTGGCAACGCTGCCCATGGTGGCGACATCGAAGGCGCCGTGACGTTTGCAATAATCAATCGTCGCTTGGTAAACACCCGCATAGCAGCGGTCAGGGATCAATGCTTTGGTGTCATGCAGCTCGCCATCTGTTCCCCACATTTGCCCAGATGCGCGAATTGCAGCAGGCATCGACGCGTCAATGATGACGTCACTAGGTACGTGCAAATTGGTGATACCGCGATCCGAGTCGACCATTGCCAGCTCCGGTCGAGCCGCGTAGCACGCCGCAATATCAGCTTCGATAGTCGCGCGTTGGTCAGCAGGAAGGTCCGAAATCTTGGCGTATAAATCGCCTAGGCCATTGTCTGGATCGATGCCAAGTTCTGCGAACAGCGCGGCGTGTTTGGTATAAACGTCGCCGAAGAAGACGGTGACCGCATGACCAAAGATGATCGGGTCTGAGACCTTCATCATGGTTGCTTTGACATGCAGTGACAGCAATACACCTTGCGCCTTCGCCGCATCAATCTCGCGGGCCAGATACGCGCGTAATGGAGCACAGCGCATTACCGATGCGTCAATCACTTCGCCAGCGGTCAAAGGCGTCGATGCTTTCAGTACCTTGACCGTACCGTCGGCGCACACGTGTTCGATACGCACGTCAGTGGCGCTCGCGACGACCTGGGAGATTTCACTGGAAAAGAAATCACCGTCGTCCATATGCGCTACATGTGATTTCGACGTAGCGCTCCATGCACCCATCGAATGCGGGTTCTTTTTGGCGTATTCCTTTACCGGTGCTGCTACGCGTCGGTCCGAGTTCCCCTCGCGTAACACTGGGTTAACGGCACTACCTAGAACCTTGCCGTAAGTCGCTTGAATCGCGCGCTCAGCATCGTTTTGCGGCTCTTCAGGATAGTCAGGAACCGCATAGCCGTGCTCTTGCAATTCAGCAATGGCCGCCTGCAACTGCGGGATCGATGCACTGATATTAGGCAGTTTGATGATGTTCGCAACTGGCGTTTTCGCCAATTCGCCAAGTTCGGTCAAAGCGTCACCAATACGCTGTTCAGGGCGCAGGTGATCAGGGAAATTGGCAAGAATACGACCACCTAAGGAGATGTCCTTGGTTTCGAAATCGACGCCGGAAGAGCCAGCAAAGGCTTTCAGAATCGGCAACAGCGAATAAGTCGCGAGAGCTGGAGCTTCGTCAGTGTGGGTGTAATAGATGGTTGCTTTGGGCGCGCTCATATTTTGTCCGTCAACTTGGGCTTAGCCGAACATTTTACGAATGTTCTGCGCGCTACACCACTCGCTTTTGCGATTGGCACGACGATTGGCACATTCTAGCGCTGCGATCGGATCGCTCAAGCCGGCGCCAGCAGCGCGCGGCTAAGCTGGCCTAGCGCGCAAATCGGCGCTAGGCCAGCGTCAATACACCGTGTGCGCTGGCATCCGCGAAAGCGACCTCAGCGTGAATCCAGACGCGGTCGCGCTCGCAGTTTCAGCGGCTACTGGCCGCGGAACACAGGTTTACGTTTTTGCACAAATGCCTGGCGCGCTTCCGTTGCATCATCCGAGCCTTGCAAAATGCCGCCTGCGTTTGACGTCAATACCATCGTCGTCTCAAGCGTGCTGTCGAGCGCGGCGCGCATAATACGCTTACTGGTCCATTGCACCAACGGTGGGATACGCAACATCTTTTGACACAACTCACGCGTGAACGACTCCAACTCGTCAGCCGCCACCAAATGATTCAAGACCCCCCAAGCGTAGGCAGTGTCCGCGTCCATGTGCCCGGTATAGACAAACTCCAGCGCGCGCCCAAGCCCGATCATCTTTGGCAGATAGTACGACCCACCGTTCTCTATGATTTGCCCAGCCTGTTGGTAACCAATGAAGCGGGTGTTCTCGCAACCAATGCGAATATCGCAATGCAGGGCCATGTCCATGCCTGAACCAACGGCCGCCCCATTGACCATGGCGATGGTTGGTTTACGAATTAACGAGATGTCTCGGTGTAGTTTCGTAAATCCATGAAAAAAATGCTGTCGAGCGGCATCCGGACCGCTACTCGCACCCCGATCGCCGATAAATGGCGGTCCGGTAACATCTTCCGGTGACTTGTTTTTGAGGTCAGCGCCAGAGCAAAACCCGCGCCCTACTCCAGTGAGCACAATCACACGAATGTCGGGGTCATCGTCCGCCGCTCGCATATACTCGCCGACCTTCGCGACGGTACCGTTTATCTCCGAATTACCCACCAAGGCGTTCATACGCTCCGGTCGATTGAATTTGATCCAGCAAACCCCGTGTTCGTCCGGCTCATATAGCAAATAGTCAACAAGGTTGGGTCCCATCACGAGTTCCTCTTGGTAGTTGTGGGTTTGATTATTCCTGCCAAAGCAGCGTAGCTAGCTACGATTACCTTATTTCGCCGGGCTGCCGGCGCGCAGGCCAAATATCCTCTGGGCAAATGTACTCAGTGCTTGCGAGACAGATGGTGTGGTCACGGGCCGACACGCATGCGCAGACATTGTTTATCTTGATTAGCCACATTCTAGCTGCACAGTAGTTGGCTCGACCTGTTCGGGCAAATGCGCCAGCGGACACGACTCAGCAACACGCAAGGCCGGGCCGCGGCTCATCAACGACTTTAGCCGAGCTCAAGTACACAGGCCGCGCGAGGGCACGCGTGCAAGCACACATCGAGGCGGCCAAGTTGAGACGGAATTTAGCTTGAGCGAAGGTGCACCAAGGTTCGCGGATTGCGCTACACTCGCGCGCCACGTCGCTAGCAGCGCAAACACACATGGATCTAAAGCTCGGTTACCTCTTACCCACACGCGAGCGCGTGATGCTAGGCACGCACGAAACCGACGAGATCATCGCGTTGGGCGAGTTCGCTGAAGGAGCGGGCCTCGATTCGATCTGGATTGGCGACTCACTGTTAGCCAAACCGCGCCACGATCCACTCGCCTTGCTGGCCGCCATCGCGGCGCGAACTACGTCCATTACGCTCGGCACGGCCGTATTGTTACCGATGTTGCGTAACCCGGTGTTGCTAGCTCATCAAGTCGCAACGATCGATCAAATAAGCCATGGTCGATTGATTCTCGGTGTCGGGATTGCGCGCGACGTGGTCGCGATTCGCAACGAATTCACAGCAGCAGGCGTACCGTTCGAAGGCCGCATCGGCACACTGCTAGAAGGCTTAAGGTTGTGCCGCGCATTGTGGTCAGAAACGACCCCAGTTAACTGGTCGGGTCGATGGACGGTGCGTGACGCACAGCTTGCACCGAAGCCCTTCACACCGGGTGGACCACCAATTTGGGGCGGTGGCGGCGTACGCGGCGCACTCATACGCTGTGGCAAATACTTTGATGGCTGGTTCCCATCAGGAGCCGGAACCAGCATCGATTGGCAAGACAGTTGGGCTATTGCGCGCGCCGCAGCGAGCGATGCTGGACGAGATTCGAGCACATTGGTCGGCGCCGCCTACGTAACACTTGCAATAGATGACGATGCGACGTCGGCGAACAAACAGCTAGACGCGTACTTAGAGCGCTACTACCAACAACCAGCAGCGCGCATCCGCGCATCGCAGTATTGTTTTGCGGGCACTGAAGAGGCCGCGACACAATGGCTAGAAGGCTTTGTTCGAGCCGGTGTATCACATTTATGTGTGCGCTTTACCGGCAGCGAGGATCGCGCGCAAATCCGTTGGCTCGTCAGTGCACGCGCTAGCTTGCAAGAACACTTGCCGGACACGCCCCTTAGCTAATTTCAGTTTTAGACTGAATCCAAACAAGCCTGAGCAGGATTATTCAACCAACATGTCGGTATTTGCTTAGAAAATGGCGTTTTGTGACGCGCAATTACACCAATCGCGGCGCTTAATGGCGCTCGCAATGCACTAGGCCTCGCTCCGCTTTCCAAGTAAGTGCGCGCAGGTCAGCAATTGCGCGCCGCTGCTGAATGGCCATATTTTGACGACCGGCATACGTGAATTGAACAAATCGGTGGCAGCGCGTCGTGGTGCCAGCCAACTGTGAAGTAATACTCCTGATTCTTAAGCTATGGGGAACCAAAATATGGAATTCGACAATGCAATTGAAAGCCTGAAAAAAACCGACAAATTCGTTGGCCGCCACCTGTTGTTAGACGTACAAGTCAATTCAAGCCGTGGCATCAACGAAACGGACCTTATATACCGGCTGCTGGAGGACCTCTCGCACGTACTGAGTATGACCTTGGTCTATCCGCCTATAGTCGCGCGCTTCCCGTTCGCGTCGAGTGAGTTGTCACAGTTCGTGCGCTCGCTTACCGAGGAAGGAATTCAAGCGCGCACTGTCAACACCATGCAAGAGTTGCTGGCAAAACGTAACACCGAAGACTCTGGCGTATCCGGGATCACGGTTTGGCTGGAATCGCACGCCGCGATCCACACATGGACGGAAGAAAACTTCTTCTCCTTTGACGCGTACTCCTGTAAAGATTTTGATGTCGAAGTCGCCGTCAACCATGTGCTCGCACATTTTGACGTGGCTTCATACAATGGCCTCGACATCGTACGCACCATTGATGCGCCACAACGAGTCCGGACCTTGGCTTGGAATCAGCAGCCAACCACGGTCACGGAGATGCCTCTCGATGAGGAGATGCCAACACAAACTTAGCAGCCTGCGAACGCAGCGCTAACCTGACGACACACTGGCGCCTGCGCGCGGCAGCGCAACGGGCACGCTAACGAACCAACGCGGTTGACGTTGGTCACATTGAAACTCGCCTGTAACAACGCGCACTTGCGCGTGACAGTATTTATTGTCGACAAACATGACCAGGCGCTAGGCGTCCGGACTCGAGGCCAAGAAACAAGCTAATGACTAATGCCGTGGACAGCGCGCTAAGCAGTGCGGACGAAGCCAATTCGATTGAGCTAGCGCATCCGAGTGTCAGCTTATCTAGACTGGACGAGCTCTGGTTTCAAGTTACGGGCACGCGCTGCAATTTGACTTGCACGCACTGTTTCATCAGTTGCTCACCAGAAAATAACACCTTCGGCAGCCTCGATATCGACTCCATAAAGCCACACCTCGACGCCTCCCGCGGGCTCGGTGTCAAGGAATATTATTTTACTGGCGGCGAACCTTTTCTACATCCCCAAATAGTCGAGATCATCGCGCTTACACTTAGCTACGGTCCAGTCACTGTGCTTACGAACGGCACCGTGATGACTCCAACGCTGGTAAATGCCTTATCCGTCGCTGCGCAAGACGCGCTCTACTCGCTGGAGTTTCGCGTCAGCCTTGACCACTTCGACGCAGCGCTGAATGACACCATTCGAGGCGCCGGCTCTTATCGACTTGCAATGCGTGGCCTCAGTCGGCTCGCGAGTGGCGGTTTCTTGCCGATTGTCACGGCGATGCGCACTTGGGAATTGGACCAAGACCTGGAAATTATTGAGCAGCTGGGCCATGCGCTGCGCGCAATTGGTGTCGGCAAGCCACGCATCAAAATCTTACCGTCATTGAAACTCGGTGCGGAACTCGAACGCTCCGGCAGTTATGAAAGTTGCGACTTCGTGACTACGGACATGATGGTGGACTATCCGGTCGAACAGCTGTTGTGCACTCACAGTCGCATCATCACTGACCGCGGTGTGCATGTGTGCCCTATTCTGATTGAAGCTCCAGATGCACTGCTCGGGCAAACTCTCGCCGATGCGCACCCAGAGTTCGAACTCAAGCACCAAGCTTGTTCAACGTGTTACCTGTTCGGCGCATTTTGTACCAATCCGGGGCCAATGATCGCCGAAGCGAAGCCAGTCAACATAAAGCCGCGCGCAATTCCCACTGCGCATGAGGTAGCGCAGTAATGACCAGCACGGTTGCATTGTTTGGCGGTGTATACAGCAATCATCTGGCATTAGCTGCAGCATTGGCGCACGCCAAGAGTCGCGGCGTGGAAACGTTCTATTGCCTCGGTGATCTAGGCGCCTTTGGCCCCAACCCGAACAAAGTATTTGATCTACTTGTCGATAACGATGTGCGCACCGTGCAAGGCAATTATGACAATTCCATCGGCAACGGTCTGGAAGACTGTCAATGTGGCTACACTGACCCACGCGATAACCACTACGCGCGCATTAGTTACGCCTACACGCTGCGCAACACCAGCATCGAATTCCGCGATTGGATGCGCGATCTACCGCAAAACATACGCTTCACGCTCGGCGGAAAACGCATTTTGTTGTGCCATGGATCACCGCGCCAAATGAACGAATTTTTGTGGGAGTCAACCACACCGACACACTTCTTAGAAAAACTTTGCGACGACTTCGACGCCGACATCATTGCCGCAACCCACACCGGCTTACATTGGCAGCGCGATCTGAGTCGTGACCGGCGCTTCGTCAATGTTGGCGTGCTGGGGCGCCCAGCGAATGACGGTACATCCAATGTTTGGTACACACTGTTGCACGCCAGCGGCGCGGGCTTAAGCGCCGAATTTGTGCCGGTCTCGTACGATTACGAGTCGCTGTGTGAGGAAATGCGCGCAGAAGGCTTGCCGGAAGAATTCATCCAGACTATCCGACAAGGCTGGTGGACCACTTGTTTGGAAGTGCTGCCATCGAAAGAGCGCGCCCGCGGCGAGTATTGACTCGCCTGAGCACAACTTAAGTCACTCGATTACGCTTCAACTCATCTGGGTCCCATTCAACAAAATCGCGCCCGACTTGATCTAAAGATGGGCAACCAATTTGTCCCATCACCAAGTCCAATTCATCGTGCAAAAACTTTAGCGCGCGCACCGCACCAGGCTTACCCCCAGCAACCACGCCGTAGAGCGTCGCACGGCCAAGGAAAACAAATTTAGCCCCCAGGCACAACGCGGTGAAAATATCCGAACCGCGCCTAATTCCGCCGTCCAGCATGACCGTCATTCGTTCGCCAACGGCGTCAACAATCCCCGGCAATACATCCAGCGGTGCTGGCGCCCGATCGAGCTGGCGTGCGCCGTGATTGGAAACCATAAGCCCATCAATACCCGCATCGGCAAGGCGTAAGGCATCGTCAACGCGCATAATCCCTTTAACGATGAGCGGGCCGGTCCACAACTCACGAATGCGCAAAAGGTCATCCCATTTGACGGGCGCCGGGGTCTGGCCAGCAGCGAAACCAACCACGTCATCATTGCTCGCGCCAGCAGTGGTGTACGGCGCCCAGTTTGGCATCGGTGCAATGCCGAAGCGGACGTAGTCCGACAACCAGGACGGATAGCGCAAGGCATCAAGTTTCGTCGCGAGCGACAGCTTCAACGGTCGTGCGAAGCCGTTGCGTCGGTTGCGCTCGCGGTTCACCCGCGTCGGCACGTCGACGGTCACTACCAGTGCCGGCAGCTTGAGTGCGATTGCGCGGCGCACCATATCTTCGGTAATACTCCAATCACGCGCCGCGTACACCTGATACCAGCCATGTTCTGGCGCAACTGCGGCCATATCCTCCATCGAAGCATTGGAGGTTCCGGACATGATGAAAGGGACGTCCGCATCGCGGGCCGCCTCGGCAAGCATCAGATCGCCGCCACGGCGATAGTTGCCCACACCGCCGGTCGGCGCAATGCCAAAAGGACTCGAATAACGCCGTCCAAATAGCTCGATGCTTTGATCGCGCTGATTGACATCAACTAAGTAACGCGGCATGAGCGGGCGGCGCAGGAAAGAATCCTCGTTACGTTCAAGACCATGCTCGTCGTCCACGCCGCCTTCGATAAAGTCGTAGACCAACTTCGGCACGCGACGCTTGGCCATGCGCCGCAGGTCGTCGATATTGATACAGTCGTCCAAATTCACTGATTTGTCCTTATCACTACGGTTCCCGCCGGTAACGGCCCAAATAGCGCACAAGCTTTACTTAAGATTTTCAACCATCGCCAAGATCTGATGCGCCGTTTTCACATGCGCATAGTCGATGTGTTCGCCTTCGTAGATAACCGCAGCGCGACCTTCTTTTTCAGCTGCTGCGAAAGTTTCTACCATACCTTGATAGTACGCAATCTCAGCCGCGTCGGGCGTGTAGACGTCGTTTACTACTGCGACATTACTCGGATGCAACACAAATTCGCCGGTGAATCCGAGTTGGCGATTGAACATACACGACTCGCGTAAACCATCAAGATCATGCACATCTTGCCAAAGCCCACCGATTGGATAGTCCTTACCAGCGGCGCGCACTGCCAACACCGCCTTGGACTTCATATGCAAGCTCTCTAAGCCAACTTTGGTCCATTGGAAGCCCACCGCGCGGGCGACATCGCCATTCTTCGCACTCGCTGCTGCCAATGTTGCAACCCGCGGCTCCAACGCAATCGGATAGGCCAACTCTATCGATTGTGCCGTCTCCAGGATCGGGATGAACTGCGTGTGCCCAACCGTCATGCCTTTGCGATATTCAATTTCAGAGACAATCGAATCTATTGTCTTGATGCTTTGTGGGCCGCCTGATTTTGACATCAAGATGCCTTCAAGCGCCGGTTGTATAACGGCGTGTAAATCGTCCATGTCGTAGATATATGGGGTTGGGTTAACCCGCACCCAAATGCGCTGACCGGCTGCCGCCAGCGCTGGCAGCGCCTCGGCAGCAATTTCCCTCGCCGTTGGCTTTAGATCGTGTGGAACACTATCTTCCAAATCGATAATGACCGCGTCAGCGCCAAATGTAGGGATCTTCTCGACCCATTTTTCCTTGTGCCCGGGCACGAATAAGAACGAACGGATGGGTCTCATGGCATCTCCTAGTGGCGCGGGCTTATGTGCTCCGGCCGTCAAGCAAAAAACAAGCGCGTCAGCGTAACGCGACACGAGCGACTGAGACCAACATCCTATGCTGACCAGCCAGATCGGGAAGCATCACACGCGCGCGGCGACGCGTGCCATCAACGCAGTACTACCATCGGCCAAGGTGATAGGCCAAGGTCGCGCTGCGTGCTCAAGGCGGTGCGTTCCGATTCATGCCACCCCACCACCGACCTGATGGCGTTGCGTCAGCGGCGCAATTCCTGTGATGATTGCTCACCTTTGAAACAACCGGCCTAGATTAATGAGCGCAGCGCCCGAGACTAAATCCCCAAGCCAACCCGAGGCCGCGTCCGCGGAAGCGACCATACCGAGCCTGCTTATAGACGGCGCTTGCGCTACGATCCAGCTAAATCGCCCGGCCAAGCTCAATCGCATTGAACCAGCTGACCTGGCCGCCCTGGCCGAATATATCGACACCGTGAATGCCAACCCGGACATCCGCGTGTTAATCCTCACTGGCACCGGTCGGGTATTCAGTGCTGGCTATCACCTGGGTGACCTCGATGATCGCAAAGCCGGTCGTAGCAAAGCCACAGGGCCTCAGTTCGAAGATGTCGCAGATGCGCTGGAGGAATGCCGCGTACCAACTATTTGCGCGCTCAATGGCAGCGTGTACGGCGGCAGCACGGACCTGGCACTAGCTTGCGATTTCCGTATCGGCGTGCTTGGTTCAGAAATGCTAATGCCGGCGGGCAAACTCGGCGTGCACTACTACCTTGGCGGGATGCGGCGTTACGTCAGCCGTTTGGGGCTTGCGGCCGCGAAGCGTTTGTTCTTGCGCGCACGCCCAATCGACACCGACGAAATGCTACGTATTGGCTATATTGACCAAGCTGTAGAGAAAGAGCAATTAGCACAAACGGTGGACGAACTACGCGATATATTGGCTCACAACGCACCCTTGCCGCTGCAGCACATGAAACGAGCACTCAACGAAATTGCACGCAACGACGTAGACCTTGATGCGTTTAATGCCGGCTACAAGGCCTGTGCAGATTCGGACGATCTGGCAGAAGGTCTAGCAGCGTGGAAAGCGCGGCGCGTGCCGGAATTTACCGGCAGCTAGCGGAGCACAAACACCAGCCACATTTGAGCATCTGCTCGGTGTGGCTAGGTAGCGCGGGTAGGCATGAAGGTGTTCCCAGACGCAACAGCATACGGCGCTCGCAGACGCAGGCCACCGTATACTGTTGGATAGAGCTAACTAGCCAATCTGTTGCGCACGCATGTCATTTGGATCAATGCCAGCGACTGACACCGGTGTTTTCATTGCATCACGACGGAACGGTTCGCCCAATTCTTGGTTGAGTAGGACTTCGATAAAGGTCGTGACCTTGTTTTCCATCTGATCTTTGACCGCGCTCGCCAATGTGCTCGTGAGTTCAGACATGGTGCTTACCTGTACGCCTTTGAGCCCACAGGCCTGCGCAATCTTTGCGTACTGAACGTCTAGGTCCAATTCAGTACCGACGAAGTTGTCGTCATACCATAAGGTGGTGTTGCGCTTTTCCGCGCCCCATTGGTAATTACGGAAAATGATCATGGTGATGGCTGGCCAGTCATCGCGACCACAGGCGGTCATTTCGTTCATCGAAATGCCGAACGCGCCATCGCCGGCAAAACCCACCACCGGAACATCTGGGCAACCGATCTTGGCGCCTGCGATAGCCGGAAAACCATAGCCGCAAGGCCCGAAAAGACCCGGCGCTAGGTATTTGCGTCCCTCTTCAAATGTTGGGTAGGCGTTACCGATAGCGCAGTTGTTACCTATGTCGCTAGAAATTATCGCGTTCGTTGGCAGCGCTGCTTGAATCGCGCGCCAAGCTTGACGAGGAGCCATTTTTTCTGGCTCGCGCTTACGCGAGCGCTCATTCCAAGTAGTGCCTGGATCATCATCTTCGTGATCCATTGAGCTGAGCTGCTGCAACCAACGTGACTTAGTGGTTGAAACGAGGTCGCGGCGCTCCGCCCGACCCGCATCACCGGCGGCGCTCGACAATTTTGCCAGTATTTGCTCGGCAACCATTTTTGCATCGCCCTGTACCGCAACGTGCACGTTCTTGGTCAAGCCGATGCGGTCGCTATTCATGTCCACTTGGATGACTTTTGCATCCTTCGGCCAGTAGTCGATGCCATAGCCAGGCAAGGTTGAGAACGGATTCAAACGCGTGCCGAGAGCGAGCACTACGTCCGCGCGAGCAATCAACTCCATCGCCGCTTTAGAGCCGTTGTAACCGAGTGGGCCTACTGCCAGCGGGTGTGAACCCGGGAATGCGTCGTTGTGTTGATAACCACAGCAAACCGGTGCGTCCAGCTTTTCCGCCAACGCAGCACTCGCTGGAATTGCGTTCGACAGGACTACGCCTGCGCCATTTAGAATGACTGGGAACTTTGCGCTCGACAGCAACTCCGCAGCCGCCTCAATCGCTTTGACACCTCCGCTGGGGCGTTCAAGACGCACAATCTGCGGTAGCGCAATATCAATTACTTGAGTCCAGTAATCGCGCGGCACGTTAATTTGTGCCGGCGCCGAACCTCGCCATGCTTTCTCAATGACCCGATTCAGGACTTCTGCCATACGACTCGGATCGCGCACTTCTTCCTGGTAACAAACCATGTCCTGGAACAGAGCCATCTGCTCGATTTCCTGGAAACCGCCCTGACCGATAGTCTTGTTAGCTGCTTGCGGCGTGACCAACAACAGCGGCGTATGATTCCAATAAGCGGTCTTTACCGGCGTCACGAAGTTAGTGATACCGGGCCCGTTCTGCGCAATAGCCATCGACATCTTGCCGGTTGAGCGCGAATAACCGTCTGCCATCATTCCAGCATTACATTCGTGCGCGCAGTCCCAAAACTTAATGCCAGCGACTGGAAAGAGGTCGGATACGGGCATCATAGCTGAGCCGATAATGCCAAACGCGTGCTGGATACCATGCATCTGTAGGACTTTTACAAATGCTTCTTCAGTAGTCATTTTCATAGTTATATCTCCAACTCCATAAATTCGCTTGCCCGCACTCAATGACAGGCACCGCAATTGTGTACACGCGCGGCTTCAATGGGTAAACAACTCCAGATCGTCTCGGCGGGTAAATACGCCGACAGATAATCCTGTTCCGGGACGCCCGAATCAGCGCTAGCGCGCAATGTCAGCGGGTCGCGCAGCCGTGCATTGTAAAGTCTAAGCACGAACGCGTCTTGCCTATCGTGCCGAGCGTGGCGGCGCGACAGATCCACTTTGCAGGCGGTAGCGCATATACGAGAACTCTGTGGGTCTGTGCGCGGCACGCAAGCAACGACGTAATTATTAGTACTGAGCCGTATTGTTTGTTCCAATCTGAAGGCCCGTCAAGGTGCCAAACGAGCCGCTACGATAGGCACAACGGTGTACGCCTTCATGATTTCTTACCGGCGCCCGCACAGCCGCGCGTAAAGCTACACCGAGGCACGAATAGTGCTCACCAGTGTTTATTTGCGGCGCGCGCGCGTGTAGCTTTGCGCCAGTCCTAATTAGCTGGCGCTTAAAACCGTGAAGAAAACCAAAGAAGACTTACGCAGCCACCGGTGGTTCGGAGTAGACACAATGCGCGGATTTGGCCACCGCTCGCGCACTTATGAAATGGGCTACACAAAAGAAGATTTTGCCGGCAAGCCGGTCATCGGCATCATCAATACCTGGAGTGAGACAAATACCTGTCACTCTCATCTGCGCCAGCGCGCGGAAGAAGTAAAACGCGGCGTGTGGCAGGCAGGCGGCTTCCCGGTCGAGCTCCCGGCGATGTCGGTTGGCGAGCAAATGACCAAGCCCACATCAATGATGTACCGCAACTTCTTGGCGATGGAAACAGAAGAACTCCTACGTTCCCAGCCAATTGATGGTTGCGTGCTGATGGGCGGCTGCGACAAGACTACACCGGGGCTACTGATGGGCGCGGTGAGTATGAACCTTCCCGCCATCTATGTGCCAGCCGGGGCGATGTTACGCGGCCATTGGCGCGGCAACACGCTCGGTTCAGGCACCGATGTCTGGAAGTATTGGGCCGACCGGCGCGCTGGCAAGCTCGACGAGGCTTCATGGAACGAAATCGAGGTTGGCATCGCGCGCTCTCCAGGCACATGCATGACCATGGGCACCGCCGCGACAATGATGTCGATAGCTGAGACGCTTGGCATGACCTTGCCTGGCGCATCGTCAATTCCGGCTGTCGACGCAACACATTCACACATGGCGTCACGATCCGGTCGACGTATTGTCGAAATGGTTTGGGACGACCTCAAGCCATCCGACATTTTGACCGACGCGTCGTTCACCAACGCCATTACGGTGGACATGGCACTCGGCGGCTCCACCAATGCGATTATTCACTTGGTCGCCATGGCTGGACGAGCCGGTATTCGTTTGCCGCTAGAACGCTTTGACGAGCTGTCGAGAAGCACACCAACGGTCGCGGATATGAAACCCTCAGGCAAGTACCTGATGGAGGACTTCTACTACGCTGGCGGTTTGCCAGCGCTGCTGAACAAAATCCACGATCTGCTGGAACTCGATTGCATGACCGTAAACGGTCGATCGCTGGGTGAAAATATCAGTGGCGCTGATGTTTTTAATGACGATGTCATTCGCTCGCGCGACAATCCCTTAAGCGAAACCGGCGGCACCGCAGTGTTACGGGGCAATTTGGCACCAAATGGCGCCATCATAAAACCCACCGCAGCGGAACCACACTTGTTGTCCCACACTGGCGCCGCGGTGGTTTTCGAGAACATCGACGATCTCTACGCCCGGATAGACGACGAATCACTCGAGGTGTCCGCAGATTCCGTGTTGGTACTGAAAAATGCCGGCCCACACGGCGGCCCCGGCATGCCTGAATGGGGTCAACTCCCAATCCCAAAGAAACTGCTCGAAGCGGGCGTGCGTGACATGTTGCGTATTTCGGACTGCCGAATGAGCGGCACCAGCTATGGCGCGTGTGTACTGCATGTAGCACCGGAAGCCGCGGTTGGCGGGCCGCTGGCCTTAGTCAGGGACGGCGATATGATCACGCTCGATGTAGACAAGCGCATCTTGCATATGGAGGTTTCTGACGCGGAGTTAGCGAAACGTAAGCTCGACTGGAAGGCACCAGCACCGCATTACGATCGCGGCTACGGATCCTTGTTCTTAAATCATGTCACGCAGGCCGACGAAGGCTGCGATTTCGACTTCTTGCATGCCGGTGCACCGACACCGGAACCGGCAATTTATTAGCCAACTAAGCGGTCGTCAGAGTCGCAATACTCTGACGACCGCGCGCAACACATGAGCTTGGCAGGTCAACACGATTCGGAAGCGCCAATCAGCCACTTGACGCCTGGTCACGAAGCGCCGCAAGCGCCACTAGTGCTCCATTACCCGCCCGCCATCTTGATTGATGGACTGACCGTGGATCCAAGATGCAGCGCGTGTGCACAAGAACGCAACGAACTCACCTACTTCTTCATCTGTGCCCCAGCGATCCACCGGGCTAGCGCCGTCGCGGGTAGTCACAGCGTCCTCGGGTTTCACCTCGTCCATGCGCGATGTCGCGACTAATCCTGGGCAAACACAGTTTACGTTGACACCAATTGGGCCGAGTTCCTGCGCCATCGACTGTGTCATACCGACAACCGCGAAGTTCGCAGCGTTGTACGCTAGCGTCTGCGCGCTGCCGCGCTTGCCAGCAACCGATGAGATGTTGACGATGCGCCCGCCGGTAGCCTGCGCGCGCAGTCGTTTAACGATGGCTTGTGCGCACAAGAACGTACCGCGCACTTTGACATCCAGCACGCGCTGGAATACTTCTGCAGATAAGTCCTCGATCGCGGTACGGTCTTCGCCACGCGCAACCGCCGCATTGTTGATGAGAATATCTACGTGGCCAAATGTGTCGACCGTGCGTTGTACCGCACGCTCAACTGCTACAGGGTCAGTCACATCGAACACCAGCGGCAATGCTTGGCGCCCTAGTGCGCGAACCTGCTCAGCGGTACTTTCGACATCCTTCCAATCGATCGCTCTCTCATCTGCCGGAAATGTGTCGGGATTGCGCCCAGTTCCGGTGATCACCACATCCGCACCCAGGCGCGCCAACGCCAGCGCCGCAGCGCGTCCGATTCCGCGTAACCTGCCCGCACCAGTGATGAATGCGACCTTTCCTTCTAGCTCAGACATAACTCGATTCCTGCAAATGGTTGGTACTGGATACAAACCTTGTAGATGGGTTAGCTAGCGTGGTGGCACGAGCGACTAAGCGCCACTCGTCATACCGCCATCCACAACTAGCCCATGTCCGGTCACGAAGCCCGAACGGTCAGAGCAAAGCCACACCACGGCCTCACCAATCTCATGCGCCTCACCCAAGCGACGCATTGGCACCGCTTGCAGCATCGGTGCTTCCAGACGCGGGTTGCTGTGCATGATTTTTTCTATCATTGGGGTGCGAATTGGGCCTGGGCATACCGCATTGATGCGGATGCCGCGGCTCGCATATTCCAACGCCGCGGTACGGGTCAAGCCGAGGCATGCATGTTTGGATGCTACGTAAGCTGGCAAATTGCGGGTGCCTTCGATAGCGGCGACGGATGCAGTGTTAACGACCGCACCACCGCCGTTGATCAACATATGGCGAATTTCCGCACGCAAGCAAAAAAACACACCTTTGAGATTCACTGCGTAAGTTAAATCAAAATTAGCCGCACTTGTCTCCGCAGTGCGACCGTACTCGCCTTCAACCCCGGCGTTATTGTGCGCGCAGTGTAAGGCCCCGTACACGCTCACAACTTCCGCGACCAGCGCATCGACCGCATCTTCATCAGTCACGTCGCAGACAATGCTGTGTGCGTCACCGCCTGCCGCACGAATGAGTTCAGCTGTGCCTTCGATCCCTTCGGCATCGATATCGGACACCGCGACGCGCGCCCCTTCGCGCGCCATCAGACATGCCGTAGCGCGCCCTATGCCACTACCTGCACCGGTCACCAGGGCAACTTTGCCTGCCAACATCCCAGTCATTGCATTACACCCTCACATAGTTGATTGGACTTGAGTATCAATATGGTTCATCGCCAGCAATGGTTATCTTGTGCATACAACGGCGAAAGCCGTGGTAATCGTTGACCGCTAAATGCTGCACGCTTCGGTTATCCCACAGCGTGACGGTACCTACTTGCCAATGGTGCCGGTAAGTGAATTCAGGTCGCGTGGTGTGTTCGAGTAGAAACTTCAAGATAGGATCGCTTTCGGCTTCGCTCAGGTTATCAAAGCGCTCCGTGTGGGAACCAAAATACAATCCTTTTTGCTGAGTTTCCGGGTGTGTGCGCACTAAGGGGTGCAAAGAAATGGTTGGCACGGGCGCTTGGTCTGCGCGCTGCGGCATCGTTCCAATGCCCATTTTCGCACGCTCGGCACGAGAGAATTTATAGTACTTCTTGCTGTCACCATTGTTTACGCCACGCAGCACAGATAACATCTTTTGCATGCCCGGGCTCAGCGCGGCATAAGCTAGATGCAAATTGCTAAACAAGGTGTCGCCGCCGTAGGGTGGCATTTCGCGCGCGACCAACATCGTCCCTTTCGCCGGCTTCGGCGTGTACATCTGGTCGCTATGCCAGCGCGTGCCATTGTTTAACTTCTGATCTTCCGTCTTCAGAATTTGCAATATCTCCGGATGCCCATCTAGCGGTTTGTTAAACGGGTGAATATGGATGTCACCGAAACGCCGGGCAAACGCCACGTGCGCATGCGGATCGATATCTTGCGCGCGGAAACACACCACATGGTTTTCCAGCCATGCGCGATAGATCTCCGCAAACACGTCATCCGCCAGTTCTGTGGACAAGTCGACGCCCTTAATCTCAGCCCCGAGTGCGCCGCTGAGTCGCACGACCTCGATATGTTGATAGCCCGACCCACGTGCCCCTGTTGCGTTTAGATGCGCTTGAGCCATGCCATTATCCTGTAGTTAAAATTGCGCCTCGATGTTACCGCACGCTGGCGCCAAAGCGACAGGTGACAAGACCAAGCGGCGACCATTGAGGCTGCGCTCAGAGCACCGTGGCGTGGTTCCCGCCAACGCGCCGCGAGCTAAGAGCGTCGGCCAACGCTGTATTGGGGTGTTCTCGGTCGCAGTATAAATGGCACGCTTAAAGTGCGCGGCACATGCACCTTAAGCGTGACACGGCGCTACAACTCAAGCCATCCGATCGTGGCCTATACTCATCAAGCTAGTCTTGCCACATTGAGCCGCGCGCACTACGCTCGCTCCAACCCACGCGCAGTAGCGTAACCAGCACCTGACCTATACATGCCCAAGTCGCGCTTCAACATAGTCTTCGATCTTGACGATACGCTTTATCCGGAGCGTGAATTCGCGTTGTCTGGATTTCGCGCCTGCGCACGCTACGCAGCAACGCAATGGGATGTACATGCGCAATTGATGACCACGGAGATGACCGCGCTGCTGGATTCGGGGCATTTGGGCGGTTTATTCAAACTCACCTTAGAAAAGCACCATCCAGCGGCGACGGATGGCAATTTGCAGTCTTTTATAGATGCTTATCGTAGTCACCAGCCGGACTTGAGCTTGTTCGAAGACGCCATCATTGGCCTGCGTTACGGCGCATCCTTAGGGCCAATTGCGCTCATCACCGACGGCACTGACTGGGTACAAAGGAACAAGGTCCAGGCATTAGACATTAGCTCGCAATTCGCGCTCATTGTTTATACCGGCGCGCTCGGCGGGCGCGCATTTCACAAGCCTCACCCGCGCGCATTCGAACTCGTCGAGGAAGCGCTTGGCGGCACTGACACTCGCTTGGTTTACGTCGGTGATAACCCTGCGAAAGACTTCGTGTCACCCAACGCGCGCGGTTGGCTCAGCGTGCAAGTCAAACGCACTAAGGCAGGCATACATGACGCGGATGCAGTCGCTGATGGCGGTGCTCCACACCACACAATCTCAAATCTCAGCGAACTAGAAGACCTCATCGAATCAAATGCTTAAGCACAGTCACCTGAACTAGGAAACGCGTTGGTATGATCCAATCGGCGCCGACACCAGCTACCATGTCGACATACTAGCGTTGCGTCAATCCGGCACAGCAAACCGAGCACGGCGCACCTCCAAGGGCGCTCGGCGCCAAGTCATTAAGGAATTTCTCGTTGACGCCTAAGCTCTGGTGGATGGTCGTATTCGGTGTGCTCATCGTGCTGATTGGCGGTGGATTGCGCCAATCATTTGGTGTTTTCTTACTGCCAGTTTCGCTCGATCTTAATATTGGCCGGGAAGTATTTGGCTTTGTAATTGCGATTCAGGCGCTAGCCTATGGACTGGCGCAACCCATGGTTGGCTTGTTGGCTGACAAGGTCGGGGCATTTCGAGTCATAGTTGCCGGTGCATTGCTGTATGCGCTCGGCTTGTGGATGACCAGCACGGCATTCAGCTCTGTTGAACTACTCATCTCGCTGGGACTCATCGTTGGACTGGGCTTAAGCGGAGCAACTCAGGTTGTAGTGCTGGGCGCAGTCGGTAAGGTTGTGCCAGACAATCGCCGCAGCCTCGTTTTTGGCTGCGTTATAGCGGCGTCCTCAGTTGGCATGTTTTTTATCGTGCCCGGAGCACAAAGCTTACTCTCCGTGCTGGGTTGGCGAGACACCTTTGTGATGTTCGCTGCAATCGTCGTAGCGATCCCGTTGTTGGCACTCGGCCTGCGAGGAGAACATAGTGACGGCAAGCCAAAATCTACCCAATCGCTCCGCCATGCGCTGCTAGAAGCGCGTACGCATCGCGGCTATCTGCTACTGACACTAGGCTTTTTTGTGTGCGGATTTCACGTAACTTTCATTGGCACACACCTGCCCGCGTTCTTCGCTGACAAAGGCGTATCGGACACTGCCGCAGCGTACGCACTGGGCTTGATTGGGTTATTTAACGTGGCTGGCGCGTACGTATTCGGCGTCTTAGGCGACCGCTATAGCAAGAAGAATTTGTTAACCGGCATCTACGCTGGGCGAGCGGCATTGATGGCGCTCGTGTTAATAGTGCCGATATCCGATATCACCGCATTAGCGTTCGGCTGCGCGATGGGTTTTTTGTGGCTCGCCACCGTTCCACTCACCAGCAGCATTGTCGCGCAAATATTTGGCACGCGCTTCTTTTCGATGCTCTTTGGCGTGGTCATGATGGGACATCAGCTCGGCAGCTTCTGTGGCGCATGGCTGGGCGGCTATATCTACGATCGCACCGGCTCCTATGATGCGATGTGGATGGCTGCGGTGGCCTTAGGGGTGGTCGCAGCGCTGTTACATTGGCCTATCCGCGAAGCACCGCTGGCGCGTCTAGCGACCCAAGCAGCGTGACTGATTGCTTATCAGCCTGAGGCACTCCCCCGCGCCGCTTCGCGTGATACGGCGTTACTTAATTGTGGCCATGTGGCCGCGGCAAACGTGGGTCAAACTGAGCTATAAAGCATGACTTTTTTTAACGTTTTCTAATATTGCTATTTCACTTGTCGGAGGCAGTTACATCCTGTTTATCACTAACCGAAACATAGTCGAAAGCAATTTCATCAACGGCGTTGGCGATCATCACGCATTTGGCGACAGCAACAATAGAAAAGGCCCGAATGAGGTTCGTCTCGCGCACGCTGAGAAAAACAATGGGCGATGGGAAGTACGATTGATCGACGAACCATCGAACCTTCGCCCGACAAGTTTGCCATCACGTATCGAGTTCGACCGCCTACCCGACAAACTCACTTCCGCAAAAAGAACTGTGTGTTTTCGTGCACGGTTTCAACCAATCATTCGAAAAGAACTTGGAAAAAGCGCTGGCCACGGAGCAAGAGCACGATGTCGAGATAATTGCTTTCTCGTGGCCATCATCCAACCCTGGCGGCTTCAAACTAAGGAGTACCGCACGGCGAAGCGCAACGCCCAAGCCTCGGTAGGCGCGCTTGATGCCACACTGGAGAAATTGGGTCGTTATTTGAAAGAACCGTTCAACCGCGATGCACTCCTTGCATGCGAAGTGAAATTCTCATTCTTAACCTATAGCCTCGGCAACTATCTATTCAAGAATTACGTCACTGATGCGCGCTATGAGGATGAGACACGCTTGTTTGAGAACGTGATTTTGTGCCAAGCGGACGTGGACAACCGGAATCACGAGGATTGAGTAGAGCACATAGAGGCTGGCAAACGCACCTATGTCACGATTAACGAAAACGACTGGGTCTTAAAGTGGTCGGACGCAAACTTCCAAAAAGACCGCCTCGGCAGCACCGCCCGAAATCTCGTTGCGCGCGACGCAATTTATGTGGACTTTACCGACGGCCCAGATGTCGACCGAACACACGGATTGTTCTACAAAAAGACCAACCCGGTTGTGAAAGCATTCTTCACAGCGGTACTCAACGGGCGACGCGGCGAGGGTACGAGCGGTCTTTCGTTTGACGCCAGGGTTAACGCCTACCGTTTCTAGACCTTCGTAGATCCACAGCTAGCAACGCCGTGCATCTCAGTTTACCCACTTAGCCGGCGCTTAGGCATACCGACGCGATGAAGCTTGGTGTTATGTCGCCCGACCGAGATTGTGGCGAAACTGTATACCCCAGGTGTCGTCTTTGCGCACGGCGATCCAGATCGCCTGATAGCTATCAGACTTCATTCCGCCAACATCAACCCGGCGAAAACGCACGATGTACACAACCGAGGAACTGGAGCGCGCTACCTCAACCGGCACCTCGAATTCGGATTCAGCCCAGTGCGGATCAGTTCGCAAGATAATCTCCCAGGGCGGAGCAACAGTATCGCCACACGCTTGCGGATTATCGATGGTTAAGGCGACGCCGTTGTAGTTTTGATACGTGAAAGGATAGTGCATCGTGTCGCGGTAAGCATCTAAATCGCGAGCATTAATTGTCTCGGCGTGCCGCTCAATTGCGCCGAGCGGGGTGGTTGTTTTACTCACGACTTGCTCCCGAAATTTAGAATCAAAATCACTACCTATGCAGTGGTACTAACGGCCCGCGTGAATTGCCGCGCGCTCGATTGCGCCGCTCATGCAACCACCGCACTAGTCTAGCCGCTAGCGCGCGTTGACCAATAGACGCGCGGGCAAAAAAAGCACGCGACCAGCCGCCCCCCAGGCACTTGCGGACTCTCACGGCAAACACACAAGGCTTAGTTGGGGTCTTGTGTTCCCGCACCTTTGACGCCATCTCATCACAGCGCGTAGCGACCCCGAGGGTCATTTACGACAGCATGCAGAACTGACGGCCAGTTGTGGCGCGAGTGTCGCTGCGCTGAACACACGTGAACCGACCTTACATACTCGAGTGGTCGTAGTTCGACCCGCCCATCAGTATGACGCTGGGCGCTGGACGCGCCCGCAGGAAAGTGCAGAGCCTGCGTTCGCTAAATTTGCACCTGCCACATTATACGGAGACGGCCGCCAGATGACGGACAATGACGGTATCGAGGACATTGAGCAGCTCTTCGTCAACAACCGACGCTGGGCCGAACAAACTGAAAAAGACTCGCCGGGCTTTTTTGCGCGATTGGCCAATCAGCAAAAGCCACGCTATTTGTGGATCGGTTGTTCTGATAGCCGCGTCCCAGCCAATCAAATCACTGGACTTATGCCAGGCGAGGTGTTTGTGCACCGAAACGTCGCAAACGTTGTATCGCAAACTGACCTCAACTGCATGTCAGTGCTTGACTTTGCGGTGCGCACGCTTGAAGTACGCCACATAATTGTTTGCGGACACTACGGCTGTGCTGGCGTGAAAGCGGCATTGGATGACGAAGCCGAGGGCGTTGTTGACCATTGGTTAAGCGGTATTAGAGACTTATCAATCCAGCATCGCGAGGATCTTGAAAAATTGGACCCGCGTGACGCACAGGCTCGATTGTGCGAGCTCAATGTGCGTCAACAAGTGCGCTCTCTGTGTCGAACTACTGCGATAAAACAAGCGTGGCGACGCGGGCTAAAAGTTGACGTGCACGGCTGGATTTACGGTGTTGATGACGGGCTCTTACGTGACCTTGGTGACCGCATCGGATCTGTCGCGGAGCTCGAGAAAGCGCTGAGGCCCTCAAGCTCTAAGCACACGACCACGCGCTTGTTCGGCCATTATCCGCAGGCTTAAACCATGCTGCGTGTAGCGCTCACGCAGCCGCTGCTGGCGCCGCAAAAAGCGGCGCTAGCTCATCGGGTTTCCAGGCCGGGTACTTTTGCATTACGGATTGGTAAAGCGGGCTCGCTTCGTGCGCAGCCAACCACCGCTTCAGCAATGTGTAAGTCGTGCCTTCAAACCAAGCTCTATCAACCTGGGCAAACTGACGCACAAACGGGAATGCGGAGATGTCTACGAACGTCGTTCTATCACGCAGTAAGCCGCGTCCCTTGCATATCAACAGCATCTCCTCGAGCGCCTGCAAAAAGCGACACGCTTGGGTGCGGTAGTACTGCTGCGGATGCTCTGGATAGTTCACAGAGTATTTATAGTGATCGAGATCTGCTTTGAACTCACCGTCGAGGCGCTGGATCAAAGCCGCACCCTGGTGATCATCGGATTCCAACCAAGCATCCGGATCGCGCTCATTCAGCGCCCAACGCATGATATCGAGGCTCTCATCGAGAACCGAGTTGTCTTCAAGATGTAGCACCGGAACCGTCGCTTTTGGCGACAGCGCCAGCATCGCTGCAGGCTTGTTGCGCAACACAACCTCACGCAATTCGCAGGTAACTGCGGCGCGCATCAGCGCCATGCGCGCACGCATGGCATAGGGACAACGCCGAAAGGAATAGAGTATTGAGTAGCGCTTCTGCATTGTCAGTCCCGCGTATCCTGGCCAGGCTCGCCGCGCCCGCGTTGCTGCGCCAGCTGTTGTTGATGTTTGCGTTCGCTAAGCCCCGCAATTTTCTCCGCACTCAACTTGTCATGACAATGCGGGCACGAAATACCGTGCTCATAGTGTCGTGAGGCTCTATCCGCCGCAGACAGCGGCCATCTACAAGCACTGCATTGTGAGTACGAACCAGGCGCTAGATTTGCATCAACTGCAACCCGATCGTCGAACACAAAACACTCTCCACGCCAAAGGCTAGCTTGCTCATTGACCGTTTCAAGATAGCGCAAAATACCACCGTCCAGATGGTAAACCTCGGCAAAGCCTTCCTTCAGCAAATAGTTACTGGCCTTCTCGCAACGAATGCCTCCGGTGCAAAACATTGCGATTTTCTGGTGCTTTTCAGGGTCTAATTTATTCTTCACGAACTCGGGGAATTCGCGAAATGTTTCAGTCTCCGGCGAGACCGCATTCTTGAAGCTGCCGATGCCGTGTTCGTACGCATTACGCGTATCCACGACCAATACATCGGGATCCTCAATGAGTTGATTCCACTGCACGGCATCGACCCGTGTACCGGTCAATTCCGTCGGATCGGTCGCTGGCACGCCCATGGTTACGATCTCGCGCTTGAGTTTAACTTTCATGCGCAGAAACGGCGGCGCTGGCGCCTGTGATTCTTTATGAATGAGCGATGCAAAACGCGCATCGGCGCGTAAATACGCCAGCAGACTGTCGATACCTTCGCGAGAGCCTGCGACGGTCGCATTGAGTCCCTCGTGCGCGAGCAATATGGTCCCGAGGATATCGTTCGCGACACAGTGCGCTAACAATCGCGGCTTCATCGCTTCGATGTCCAAGATATGGACAAAGTGATACATCGCGGCCACCACCACGTGTCCTGGTTGTGCTTGAAGTACCATGTATTGCGTTTTTTCCGAGACGCGCCGCGTGCGGTTTTGCATAGTATGCCACCATCGGTGCGCGCCGCCGCTAGTAGCGACACAACTTGAAAGAAATCAAATAATGACAACACTGATTGTTGGCGGTTGCGGCTTCATTGGTCTAAATGTCGCCGAAGCACTATTGCGCCGTGGTGATGATGTCGTCCTCGCCGATGCGCGTCCACCACCGGCAGAAGCTGCGTGCGCCTTTGCCGAGTTGAGCGGCAGCTATACGTACCGGCAAACTGACGTGACTGAGCGCACCACAGTGCAAGCTCTATTCACCGGCGACCCGATCGCGCAAGTTATCTATGGAGCAGCGGTCACTTCCGATGCCGAGCGCGAAATTCGCTCGCCCGCGCACGTGCTCAACGTAAATGTGCTTGGATTAACGCAGGTCATTGACTGTGCGCGCTTAGCAGGTGTCACGCGCATGATCAATTTGAGTTCAGGCTCTGCGTATGGCGATGGTGGTTACGCGAGCTCCGGTGCCGTCGCGCCACTCGACGAGGTGGCTAGCCAGTCTGCGCCCGCTTCGCTTTATTCAATTTCGAAATTAGCCGGCGAAGGCATCTGCAACCGACTGGCAAGCTTAACTGGATTCGACCTGTTCAGCGTGCGCTTATCCACTGCTTTTGGGCCTTGGGAGCTCGATTCAGGCGCCCGCGATACTTTGTCTGCACCGATGCAGGCAGGCATTCTTGCTCTGCGTGGGCAACACGCGACGCTCGCACGTATTGACGCGCGCGACTGGACCTACAGCCGCGACATCGCCAACGCAGTAGTTGCGCTGCTGGATACCAACACACGCACGCACCGACTCTACAACATCAGCTCACAGGCCTTGTCGAGCGTAGTCGATTGGGGGGTCGCACTGGCCGCGCACTTCCCTGGCTTCAATTGCCGAGTGGTGCATGACAATGAACAAGCGAGCGTCGAACTGCACGGCACCGAGGACCGCTTGATAATGTGCACCCGGCGGCTGCGTCAAGACACGGGACACCGCAGCACCACTGACTTGCATAACAGCGCCGCTGATTTTGCCGCCTGGATCAAACGCTACCCGCAGTACTGGGGGAGCATGGCGGCTGCGCCAGGCACGGCAACACCTTCACTCGATGTTAATCAAGCAGTTGATTGAGGAGATTGACGTACAAGTTGTCACTCACCCAGGCCTGAGATACGCCGCGCCACACCCATTCCTTGTCACACGGCGTTGTCGACACTCGCGATATGGCTCAACAATAGCGGAAGCAACTCGCACGCGCGTGTTTCCAACAACATGTGGCCGCCGCCGTCCAACACATGCAACTGTGCGCTGGCGAGCCCTTCAGCGGCTTCATGTGCAAACCAAGCAGGCATCAATTGGTCATCTGACGAAGACACTACGAGACTCGGCTGAGACAGGCGCGCCAAGGCCGGACGCGCGTCAAACGCCAAGATAGCCTCGAGGCGCTGCTCAATCTCATCGGCATTTTGTGGTTTTTCCTGCGCGGCTACGGCGAGTTGGGCAAATTGCGGATGCAATCGACGGCGATAGTCTGGCGGAAACAGCAACGATGCATTGAACTGCGCGTACTGAGTCGGATCCAATGCGCGTGCCGCTGCAACGCGCATGCGTTGCATCTGTGTTAGATATGGATCACCCCAAGTCCAAGGATTGATTAGGCTCAAGCTCTTTATGCGATCGCCATAAGCGTCGGCTAGCGCTAGGCCGATACCGCATCCGGTCGAATGGCAAACGAGGTGCGCGGCTGCGCCCCCCACCGCGTCGAGCACCGCCAGCGCATCAGCGGCTTGTAGTTGCATCGACATCGGCTTAGTGGCGGCGGAACTCTGACCGGTGCCGCGCTGCGCGTAGTGAATCAGCTGATGCCGTGAGGCTAAGCCAGATAGTATGCTTTCCCGACCCTCCGGCCCGGAGCTTTGCGGCAATAACATCAACACTGAGCTGCCGTTGCCGCGCATGGTGTAGTGCAAAGTTGTGTCTGCGAACGTCGCGAGCGGCATACCGTTTTCCCTTATTGATGATGATCTACAGGTCGATAATTAGAGTCAGTCTAGCTGGATTTGTATACACACCACTGGCCCACCTTGCACCCGCCATGGCGCGCGCGCAGGTTGCGTGACTTTGAGCAAATGCATAGCGCCGAGCGTTTGCTTGGAAAAGCTCTCGGCGCACACGTCCACCGCGTTATCAAATGGCAACAGCAACAACCAATCTGTGTCGACATCGATCACATGCGCTTGTTGCGCACCCAAGGTAAGCACCTTGGCGCTACAGTAGCCGGTCTTAGTCATCACATTGAGGTCGGTGATGGCGCCGCCGTGCAGCGTCGCGCTGGTGCCACAACCACCGTCGAAATGTGCAGCGGCAAAGCGTTCACTCAGCACGTCGTCACTAGCGCCGTGGTAATGCAAGGTCATACCTTGACCGGCGCTCAGCAGCAAGGTTCGTGTGTAGCCAGAGAAATCCGAAAACGCGCCGTTCATCGCTACCGTCGCCATGCTCACGCGCCACAAATTACTACGCCCTTCGGCGTGTGCCTGTGCACACAATTCGAGGGTTCGGCCCTGACCGTTTTTCCACGGTACATCTGCGTAGGTATCCGGACTCAGTACTTGCCAATACATGGCATCGGCGCTGCTCAAGCGCAGCTACTTGTGCAGGCACCTACCGGCACTCGCACTGGCAAACAGGCCTCGGTGCGGCAGCTCGCAGGCTTATTCATTGCCCTGCTCTACGCCTTCACCAGCCGCGTATTCAGGGTCCACAGATTGCTCCGCACGATTCGATAGCAACAGGCTCTGACCGCAAATATAGCCCCAGGTAATACACGGGCCCAAGGTTGTTCCAGCGCCGACATTGCGCGTCCCTATCGGATTGGCCATCGCGACACCAGCGCAATAGAGGCCGCCTATGGCGCTACCATCTGGACGTAGTACCTGCCCGTTCGCATCGGTACGCGCGCCGCCCTTGGTTACTAGGATCGAACGATTCAGCGGTACCGCTAAAAATGGGCCACGTTCGATCGACCCAAGCGCTGGCTCCAAATTGCCAACACTGGCACCGGATTTACTCTGTTCCCATATGTTTTCGCCGCGCCGAAAATCCGCATCACGACCAGCCAAGACCTGCTCGTTGTAGCGCCTGACCGTAGCTTCAAGCGCGTCGGGCGGCAGCGAAATTTTTTCCGCTAGAGCAGCAACCGTCGACGCACGTCGGAGCCAATTCTTGATGTGCCGCGCGTACCACAAAAATACCGGCGCATCGGTTATGTAGCGGCGGTCTATTATCAGCCAACAGGGTAGGTGCACTGGATCGCCACTAGCATCACGCGCATCGAGTTCCTCGCCCACGTTGTAGTCATATTCGCTGACGAAACGCTTGCCCTCACGATTCACAATGATCGCGTGCTTCGCTCCATGAAACATGAATGGCATGCCGTGCACATGACCTTCATAGCGCGTCGGCAAGGTTGCGAAAACATTGGCTTGGTCCATGTGGGCCAATTGCGCGCCCGCCGCCGCCGCCATCGTCTGGCCATCGCCAGTATTGGTACGCGGACTACCGATGCGGTCAAAAGGCCCTTTAAAATACTTCTCGCGCAGCGCCGTGTCCCATTCAAAACCACCGGTCGCAAGCACCACACCACGTTTGGCGAGTGTGGTGGCGGTCTTACCGTGCTGTGCCACTACTACACCTATGACCGCGCCAAGCTCATCTTGCACAAGCTCTACTACGCGAGCGCCAAGCTCAATACGACAGCCTTGGTCCAGGCACCCGCGCACCAAGCCTGCGACCAGCGCATTACCTTGACCCCGCGCCCCGGTCAGCAAGCGGTAGATAAGCTTTGGTAACAGCCGGATGCCGGCGCGCAGCGGATGTGCATACGCGCGGTATTTGCCAACTTCGTGATAGGTAAACAAATGCGGCAGGGTCGAGCGGCGTAATTTAGCTGCAAACTTCCCTGCAACGCGCCGGCGCAGGGCAAGCGGTGACAGCATACGTCCGCCGCGCTTCCCACCAGGCGCCTCAGCCATCGGGTCAGGCTCCCGGGTCAGCGCAAATTCTATGGGCGTGTGATCCGAGATCATGCGCAGTGCCGCTGGCGCTTGATCTGCGAATTGCCGCCACAGTGGCATTTCATCTGCAGCCCAACCCTCAGGCGCGGTCGCACACAAGTACTCGAAGGCTTCTTCAGGGCTATCGTCGATGCCAGCTGCTGCGGCTAAGTGGTTCGCTGGGATCCAGATGCCGGCGCCGGACATCGCTGAGGTACCACCAAGCTTGTCACTTTTCTCTAATACCAATACTTCGGCTCCGCCGAGTGCGGCGCTCAAGGCTGCACTTAAGGCCGCAGCACCAGAGCCAACCACAATGACATCAACGCGCGTCGGGTCCGGGTCCGCGGGCGCACCTTGCATCGGTGCCGCGTTCGCTATCGGCTGAGTTGGCAAAAGCTAAGTTCCTCCACTGGACGCAAGCCGTTTCAATCACCACAATAACATCTTGCTCGTCAATCCACTTTGGACTTCACATGTCTAGTGTGCAAGCGTTCTTGGACGTCTTCGGCGTCGGTAGTCATGCCGATCCATACCCTCACTACGCGGCGCTGCGCACGCAAGCACCAGCGGTGTGGAACGAGCAATTGCAACTATGGCTAGTGACCCGGCATGCTGACGTTGTCGATGTCTTGCGTCGAATAGGCGACTTCTCCGCAATCGCAAATGAACGCCAATCGCCTGCCGTGAGCAAACGCCGGGGCACGCCGAATATCATCACGCTCGACCGACCTGACCATCAGCGTCTGCGGCAGATTTTACAAAAGCGTTTCACTAATCGCGAATTAGTGCGCTACGACCATTGCATAGCGGATGTAACAGCAAGGCTGTTGCGTAACATTGCTGACTCTGACGACGTTGATCTTGTGCGTGACTTAAGTGTGCCCTTGCCGGTAACGGTGATCGCGTCGGCGATGGGCATCGAGCTCGATCGCTTGCATGACTTCAAGCGCTGGTCCGATGCGCTGGTACGTATCCTCACCATCCCGGATACAACACCGGAGTGGCAACTCGCGCGCACAGAACTGCTTGAGCTAATCGTATTCTTCCGCGAGCAGTCAGAGCAACGCCGCGCTAATCCGAATGATGACATCATTGGGCTTCTGACCGCGGCGGAACAACAACCAGGGCGCATCTCAGCTAACGAGATCGTGTCGTACTGCCTGCTGTTGCTGGCCGCAGGCAATGAAACCACCACCAACCTGATCGGCGGTATGGTCATAGCCTTGCTTGAGCATCCGGACGAGCTGAATTACCTCACTCGCAATCCCGATAAAATTCCCCAAGCTGTCGAAGAAGGTCTGCGCTATTGCGCACCCGTACAGGTACTGTTTCGCAGAGCGAAGACCGCTACCACCATTGGCGATGTGGCGATTGGGCCAAACGAAGATGTCGGTGTTTGTTACGCATCAGCAAACCGTGACGAACGCGTGTTCGATGCGCCGGGCAAATTCAGCATCCGCCGCGATCCAAGCAATCACATGGGTTTCGGTTATGGTTTGCATCATTGCCTGGGTGCGCACTTGGCGCGCCGCGAAGCGAGCGCCGCAATCGGCGCGCTACTACCACTATTGCCCAAGTTGCGGCCAGCCTTTGTAAACCCCGTGTGGGTCGACTCTTGGGTTGTACGCGGGCCACAATCGCTACCGTTCGAGCGCGCTTAAACGACAGCTCAGTTTTTCCAGCTTCGAGGAACATCATCGTTGCGGCTTGAGTCTGGCTCCAGCGGCGACATGCTGGTCAAGTGCGCAATCGGATTGGCGCTAGCACGTCTGAGAAGCTAAGGTTTTACAACACTCACGTCGACAAGATCTAAAACTCACCCAAGCGATGCAATTCAGCATGTCACGGCTGCGGTGAACGGACGTCGACAAATTTAAGACTTAGGCAATTTCACTCGACCAGGGCGCAGGAGCAAAAATTAAATCAATGGGAAAAATGCTGGCAAATGCTGTGATGCTCTGCATCAGCACCACGGCCAGTGCACTATGCAATGTTGGCGACAATGTGTCGGTGCAATGGAAAGGCAAATGGTATGACGCGCGCGTGATCGACCACTCTCCCACTAAGTGCTTGATCAAATATATTGGCTACGACAGTTCCTGGAATGAATGGGTCGGGCCGAAACGCTATCTGCATAAGAAAAATAGAGTGAGGGTGTTGTGGAAGAACAAGTGGTACCCAGCGACGGTGCTGAAACGCCGGCAAAACGCGTACTACATCCACTAGGATGGCTACGCAAATTCCTGTGACGAATGGATCGATAACCGTAGAATTTCTAGCCGTCGATAAGCCGTCCACGCACGACGCGCCGCTCACGACGCCCGGGCCACGCACGACGACCATTGCTCGCCCAGGCTTTAGACTTACACCTGGGTATTTGACTTGCGTGGCAGGCGCTTCGACTTGACCCGCCACGCCTGATCGCGCGCGGTTGAACTGTGTACAGCGCTAATCACCGCGGCGCTAAACCGGGACTTCACCTTCTAACATGATGCGTATCAAGCGGCGCCGCTCGACTCGAAAGTCGTAATCATCATTGGCCTGATGCAATACCGAACGATTGTCCCAAATAACAACATCGCCAAGCTGCCACTGATGTCGGTAGCGAAATTGCGGCTGCAAACAATGCGCCAATAATTCATCCAGCAAAGTATCGCTGTCCGCACGCGGCAAACCGTCAATGCACTCAATACGTATCGGATTCAAGTACAAGGCCTTGGCGCCTGTGTCAGGGCAGACTCGCACCAGCGGATGCCGGGTGCCTTCTGAGAAACGATCAACTTGGTCTGTGCTGCGCTTTATCAGCTGGCGCGGCGATCGTGAGCTCTGATAGTTGTGCGTAGCCACCGCGCCATCGGCGCGTGACTTCAGTGCCTCAGGTGCAGCGGCATAGGCCGCCGCTGTGGACAAGAAATCTGTATCACCGCCAGTTTGCGGCACCAACTGCGCGTGCAGCATGGTCGCTTTGGGTGGACGCTCAAAGTACGACGCGTCCGTGTGCCAAGATGTGCCGCGAATTTTTCGTTGGCCGCTACCAGCACTATCAGCGTCCTCACTGGTCAACAAGCCAATCTGCGCAAATCCCGGCAAATTAAACTGCCCATAGATCTGCACGATCGGCTCGCCGAAACCGTGCGCAAAATTGAGAAACTCGGCTGGGCTCAAGTCCTGTTCACGCACGCACATGACCCCAGCATCAACAAAGTCTTGATAAAGTGATCGACTGGTTTTGGCATCGATTGAGCGCAGATCAAGACAACGAATCTCGACCCCAAGTGCTTCGCTAAGGCGGCGTGATTTGTAGCTCACGCCAAGAAACTCCCAGATATCTTTGTGACAACACGTAAATGCACGCCGCTACCCCACTTTGCAAGCAACTACCGAATTCAGCGTAGCGCGCTCACCACAAAACTTTGCCGAGACTTCGTACCACAAGTAAAACGTGCGATTTAACCCGGCATTTTCTCGAAACCGCGCAAGCCCGAGTCAATCGGTGTCGACTCAAGTTTGCTGCTTAAATACACGTTTACGGTTGGCTTAACGAAGGAATTATCGTCAAGCCCGCCAGCGCGAATGCTGAGCATGCTAGGACGATTCGAATTTTTACCAAACAATTGCGATCCGCAATCACCGCAGAAGAGCTTCTGCATCGCCGCGCCGCTATCTGAGGTGTGTTTGAATATTTTTGGCTCGCCGCGGATCTCCACAGCATCAGCTTCGACGAATACCAAAGTGCCGTACGCAGCGCCGGTCACAGAGCGACAATCACTGCAATGGCAGTTAGCCATCATTTTGATTTCGGTATCACTGCTGTACGAGATATTGCCGCAGAGGCATTTACCGGAAATTTGCGTCATGAGTTCTTCTCCTTCAGGCGATTGTTTTCGCCTGACTGATTGATTGATAGAGCAACAACTGCGACACGGTGTGTTTGCGCGCCTACCACCACCGCCCGCATTCGAACCGATACTTGTAAAAAACCCCAATACCTAAAAAGCCTAAACTCTAAAAAGCCCGCTTCCTGAAAGGCTATGGCGCAGTGTGACACCTTTGCAATAAAGCTGTGTCACGTGCGGCCAGTGCCGTAGCTTAAGCCGCGCGTCACTAACTGGCTTCTAGTTCCGAGGCGTCAGTGCAAAAAATGTAAGGCTCCATTGAAGCCTGCGCAGTGGTGCGCAGTTCGTGCCATTTATGCGGACCGCCGTAGTACGCTAAACTGCCCGGCTCGGCACTGCCCTCGCCGTTGTAATAGGACACACAATCGCGCAACGGGCGCGTTTTAACATCGGCTTGACGACAATGCTGAGCGTAGGCCTGTTCAGGCTCAGGGTGAATATCAAAGATCTGATCGCCACGTTCGCGCAGCGTCTCCATCATCCACACAACGTAATCGGTATGCGCCTCAATGCCACGGGTAAAATTGAACTGCCCGCCACCGCCTTGCGGACCGGACATGATCAACAAATTTGGAAAGCCATTACTGTGCAGGCCGAGAAAAGTCTTGGTGCCCTCGGCTTGCCATTTTTGCCGTAGTGATTGACCACCACGCCCGACAATCATTTCGAATGTCGCTGTCGCCATCCATTGGAAACCGGTGGCGTAGATTAATACGTCCACGTCGTATTGAGTGCCGTCATGCACGATCCCGGAGGCATTAATTTCTTTGACACCTAGCGGCGCGGTGTCCACCAAAGTGACGTGCGAGAGGTTAAATGAGGGCAAGAATTCATCGTGAAACGCCGGGCGCTTACAGCCATAGGGATAGTACGGTTTTAGCGCCGCAGCGGTCGCAGGATCGACAACGGTAGCGTCAACGCGCGCGCGAATTTGCTCCATTATTCGAAAATTTGAGTTCAGCTGCTTTTGCATCAACTCTTCGGCCGATAGCACGCTGGTGTGCTGCTTGCGCGGCTTGAAGTCATCCACACGCCCGGACAAGAAATCATCATTACCCTTGAGCGCCGTGCGGCCAGAGGAAATCGTCGCGAGGCGTTCACGGCGCTTAATCGACCAATTCGGCTCCTTCGACCAGGTTTCGTACTCTTCGGGAGTGGTTGCGCGCTGGTCACGCACGTCGATCGATGAGGGCGTGCGCTGAAATACATAGAGTTCTTTGACGACCTTGGCAAGCTCCGGCACCGCCTGTACAGCGGTCGCGCCAGTGCCGATAATACCAACACGCTTATCCTTTAGATCGACATCGTAGTTCCAGCGTGAGGTATGAAACGACTCGCCGGCGAATGTTTCCATACCATCGATTCGCGCGAGCCGTGGCGTCGTTAGAATGCCATTAGCGAGCACCACGTAACGGGCGCGCATCTTATCGCCGCGATTGCTTGATACCAGCCACCGGCCAGCGGCTTCATCCCAGGTGGTTTCACCGACCGTCGTATGAAACAGGCAGCGGTCATAGAAGCGGTATTTTTCGGCAATTTTTTGACAATACTCTAGGATCTCGAAGCCAGACGCGAACTTCATCGAGGGGATGTAATCCATCTCCTCAAGCAAGGGCAAGTAGCTATAAGATTCAACATCACAGGCAATGCCTGGATAGCGATTCCAATACCAGGTGCCGCCGACATCGCCGCCACGTTCGCAGAAACGAACGTCCGAAAACCCAGCTTTTTGTAGCTTGTACCAAAGTAGTAAACCGGCGAATCCGGCGCCTACCACCAGAATTTCGCACTCATCTGTCAGCGCTTCACGCGCCACCGGCGGCGCGGAGTAAACGTCTTCGAGGTACTTGCTGAATTCGCCCTCCATTGACATGTAATCCGCGGCGCCAACGCGGGTTTCCTTGAACTCGCGATACTTCGCTTGCTCAGCCGCATTGAACACGGCTCCTGGTGGCGCGGGTGGCAAGGTTTTTAGCGCTTCATCGTCGATGGCGGAATAACCTTTGCCGGTTATGCGCTCGCTCGCTTTAGCCGCACGGGTCGAGAAGTTTTTGAGCCCGGTGTTCGGGTCAGTCCAGACAGGTGATATTTTCGTATTCATGTCATTAGTCTAAATCAGCATAATCGCAGTGATAAGCCCCCACGCGCGAGTTAATGCAATTCTTTAGAGCCGAGGGCAAGCGCTACTTAAGTGCCATTGCACACGATGGCGATAGCGCATAGTCTGCCCGGTTGTTTTTCCTCGGTGGAGCGCCGGCGTCGTTATGGCAATTATCGCGGGTTATGGACTATTCCTCATCGAGAACATCTTGCCGCAGATCAAAGAGCGCAACCGGATGTTGGGTATCTCACGTATGTCCATCGGCTGGCATGTCGATGAGATCGTCGCGCATCTTGAACGCACGGGCTATGAATACGACAAAGACATGGCTGCGCAAATGCGCGGTCAGTCAGCATATACCAGTGCTGAGTTCTTCAAATTATTAGGTTTTTCCGAATACGAAGACATCGATTTTGATGACTCCGAAGGCGCAACGATTATTCATGACATGAACTTGCCGCTGCCGGCGCAGTACCATCAGGGTTTCGACTTCGTGTTCGAGAATGGCACGCTTGAGCACATCTTCGATATCCGCCAGGCGATCGCCAATATCGCCGCAACGGTCAAAGTCGGAGGCTACGTGTCTCACGGCGCACCGATGGATGCGTTTAACCACGGCTTCTACAATTTCTCGGTCAATTTCTTCAACGATTTTTATCGCGCCAATGGCTTTGATGATTTGCAGTTCTATCTGGTTCGATACTCATCGAATTGGTTCAACGACCAGAATGTGCAAGCTGAGCGCCTGGAGTACACGCACGAAGAGTTCTACGTGCAGCCAGAGGTTTATCAGAGCCCCTATAACAAGATGTATATCGCTTGTCTGGCGCACAAAGTAGAGCATGTCAGCCCGGCCCGCACGCCAGTGCAGGCGGCATACGATCGCAGCAAAGGCCTTTCCAGCCGCCTCAATTCCTGGTAGCGCGGCGCCTCGGTCGGTCTGAGGCGTTCACCGCGCTGGCACGATCACGCTCGTATAAAGCGAGCGCTGTTTGATTGGCACGGGCGCGCAGTAAAGCCATCTAGTTAGAGCTGCAAGTCCAAACACCTCACTACTACATTGGCTGCGCGCGCGGTAGTGTATGCAGATATCCTCAGGAGAACTGTCAATGCCCACTCAATATGACCTCATCGTACGCAACGGTTCCGTTATCGATGGCACCGGCTCCGTACCGTTTCTTGCAGACGTGGCAATCAAAGACGGCGTCATTGCCGCTGTCGGTCAAGTTGTGGGCAGCGCCACGCGTGAGCTCGACGCTAGCGGTAAACTGGTCACACCAGGCTTCGTAGACATTCATACACACTACGACGCGCAAGCAGTGTGGGATAGCCATTTGGCACCGTCGTCACTGCACGGCGTTACCACGGTTGTGATGGGCAACTGCGGTGTCGGCTTCGCACCATGCCGACCCGAAGACCGCGGCAAATTAATCGAGCTGATGGAAGGCGTCGAAGACATTCCCGGCGCGGTCATGCACGAAGGCCTGGATTGGACCTGGGAGAGTTTCCCTGAGTACCTCGACGCACTCGAGGCCAAACCGCGCGATGTTGATGTGTGTGCGCTACTACCGCACTCAGCGGTGCGGGTGAACGTTATGGGCGACCGTGCGGTTGCGTTCGAGCCAGCCACGCCTGAAGACATTGCCAAAATGCGCGTGATCACCAAAGAAGCGGTCGAAGCTGGCGCCTTCGGTGTATCCACCAGCCGCACCACTTCGCACAAAACATTGGCCGGGGATTACGTGCCAACGCTGCGCGTATATGAAGATGAATTGATGGGGCTTGCCGGTGGCTTGCAAGATGCTGGCAGCGGCTTCATCGAGGCAGTTTCCGATTGGATCACTGACGAAAGCCCAGACACGATAAACGCTGAACCTAATCCGATTGAAGCGTTTGGAATTCTCAAGCGCGTCGCCCAGAACAGTGGTCGACCAATGGTGTACACGCTGGCGCAGCGCAACAGTTTGCCGGAGATGTTCGCAGAGCTTTTGGAAATGAATCGCAAAGCCTACGAAGAAGAGGACGTCAACATACGCCCGGTTTTCCCGCCGCGTGCGATTGGTGTGTTGTTGGGGCTGCAAGCGAGCCAGACGCCGTTTAGTGGCTGCCCAACGTTTAAAACCTTAAACAACTTACCGCTCGATGAGAAAGTCGCGAAGCTTCGTGATCCGGAGATACGCGCGCAGATTTTGTCGGAAGATCCGGTAAAAGAATCAACATTTCCGCTCATTCATCGCTTGTCTTACGCGCATATGTTCCCGTTTGCAGGCAAGAACTATCAGCCGCAAAAGGATGAAAGTGTTGCGGCTATGGCCGAGCGCGGTAATCGCTCCGCGCCTGAGATTGCCTATGATTTGTTGACCGACCACGGCGGCAGAAACTTCTTGTACATGCCGATCACCAATTATTCTGACTTCAGTTTGTCCGCATCAGAACAACTGCTAGGTGAGAAAATGGCTATCATGGGTCTTGGTGATGGTGGAGCCCACGTTGGCTTCATCCTTGACGCCGGCTTCCCGACTTGGTTGCTGACCCACTGGGGTAAGAATGAGAGCAAATTTGCGACCCCAGAGCTCATCAGACGTCTGACCAGCGACACCGCCGGTGCAGCCGGTTTGGGCGACCGTGGACGCGTCAAAGTTGGTTTGAAAGGTGACTTGAACATCATCGACTGGGATGCACTGGATTTCGAAGCCCCGTACGTGGTGCAAGACCTACCTGCTGGCGGCAAACGCTTGATGCAAGGCGCCAGCGGATACGCCTATACCATCGTCAGCGGCGAAGTGACGCATCAAGACGGCGCGCCGACTGGCAGCCTGCCGGGCAAGTTGGTACGTGGCCAACGGCCCGCACCGGAGCTTATTGCGGACGCGGCCGAGTAAAAGCCTGCAAGTCAGTCGTAATGCGGGTGCCAGCTGGCACCCGCATTACCGCCCAGCCGCGCCCCTTATACGTCCAAAATACATCCACAGCCGCAGAGCTTCCGAGTTCTAAGCAAGCCTCAGGATAGACAGCTCGCAATGCGCGCTCCGAAGTTCATAGGAGCCCATCCCCTCGCCAGCTGTCTCGAGCAAGATCGAGCGCCTAGACCTCATTGCCATAAATGCCAGAATGTTGTCACTGGCGGCTCAGCCGCAAACACTCCGAGCATCGGTTTGCAGAGGAACCAACACGACATGCGATTAGCAGGAAAAGTAGCATTAATCACTGGCGCCGGCGGCGGTCTGGGTGGCGCTATAGCGCAACGCTTCGCCGGTGAAGGCGCGCGCCTAGTTTGTACCGATCTACATTTCGAGCGGGCTGACGCAATAGCCCAACAGGTCCAAGGCCTAGGCGGTGACGCCAGTGCATTGGCAGTGGATGTCAGCGATCCAGCCGAGTGCGAGGCGCAGGTCGCAGCCACGATTGAGCGTTATGGACGTATAGATATCCTCGTCAACAGCGCCGGAGTTGCCCTGCATCGCCTGACCCTGGATACCAGCATTGATGATTGGGAGCGCGTGTTACGCATAAACCTCACTGGTTCTTTTGTCAGCGCAAAAGCGGCGGCGCGCGAAATGGTTGCACAAGGTGGCGGGCGCATCATCCAATTGGGCTCTATCTCCGGGCAACGCGGCAATATGGGCGGGCTTGCATATGGCGCATCGAAGGCCGCTGTAATGCACATGTGCAAGGTCATGGCGGTGGAATTATCAGCGCATGGGGTGATGGTTAATGCCATCGCGCCAGGGCCAATCGAAACGGGCATCAGTCAACACGGCCCGACCCGCAAACAAGGTTATCTGGATCGCATTCCGACCGGCACCTATGGCATGCCCGACTCAGTTGCGAATGCAGCCTTATTTCTCGCCTCTGACGAATGCCAATGGACGAGTGGTCATATCCTAAATGTCGACGGTGGCTACGGCGCCGCGGGCTTGTCTTATGATCCCGCGGAAGTTGGGCATCACCGGCCCGCACAGCCAGCTAGGTAAGCAGCTACACCGTGGTATTGCCTGTACACACTGGACAAGTCTGGCAGCGCTCGCGCAGACTTGCTCGAAGTCCTATAAACAGTGCTTAGACAATGTCGACAAGCGAACGCCCCAACGTACTACTCATTTGTGCAGATCACTGGGCCGCAGGCTCGCTTGGGATCTCAGGTAACCCAAGCATCCTGACGCCAGGACTGAATGAGATCGCGCAATGCGGCGTTAGGTTCACCAACGCGTACTCAGAGAGCCCGGTGTGCATTCCTGCGCGACGCACGCTGATGACTGGGCAGACACCGCGCTCACACGGTGACCGGGTGTTCGACGACACTCTGCGCATGCCAGACGTGCCAAGCCTGGCGCAGACCTTCCGCGACGCCGGCTATCAAGCTGATGCCGTTGGCAAATTGCATGTACACCCGCAGCGCGACCGCATCGGCTTCGACAGCGTGTTGCTCGACGATGAAGGTCGGCCGCAGTGGGGCACGCTCGATGATTACGACATCTATCTAGGTGACATCGGCTTAGCCGGGCGCCAGTTCGACCACGGCATGAGCAACAACCAGTACCACTATCGGGCTTGGCATCTACCCGAGGAAACACACGCAACTAATTGGGCTGCACGCAGCATGGCGCGCGTCATCAAGCGCCGCGACCCAACTAGACCAGCGTTTTGGTATCTCGGTTTTCGGCACCCACACCCACCTTTAGTACCGCTGCAGTCTTATCTCGACATCTATCGTGACGTACAAATGGATGCGCCGTACCGAGGCGAGTGGGCGCAGCAAGCGCAAGACATGCCGTTTGCAATCTCAGCGGCAATGCAACGCATGAACTTGTATACGCCAGAGCAATTTGCGCAAGGGAAACGCGCATTCTATGCGCTGTGTACCCAGATCGACCACCAAATCCGCTACCTCCTTGGCACACTACGTTTGGAGGGGCTGCTGAACAACACCATCATCTGCTTCACCAGCGACCACGGCGACATGCTGGGTAATCACGGCATGGTTGCCAAACGTGTGTTCTACGAGTCTGCAGCGAATGTGCCAATGATCTTGCTCGGTACTGGAACGTGCGAGCGGCTGGCGCCGGGAACAGTATCCGAGCGCCTGATCGGGCTGCAAGATGTGATGCCGACACTATTGGATCTATGCGACATCGACATACCGCCCAGTGTGGATGGCTTGTCGATGGTCGGTGACGCCACCAGGGCTCATTTGTATGGAGAAATTGGCGTAGACGACCACGCCAGCCGCATGCTGCGTACCGAGCGCTACAAATTGATCTACTACCCGACTGGCAATGTTCTACAACTTTTTGACATGGCAGAAGATCCCTTCGAGCTCACTGATTTAGCGCAAGACCCAAAACTACGCACGGTCCTCGATGATCACGTTGCGCTGCTGCTAAGCGAGCTCTACGGTAGCGACGAAGCCTGGATTAGCGAGCGTGGCTTAAGTGGTTTGCCAGCGAAAAACTACACCTGGTCCCCGCATCGCAGCCTCAATAGCCAGCGTGGCGACACATGGCCAGTGCCGCCGGTTGTCGACATACCGCAGGTTGAATGGGCTATCGAACGTGAAGCAACTGGCGAAAAGCCTTAGCGACATAGCGTTTGCGGATTTCGCAAGTGCACTGCAAAAAGTCTGCTTATGAATTCGAGCTGATAATACTTGCTACAGCTGCGCTGATGAGAACTTAGCCGCGTCGGGGCGCAAGTCAGCCAAAGGCTTTGGCAAGTAGCGTAAGTCAGTGAGCTCTTGAGCCTGCATACGAAGAGATGGACCCCATTGGTTGGACAAGGATTGGTTTCTGTTAAGTGAGGTCTTCTGCAACTAAAGTTCTCGAAAGAGAAGGAGTAGAAGATGACCCGCAGGAAACGACGTAATCATGGAACGGCCTTCAAGGCCAAGGTGGCGCTGGCGGCAGTGAAAGGCGAGCGCACCCTGGCTGAGTTGGCCGAGCAGTTCGACGTGCATCCCAATCAAATCCAGGACTGGAAGAAACGCTTGGTTGAAGGCGCCGAGGACGTGTTCGAGGGCAGCGCGGTCGAGGCGCAGCACAACGAACAGAAGGTAGGGAAGCTCCATGCGAAGATCGGTCAGTTGGCGATAAGGTGCTCGGGCGCGACCGATGAACGAACGCCGAGCCGAGATTCACATCGACCATGGGCTGCCCGAGACCCGGCGCTGCGAGTTGCTCGATGTAGCCCGCTCGAGCGCTTACTACCGGCCCGAGTGGGTCGGCGCACAGGACTTGGCGCTGATGCGACTCATTGATGAAATTCACCTGCAGTACCCGTTCTACGGCAGCCGGCGATTGCGCAACGAGCTGGAAGATCGCAGCCACACGGTCAATAGAAAGCGTGTTCAGCAGCTCATGCGGCAGATGGACCTGACGGCGCTATACCCGCAGCGCAGAACGAGTCAACCGGGCAAGGGTAACCGGGCAAGGGACACAAGATTTCTCCGTATTTGCTGCGGCACTTGACCATCGAGCGGGCGAACCAGGCCTGGGCGACTGATATTACCTACTGCTCAATGGCCAAAGGGTTCATGTACCTAAATAGAAGAGCAGAAACCTCGATCACGTGGGGAACTCGGGCGGCATTCAGCGATCAG
>Ga0055584_100000160_pt1 | contig 63569 bp, 59 predicted proteins | sample OSDHelmetaG_FD_58716 | JGI IMG/M metagenome (GOLD analysis project Ga0055584, IMG submission 58716) | Pelagic marine sediment microbial communities from the LTER site Helgoland, North Sea, for post-phytoplankton bloom and carbon turnover... | ecosystem: Environmental > Aquatic > Marine >... | reverse complement strand
TTTTTTGTACTTGTAAAGGGACAAACATAGTCCAATAGTATAGCTCCTCAGATTTAACTACATCGACCCCTAAATGAGCTTTGCTAGGGTTCGGGTCGTGTACCACTATGCCCTCACTGTTAATCAATACTGCGTGGAATCCTCGCGCAAAAGACCTACTTTTAACACTTGCGTAGATACATCCTTGAATCAAAAACTCCTCACGTAAATCCGCATAAGTTTCTTCTTTATTAGGCGCTAGCTCTCTAGTTCCTTCAACCTCATATCCTTTTGCCTCCATGAAGTCCATAAACTTAAGTAACCACTTAGATGTATCTTCTTCACATACGTAGTCTATGAAGTTAGGTACTTCGTCTAGTCTAAGTTCTAGCAGGCTGGCTACTGCTGCCTGCATACAATTACCTATATCTTTATCTACTACTGTTTGATATACGGGTTTCATTTTGGTTCCTCAGATAATAAAAAACCCAGATACAATACTGGGTTTGGTGTACTTAACAAGGGAGGTAGATTAACCTAAGTTAATGCCGTCAACGTCTGTATTATCGTCTTCTAAAGCTTCTAAAGCTAACTTAGTTAGACTAGATCCAGTTACGTTATCAGCTATGTATTTTAAATCAGATTCAGAGAACTCACCCATGCGTGTACGGAAAGCATTCACAAGAGTTTCTTCAGGCTCACCGCCTTCTTCACGGGCAACGATAGATAGAGCCATATCGGAAGCCTGACGTTCGTGGTCCATAGAAGACTCACTAGATTTACGTGCGCCGTCTAAGTCAAGACCTTCTTCTTCGGACAAGCTGGCGGTTGCTACTGAGCCTGTGGCTGCAAGTACAGAATCGTACTCAGCACGGCATTCAGGACGCTTAAGTGCATCTTCGGCTCCAATAAAACCAAGTTTAGCTTTTTCGTCAGAGACGTTAGCCATAACAATAGTTATAACACCTTTACGAAGTAACGCTTTGAATTCCGTAGAATTAATTAGCTTCTCACGCTGCGCCTGCTCAGTAAGGTCTACTGGAATCCATGTCGCTGGAACCTTAACTGTTTGAGGACTGCCTAACTCACCCATACAAGAGAAAAGTATTTGACCTTTGTTACGCTTCATCGTATTAACGATAAATAAGGCCGAACCTGTTTCATCTTTAGTCTCTTTAATGTAAGTAGATAACTCTACGTTACGAAGTTTAATTTTTTTACTCATTCTAACACTCCTAGCTGTTTAGCTTTTGCTGTTTTTGATTAACACATACGTTGGACATCAAGTTGGACTTTGGCTAATTTCTTAGGCACTAAGTCTAACATGTTTTTTAAATTAACATCGGAATTCTTATTTTGCACGTTTGACTCCATATACTCTTCTAAGATGTTCTCGTCCAGGATGAATCTTAGCATCCAGGGTTTAAACTTCAATCGCTTAATACGTAGAGGGTACGATGATATAAGGTCGTCAACTCTTTGCGATACACCGGCTTCGTACTCAAGACCTTCATCTTCAGGAAACTTTTCATCTATATAGAATATAAAGTACTGTAGTATGATTATATTACGCACCCGAGCTACGGCCAGTTTACGTTTAGTGTTGACATTTCTTTGGGTGACAGGCCCTCCTTTGAACTTATAGTGGTAGAGTTCAATATCAGTAATTGCCTTGCTGCTACTCTCTTTTCTATCAAGAGACAAACAGCCCCTAGAGGTTTCCGTTGTGTAGTATTGGCAACTCCGAATAGAACACTTACCTATGTACGCGAAAAAGTCCTGCTCAGGGCAACTATTTACCTCAGTCGTATTAACTACAGGTATCTCTTGATCTTCGAGTCTAAACTTCTTACGAGCCACGGGTCGTCTCCTTTACAGTTGTTCCAAAGTATATGTTTACAGTTTAGGGCAATCCTTGAACATAGACATAAAGGTATCGAAGTAACTTTCAGTATCAAAGATTTCAAAGTCGTCTATACCGAAATGCTGATGCAATCCATAGACACCTATCAAGGTAGAATCCAGTTGATGTTCAGTAGGTCCTTCATAAGTCTTAGCTTTAGAAGTTAGGCCTTGGTTTTTATACTCATGCTTCAAGTCAAACTTCTTGTTGGCTCTATTCTTCCAAGTAGCAGCAGTAATAAACCGAGGGTACTTAGGACCAAGGTGATTAAACATGCTAGTTATTCTCCCTAAGCCCATATTTATAGCTTCGATTGTACTGCCTCCATTGCCTCTGGATTGAAAACGCTCCATGTAAACAATCCCTATATCAAAAGGATGTAGAAGTTTAGTTAAATTTTCCTCGAAAGCCATAAGCTCCGCTTGGGCTTCAACTACGTTATATAGTAGTTTATCGTGAGCCAACATGCCTGTACCTAATATCTCAATCTCAAGTCTCTTACTGACTAGTTTGCGTTTGTGCTTCTTTCCATCGACCACTATATCCTTATAGGTAATTTCGCTTATACATCTGCCTTTTAAAACAGTGATGGCAAAATTCTTCGTACCGGGATCAGCACTGAACATTGTTATCTCTTCGACTTTAGTTGTCATGTTAAATCCTATGCTCTAAGGTTTTTCAAGTTTGCGACTAATTAGGTCTAGGGCTTTAAGCACTTCATCCATCTTATTGAAAGACTCAGCAACCTGTTGAGCATTACGTATGTTAATCTGCTGCTGTTTACTGTTGAATTCTTTAACTTGCCTAGCTAAGTCTTCTAGTTGTAGTGCTTGTAGCTTCTGTTCGGTTATTGAGGAGTCAAAACGAGATATTACCTCGTCAGCCTTATCCTGTAGTTCTTCCTGTTGATCTTTAATCAACGCGGTTTCTTCGGCACTTTTCTGTATAAACCTCTCGGTAGAATCTTGCGCCTGCTTTAATTTCTCGTCAAACACCTGAGACTGTCCATTAATCTGGGCTGCTACTATTTCCCGATTAGCATCCTTCATTGTAGTGACTAACGTATTAAGCATATCTGGATTGATGCCTGTCTGGGCTAAAACTGTATGAATACCTGTAACCTGATTTCCTATATCTCTAAGAATCTCAGTGTCTCTTTTCTGTAGCTGTTCTATGCTACCTTTAAGACTTACGTGTGTATCTTTGGTGTTAGCCCAGACTGCACTAACTCCCCATACACTTAAAGCACTAGTTATTCCTAAGATAGAAATCAATAGAGGTACGCCTTTTTTCATCTTACCTTTATTATCCATAATACCAAAAATCATATTTAGGTTCTCGCATTTATTAGGTATAGTATAAATTACGTCCTTATCTTCTAATTTATATTCATAATCACAAAGAGTAAGGGTTTATTTATGACGTGGATAAAACGAGGAGCTGCCAGAAGGCCTAGGAAGAATGCTAGAAACTTCACACAAGTTTCCGCACAGAAAAGAATGGACGAGACAGTAGACGCATTCCACCAGAAGATTGAGAATGCTTTATTTGTTAACTCCAGAGCGGCTATAATATTTAAGCAAACTAAAATAGGAATGGGCCGACCGTGCACATGTAACAAAGTAGAGTCACTAGGAGAATACGATGAAGTCATGGACGTTGATTCGGATGATCTTCAAGAAAGAACTAGAGACGCTTCACCTACCGCCCCTATACTTGCGCCGCAGTCAAGTCCCATGGATGGCGTTGAGATTAGGGTAAATAATGACAATTTCTTCGGAGATATAGGCATAGCTGAGAAACATGACCACATAGGAGATGCTGACCAGAACGGTGCCATAGAACTAGGGGACTTAAATAGAGATAGTAAATTGTATAACTTAGATCACATGGACAGAAGCTCTATTGAGGACCTAGACCCAGCACTGCAAGCTATATATGAGGAGAATATATTCTCAGGTGCTACACTTAACTGTGGTATTTGCTTTAGGACAGGGTTTCAGCCCGGCTTCGAAGTACCAGGATATCACTATGAAGTTAAAACAAACTACGATATAGTGGATTCACGAGGCTATCACGTAGACGTGTCGGCACACCCTGCTCAGTTCCAGAAGCAAGCAGAGGATGGTTTCATCGACTTCGAAGTGCTGGTGCCTTTGTTTTACACGGAATGTACGTTCAGTGTTAGAGATAACGAAGATGTCCTGGGGCGTGTTCTTATATATGAGGCAGGGGATGACTCAACTAGCAAGAAGCCTATAAGTAAAGAGTACTTTAATGAGTTCAGAGGTAAACATGTACGTATTAGGGTATATGAAAGTAACTTCACCCATGTATCTATCTGTTTCGATTTAGGCATGGAACCTATTTATGTTAACCTTAGTGAAGAGGCTCAGACTCTAGACTTTGAACGTGATATAACCTCAGGCAACCCCACTGTTATCTTACCTGCCCGTATAGGCGTATTAAATGTAGGAGATGTCATTATTATACCCGATAGAAACTACTCGTTGAAAATTACGGATGCTCCGCGTAAGCAATTAGCTGACCGAGTAATAATTGAATGGGCTGTTAATACTAGGACATTGCAAACCAATGAGGCGTTACGGAATATCCATAAGGGATATAAGCTAAAGTAAATCTAGATAATAAGAAATGATCTACAATAAACTGGTCATTTTTTGGACGGTCAGGTTAAATAATTTTAGTTTGAAAAACCCCCACGCTTAGATTGAGCATATACGTACGCCTGTGTAGCATATAGGGCAGTATAGGTCGACTAAAACTAAATGGTTAATGTAATCAACCACTTACGATTTATTTTACACTAAAATTCAGGAAAAAGCCAACCCGGAATTGGCAGATATAGCATTCTACGTGGTTTAGGGTATAGCAGAGTACTTCTACCGTACGCCGGGGTCTAGATCGAGGTTTCTAAAAAGTTGGTTTAGGGCATTCTGTAAAGTGAGTGCAACGAGTATGATGTTCTAAGCCATCAGAAACAAAAGACCACAAGGGTCCAAAGAGAGAAAAAAGAAAGCACGATCAGAACGTCGAGCGGGGAACCCGCTTGACGACAAACGCGATTAACAAAGAAACAATGCAAAACCCCGCAGACGATTACAACGATGCAAAGACCCTTGAGAAAACGGCGAGAAGGACCATTGCGCCCTTAAAAGGACCTTCGGTTTTACCTATTAAAAGGAGATCTAAGTACCTTGGTTCTCAATAGACTAATGGATCGTTTTCGGTAATAGGTTTATTGTTTATTGGGAGGTTTAGTTAAGAAAGAGATCGACCAAAGGTCTCCTCTTCCAACGGAGGTACCCTCCGACTATTATCTTTCTGTAAAGTATAATCATTAATATGATAATGATAATAGAGATCTCCTTATGGCTATTTCCCGCGAGCCCCGCGCTGCCTTCCCAAAACTCACACTGCAAGCAACACGCTCCCAGATTAAAGTACTACGCAGTATGATAAAGCGTGCCTCTGAAATATACGTATGGACTATTGAGAAACACCAGTCTAACTACTTCACTGATGATAGCCAGCTACCTATTTACATCGACAGACTCTACGCTAATGATCCACTTGAATGGTTTCCCAGAGAACTTTTCTTAAACATCTTACGTCGAGGTAGAATGCACTACTTATCCTCGCCTGATGCAAAAGCCCAAGTCCCCAGAGGCTGGAGCTTACCTTTCCAATTCAAAGACTTCAAAGTACGGTCATTAGGTATAGACTTTACCTTACTGGAAGAAGTTCCCCACCTTGAGAAAACCTTTATACCCTCAACTAATACAAACAAACAATTAAAGTTAAGCGAAGCCATGACCACTGGTTGGTGTCTTTTAAAGTACACTAAATTTAATGACCAGCTCCGTATTACACACGAACGATTCCGTAATATGGGCATGCGCTCCGACGTAGTTGCAGAAGATACTATGTGTTACGGATCTATCTCAATAAGCACCAAGGAGCTAAAGCTACTGGAGGACACAGCTAAGATAATAGGACCTGTCCGTAAGATTATTATTAATAGTATGTTCGACCACCACGAAGCAACTGGTAAATACCCAACATGGAATACTATTAAGAAAGAGTTACCCTTGATTAAGCACCAACTAGACTCGTCCCAGTTAGAGTTGTACTCTGCGGCCATCAGTGCCTCTTTCTATCATACGGCTATGCAGGCCTTACATAAATTTCATACTGAGGGCGATGCTAAGTTCTGGTACAGCGCCTTGGATAGAGTTAGCTTGTTAGTCGAGACCCCTGCCAAATACCTAGAGCGCGGTTCTATACACATACCTAAATTTGCACGTAGACCCTACATGACCTATAAGCGCCAGCTCTACTTAAACATAGAGGAAACTGTAAAGATACCCCATGTTATCTGCTTGTATCTAAGTAGATCTAATAATGATATAGATCGCCACCGTATTAGGTTTGGTGTATATCCAACTGACCCAAATAGGTTTAATAATGTCATATAGAGAATGGCTAAATGAGTTAGGAACGCTCATACGAAAAAATACTACGAATAATCGTGGTTGGAAAAAGTGGGCTGACTGGAGAGAATACTTTGATAATGATGCCTCACCTGAAGAAGCACTTGAAGACGCAGGAGTAATATCTTAATGAATACCGCAAAACTTTTAGTCGTAATCGATATCCATGACTTGGTCGCCGACACACCTAGACTTGTCACAAGCGCTGCTGACTTAGTTGAGACATACGGAGGCACTGCACCTAAAGACAACCGTAGTTTCTGGGGTGCTATCGAGGTCATCAATCATATCTCACCTGCCAGTATGATGTTTGTTATCAGCAGCGATAAGTTTGTTGACTACATGAATGACTGTAACAATAAACGTGAAATGGAATTTACTTCCATCATGGCTCAGAACTTGAGTTACGATTATGGACAGAAGCAGAATCTTATTAGCTGCGTAGCCCGACTGGATGCAACCCAGTCACTATTAAGTGATTTCGTATTAATGATAGACCTACCTGAGGAAAACCAAAATGGCTAAGACACAAGAGCTTTCAACCATAAAGAAGAAAACTAAGTTAACCAAGAAAGCTAAAACCTCTTTAGCTAATCAGGGTCCTTCTATTAAATACAGCAAAGACGACTACGTTATTATCAAAGCAAATGGTAAATATAAGTTAGGTACAGCGTTTGCTAAAGGCCGTTTGTTACTTGAAGAAGGCGTAGAGGATGATGATACATCTATTACTCTCGACTTTGAAGAAAACGATGTTGTGGCATGCCTAGGTAAGAATCCTCCAGTAGGCAAAGATGCCTTTGGATGTAAGCTTGAATTCTACGATCAGACATTTACCGATAAGCATTGGGGTCCCATTCATTTCTTCCGTAAGATTGAAGACGAACGTGAGATGAAATACCTCAAACAAGTTCTGAATAAGGCCTATAGCGTTTTATCTGAACATAAAGCCAGCAGATTCTTACCTCTTACACGTACGGATCTGCGAATGGCTAAAGGTAAATATGCAGGTATGTATAGCTTCAATTACAAACGTGGTGACAAGATGACATTACGTCCTGTCGATATGAAAGATCGTAAGTATATGCTGTACGTTATCATCCATGAAGCTGGCCATGGTGTCTGGTACCGTTGTGTTCCATCTGACGTTAAAGTTATTTGGACTGACTTGTTCCACAAACGTGTTCGTCTGCATACTTCTACCGAGAAGCAGTTGAAGGCGATGGCTAAAGCCTTGGTTAGCTACGATGATTTTAAATCGTATGCCAAAGATGAATGTGACGAAGACGATAAGAAGGTTCTTAAAGAAGCTTTCGCCTACGTTAAACGTGTCCATAAGTTAAATGAGAAGCAGCTTGAAGCCTTAGTTAAAACTAAAGGCGGTAAAGCAATTCTAGATTATTGGCCTAAGAGTGCGGATGTTGGTTTAGTAAGCCCGGACGTAACTGAGTACAGTATGGAATCTGTTGAAGAATTCTTTGCCGAATCATTCGCGTACTTCCTGACTAAGAAGTCTTTACCTAAAGACATCACTAAAGAAATGGAACACACGCTTAAGAACTTAATTAAGGATTCTGAAGGTGGATAATTTAATCGAGCAATCAAATGAAGACTGGGTATCTACACCTGACGTCAATCTCCCTAAGGTAAGAAAACCGAACGTAACTTTTACAGAGACCGACAAGTCCAGTGTTAGACCTTGCGGCATGGATTTTTCCACACTGGAGCAACGTGTACTTGAAAAGGGTATGGGCGACCTAGTCGCATCAGGACGACGTTGTGGTAAATCGATTACCGCTGTTATACACCAAGCGACACTACTTAATAATAAGTACCAGATGCTTTATCACTACGGTCCTCGTAAAACTCCTGAACTGACTTACGTAGCCCTGAACACTGCCTTCAATAATCTAAGTAAGAATAGATTGCCTCGGGGTGTTGCCCGTAAGATTGCTAAAATAGAACGAGCGCAGTCGGTTAAGGTTAAAGAGGACCTACGCGTTCTAGAATTCTTGACCGAACGTAGAAAACAATTCATGTTACAGAAACCTATCTGCATCTGCGGTAGTAATCAAGTAGAACTCCTCTCGGTTTCTGAACACGGTTCGTGGAAGTGTCGCTCTTGCTTATCTAGATGGCGCACTACCATTACTGCTCGGCTTGTTGTTGAGCGTCCAGCTTACGAAATAATAGACGAGGTCCAAAAATGGTTAATATAGATATTCTTAATTGCAGTCCTTATGATCTATTTAGATACTATAGTGTGTTCTTTGAAACAAGTGACACTAAGATACCTTTAGTTGAAGGTAAACCTATGTTGTTGCTTTATATGGGTTCTCAATGTAAGATTGACCAAGCATTGCCTAGACCTATAACAGGAAAGCCTGGCGTGTTTACTATGGAACTACCTAGCATGAAAATCTTTGACTTACGTAAGCTTGCCGAAGAGTACTACATGTTCGGTATATTCTTTAGCAGGAACATAATGAATGCTCCCGAGGAATTGTTCGTCCGTAATCACACCGCCCAACTCGATAAATACTTAGAGGCATTCGCTGACTGCCCTCGCTGGACATACAACTCGGTACTAGGCCAAAAGAACATGACGCCTCCTATACTACCTGCAAATATGGCTTTAACTAGTACAAATAGACTTAAAGCCTTTGCTATGTGTATGGAAGATGATAAACCTATGCACTTACAGGCTCAGGTTGGGGTTAATCAACACTGGCAGATGGGAGGACATATATTCAATTCTGACAAAGATGCTATCTACGGCATAGCTTTAAGGCATCCACAAGCATCCACTCAACTTTCAGTACCTCTAAGTTGGTTATCCGATAAAACTAACCAAACCAACCCTGATAAAATTATTGAGACTATTTCAATTGAAATGCAAGGAGGTATATGTGAAGATTAACGTAATAGTCGCCGTAAGTGAGGACGGCTATATAGGTAAACCCGATGGAAGCTTGCCGTTTAGACAAAAAGGTGATATGCTTCGTTTTAAATCTCTTACTAGCCTTCGTCCTATTATCCTAGGCCGTACTACATTTGATACGCTTCCTTTTGTTCTGCCTAAACGTGATCACTTTGTTATTACCTCTGACCCAAGGCGCTTTGATACTTCCTGCGTGAAGAAGGACGTAGAGTGGCCACAGAACGTATTTAGATCTGGCTCTTTCTTAAAGCTAGAGCAGCAACTATCTTACTACAGCGATAAGACTGAGTGTGACTATTCAGAAGTATGGGTAATTGGCGGCGGAGAAATATACAAGCAAGCCTTTTATTTTCTAGACATCAACCAAGTAGAGCTTACTTTAATACATACAACGTTTCCCGAAGCTGATGGCACGTGGGCACGTTTTGAACTACCTGAAGGTTGGGTGGAGCAGAAAAAACAAACAATGCCTGCCGATGCAGACAACGAACATCCCTATTCTTTTATTACGTACAGACGCGAGGTATAGCATGTCAGATTCAATCAATTATTTAAGAAGTAACATAAACGAAGTACTGTGTTTCAAGTTAAAGAATGGACGTACCATTTTCGGTAAGCTTGAATCAATTTTAGATAAAAGTAAAATTAATAAAGAGCCAGAATCACCTGATCTTAAAGTTGTTGAAGATTTCGAGATAATAATAGCTGCTCCTATTGAGATGGTTACTGCTATTATGCCTACTCAACAAGGTCCCGCTCCTATTGAAATGCCACTACCTTATTTCTCGGTGTCTCCATCGTCATCTATTCCGTTTATGAAAGATGAATTGTCTATGATGGCCGAGGCAACTAAAGAACTTGCGGATACGTGGTTGAGAGCTAATACTCCTATTGACTTAGAATCAAAAATACAGTTGACATAATATGGAACTATATTTCACAGGTTATAATGGTGAGCTTCCTGTAGCCCTTTTTGATTTAGACGAAACGTTAGGTTCTATATTGCCTCAGCTTATTTCTGTGGTTAACGAGAAGTATAATGCCTGTCTTGTTTATGAAGATATTACGGATTTAATATGCTTCGAGGAAATACTAAACATACCTAGACCTATCATCCTAGCTGAATTCAATAGAGTCGGTCTATTAAGAATGTTCAATTGGTACGAAGAAGCCCGTGAGTTTGTACTAAGAGTCCGTAACGGATATGTGTTTGATGAACGTTGTCATATTGCCATAGTGACTAGTAGAGGTAACTACTGGGAAAACTCGGTGTACCATACAATTAAGCAGATTGAACGTAATTTAATACCGAATGATTCTATAGCCATTCTTGATTTCCACATGGACAAGATTGATTGGGCGAAAGCGACATTCGGATCAAACTTAAAGTACGTGTTTGAGGATTCCCCAAAAGCACTCACGGACAGTTTTAATTCAGATATACTTACGTTCAAGAGTGTGACACCTTACAACAGGCACATTCGGACACATGGAGAATTCTGTGCGTCTAAGAACACCTTTACACTGTACTGATGCAAGTACGAATACTAGTCACAGGTTCCCGGGATGTACATCCCAATTGTATTGGGAAAGTGTGGCGAACACTAGATAGTTTAGTTACAAAAGCTGCTTTAAGGGAAGGTACGACGGCTAAAGATGTGCTGATGCTCGTAGGTGACGCCAGAGGTATAGACACTTGGACAATAATGTGGTCTAGATCTCGTGGTATAAAATACAAAAAGTACGTAGCAGATTGGGACACTCACGGTGATGCCGCAGGTTGTCTGAGAAATACAGACATGGTAAGACGGGCGCATTACTGTATAGGGTTCTGGAATGGCATATCAACAGGGACTGCCGACGCCATTATATCCTCCCGTAGTAAACGAATACCTGTTAAGGTAATTGATATTTATTAAGAGGCAACACATGACTAAATTCACCACTCCATTGATAGTAGAGCACTTAGCTGACGGTAAAAACTTTAGAGTACATGAACCTTTTAAGTTTTGGTTCATGTGGCCTTTAGAGGCTGCACCTGAAGATCAGCAAAAAGTTGAGCTTGAAGTCCACGAGAACTTTATTACTGATTTTGCATCTATACCTAGACCTTTATGGTGGTTATACAATCCCACCGGGCCTTACGGTAAAGCTGCTGTTATTCATGACTATATCTACAGGAACGTCTTCCTTCTACGGCCGGACGGTAAGCGTTATACAAAACACGAGGCTGACTTAATATTCAAAATAGGTATGTCTGTCCTCCCTGTTAGTAAGTTGACGAATACCCTAATGTATTACGCAGTCGACCTATGTGGATACTCTACCTTTGATAGTTACCGTAATTTTCAGTACGCTCACCTATGTCCTATGGATAAAGTAGTACGTAGAGATAATGTATATGAAGACCAGCGTGACGCTGAGCTAACTGTAAAGTATATAGTAGGCGACCAGCTATCTTTCGAAGAGGTCCCTGGTTTCTATCTACGATCCTCCTACAAAAAGGTAAAAAGACATGAAAACATTATTAATATTAAAGAACGCAGTAAGCGGGGACAATTGTAACTTACAGTTCTCCGGTGCTCAATTACGTGAGATTATTAATCTTCAAGGTGAAGCCAATGATGTAATGTCAACGGCATGGCGCACAAGTACTAACAACGAAATCCCATACTACCGCGCAGGTCATGTGGAGGTAAGTGAGTTGCTTATGCACATTGGTTTCAAATGGTGGAAGAACGAACACCCCACCGAAGAAGCCTACAAAGCAGCGCATGACCAAGCAGTTATGGAACTTGTTGATATTATGCACTTTGCCGCTTCTGATACCTCCCGTACGTTAGGTGATACTGAAATCCAAGACGAAGACGTAGAAGTATTCTATCCACCAATCTATAACATTGGCCGTTTTTCTAATAGACAAGTAGATGACGCTAATCCTGTTACTTACTCTGAGATGACTATACAGGACCTTTGTGAGCAGATGATCTACTCATATTTACGTGATGGTATTTGTTATTGGGCCTACGTTAACGTTATGGGTGAAGCTCTTGGAGTTACTGCCGATTACTTATACGGCGTTTACTTAGGTAAGAATACTTTAAACAAGTTCCGTACTTCTAACGGCCAGAGAGAAGGCACGTATAAGAAGATATGGAATGGCGTTGAGGATAACGTTTACTTAACTGGATACTTACGTACGAAGGAATTAGAAGGCGTACCTGTGACGGCTGAATGTATAACTACTTATATGACTGGCACGTATAATGCTTATAAAGAACGTAACCTCGTAACTTTAGGGTAACTTACATTTAAGTTTTATAATTTGATACTAATAGTCCAGACAACGGAGTGTCTGAATTTGAAGCTGTGGCTTATTGCTACAAAGTCTGATTATGGCAATGCTTCATATTGAACCGTTTTAGCTTTTGTGGGTTCAATTAAACAAATACGGTAGGGACCTAGGTCCCTACCCATCAACCACTTACTTATTAGTATAGTGGTTTTTTTAGGTCTCCAGCTCGACTCAAACTGTAAATATAAGATACGTTAGACTATATCTGAGTGACAAATACATGACCACTAAAAAGAAAATCAGTACTTCCAAAACACCCAAGCTTAGAATTACTAAGAAAGTCCCTTCCCGTAAATCACCAAAGTCAATTAACTTTCATGAAAAATATAGACCGCCAAACATAGGTGGATTACTAGGCCAAGATGCTATTCAAAAGACCGTTAATGGTTGGCAGAAATCTGGCAACTACCCTAGCACTATTATGATTACAGGCTGTACGGGCAGCGGTAAAACTACTACAGCGCGAATGATACACTTTGCCATCAACTGTGCGGACGACGAAGCAGGTCAAGCATTAGGTAAGTCACACCCAGATTACAAAGAACTTAACATGGGTGAGCTTGGTCGAATTGAGGACGTACGTAACATGTTAAGTACGGCAGACGTTGCTCCTCAGATAGGTAAGAAGCGGATTATCGTTCTCGATGAATCACACTTGATGACAAAAGCAGCAAGCTCCGCATTACTTAAACCCCTTGAAGAACCTGCGCCTGACACCATTTGGATATTGTGTACTACCGACCCGGAGAAGATGTTACCTACTGTTCTTAATAGATGTACCCAACTTTCAGTCAAGCCTATAGCTTCTAGTATCATTAAGAAACGTTTGCAGCAGATTGTGATTAAAGAGAAAGTACCATTCGAGTCTAAGAAGAAAGCAGGCGAAGCTTTAGGCATGATCGCCAACTTCTCAGAAGGCCAGATGCGTAAAGCATTATCACAACTGCAATCCTTAGTAGGTGCAGTCGATAGTGGTGAAGCCTTTGACTCTAAATCGGTGTTGTCTCTTTATGCCTCGACGGGTGAAGCGAGCTTAGATGCACAGGCAGTTGATTTGCTTATAGCTATGTTATCTTACAACTTATCGGGTGCTATTACTCTATGTAACACCAACGATAACCCTAGAGGTCTTGTTGCTAAGATGCAGTGGTTGGTTGATTGGGTTATCCAAAGCAATACGGGTACTATGAAGTTTAGTCCTTATATTGGTAAGCTTTTCAATCAAGAGAAAAAGAAAGCTCTTTCTGATAAAGAAACTAAGAAAGAGTGGGACGATAGCTTCCAGTTACCTAACTTGATTAACATCATGGACGTACTCCTTCAAATAACTATTACGTGGAACACGGCTGGTATCAGTGAGCGTATGCTACTTACTACTTGGATTGCTAAAGTAATTGCTAATGATTATGACTACACGGTGAATCGCTAATGACTGTTCAATTAGGTAATATATTAGAAGCTGGTCTAACTAAAGACCATCTCGCAACAAACGCAGAAACGTGGAGACATATTTGGTTTGTCCAACGTTTTATTCAACATGGTCTTAAGTCTATACTGGACAAACATTGTGGGGGTGAGGATATTATATCCTTGATCAATAGAGCTATAGATGATCCTATATCTTATCTTAAGCTCACTCCTAATAGTGATCTGTATGCTATATCCGTCAACACAGAACTGATGTTCCGGGGATGTAACCGTAATGCTAGAATGGGAGTTGTACTAAAGTCTCTACTTGACCGCTGCATTACTCACGACCAAAGTAAACTCGTTGACCCTGAGGTACACACATTTGTTGAAGTAACTCCTAAGTTAAAATTAACTACCTTTAATAGTCCTGAGTACAATCAGTTACGTGAAGAAATGAAACCTGCATTGGACAATCATTATAGACAGAACAGGCATCATCCTGAGCACTATGAGAATGGTGTCCGTAGTATGACTTTGATTGACGTACTTGAAATGCTTTGTGATTGGTTAGCTAGTTCCTTGAGGCAGCCTGAAGGCTGTATTGAGAAATCAATCCTCTTTTGCCAAGAACGTTTCAGCTTCGATGACGGCTTAGCCGAGGCACTTCGACTTACTGTAAACTATCACTATAGTCTTGAATATCATAGAGACCCTCGGGACTTCTACGCGCAAACCCTTTAGGAATAATAATGAGCGATCCAATCCAAAAGATTATCAATCACATAGACCATGACAAGACTTTCTGTTGGAGCACGAATGATCTTATTAAAGGCTTCGATCCTAGCATCTTTGTCCAAGAACACGTAGGTAAGTCTTCTCCCTCGGTAATTAGCAGGATTCTACATACTGCTGGATACACTTCGGTTGAGTGCCGTGACCTAGATCGAGGTGACCCCATCATTATAACTAATGGACGTAGTATACTACATGGTGTAATTGTACTAGTGACTCCTGAAGGAGACCAGCATATTGACCTCCATAGTGACTGGACCTACTCGAACGATGTGGGCACCTTTGGTTTCCCTAAAGGCACTCGCATACTTAATCCTTTTCAGTACTCACCTCTCAATAAACCACCCCTCGGAGTTATGCCTCGTTGGATGGTTTTGCAGAACAGGAACAGATGTATCTTAGACGCCCTTGGTAATTACAATGATTCTAGTTGGTATAGTTCTGCTACCGAAGAAATGCTTACGGAGTTCAGCTTGAATACGAAAGAGCTCCATGGGATTAAGCACGGAGCTACTTAATGATTAATCTACACAACATACGTTTGACTGATGTTGTTTTGTTTGAGCAGGAAAGTATTCCTATCGACCAGAACAACGGGCTAGTTATAATTCAAGGTATGAATTATGATAGTGACGAACCGGACAACACTAACGGCGCAGGTAAGTCACTTGCATTTAGTGCCTTAGCCAATATCAGGTTCGAAAGTACACCCATCAGTAATAAAAAGAAAAGCAAGAAGGAAGTCTTACTAGGTAAGAAGTCCAGTATCGGCATTGAATATACTGCCAGTGACAATAACAAATATTTAGTTGAGCAGTTCCCTGGTTCATATAGCGTTTGTATTAACGATAACGACCAAAGCATAGCTAAGCAAGAAGTAGCTAAGAAGTTCTTAGAGACAACGTTCCCTATATCGGAACATGAATTCTATTCTACGTGTTACGTACAGAACTTAAAGCCGCTTTACTTTCAGGTAGAGACTGATACTAACCGATTGAAGTTTGTTACCGATGTGTTTGAATTGGAAGTATATGATAGAATCCGTAAACACATGTCTGTTAAAAAAGGCGAGATTAAAGATAAGGAGATTGAGTATACCACGCTTGCTGGTCAGCTTGATGCTTGTCTACAGCAGTTGAAACGTCTTGACTGGAATCCTGATAGTACTAAGAGAGCTAAGACCTTATCCTCAGATATTAAAGAACTTAAATCCAAGTTATCTAGGTTATATAAGAAGCAGCAGAAGATTGAAAGTCTACTTGATGATATTGATGACCTCAAAATACTGCAAAAGAAAATAACCAAACTCAAGAAACAATTACCTGATCGTAAGAATTTGAAGGATTACTTGGAACGTCAAGCATCGTTGCATGTAGAGTATGCCAAGTACTCTGACCGCAAAGAAAACTATGACCAGTTAAGTTCCTCAATTACAGAACGTATCGCCTTACTTAAGGAGGAGCTCGGAGATACCCCTCTAGTCGATATAGATGTACTGCGTAAAAAGTACGATACCGTTGATAATAAGCTAGATAGCATTGAAGGCAAACTTAAAAAGGCTCGTAAACATAACGCCTTACTTAAGGAAACGCGTGAAGCATTAGATGACCAAAAAGAAAGTCTCAAGAAGTACGGGTATAAGAGCGCCAAGGCAGTTCCTAAAGATGCAGATGGTTTTGACCTGTCTTTAGCCAGCCATACTATTCGTATTGCTGAAAACTTAGAGCACCATGAACATGCAGGCGGAGAGAAGTGTCCTACATGTGATAGTACTATAGACGTCGATTCTATTCTTAGCCTGGCCGATAAAGCCCGCGAGCAGCTTAAGAAGCACGCCAACTTAATAAAAGCTATCGCACATGCCACTGAGATTAAAGCATTGGTTAAGATGCTTAACGGGTGGGAAGGCCCTATTGATACAGTCGGACTCAAAGATACAGAGAAGAAACTACAGAAGAAACTTAAGGCCATCGAACAGCAAGGCAAGTTAGTTAAAGATTGGAATCATCAACAGGAAATGCTAGGACAGTTGACTAAACCTAAACGCCCTAAGCAGAACCCTAGTAGTAATCACAATGCCGATGAAGTGGAGGCTTTACTGGATACTTTAGATAAACTTACTTCTACTCGTAAAGAGTTGGCTACACTTGAGAAGCGTTTTGATGGCATTGATATAGGAGACATCGATGGAGAGTCCGCTAAACTAATTAAGAAGATTGACGGGTATAACTCGACGCTAGACGAAGCGCAAGATCAATACAGTGCTATCTCAATTAAGAAACGGGAGTATGAAGTCCTGTTCGCCCAACAAACTCAGTTAGAGAGTAAGCTTAAAAAGATTAAGCCTATTATAAAACAGAAGAAGTTGATTGAGTACTTGTATAAAATGTATGGCGCAACTGAGTTCAAGCTTCAAGCCGCAGCGCAAATATTGAAACTTCTTGAGAGTGCCCTAAATCAATACAGCGGTTTAATATTCCCCGAAAAGGTTAAGTTCAAACTCGAACCGTCTTCTCGAGGCATCAGTGCTACGTATAGAACTTCTAAAAACGGTATATGGGCCGACATACGACACATGAGTGGCGCGGAGCGTAATTGTTTTAGATTGCTATTCGTTGTGGCCTTACTTCCTATGATTCCTGAATCAAGACGTACCAATTTCATTGTACTAGATGAACCTGATGCAGCATGTTCAGCCGCGGTTAGACGTAGAATGATAGAAGACTTTTTACCTAAGCTACGTCAGATTGTTCCTCACATATTCTGGATAACACCTAAGCCTGCCAACGTGTTTAAAGATGCCGAGGTTTGGGTAGTTGAGAAACGTGACGGTAAGAGTACTATCAATATAAATTAAATACACTAACCACAAAGGAATCTATATGCAATTAATAGGTGTTGGCAATCATAGTCCCGAGCAGGTCATTAGCTGGCTGACCCGAAAAGGACATAAGTCTGTAACTGTAGTACCGAGCGGAAAGATATTAATCCCAGATGACTCTAGGAAGTACAAGCGCATTATGATATTTTCCACATATCGCGATTTTAGACGCAACTGGAAGTTAGTAGGTTCTTCTTCCTTTTCTTCGAAAGTATTCTTTGTACATGGTACTCCTAGTAAGCTTCATGAGTTCGACCAGATGTTCTATTCGGACTTCGACCCAATTCGCGGACAGCGTAGTTTTGGATTTAAACTACATAGTAAGTTTAAAGAAATTAACTTGAAGAAGATAGGTAAGGACGAACCTACTAGGTCTAAAACTAGATACTTTATGCCAAATCTAATAGAGGCCGTAAAGCAAGGAAGCCTACTAAACAAGTTAATGAGCGCCATCTATACTGTAAAAGGTTCAAGTAACCAAAAGTTGTTAACGCTTACAATATGTCAGTGGTTGTACGGAGGGGAAAGTCCAAACCTACTGCGTAAGCGCATCCAGAATTATGGAGGTCAGCTCCGTATTACCGAACTTATGTGTAATCGCTTTGATGATATCCTTTTAACTGAAATAGGTTTTAGCTTCCAAGAAGCATTCGAAGAAGTTATCGACTATAAGAAGAGAGGAAAGGATGTACCTTTCAGGGAGATAGGTCAGAGCTACGGTATTCCTGATTTTGAGCTTAGATACATTAACGTTAAACTGGATAATGAAAGGACCAACAAAACCACTATAGACCAACGCACACAGAAGTCCATTAAATAGGCATATAGGGGGCACTGTGACAGTACATATAAATAAGGACGTATATTAAATGAAAAGAGATTTAACCTGATGCTACACTTCTTATCAACAAGTGACTTCCATCTTGATGGTTTAAAAAAGTTATTCCCTAATGACCATATACAAAGGCAGATTGCGGAAGTTGAAAAAATATTCCAATACGCGATGAAGAACGGGATAAAGCATGTGTTTATACCGGGCGACATAGCAGACTCCTATAGCATGTCATGGGAAGCTTACTTCGGTTTAGTTAATCTGCTTACCAAGTATGACGGCCTACTAAACATTTACTATCTACACGGTAACCATGACTGGGAAGCTGAGAAGAAAACAAGTTTAGACTTATTAAACTTGATGTGCCTAAACAACATGTTTAAGACTGTATTCTTATATGCTAATCCTGAGCAGATTGAAATTGACGGCATCGTTATAAACATGTTATCCTTCCCAGCAAAGAAAAGTATTAAGAACAAGAAGCCCTGCCTAAACTTTGTCCATGCCTCATTCGACGGAGCTGTCGGAGACAACGGCAGGACGTTACGGGTGAAGACTGAAATTGAATGTAACCCGCGCGACTTCACTATAAGTGGTCATATACATCAGTACCAGTACTTGAAGACTAAGCGTGTTTTATACAACGGTAACCCCTACCAGAAAAACTTCGGTGAGTCATTACCTAAAGGATTTATTGAGTGCAAAGCTAAGTACGTCAATAAGAAACTGGTAGTCAAGCACAAGTTTATTAACAACCATCCTGACTTTACTTTGGAGTCCCGCATCATTAGCAGCCAGAAAGATTTTACGGAGTTGAGTACCAGTGACTCTGTTCGCTATCGTCTGTACGTTGACCCTAGTGTTGTAGTACCTTCCGACTTAATGGTGAAGTATCCAAACATCAGGCAGTTGTTTGATTCGCAAGGTAAGACTAAAATTAAAGAGCTTGATTGTGCGGACGAGTTTAAGCAGCAGTCCGTTGACATACCTAAGATAGACCCTACATTCAAGTTAGCTTCTTCTATGAAGAGTGCTGGTTGGAAGAAGAGAGACTTCGACAAAGCGAAAGCCTTAGTTAAAGAGGCAATGCAAACTAACTATTAGTTTATTTTAAAAAGCCTAGCCTTCGAAAGTTGTCTAGGCTTTTTTAGGTGAGCGGCATGATATTAGAATACTCTAGTTGGATGATTAATGTGCGCTCAATTCTTCCGAATCTTTTTTAGCAAATGCCTCTTAATTTTCGTAAATAGTAGTACACCTATGTAATTTCATACTAGACAAGACGAAGATCAATCCCGGCTTAATGAATGGGATTTCGGATTGTCGTTAACTCATTCGTTAAACTACAAATACTTAAAGGAGCCTATCATGGCCGTTAAAAAGAAAGCAGCACCTAAGAAAGCAGCACCTAAGAAAACCGCAACTAAGCGAAAAGCAGGCGTTGGTTCAAAATTCAAAACTACTAATGCACCTACAATGAAGAAGAAAAAACCAGCTAAGGCAGCCACTAAACCTGCTGCTCCGAAAAAACCAGGTACAAGAAAACCGAAACTTTCTGCTGCCGATCAGAAGAAAAAAGCAGCACGCGCAAAAGTAACAGGTGATCGTCTTAAAGGTAAGAAGACTAAAACTATTAAACAGAAATTAGCTGAACGTGTTGCTAAGCATGGCGAAGCAATGGCTAATGCTAAAGAAGCTTTTGCTAAGAAAAAAGCTTTAGTTGAAAAAAGCCAGAAGGTAGCTCAAGGTAACTTAGTTAAAAAGCAAAAAGCTGCATTAATTAACCTTACCCGTGCCTACAACGCTCGCATGAAAGCTAAGAAATCTAGCAAGCCTAAAATCAAAGATGGTAAGATCGTAGTTGCTAAAGCGGAAAAGGCTACTTTCAAGAAAGTAACACCTAAGTTAACTAAGCTTCCTTCTTTACGTACTACTAAAGGTGCAGTTAAGAAACGTTCTGGCGCATCAGCTGGCGCTAAGAAAGCAGGAAAGACTAGAGCTAAAAACAAGAACAAAGCTACTAGAGCGGCTTAATTCTTCAATAGCGTTTAGCAAGTAAAATAAAAGCGGACTTAGGTCCGCTTTTGTCGTATATAATATATAATTGAATTCGTAGGATATTCTGATATGTTTCGAGTGAATCAAAACTCCGACAATATGAAAGCCATCCGTGACGCCAGAAGCGTTAAGGATATTCAAGCCGTAATAGGTATAATTGAGGCTGACCTGTCTGAGATATCAAAGCACACCTCTGCACTTGAGAAGAGTGTTAGCGGTTCTATAAAAATATCTATTAGCGCACAAGACATAGAGTTGGGCGATTTAAGCCGAACTAAAGGTAAAGGCCCTTCAGGTGTTATTTCAGATTACAAAGCACCTAACACTAAAGACCTAGTAAAGAATAGTCGTGAGCTTAATCGACTAGCACAAAAGATTGCTGAACTGGAATCGGCCAAGCAAGTTATACTAAGCGATGCCTTTTCTCCGTATGCCGATCTCCAGAAGAAGACTATCAAGGCTATTAACGACTTAGTAAAAGTTGCCGCACGTGATCGTGACCGCCAAGTCAGAGCGATGGCTAAAATTGGCCGCGAAAGTAAACCTAAAGAACACGTCAAGTTTGTTAAAGGTATTACTGCACATATTAAAAAAGTACTGTCGGAAGATAATTATTCAGGCACTACTGTTAAGTTGTTCGTACTTAATCCAGTCCCCGATAAGATTTGGTACCAGACTATTATAATTATTAACGACCTAGTCAATGACGAAGGTTATAGTTACGACTTCTATTCGGTAGTGGTGACAGCTATTGTTGACCTGGATTCAGGCGAGTTTAATCACTCACTGACTACTATAAATCTTAATCGTATACCCGGAAGCTTTGACCCAGGTAAACAGGTAGGCTCAACAGCAGAAGCTAAGCGCCGCATTAACGGATTTTTAGCTGGCGATAACTTTGTCGCTAAGCATGGGCGTAAGACCCTTAAAGGGTTCCCTCTGAATAAGACACATGACTTCCGTAATTCCGCACTACCTGATTCATCTGATCATATCGATGGACTTAGAGTTCAGAACGGCAAGATATACTGTAGACTCGAAAAAGGCGCTGACGCCTCTATTATAAAGACTGCCGTGGACGAAGCCCGCTCTATACTTAGTATACTGGTTCGTCGTAGAGAGGTCGTAATTAATGACCGAAAGTATGACCGATATCTTAAAGACACTATTGCACATAAAATTGTCAACGGCAAAAAAGGTCGTAAGTGGATAGAGTTCGTTATTACTCCGTCAGAGCGTGTACAAAAAGGTGACTTGACTCCTAAGATACTTGAGCAGGCAGTTGAGCGTATGGTTCACATGGACGGTATTTCTAAAGACGAAGCACGACGAGCTATGCAAGCGCTGAGACGGGAATTCATCTAATGACACATAGACAAATCCAATCTAACTTCCGATTAAACTCATGGAGAGGCGTTAAGGGTTCGGCATCTGCCGTATTTAGTGCTGCTGCGGTTAGACAGGAATTGTCTCCTGTCCTAGAGTATATCTTACAAGAGTTATATGACGCAGGACATCCAGCGGTTAAATCAGGACTATTTAGTTTAGTTAATATATACAATCCTGATACGCAACACTCTGTCGGTTATTCGGAGCGTCCTCACGAAGACCTTGTCAAACCTATGACAGGACTAACGTTGACCTTTAGTATGGTCTCAAGACCTATTATCAAAACTCCTGTCTCAGTCTATCAAAATCATTTATCTGATTATACTTTGATGTGGGGACGATCCATAACTAGTGCTACTGATAATCTTATCATATCAGTTCCAAAAGAAATATTGAAAGGCAGTAAAGTAGCGTGGGGACTAACCAACGACATACTCGCCTTGTATAATCTCATTGGTATTGTTACAAAGAACTATGTTATACATGAATATAACCCTAAAGCCACATCAGTATTTAAAGTACCTAATACTCCTGAAGGTATCTTAAAGACTAGGTATTTAGAAACATCATTACCTAATCTAATGAAGTCTACACATCCTATGTACTGGCCCTTCAACATAGACTTCTGGAATCAAGCAAGTCAATTACTTATGGCCAGGCATTTTAGCACAAAGTTAGATTTATATTTCTGTGTACACATGCTTGACCTACTAGGGCCTAGACTTTCACCTATCGCAACTAATTACGTATATGGAGTAGGCGTAGGTACGTTGTCCTACTTTATAATGGACGGTATACGCGGGTTACTTCAAATACTTAAATCTAAGAGTTTACCCTCAAAAGTAGAAGACTCTGTCTATGGCACATTGCACTTGCTTTATGCTTTAGTAGTACCTGGAGGTATAGGAGAGACGGACGATTACTTAGAAGTCACCATTGTATTACAAGGAGTCTTAGATAGATTTGAACTAAGACCTGAACTTGAACAGGATTTCATACAAATGTTTTCATCTATCCAGCAAGCATCTAAACTTATTATTAAGGAAGATGATAGAATGCGAAAATTCCTCGAGGAGATATTCTAATGTCACAATTTAGAGTCGTTGAAGGCGAAACGCTTTCTATAAAAGAAGAATTCTTAGACAGTATGGATGATCCACTACAGCCTGCTGATGGCTCCGCGGGGCCAGAAGTAATTCTGTATGACATACGTGGGGAAAAACCTGCCGTAGTCGCCCAAGTCACGGCTACGCCTGATGCCATGCCTGGGCTGTGGGCTGTCGACTTAGGGGTACCTGTACTGGACTTAAAGGACTTAACTACTTTCTCTGTGGTGTGGAGATTCGTAGATGACGACCTGGATACGCACACTCTTAAGCACCCATTACTAGTAGAACCTAGCGCACAGAACCGTGTGACGGATATTGTTATACAGTCGAGGACGGGCGCTAAGATTAACTTCTTTCTACCCTTCCCTTATAACAAAGATGAACACTTGGTTACTATGACATTATCGAAGGGTAATTCTTATCTTATTGACCAGCTCGATATAACGGACGTCTCCGTTAAGACTAGAGTTGGTGAAGAGATGACTAAGGTAACAATGCCTGCTGTCCTGGATGATAAAAATTTAGAACCTCATGTTCTTATTGTTGACTATGAGCATATAAATACTAATCGTCTTGAATCTATGACCTATAAGGTTTGGGCCGTGACTCCTCAAGTTCTTATGGCCGCCAGTATGATAGAAGACCATATTAACAAGGCTCGATTGCAGAACGTTATTCCTGAATTAGAATACACACAACAGGATATACTGACGTATCTACATAGAGGCTTAATGTTGTTTAATCAAATTGCTCCTCGTTTGACCGCCTTTACTGGTATGAACATGCAAGGCGTTATATTGCAAGCTTGGATTACATGCTCTACATACTACGCACTATCTGCCCAGCTTCAAGCTGAGGGTGCTATGGCCTTTGATTTCTCAGGCCAGACTGTGAATCTCAATGTAGACCGTTCGCCTTCTATAGAAGCAGCTCTTGGACGAATAGAAGGACAGATAAGTGACCAAGTTAAAGAGACCAAGAAGCTATTAGCTAAAGCAGGCGTTATATCAGGTGATGGCTCACAAGGCGCCCGTTTAATTTCAGGTGCTATGACTTTCGCTAAACTTGGTATCACTAACTCACCTGTAACTAAGTACAATTTGACAGCAAGGTCTCCTCTTGTACGTAGAGGTTAGTACGCTAGACGATGTACTAACTATAAAGTAACAAGACATACCCAAATACTAATTTACTACCACGTAAACAAACAATCCTTATTAATGGAGAGATACAAATGTCTATCACCGCACACGTAAAACAATCAACTGTATTGGACGGATCAACAGCAATGGTTACAGCTATTATCACTCACGGTAGTCGTGAAGGTGTTGATGGTAAGTCTGCCGCTTTTGCTCTACAGGCCTCTGTCGATAGCAACTTAATTCCTATTGAAGGATCTATGCGTGTTATTGAAAATACACCTTACAGAACATCTGTAAGATTAGCGATGTCTGCTGCTAACGAAGTCATACCTTTCGAAGACGGTATGGCCGGCTTCTCAAGCGTTAGCTCTAATATCTATATGGATAGTAAAGAGAATATCTGGTCACTTCGACAAAACGAAGCAGGTAAAGTTCTTGTTCGATCAAATGCTATAGATGATGCCTCAGAAATTGGCCAACTGTTAGAAAGTTGCTCCAATGTAACCGAAGCAACAGCTAATAGCCGAGACCGTCAATTCTTCCAATCTGTTGCTTCTGCCGGAGTACTTCGAGGCATCAACAAAATAGATAGCCAGGACTTCGTATCTTTTGCACACGCAGGTAAGATGCACAACGGCTTTGTAGTCACTGCATTAGTAAATGACCAACATCAACCTACAGGCCATTTATCAGTTATCGCATTTAATGATAATCCCGATCAACAACCTGTTACTATTAGAGAAGAAGCTATTGTGCAGAATCACGGTATTCCGGGCTACGAAGAACCTGAATCTATGGAAGTATCTACTTCATCTGCAAATGATTTGATTTCTTACTACCGCAAAATCTACGGTCATAACGCTCAGTTCTTCCGTGAGCTGGAAAAACAGATCCGTGGCTACGCCTTCTCGTAGAGGGTATGCTATGATGGATGCAAAGATGCAACGACGCATTACAGCCGTTGCAAAAACTTTACGTGTAAACATCACAGATCCTGTCGAGTTCGAACTAGCAAAGGGCTTTATCAGCCCTTTAGTTATGGACTTCGAGAATGCGGATGTTATACGGCACGTTAGGCCTATCTGGTATTTATACGAGAAGGCCCTACAGGAAATCCGTCTATCTATTGGTCAGATTCCTAAAAAATAGGGCGCTTGTCGCCCTATGGTCGTTTCAAGGCGGTACTTTATGGCAGAAGCAATTGAGCTTGGTGATATTCCTAAAAAGAAGAAGCCAGTTAAAAAGAAAAAGATTTTGAAGAAGGTATCAAATAAGGAAGATACTATTCGTAAACGACCTAGTGCGGAGTCGTTATCAAAGAAAAAGAAAAAGAAGAAACCATCATCTAGTATTTCCGATATTGACGATGTAATTAAGAAAAAGAAAAAGAAGAAACGTAAGCCTGTTACTCAAGGCGAGTTAATGGTAAGAGCCGAAGCCAAGTCCGAAGCCATTAAAGGTATGGATGGAATCATTGAGCAGATTGAGAACGAACGTCCTCAAGTAAAAGAGAATGCTCAGTTCCAAGAATACGTCACGATGTTTGAGACACTGAAATCTATAGCACGCGTTAAAGAAGGACATTGCTTAAAAGGAGCAGACAGTAAGGATATATATGCTTTGATGCAGGTTTATAACCAGATGCGAGATATCATTGCCGACCTACGAGCACTGAAAGATATTACAATGGCCGCTGAGGATTTAGAAGCCAATGTTATGCAGCCTTTTGGACAGCAGTCAGCCGCTGCATTAATGAAGTTCTTCCAGAGTGTGAAGAATCAAGCTCAGAAAGATCTTAGTGACGATAAGCTGATTACCTTCCTCAACCAGACTAAGAAGTTTGCCAAAGAGAGTGGTCTTGATTTACAGGATGCTTTAGACAATGCTTCTGACTCAATATTTAGGGTGTTATCAGAACAATGACAAATCGAAGACGTACAGGTGCTCCTCGTGGCGGTGTGGCTTCACGCGGAGGCAATCTATCCGGCCGTACTAGGACAGGTGAGCGATTACGTAGAACTAATTCTAGCCAGTCAGATAACTCTAGGGGCCTTAGATTGAGGCAGCTAAAGGAAGATAGACTAGAAGTTAATGGATGCACCTGCGATAACTGTAAACGTAGCTTAGATAGACAGCACTATACGGGTACTATATATGGTGATCACATAGTACCCGTAGCACAAGGAGGTACTACCTCCAGAGGTAACATACAAATCCTATGTGAACGTTGTCATGAAAACAAAATAGGCAGTATAAACAGAAAAGGCAGAAACTTACTTAAGGCTAACGCTAAACGAGCTAATGCCCAAAGGAGAAACTCACACGAAGGGACTAAAACTAAACGTGGCGAGTCTTGGAGGAATTACGAGTAATGAAAATAACACTAACAAGACCCAAGTCAGTTGACGTAGTTAAAGAACTCGACCGAATGGGCGTATCAAAGACGGATAGGTCAAAACCTCCTAGTATCACTATGTTTCCACAGGTAGTTGATTTAGATTATCATGATGTTTGGGAGAAGTTCCTTAGTACTCAGACGAGTAATGACCTATACACTCAGGGTGACTTCCCTGAGCACGGCCTTTATCTGGTATGTTGTGGTTTTATATCATACATGGATAATCAAGCCTCCAGTGCCTACGACAAGTCTAAGTTTAATTTACTGGATAACTCAAGAAGGCAACTGCATCATAAGTTACTAGGATTCAAGCAAGACCTCGGTACATTTCTTAGGCAGAAAAACTTAAACCGCACGTTGTCTATTTACAAAGACGATATATCTATACTTAATCCTGATACTAATGCTTTCATTAATGCCAATATTGATATACAGGCGCAAGTAACTTTATTTATGGTACCTAGAAAAAAGTTTATCTTAAAGAAAACAGACTTTGGTAGTACGTCAGAACGCACCTCGTTGGACCCTATATTATATTCCCTAAAGAACTATCTATATAGGAATGAATTGCCCTCTCAGATGCAAGGCAAGAAACGTAATTTAAACTCGAACTTATCGAAGACCCGATATCTAACTGAATCCGAAGTATTAAAAAAGCCAAACCGACAGTGGGCTAGAGTAGATACTAAAGGTATTCATGTACTTGCTTATAGGGCAGGTCGTGACTTATTGGCTCTGAGATTTATTTTAGATATACCTATCATATTCTTTGGAGGCAACTTAGGACAGAAAGATGTCTTAGTTGAAATCAAGAAAGTAATTAAAAGAAGTCTACCTATGTGAGGAACGTATGGTTTTTTTAAAACGAACACAAGAAGCTTTATCTAAGACGCTACAAGACGATCCTAGATTAAAGCCCATTATAAATAATATCATAAGTACGTCCAGTGTAGACGACATAGAATACAGTAACAAGTTCGAAGCTGTTATGTCAATTTTACGTAGTCGTGGCTTGTCTGTGGATTCTCTTGATCCATCAGACCTTGAGGAGACTATAGGTCTTCTTATGGGTGCAGTTCTATCTATGAACATGGAACTTACTAGTGCCAAATCCGACGAATTGGATATACCTTTGGATGTAAATCCATTTAACGAAGACGATATTTTAGTTTCTATGTACATAGAACGTTGTGAGAATACGTTCCTTGAGAGACTAGGTAAGCTTAAAGCCTATGAACTTAAAGATCTCTTTAAATCTACCAACTATTGGAAGTCCCTACCTCAGCTTGATAGATGGGTTCAAGCTAAACTACTAATAAATCAATCGGCCTATAGTGAGTATGAACCTCTAGCTATTTGGACAAAGCTAGCTGACTCTTACGGTTTAATAAAAGGATAAAAGAATGTTCGAATCTAATGACGATAATCTGGAACTCTTCTCCTATGCGCAGGGTTTAATCTCGACATCTAAAGACGCAACCTCCGATGTTGCCGACCCTATAGCGGCCTCAATGGCACCAGTGCAGTTGGCTCCTGAAAGCATGAAAGACTTTATGGGTCACTTCTTTCCTACACGTAAGAAGTCTGCTGCTGCGGGAGGCCCCACAGGTAATGACCTACAAAGGCTCGTACCTGAATTATCTAAAGTCTCCTACGGTATTAGCAAGTTTTTTGCCTTTGCCCAATACTGTTTAGCTAACGGTAGTACGTTGGAAGACATGGAACGTGGAGATATGATCTCTAACCTAACTTCTATAGCCAATGCGTTAAATCAAGAAGTCCATAAAGATGAAATGAAACAGCACCTGAGTACTGTATTCGGTGTGCTGAGTCAAGGTCAGCACCACGTAATTAAAGACAGTGAGCGTTTTAAGAAAGGTAAGGATATTATCTTTTCTGGCATCCCGGGTTCACAGAAAGCTCTTAAAGGCGGTATTCATTTTCGTGCCCAACCTATTGCTGAGATTCAAGTTAACCGTAACCCATCGACTGAAGGTTTCTACGAAAACGAACGTCTTGGTAATTATAGCACTGAACTAAGTCTAGGTGTAATAAAAGCGTGTGAGTTTTTACACAAAGAATTGTTCGGTGAGGCTACTACCTTTTCTAAGCAAGACATGCGTAAAGTTCACCAGAAGCGCTGGACTTGGGACTTTGAAGCTTTAAATCAAAAGATGGCCGATTACATGGGCCTTCCTCTTAAATTTGAATTCTTCGTCAACCCTGATAAGGACCTTGTTAGCAAGTTTGACAAGTATATGTCTTTGGCTTGCATACGGGAAGTAAACAAAAACGTTGCAAAGGAATGGTCATACTATCTAACCCACCAAGACGGCACGGATAAGCCTGACAATAGTAAATTGATTACTAAAGAAGGTATGTTGGCGTCGGTTAACTTTGGTATTACTTATTGCTTAAACCTGCCTACAGAATTCGTCAACTACATCTCACAGTCTGAGAGCGGTGACCTATCACTATACGCATTGCATACTTGGATAACTACGTGGGGTAAGTACTATATACGACCTGCAGGTTCTTCTACTGGTGGTATTACTCGTAAGTTCCTACCTCGATATATCGTTCCAGCTTCACGTACCTCTAATTTGGTTGAAGAACGTAAGAAAGCAGGTTACTATGTCGATGGAGGTAGAAGTGACGAAGACAGTTTGACTGTTGGACCTATCGGTAGTTTGATGTATGTGCCTAAGCAAGACGCAGCCGACTTTGATAATGCCAAAGCGTACGAGTCTTCGATGGAAGAATTGATTCGTTTGTCTTATGAACACGGAGTTCCTGTAACTGATAATGTGACGTTGACTGACGAACAAATTGTTGCTTCGGGTTCCGCTGATGCCCAAGGGAGCATACGTGCTCAGAAAGAGAAGTTGGAAGAATACAAGGGTACTGTACTTAGTTACTCTTGGGACTACAACACCATCTTAACTGTAGGTGCTAACAATAGTTTCAAACAAAACAACATTGACTTACAAGGATCTACTGTACCTGATGCGTTGACTGTATCTGATTACTTAGGCTTTGACTTCTCAGAAGAAGGCGAACTTCCTATAGTTAAAGATTTTGCAGACAGCCTGGCGATGATGATGATGCACATCAAACCCGACGGTACTGACATGCACGTTACTCCAGAATCAATCAAGTTTGGTTACTGGAAAGATGACGCAGAGAGTGGTTTCTTAGGATTCCCACCGTTCGCTTCATTGCTACGTACTTATACATACATGGCCATAAGAAAGAAAGTCCCAACCTTGAGTAAGTTGATTGAGGAGGCTGCCGAAGAGCTATCCTTACCAACTCTTGATTCTAATGACTTCGAGCTCGGTTTATATAAATCTGTTATCCGTAATGACCTAAGTCTACAAGCTTCCGATGTGATTAAAACAGGTGAGGTCATTAAACGATTAATAACCTATGCTATTAAAGATGCCGAAGCAGGCCCTGGTAGTAATTTACGTACCCAAGTAATGCGTGAGATTGGCCCTGAGTCTTTCGATGTAGAAATCAAAGATCATCCTCGATTCTTTAATAAAAGATCGAGCACACTGGCAGACTTTGGTAATGTTTACGCCTACCTTGGTGGTCGTGTATTCCAGAAGGCTTGTATGGCTCTTACTAAAGTAAGTAGCAAAGACTTGATGACACAGAACTTCGAAGGCGTAGAAGGCCTGCTAAAAGATGTGACGTTGCCTAGTTTCCAAACTATTAGTATGGAAGTTATGCCTCTTGCAATCATGCTTGGTAAGATGGTTCCTCAAGCTACTGAGTACTTTGAGAAAGCAGAAGTCATTATCGATTCATTCCGTAAGGATGACTCCCTAGATGCTGACGACATCGTTATGCCTGGTCTTGCCGAAGGCAGTCAGATGTTTCCACACCAAATAGATATTCATCGTACATTACGTAAACGCCCTAAGTTCGCTACTATTGATGTTGCACCTGGTGGAGGTAAGACAATAGCGTTACTAGTCGATATAGGTTGTGTGCAGAACGAAGACCCAGACGGTATACGAGCCCTTGTACTTTGCCCAGACCATTTAGTTGGTAACTGGTGTGAAGATATGGTTAAGGTTACTAAAGGTAGTTGGAACGTAGTACCTCTTAAAACAGAAGTATGGAAACGTTGGGGTGACGAGAAGTTAGCTGCGATGATTCAGGGCGCACCACCTAATACGATATTTGTTGCTGGTTTGAACTTCGTTAAGTCTAAGCCTTTCCTGATGTCTTATGGTACTAAGTCAATCCATGTTTCTGGTATGGTAGAGTTCTTAAAGCGTTTTGGCTTTAACTACATCGCATTGGACGAATCCCACAAGTGTAAGAACTTAACAAGTATTACACATAAAGCAACTAAGCAACTTACCACACTAAGTAGCGTAAAGTACGTCCGACTGGCTACAGGTACGTTGGTGCATAAAGACATTACTGATGTTGTCGGCCAAGCAGCCTTATATAGTTCACATATATTCCGTACTACTAACCTTTTTAACTATGAGTTTGATGCTTCTTCTAATGATAGTGCTGCCCGTGTTAGGTCTAAGCTGGCTAACCATAGTGCTGTTATAACTAAAAAGAAAAAGGAATGGGCATTCATGTTGCCTAACCCTGTTGATATACTTGTTAAGACTTCTATTGCTGACCCATCTAACCCTGGTTCAGAGATTCACTATGAAGTTTACAACGCCGTACTTAACGATGTTGTAGAGCAATTAGAGAAAGAAATCAATGACAAGAAACGAGCCAATGCTATGGACCGACAAGAAGCAGACGATGACGGTATCGACGCTATGGGTGCTGATTCTGATCCGGATTCAATAGGACAGATCGAAGATTTTGGTTTAGAAGAGGACGACGACGACGAATTATCCAAAGTCGATCCGAACCAGCTTAAGTACTACATGCAACGTTTAGAGCAACTAGTAACAGATCCTTGGGGCGACCCTTCCGGTCGTGAAGCTTTAGAGAAAGCAGGTATAAAAGAGTTCGTACCGACTAAAGTTAAAGATGTTATAGGCCGTATCGATAATCACTTTACTACTTACAAACCAGAAGACCTTAGTGCATTAAATACCTCACATGCTATCGTTTATTGGAACAAAGGTATGACTCATAAAGAATTGGATCTTGTAGAAGATTCCAATGGTGATACCTATATGGCTCGTAAGTTTGGTGATACTCGTAAACGTTTAGAGTATGACACACCATCTATTAAAGAACCATCGAAAGACCCTGAACGTTGGAAGCTTGAGATTAGAGGCAAGGTACTTATCTTCTGTCGCTATACACGATCGGTTAACGCAATCTTTGAAGGGTTACCTCCTAAGTACAAATCCATGGCTAAGAGATTCCATGGATCACTAGATGGTGAAGATAAGTGGGATAACTTAGAAGCGTTTAAAACTGACCCTAACTGTAAGATATTAATTGCTAATGAGCAATCAATAACTGAAGGTCAGAACCTGCAGATGGCATCACGTATTATCCGTGTAGATAGTCCTTGGTCTCCTGGTGATTACGATCAGTCTACTGCTCGTATATTCCGACCTGACCCTGCTGCTGCAAACATCGGCGAAGACGGTAAGCCTGGTGATATGCCACGTGAAGTAATCTTTATTGACTGGATTATGACTAGTGGTACTTCGGAAGTTGCGAAGATCGCCCGACTAATGTGGCGTACAGTAGAGAAAACAAAGTTCGATGAAAAAGGGAATAAGCGCTACGAAGAACTTAATGAATTTGACCTAACGCCTATATCAATGAGCCTTGAAACCTTACGTGAGCGTTCGACTATTGAGGACTTCATGGAATACTTTGAAGCCAAGGCAATGCTGAATGACATTGAAGGTAACGAGTTTAGTGAGATGCGTAAGACGACCGTTGCTGCAATGATTCCTCTTACTCCTGCTCCGGCAAGAGACGACTTTGCGCTAATGGACAGCGTTCCTATTGTAGGTAGTCAACGTATTGCTGACCCTCACGGTTTTGGTTTAAATAGAATGGTTGATTATATGTCGCAACATACAATCGATGACTCACGTAAACCTGACGAAATCGCCGATATGATTAAAGGACTTCCTGTTAAAACTGAATTCGGCAACGGTACAGTTGTTGGCGTCAAATTTAGATACAGTAAAGGCCGTGACTCGGAGGGTAACCGCCGTCTTGAGAAAAGACCTATTCGTTCTGTAGTTGTACGACTTGCTGGTAGTGAGGAACTTGAGACATTCGATGTTTCTTTAGTTCACATAGCCACTAAGCTTTCTGATAAACAGTTTGATGAATTCTTCCGCGTTGAAAATACTTGGGGCACCGCCAAAGAAAAGAAAGCATTAGATCGTGCTCAGAAAGAAATCGATGATGCTAGTCGCAAGGAAGCGGACCGCCGTGAGAAAGAAGACGCACGTATTAGCTCAGCCTCTGCTAAAGAAAGTGCAAAATCTAAGAAGGCCAAGAAGCGCAAAGAAAATATCGCAGCAGGTAAGCCAATTAATGAAGGTGTTAAGATCATCAAGAAAGGTGAGAAGATGCCTAAGCCGGCTAAAGACCAGGTTAAGATCATCAAAGCTGATGACAGTAAGACTACTGCTGATAGACGTTTACGTATTATCCCAAGTGTGTATGATGGCTTCATTGCCATCCATGCTAACTTGAGAGACCCGGATGCCCATGATATGAAACAATTTAGTTTTGTACCTTTCGGCGATTACTTGTACATTGAAACTAATCGTTATGAAAGATTCTGGACCATTGTAGAGTGGATTGAAGCACAGGCTAAGCAGATGAAGATTAAGCTGGACGCTAAATCTGAGAAACGCCTTGAGGTTATCCAAGATGCTTTTGAAGAACGTAAAGTTATAAATTTTAATGCTCGACTTGCGGCTAAAGTTCAATCTGAGCTTCCTCAGTTCCATAGACAGAGACATATAGAAGCACGCGATAGAAAGTCTATTAAAATCTATCCAATGGTTATGCAAGACCGTGTTCGTCTAGCAATTGATTTACGTACTAATCCACTTGTACGTAAATTCATGGACCGATCTGTACCAGGTGCTGCATCTAAATGGAAACATCATGAAGGAATGAACATCTTCTTCGCGGTGAACAAAACGGAAGCTAAACGTAAACTTAAGGAGCTTGTTGAAGCTGGTTATACGATTACCAACATAGACAAAGCGCTTGATTCTATAAGTCAGCTTAAAGTAACTCGTAGCAAATCTAAATAGTATGCCGGAGGCCTCGGCCTCCGCTTAATTTAAGGAAATTTGTAATGAAACAATTTGATACCAACCCCGACCGTCTTAGACGGCAACAGGCTGTTATGTCTCACTTAAAATTCTATCGTGGTGAGCTAGATGGTATTTGGGGACCGGCTTCTATTAGTGCTAAGAAAGCATTTGAGGTCAGTGGGTCATTCACTGGTGGGCTTCCTAACCAAGGACTTCCATTTAATCCGAATGCCCAACTGCCCTCAATACTTTATCGTGACCCACAGACAGGACTTGTTTGTCATCCTGAACTAAGTGACGAGAAACTAACAGAGATGTTCCGCAGCCGTGGCAATGTTAGTGTAACTAAAGTGTCGGAAACTCAAGTATCTAATGATACTAAGAAAGTTGAACAACCGCATGTGCCTACGCAGCAGGAACCTCAGCGACAAGAGAACCGTAAGCAGGAACCTCAGCGACAAGAGAACCGTAAGCAGGAACCTCAGCGACAAGAGAAGCTTAAGCAGAAACATCGCCAAGGATAGTGTACCCATGTGGACTAATAATCGACCAAGGTAGCATAATACAACTTCTATTCCATGAAAAGTGGCCTAAGTAGTTGGAAACAAGCAAACTGTAAAGATACCCTATATGACTAATTGCTATATAGGGTATTTTTGTATGCAACACCAGTACATCGATTATGTTTATTCTTACGCCGTTAAGAAACGTGAATTACTCATTCCATATTTAAAAGGCGATAAACACCACATCCCTGAACACTTCCTCTATCCCAATCACCTGATGACTACCTCTGACACCAAAGCATACTGTGACTTTATGCTGATGTCCATCAATGACGAAATAGATTTCCACCACTACGATGTAATCAATCGCGTAGACGCAGAACTTCAAAACATATTCGGCGTTGACTTTCACCAACACATGATTATGTTCGCACTCGCATTGGCTACATACTTACACGGTGACCCAGAAGCCGTTGACCATGCTCGTAATACAGGCGAACCTTATATTGAACATCCTCTTGAGGTGTATTACATTATATCACAGGTCACTAACCGTTATGCCGACCTCAACGAGTTTGAAACAGTAATGGTACTATCTGCTACGTTACTTCACGATACAATAGAAGGTACTAAGGCAACGGTAGAGCTTTTAGAGATAATATTCGGTAGAGACACTGCCTACTTGGTATGTGGCTGCTCAAAGACTGAGTCCCTTATCGATTATCCGTTACCTCTTAGTGTGTTAAATCCTGATCATAGTACCACTGAACACTATGTTAATGGTTCGGAACATGTACAGAATATCAAGACAGCCGATGCCATACATAACATAAGTTGCTTCGAAAGAGATAACCCAAAGTACGCACCTGTCTACGCAGAACGAAAAAGTAAGCTGCACGTACAATTTCTTAAGGCCGATAAACACTTAATGTCCAAGCTAATGAATTTGATTCACGGTAAAGTATTGGCTTAGTGTGAAAAGGCCTTAACATGCAATAATTAAGGATGCCGAATGAGTGGAATTAAGTATGCCCCTTTCGATTTTAAAATTTCATCTAAGTTCTCCGATGGAGACGACGATGGATATAGTTATATTGAACTGCCTAGGCATAGAAAGAAAGGAGCCCCTAAAGTAATGTTTGTTCTCGATCATGTTCCTACTGAGGATTTGGTGAGAGGCAAGTTACTTCAAGGCTTTACAGGCGAGACTCTTATGGCTATGTTTGACGTAGCGAGAGACGTTTACGGATGCAAAGTATCGGAGAGAGATTTAGATTGGCTGGGTTTTAATTTTAATGCCTTCAAGACGTATAATAAGTCCCAAGAGTTTATCGAAGAGTCAGAGGAGCTTTTCAAGAAAAGATTAAACTCCGCTATTGTTCAATATAAGCCTGATGTCGTGATAACCTTTGGACCTAAGCCCTTTGCCGCGTTGAACAGTACTAAGCTACATTGGGCAAAAGGAAATGTCAGTAACTTCTTAGGCACTTCTATTAACACTAGTATTAAGTACAAGGGTAAACGACATTCGTTCAAAAATGTCCCAACGTTGAGCTTAAATTCACTGCTTGGAGGCAAAAGCCAGTTCAATTTAGGGGTGTCTTCTTATCTTCTAGGGTATGTAACACGAAACCTGATTACAGGCATTGAAGGTAAGATGCGCTACAAAATACCTTCACTTTACCGTAAAGTAGGCGGTGTTAGAAAGCCTAAGTATAAAACGATTCTCACTGACACAGTAGGTAAGGTTAAGAAGTGTTTAGATCGAATGGCAAAAGCCAAAGTCGTTGCTATAGACACGGAGACCGAAAACTTAGCGCGAATTGTGAATAACGTCCTAACGGTTCAAATGAGTGACGATGGCAAAAGTGCCTTTATCATTCCGATTCACCATAAAGACAGCCCGTTCACGACTAAAGAAAAGAAAATCGTTATTCGGATGCTTAGGGAATACTTTGAGTATGGTAATAACAATGACGTTCAAATCTATGTTAATGGTAAGTTCGATTTAAACATAATGCGGACTAACTTCAAAATCAAATACTACAAGTCAAACGTATGGGACTTGATTGCTGGCGAATATGTTCTTGATGAAAACATGAAGATACTCACCACTATGACTGGCTACGGTTACTACAACTTAGGTAACATGGCAATGCAGTACGGTTGTACCGCGTTTCTTGAGAGTGATTTTGGTAAAGAGAACCGAGCTACTATTAAAGATACGGATTTAGATAGACCTCTGTTGGAATATTGTGCGCTTGATGTTATTGTCCCTTTCCATATCTATAAGCAACAACTTAGGCGGGCTGAGGATGAAGGATATGATTACTATTACCAAATGGTCGCTAATCAAATCAGCGATCAGATTAATGTGTTTAGTACCCTTGAGTGTACCGGAGCCTTAGCAGATATCGAATACCTGTTCAGACTTAAACTACCTGACAGTCCTATTAACGTAGAACTCAAGAAAGCCGAAGATAGATTGTATAAGTCTAAAGCTGTAGCTAAAGCGAATGCAATTCTAGGCGCGGATAATAAAGTTCCGACTGAAGGTCTATGGGGGTCATTCAAAGCTACACTGTTTGACCTTACTAAATCCGAACATAAGCAAGTACTGTTCTTCGATGTACTTGGATTAAAACCTTTGAAGTTAGGTAAGAACATACGACCTAACGGGGAGAAAGAAGGTGCTATAGGTAAAGACTTCCAGAAAGCATATAAGGAAGTTAAAGAAGTTTCTTGGTTTGATAAGATAACCAAAGTTAAGAAACTCCGTGACGCCTATGTAAAAAGCTTAATCAAACTTTGGGGTAGTGACGACGACCTCAAGACTGATAAACGAATCCGACCGACTTACAACTTTAGTAAGATCGTAACGGGTCGTACATCGGCTGAGAAGCCGAATCTACAGCAGATACCAAGCCGCTCAGAACTTGGTAAGCACATTAAACGATTGTTCATTGCAGGCAAAGGTAAGATACTTATCAAAGTGGATTACTCTGCACATGAAGTACGTTGTTGGTCAATCATATCTGGAGACCAAGCTGTTGCTGACGTATTCCAAGTAGGTGCCGACTTCCGTAACCGCTATAAGTTATTCCCAGATCCATTAATATGGAGAAAGATTGATTTAGAAGGTGATGTACATAAAATCAATGCTGCATACTTCTTTGGCGTTGACGTATCTGCCGTTACTAAGTTCTTACGTGACTCCGTTAAGACCGTAATATTCGGTTTGATATACGGACAAGGTGATAACGGTCTAGCTGCCGCTACCGATAACACGGTTGCTAAGATTGTTGAGTTAAAGAAACGATTCCTCGAACGATTCCCTGTTGGTGTTAAATGGTTCTCTAAAGTACATGACATAGTTAATAAGTACTTCTTCTGTGAATCACCTATCGGCCGTCGCCGTCATCTTTGGGGCTTAGCTTTACCTAAGTCAGTTCCAAACTTAGATGGTATTAATGCAAGGTGCCTAAGGCAGTCTGTTAACTCATTAGTACAGGGTTTCGGTTCTGATTTAATGATGGTAGGTATCCGTAACGTTGACCGAATGAAGTATGAGCACTTCGAAGAAACTGGACATTATCCTGATATGGACCTATGTGTATCGGTGCACGATAGTTTAACAGTCGAAGTTGCCTACGAAGATTTCTGGTTAGCGTTAGATTTCATAGATAGAGGCTTAACCTCCGTAGTTGAAGATAAGATCAAAGAGCGTTATGGTTACAGCTTTGTATCTTCACCTGAAGTTGACTTTGATATTGGACCTACTGAGCGTGACGTTAAAGGTTGGGATTTCTCGTTTGAGCAGATGAAGAAGCATGTACGTACCTCCCTTGAATTTCAGAATGAGGAATGGGACCACGAGATAGATATTGATGATGTCATGAATAATATCTTTGAGGAACAATACGATACAATGCCTGAGTTTATGAAGAAGCAACTTTGGGCCACACGTACCAAGATTGATTCTATGGGTGATACAGACCCTCGTTCTAAGAAAGAGAGAAAGCTTTCTAAGAAGTACCGTTCAGAACTTTCTGCAAACACACGCCAGTTCATTAAGGAAGAGCGTGAAGAGAAAGAACGTAAGAAAAAAGAAGAAGTTAAGAAACTTCGTAAAGCCGAGAAAGCTAAAGCCAAGAAAGATAAACGGGCTAAGGAAGCAGCGTGATGAAGATTAGATATGTAGGTATATATGCCGCGCCTTATAAGTATGGACCTCTAGCCGGGCTCCCTACTATACATCTAGAATTATTTGGATGCAATCTTACCTGCTCCGCTATGAATAATCCTAAGAACGAAGACCTTATCTTTATTGACACTCAAGAAGGTAAAGCTGATAGGACTAGATTTACTGTTGGCTGTAGCCATAGATTTGCATGGGATACTGATTATTTCCATGCTACTACTATGGGCGATGCGTACCACATAGCAGATGCAATACTTAAGCTTGTAGGACCTAAGGGCTTCTTCAACCGGAGTTCAGTAGTTCTAAGTATAGGTGGAGGCGAACCTTTACTACAGCAAGAAAGTATAGTCGAGATTCTTAAGGCCTTAGATAGACGATGCGCGGTAGCTAGACTAATTCCACCTTCTGTTGTTTCCATAGAAACCAACTCTACACAACATCTTAAGTCTAGTTTTAAATCCTATCTAACAAGATGGCGCGACCGTTACTCGGATATTGAGCAAGCTCAAAGGACGGTACACTTCTTGAATTCACCTAAGCTTTCCATATCGGGTGAGGATACGGACATGAGTATAATGCCTAGTATTATATTAGAGCAGTTTACGTCGAACTTCGGCGTTAGTTTGGTATTCCCTACAAGATACAAGACCCAAGATTTCGACGATATTGTTTCTTACTTTGATGTGTGTAAGGAGTACATTAAAACTATGGGGACTACGTGGATTAATAGCGGTGACACTTCGGACTACATGACACGTCTTCTAAGTATCGTTCCTTACGTATTTCCCGTAGGTATTACACCTCCTACCGAGAAGGCACACGAGCACATGGCTATGCGATATGGCTTTATATATAACAGGAACTACCAAGTTAGCGAGGTGACAGATTGTCTGAGCTAAAAATAAAAGAAGGCATGGCAGAAAGATTAAGTCAATTGCTTCTCTTAGACCCACTGAACACCGTGTCTATGGTACGTCAACTTAGTATGTTTAGCTTTGACGTGGCTATGCACCCTATCGAAACAACACCATTGAATGCTCGGATTCTGATTTCAGATTCCCTCGGCATCATCAATGGACTTGTAGGCGATAATAAATACCAGATAGTTGCCGTATACAATAAACAAGGTTCTATTGCTTGCTTCGAAGTTAAGCCTACGGATCGTACTAAGATAGCAACTGTAAAACAACTAGAAGAACTACAAAAACGCAAAGAGGTTGATGATGGCATTAAAGCCCTTGAAGATACAGAATAAAGGCAGCGGTTTCTCGTTCACGGTCCACGCTAAGAAGATGGTGGAGAAGATCCAACGTATAATGGAAGTGACAGGCTACAGTAGTAAATCCGATGTAGGTCGTTTCCATTTAATCGTTAGTGACGGCGAAAGTGCTTACGTGGTAGGATATAGCGACGAGACTCATGGAGTTCTTGAGTTACCTGACGTTGAAGTTGAAGGTAAGGGTTCATTTATTATATCCGAGCCGGAGGTATTCGTTAAGTTAATGAAAACCCGGGAGGCTATGTCGTTCGCTTACAATGGCGGTAGCTTAAACTATAAAGCGGTTAAAGGTAAGTTTACAGGTGACGTAAATACGGTTAAGATTGCTGATGATCAGGTCATTCGTGTTAACTCCATGTTTAAAGGTGTGGACGGCGGTAGTAAGTTAAGCCCTGAACTTATGATAAAGATACGTGAAGGTGTCAAGCGTACTCGTATCAATGACCTATATCAAAACAAAATAGTTTTAAGCTGTGTTCGTTTCTCTGATAATGTACTGACAGTTAGTACTGCGGATGAACTACACCTAGCCCACTACGAAGCTAAGTTGAAAGTTAAAGATAGGCCATTTCAGTTGGCTCTACCTGCTCAGTTGTTTACTACCGTTGACAAGTTCACAGGCGATACGGAATCAAACTTCTCAATGACCAGTAAAGGTTTTGCGGTATACGGAGATGATTACCTGATCGGATTCCCTCCTCTACAGGCTGATGACGAGTTGTACCGTAAAGTACCTATGTATATTGCAGCGCTGGATAAACCTGTTTGCATGTTTGAGACAGGAGCCAAGTTAATTGAGACACAGAAGAGCATTAGCTCTCTTGCCCACAAAGGTAGCCGATACATATTCAACATCGTTAAAAAAGGTCTCGTTAAGATTAGTTTGAAGACTGATAGCGGTAGTGGTAGCGATTCATTTAAAGTATCAAACCTAAAAATGAAAGCCTCTAAGCTTGAAATTCGAATCGATCCAATTATATTTGAAGATTTAATTACTTTGGCTGATAAAGATTGTATACCCATGTCTCTTTACACACGTAAAGGTGGACTTGATGTTAAAATGTATACCGTGAAAGCAACCCCTAGTAAAGGCTCTAAATTAACTCTTATGGGAAGTGTGAGTCAGTAATGGAACTGCCTAATAGTATATCCCCAATACGAAACTTAGGTAAGAGTTTTGCCGTTAATGGTGACATGGTCGCATTAGATACATTTACTGCTCTAGGTAAGGCTACTAAAGGAAGATACCATATAGTATTATTCCATAGGGATACTCTAGACTGGAGAGACCTAAAGGTTGATGTGGAGTCAGAGATAGCCCATAGTGGATCATTGACCCAGTACTTAATAAAATCAATTGAAGGGGTATACATAGGCAGTCTACTAGTAGTTAACCCTAGACTATGCCTATACGCGCCCTACAGAGTATCAATTAAGGACAAAGATACGGCCACCGAATTTAACTGTAAAGGTGAAGGCGGTACGGGCGGCGTATTGGTATACAACGACGACTCTAGTAATTCTGTGGCAATAGCACTGAGTACGAAACGTAACTCATTCTTAGTAACCGTAGGTAATGAAAGTCGTGGAGATTCATAATGGCTAGCAAAGAAGAAATATCCAGAGTTAGAAGAAAGATAAAGAAAGATAAACGGTACAAGCAGATGGATGCGGCGCTTGAGCTGAATCGGGACAAGATACAAACAAAGGCTTGGCGAAACGAGATGAAAGTAAATCATCAGACTCGCTCCGTAGGCAAGCTTCGTGTTAAAGACCCGAACTTCTTTAAGAAGATGGCTAAGGCTTGTGCCTTCGAAGTAGCTGCACGTTCCCGTCTTGCCGAAATGGCCGTTGTGTGTTCTGAGATAGAGCGCTCGTTGAAGTCGCACTTAGACCATTTTAGCGACTACGTAATGTTAACATACAGCGCCGACTTAAAACTGTTTAGTACAATTAAAGAGCGAACCAAACTTATCGATACCATCCTTAGGGATTTTCATACGTACCTCGATGATATTACGTCATTACGTACACAGATTTATATCTACATTGAAGATATTGATAAGACAGGTTACGCAGTTAAAAATATGGTTAGTGTCTTCGAAGTTGTTATACGCAACGAAGGCCGCATCAACATGAAATAGGAAACGTTATGCTACAATATCCGAAGAATACAAATCGTCCAGAAGTATTTGAACACCAACAGAAAGAAATTAATGGTATTACGGCAATGCGTACAGGTATTGCAGAATGCAATCCACACTCAGGTAAAACTAGGTCAGGCAGTGTGACTGGAGCTAAAGTAGAAAATCCATTGCACAAGGCGGGCCGCAAGTTGATAGACACTCTCGTGGCGCACCACGGTAAAGAAGGCGCACAGCGAATACTTACCCAACGCATTAAAGAATCTAAAGCAAAACAGTTGATGGAATCTGTTACACTTATTGCTAAGGTAGTACGTACCTTTGCTCCGCCTACCCCTCAGCAAGTTATCGACTTTGAATTACATCAAAAGGTTGTTCGCTATTTGCAGCACTACCAAGTACAGCAAAGAATACGTGAACGTAGAATCGAACGTGCCGATGCTGCCGTGCAAGATGTTTCAGATGCTTTTGTACCTACCAACGAGCAGCTATCCCACTTAAAGGATATGGTTTCTAGCGGCAGACCTCGTGGTATGGCTACCTCAATGGTTCATATGGACACGGTGGGTTTTCAGAATGGCAATGCTTCCTCCGATATAGATGATGATTATGGAAGCAATGCAGGTACTAACAGCGATGACCTTGACGATGAAGAAGCTGCCTCCGATATAACGTATGCGCTAAAAGTGTAATTTAGTTCCTAAAATATTGTAGGTTCATTACGATTATTCAAATTTACTGATAGTGATACGCACTTAATCCCGTCCAATGATAGACTGTGGCCTATAGTGTAAATGCAAGTAACGTAGAATAACCCGGGAGTATAATGGCTAAAATCATTCTTCGTGAAGGTATCTTCATACCCACGAAATTTATAGATGAAGAAGAGGCCGTTGAAGCCTACACTAATCACATGTATGAGGAAAGTATTTGTAAGAATTGCGAATACAGGCATCAACGCCATTCTTCCGTATGCGACGAGTGCGAGCATGGCGGATATAAAGGTAGTATATGTACGGCCAAAGAAGTTAGGAGACAAGGCAAATCATTCTACAAGTTCCCTATCGGTGATAGGCTGAATCTTGAAAAGAAAGTAGGCATTGACTTCGAAGACTTCACAATAAAAGATTTACGTTCACAGCCTAAATTCAAGCATAAGGTTAAGTTTACAGCCGAACTTCGTGATTACCAAGAACCAGTGTTCTCTAACTGGCTAAAGTTCGGCTACGGACTTACAAAGTCTGCACCCCGCACAGGCAAAACCGTTATGGGAACTGCCGGAGGTATTGCCCTAGGATGTAGAGTACTGATAGTAGCCGATCAGAAAGACTTCTTAGATGGTTTCTACGAGACTATCATGGGTGGTGATAACAATCCTCCTATGACTAACTTACCTGAGCTTGAAGAGAAAGCAGGTAAACCTCTTTGCGGCTTTCTCAAGAAAGAATCAGACTTCAAGAACTTTGAGATAGGCCTATGTACTATTCAGAGTTTCTATGCAGGTACTTCGGGCGCTAAACGAGTTAAGTGGGCGAATGAAAACTTCGGTACGTTAATTATAGATGAAGTACACCGCGGTAATGCCAGTGAGTTCTCCCGTACTATATCAAAGTTAGCCATGCGTTATAAGTTTGGGCTTACGGCCACACCTAAACGTAAAGATCGTAAGGAGTTTTTAATTGAACAATTAGTAGGTCCTGTCACCGCTGAGACTTCGGTTAAAGCCATGAGTCCTAAGCTTTATATCTATGAGACTGAGGGTGTAAAGAGTAAGAGTGCTTACTCTGGTCCTGCGGGCTTCGTTTATTGTGAAAACTTTTTAAGTGGTCATGAGAAACGAAACGAACAAATTATGTCATGTGTTATGCGAGATGTCAAAGCAGGGCGAAGTGTTGTAGTAGCCTTGAAGCGTAAGAACCATATTCTTGATTTTGTAGCTGAGTTGAATCTTAGAGCAGGGAAAGAGATTGCGGCAGAGTTTGTCGGTGGTGCTAAGTCCAAGAACAGACGTAAAGATGTTGTAGGCCTCGCACGTTCAGGTAAGATTAAAGTTGTGGTCGGATACAGACCGCTACTTCAATTAGGTATTAATATACCTCGTTGGGACACACTATACTATTGTATGCCTATGGCGAATGAACCTAACTGGGAACAAGAGTCCAATCGAGTATGTACTCCAATGCCCGGCAAGAAGCAACCTATAGTTAGAATGTTTGTTGACCCAGACATAGGACTTAGTATTGGCTGCTTTAGAAAGACAGTCGGCTTTAGTAAAAATCTGGGACATAAGTTCAGTAAGCAGGCAATAAAGAAACTAAAAGGTCTAATGGCTGGTAGCCGTGACGCCTATAAGTTTAATGACATGTCACACATAGAACAAGGCGTTGATACTAAACTAACATACGGTAGAAAGAAACAAGGTGATGGTGATTTACCTTATGAAGGCTTAGGCGTCTCTACTAAGTCTATAGGTAATGTAGGCGGCAGACGCTTCGGGAGAAAATAATGTACAGATTAATTCAAGTAGTGTGCCTAGGCCTCTCAATCGTAGCCGCAATTTTAGCTTTAGACCCGGGCATACTACCCTACCAGTTGTCTACTATTATGGGTCTAGTGACGTTCCTTCTACTAATAAATTTATTGATGGATAGATATGGCAGAAAAACAACAAAGTGGCAATGAGATTGACTTAATTAACACTAAGTTCAATTCCGATACGTTAAAGCGTATGAAGACTCACGGTCTGGATAGATCGGTACTAGGGGGACGGAATAGTTTCCGCTTGGAGGATGCTATCATAGCTTTCAAGCCTAAGTTTGAAGCTATGAAGACTTCCCAGATTTCATCAAGTAAGCAACAAACTTCACTTGAGAAGATTTTCGACAATCCTCTTAAGGGGAGCGGCTTAACTGTCATCACTAGTTATCCTACAGACACTAGGAGTAAAATGCTTGCTGCAAATATATTCGCCGCAGCTATTGAGGAGTATGATGGTATGTCAGCCAGGTCCAAGATAGGCAAAGCATCTCCTGTATGGCATAGACTTACAGGAAGTTACCAAGACCCCTATCGTGACGGCAAAAAAGACAAACCTTCAATGTTGATAATGTCTAACATCGTGGAGACCTCCTCACATGTTAAGTTAGAGAAGCTTAGGGACTTGCTTGAGATTTATAGTGATATACCTAGGATAGTGGTAATGGGTAGTACAATGGACCCTGTTACTTTTATCGGCACTAAGCTGTATTGCTCAGTGGACAATGCTATTTACTTAACTGGACAGAACGTGGTACAAAAGACCTTACTGGATTTATAATGAATACTATATTCTATGTAGGCACTTTGATTTAAAATATAAAGCAAGGAAAAATCTCGGATGGAAGTTGAATCTATTCTTTACCAACCACATAGAACCTTAGAAGCGCTTGAGGAAGCTAGTTCTAGTTTTCAATTTGAGGACGTACATAGAACTCGTAAAGCTCGATTGAAAAGAAGTAAAGCCAGAGCTAAGCGTAAGCGAAGGAGTAGGTAATGTCTAACTTTGAATACCAAGGTAAAGGGTTCTATATGGCAAGAACTCAAGCTGGTTTGAAGAAAGCTATTAAGCATGCCGTCGGTGACGATGATTTTAGGAACCTTGCTATCGAGGGTTACCCTGAGAGTTACCCTTGCTTGGTTCACATATACATTGTGTACAGAGGCTCTAGGTCAATAGTTGTTGATGCCTTACACTTCAACACTTTACGTAAGGCAATGGATGAATCAGATGCTAATCATATTGCTAATTCAGAAATCGTAAATAACCATTTTGGCTAGACTCAGTAGCCGCACGGAGAAAATAATGACCGGAACTTACATAGGATTGAAACCTACCAAAGAATCAAAAGACGATATTAAGAAATTCGCTGAAAGCTTAGGCATCAAAAATTTACTACCCTCCGACAAGTACCACGTCACCATGTTATACGCTCCTGATGACGAAATAAAGTATACTGCTAAACCCAATCGCAAGTTTACTGCTCAGGTTACTGGAGCGGCGGTCTTAGGAGAAGGTAAATGGCAGGGTCTTGTATTGAAGATGCGGAGCGCAGAACTACATCGACGACACATGGCTATCAAGAAACTATACGGTGAGATTCATTCATACCCTGATTTCACTCTGCATATTACGCTTAAGTATAAGCCTGATACTAAGGACATCGAAGTACTCAAAGCACAACTGCCTGGAAGTATGAAGCTATCCTTCACAGGCGAGTACGTAGAGGAGCTTAAAGGCGATGGTTAGCCTAATTGCTACTAAATTTGAAACTGTAAATAAGTAGTATACAAGCATTCTAAGGATAACCTTAGGTACGATTAACTAAAGTAGAGAAATACCACCATGCAAAAAATTATAAGAACTGTTACTAAAAACCGATGGTTTGTTAAACGTGTCTGGGTCCCAATGACCTTCATACAGGAAGCTGAGGTATTACAAACCTCCACCGACCTCCCCTTAGCTACGTTACAGGAACCTACTTTCGAAGAAATAAGAGTAGGTTATGGACAGCGTGTTTGCTGTATGGTTGCCTTGAATCTTAAAAATCCAACACCTGTATTAAAGTACATGACTATAGATAGAGCGGAAAGTCTGTGGATCCGAGAAGCTACTAATTTAATTATTCAAAATAATCTTGCTTCATCGGATGATGGTGCTAGTCACGATGCTATGTTGTTACTCCGACGCTACTCCCTTGAGTACACGGCTGCTGAGGCTATTAACGATTTTTATAAAGATGCCTTATAGGGGAATAATATAATGTTAGACGAATTGAATACCTTGTTAGAGGATAGAGACTTAGATTTACCGTTTCATAAACGCCAAGTCAGTCGCTCTGGTAATAACTTAGCTTGGTTGAAGAAACATGCCGCAAAACGCAATCAAATAAGTGTAAGGTTAAAACAGTTACTTGATATGCCAATACAACAGCTAGTTGCGCAACAATAAACAGACGGGGGCCTACGTCCCTTAGTCTTCGATAGGAACCCTAACCCTATGTTCAATATTATGAAAAATCCATTATTAATCCCTTGCACGTCCCTGGTAGTTTACGAAGACCCTGAGACTGAGCAAAACTTACAGACTCAAATCGAGAAGATAAAGACTGACATTAACTACCTTCGGGATGCTTTGGACAAGGAGCAAGAATTCCGCGACACCATGTTCGGGGAACTTAATCCATCTTTATACGAAGAGATTGCAAAACTAGATGCCTTGACTGCAAGACATGAAGCTTACTTACACGAAGCTAAATCCCAAGTGACGGAAGGTACCTTCCGTCCTGACTTACTGGACGATGAGGATTTTATTGGCTGTGGCTCTGATAAAGACTTTATTGAAGGAACTGGTTCTCAAGAGCCTGACTTAGGTGGTAGGGAAACAAGAAAAGCCTGTGCTCGACTGTTTAAAAAGATCAGTAACTTGTGCCACCCAGATAAGAACGGTGGGAGTACGATACTTACTGATACATTCCATACGGCGTATGGAGCGTACAAATCCAATGACCTTGAAACTCTTGAATCCTTATGGGTTACTCTACAGGACTCTAAGTCTAAAATTAAGAGCAGGTCAAGCAAGGCTAAAGAGCGCCTATTGCTTTTACTGTCTGAGTACAAAAAGGTATATGCTTCGGTTGAGCGTGACTGGAGAGACTTCATGCAAACGGAAGATGCCTTAATCACTTCTATTTATAGGAAGTCTGGTACAGGTCCTGCTACTGATGCTTATCGTAGAATGATACTACTAAGTATAGGGGAATTTGAAAAGGCCATTGAGAATATTCGTGCCGCTTCAAGTAACCGCAGCGTCTACGATGATATAGATACTTCTTTTCAATCCGAGGGAGATGGAGATGGAGATGACGACTGGGATTGGGATTTGAATGAATCTTAAGAAGACCTACAAACAGTCTACTGTTTATTGATATATAAAATACGTACTCTAAGAAAGCCTGCACTTTGCGGGTTTTTTTGTGTCTCCTTTCCCTCAAAACTGACCTCCCTGTGTCTTTTTGCTAATTTAACTTTATGTTTAATAGGCTAAACACATCCAAAGGAGGAAGGTATAATGCCAATTGCATCACCAAACGCTTCTGCAGGCGTCTACACCCAGACTATAGATTTATCTCAGCGAGTTGCTGCGGTTTCTACTAGTATAGGTGCTATCGTCGGCGAAGCTCCAAAAGGGCCTGTACTAAAGACAACTTTAGTGACAGACCACGTAGAATATACTAGTAAGTTTGGTCACGGTACTCCAGGCAAGTTTGGATTTATGGCACAATGCGTAGACCCTTTCCTAGATGTTTCGAAACGCCTTCAAGTTGTCCGTGTAGTTAACGGTGCTTTAAGTGCAGGTGCTTATTGGACAACCGATGATCCAAATGCACATAACCCTAAGTTCGCCTTGAACAACTTCGATGACGGATCTAACAGACCTTTAGGTATTGAAGCTCCTGAAGACAACTTAGAATTTACGCCAGCTACACCGGGTGTAAGCTTAATACTGGCTGCATTTTATTCTATCGATCCAGGCAAGTGGAACAACAGTATATCTGTACGCATCCGACCTGCTAATCCTGATGGGGTTGCCTTACGTGGCAATGGGCACGATGCTAAATGGTTTTACGTCGAAGTGTTCTTAAACTACCAAGGAGGTGAATTTGAAGCTCCTTTAGAGAAGTTCCTGTGTTCTCGTGAGGAACAGGTTGACGGCGAAGGTAACCAACTATTTATCGAAGACGTTATTAATAACCCAACAAGCGGATCTAAACACATCCGTGTCCTTAATAACCCTTATTGTGAAAATCTTGATGTCGTTACAGATGCTTTCGAGCGTTTTGATGGAGGCTCTGACGGATTAAGAGTGACACAGGACCAAATAGCTTTAGCCTGGGAGTTGTTTGAAGACATAGATTCAATTGATGTAAACATTCTTATCAATGCAGGTTATGCTAATCCTACAGTACATCGTTCTATGGAAAGACTGGCAAGATTACGTGGTGACGCGTTTGCTGTGTTGGATATGCCATCAGATAAACAAGAGACCTCTGCCGCAAACGTATACAAGGTTAATGAACTTAACCTTGATAGCTCCTACGCAGGCTTATATACTCCTAATGTAAACGTTACGGATTCGAATAGCGGCAAGAAACTAAGTGTACCACCGTCGGGATTCATTGCGGGTGTAATGGCCTATACTGATCAACAACGGGGTGTGTGGTTTGCACCGGCAGGTATTAACCGAGGCCGCCTGAGTGTTGGAGGACTAGCCGTTCATTACGGCCAAGGTCACCGTGACTCTTTATCCGAAGTCCAAGTCAACTGCATAAGAAACATACCCGGCCAAGGTTTTGTTGTATGGGATCAGCAGACTACTCAGCGTATGGCTAGTGCTTTGCAGTGGGTTAACGTGCGCCGTTTAACAAACTACATACTTAAAGCAACAAGCTTAGCAGCACGTTACAAACTGTTTGATCCAAATGATAACCGATTGCGTACAGAATTACGTATGATGGTTGAGAAGTTCATGGATCCTATACGTACAGGACGTGGCGTATACGAGTACAAAGTTGTTTGTTCTGAGGTAAACAATACACCTGACATCATCGCCAACGGCGATTTAGTTATTGATCTATACTATACGCCTACGATTGCAGTTAAGCGTGTGCATGTCGCCTTCAACATAAACCCTACTGGTTCTCGCGTAACGGCCGACGAACTTTAAAACTAAAAAGCATTAGTAGTACCACTAGGGGAAGTACCTTCTAGTGGTATCTTCGTTCAACATAAAGAAAAAGAGGTTTTAAAACTATGGAACTTTTACTCCAGAGATATATAGCAGGACTTGAAGTAGTTTCTGATGCAGCTAACTTATCAGAAGAAACACCGCAGGTAATGCGTCGAACCAATACAAGCATAGGCAAAACTAGTACGTTCGTTTGTGCTTTAAAAGAACCGTGGAATATGATTCTTCCACTAAACGTTATTTGGATTGACTTTAATCCAAATAGTTCTACTTACCGCCATGCACTAAAGCGTGTCAGTAAAGATGCCGATGGACTTAACGCAGAGTATAATCATACTTGGGAAGTTCTTTATTACTTAGAGAATATATGGGACGAGCAGTTTTACGATACCGACGATTTATCTTCTATAGGTAGTGGTGAGACTGCGGGTGCCGCATCTACGACAGAGATGGGAATTGTACTTATTTCACATGATGCTCCCGATGGGTCTACACCTGTAGCCGTAGTTCAGGGTGACCCGCGTTTAGACGATGCGCGTGAGCCTTTACCTCATGAACATGCAGAGATTCCTGCAACTGAATTGCAACATGCGACAGGTGTTGTCGCTATTTCTAACGGTACTCCTGCCGTAGGCTCAGTACTTAAAGCTACTAGCTCTACAAGCGCAGGCTGGGGCAAGTTAATGGCAGCAGATATTACCGCTGCTCCTTAATTTAATTAATTCTGTAGGAGATTATGATGGCAGATGAACAGTTAAAGAGTTTCATTTCGAACTACTTGTATTTATCAGATCTACGTAATGTAGACAAGACTAATCCACTAACTTTCGAACTTGAACCAGATCACAGAACATTTTTGATGGTAAGTTCTTATGACGAACCTACTTTTTCGCAATTACCTTACAACGTATTATGGCTTGTGTGTGACCCAGAAGACCCTTGGTATAATACAGTATATCGTCGTACTAATCATACTAACGCTGATGGTAGAAAGAGTACGTGGGAAGAAATCACTACCTTTGATATGCTTTACGTAGTAGACCAATACTATCAAGCAATTAGTGATGCTGACCCATTTGAATTAGGTATTGAAGGTGAGTTCTCTTTAGGGCCTGCCTCAACTCTGAAAGCAGGTCTTATATTGATACCTGAAGTCCAAGGCGGCGACCCTGTTGTTGTTACTTTTGACTACCCTGGATTTTTAGGCGCCCGCACACCTAAAGAGCATACACATCCTGATAAGCCACGGACTATGGTACACATCGACGGAGAATACTCTATCGATGAAAACTATCCTGACTCTGTAGGCGATACAGACACCTTCGTTTCATTTGATTACTCTCAGCTTCCAGAAGAAGGTTCCGTGTTCTTCTTAACTGGGAATAACCCTGATCGTACGAACGAATGGTTCGGTGAGTGGCGTCTTCCCACAGAAGATGATGTAACGTACTTCATTCCTACTCTCATAGCTGTTGATGCGAGGCTAGCCTCAGGTGCAGTTGAGCTGGGTGATAACGCTACAGGTCAAGTAGAGGCCGACGGCGTATTCGATGATAACACTAGGGATATCAATCCTTCTGACATTGTTTGGACAATTGAAAATAACGCAGAAGGTATTACTATTGATCAGAGCGGTGTAATTACTATTCCTGACATAAGTTCTGATACTACTATAACCGTTAACGCTAAACTTGAGGATAAGTACCATCCTGGGACTTTCGTTAATGGACTCTTAGTTATCAATGTTAAAGACCTATTTACCCCAGTGGTTCCACAATCACTTGCAATCATAGGTAACGAGACGCAACCTGAGCAAACTACAGGCAGCTACGTGTTCCGTGTGACGTACTCCGATGGAGCAACTTCGGATATAACACCAGATACCGCTAGTAGCTCAGCACCTATTGCCACATTTGGTATTAACGGTGACTTAACTGCAATGGACATTACTAATGACACCCCTACAGTTTTAAGTGCGTCATCAGCTATCGAAGGTATTATACTTAGTGCCTCATTACCTGTTACCATACTGGCGGAAGTAATTCCAGTTAGTTTGACCATCACAGGTCTTGCTACTGTACAGGAAGAAGGCACTTACACCTACGATTTCGTCGTTTCTTACTCTGATGGAACTACTCAGGATATATCTATGGTAGACGGCGCTACTTCTAGTGACGTTACATCAGGTATATTTAATACGGATGGTGAATTAACTACTTTAGACATAGTTAATGATACGTCTATTGTCCTAGAAGCCTCATTTGCAGTTGACGGTATTCTACTTGATGCTTCACTAACTGTTAATATTGTTGCCGACTCAATTCCTTCGAGCATAGAGATTATAGGAGCCAGTAGCATTGACGAAGGTGAAACCGAATCTTATACATTCCAAGTTACTTATTCGGATAGCACAACTCGAATGTTAGATTTAGAGGACCTGGACTCATTCATTTCGGACAGTGTTGATTTGGTAGTCGCAGGTTCAGTTGCCTCAGTAGGTGATATTAATGCAAATGGTTCAGCCATACTGACTGTTAGTTATACGGAGTTAGGCCATACTATTACAGATACTCACAACGTTACTTTGGTAGCAGACCCCGTCCCTCAGTCATTAGTTATACTAGGAGCCAGTAGTATTAGAGAAGGTGAAACCGAATCTTATACGTACCAAGTTACTATGACAGATGGAAGTACCAAAATGGTTACTGTATCTGATTTAGCCTCTGATAATGCGGACTTGACAGTAGTAGGCGATGATGCCACAGTAGGTTCAATACTAGCTGATGGTGCCGCTGAACTATCCGCATCTTACACGGAAGATGGCATTACGGTTAACGCTACGCACCCTGTAGGTTTAATTGCTGCCTCAGCCCCTCAGTCATTAGCCATACTAGGAGCCAGTAGTATTGACGAAGGTGAGACCGAATCTTATACATTCCAAGTTACCTATTCAGATGGAACTACGTCATTGGTTACAGTCTCGGACTTCGCCTCTGATAATGTAGACTTAGTTATTACGGATTCTGACGCCACTGTAGGTTCAATACTGGTTAACGGTTCAGCTGGCCTAACTGCTTCTTATACGGAAGACGGTGTTACAGTCAGTGCATCCTTACCTGTGGATTTAGTAGCTGCGCCTGCACCTCAATCTCTGGAGATTCTAGGTTCTTCGACATCGATTGAGTCTGGTGTAGAGCTATATACGTTTAAGTTAACTTATTCAGATGGAACTACGTCTTTAGTTGATGTAACGGACTTCGCCTCTGATAATGTGGACGTTTCTATATCAGGTAATAATACGGCGACTGTGGGTTCTATTACTTCTGACGGATCGGCTATTCTATCTGCTTCTTACACGGAAGACGGTGTCACTGTTAGCGACACTCATGAATTGACCTACGTGGCTAATGCGGCTCCTACGTCCCTTAAGATCATAGGTGCAGACACTATACAGGAAGGTGACCAAGAAACGTTTACGTTTGAAGTTACATACTCTGATGGTTCTACTTCATTAGTCTCAGTGGCTGACTTTTCTTCTGATGGAGCTGCAGGCGTAGTCTCAGATAACAGTGTGGTTACTGGTGGTGATATTGACGCAGATACTTCGGTGGTACTCTCTGCTTCTTATGAGGAGGATGGGGTCTCTGTTACGGACACACACAACCTTAATATTGAAGCATTACCTGTACCTACAAGTATGGAGATATTGGGCACAGACTCTATAAATGAGAATGACTCCAGTACGTATACTTTCCAAGTTACAATGAGTGACTCAACTACTAAAATGGTTACGGTTACTGATTTTGCTTCGGACGATGTATCTAAAGCTACGGTATTAAATAACACTACTGTTAATACAATGGACATTTCATCTGACACCACAGTATCCGTATCCGCTTCGTATGAAGAAGAAGGAACCACTGTTAGTGCTAGTAAGACAATTAACATTGTTGCTGATGTAGTACCTACCTCGATTGAAATTACAGGTCCTATTAGTGTGGATGAGGAGTCTATAACTTCTTATACGTTCCAAGTTACAATGAGTGACTCAACTACCAAAACGGTTACGGCCAGTACGGCAAGTGCCGACACAGGTGCCTTCTCAACGGCAGGTAGTTTTACTGCACCTACTGTTACCGGTCCTAGTAGTGTTGTCCTTTCCGCTTCTTACACGGAAGGCGATGTTACTGTAGATGACACACATGTAGTTAGTATAGGAAACACACTGAACCCATTAATCAGTATTTCGTTATCAGGTCTAGCTCAGTTGGATGAAGGAGGTAACACTACACCTCTGACTGTAACGGCAACATTTGAAGACTCCACTACGTCTGTCGTAACAGGTTCTTCTGACTACGTGATTTTATCTGGAGGTACTTACGGATCTATATCAGATAACATTGTTACCTCAGGTAACGTGACAGAAAACTCGAACATGGTGTTAGAAGCAACTTATACTATAGGTGGGGTTACTAAGACGGCCGAACACACTATATCAATTAGAGCTGTAGCGCCTATTCCTGTTAGCGTTGAGATATCAGGGCCTTCTGAGGTAGATGAAGGTCAGACTGGTAGTTTAATTGCTGTGGTAACTTACGATGATAACTCTACTGCGGCAGTAACTACTTCGGGTACCTGGTCATTTGCAGGTCCATCCGAAGGAGCTAGCGTGGATTCCAGCGGTATATTTTCTGCTCCTGCTGACGTAGGAAATGATACATCGGTTACTGTTAGTTTTACGTACACTGAGAACGGCACCACACTAGATGATAGTCACTCTATACTAGTTAAAGATATTCCAGTTAGTGGACTTTCTGCTGCTTGGGGTTATGACGAGTCAGGTGCTGATATTTGGCCATACACGCAAGCGTTTATAGAAGCTCTACCTAATAAGTTAGCTTCGCCTGTTATAGGTCAGACGTTGACGTTTGGTACTAGTGGACACACCTACTTGGCTATACCTGAATCGGAATTATCCCCAGGTAAAGCCTTGTGGTACTATTGGAACGGAGGAACAAATCCTAGTATTTTGGGTGGAGCTACGTGGCCTCTTGTTGGGTTCTTGGGCTCCAATAAACCTGCTATCATTAGCATTGCTGGCGAGAACTGGCATATCTATCGTTCTGACTTCGCGGGCGTACTTGGACCTGATACTTACGCCTTTTTTGAAGACAATATGCCATCATTCTAAGGAGGTTGCTGTGCCTGTATTTTTACAATCGTTCCTGTTGCCCTCGTTTCCTCAGCTCCCCTTCTTACTTGAAGATAAATATTTACGTGGTGGCTTTCAATCTCTGACTACGTTAGTCGAACGTGATGATATGCACATAGTTAAGAAGAAGCCCGGTATGTTAGTCTACGTAAAAGAGACTAGCGCCTACTACCAAATGTCTGATGACCTCTCAGAGTGGCTTGACGCTTCTCTGGGAGGGGGCATCGGAGAAGTTGTTGCTCCGATGCTAATTAACGAAGACGGCGCCCTTGCCATCGACATCAATCGTATTTTACCCTCTGGAGGTTCGCCAGGGCAACTGGCTCAGAAACAGCTTGATGGTTCTATACAATGGGTTGACGCTGCGACTAATGCCGGAGCCCGGGGGACTTCCGAGTTGGAGTGTCCCTTACAGTTATCAACGGGTGAGGTATATGACTTTGAGCTACCTTTAGCTAAAACGTTAATGTTACTTAAAGTCATACTGAATGCCCCTGATATACAACTAACGGGATACACCACGTCCATGCGTGATGATAAGAACCCTTTCACCTTCATTAGTCACATAGACTTTATGCAGGATGAGGGTGTTCTTCTAGTCGATGCAAGCACTAAAGAGTACAAGCGTAGATTCTCGTTTATGGCTAACTTAGAAACACCTGTTAGTGATAAGCTTTATTTTACGTTTAAGAACTTGGGCGTGGCTCCTGTCACTCCCAAAGTAATTATAGACTATCTGGCCATGCAATAGGTCGAGGAGAACCCATAATGGGTATTAGTATTGAACGTAATAACTTTGTAAGCTTACAGCTTATGTGGAAATCCATAGTAGACGCTATGGTATCAGGAGGCTTCGAAGTGGAACTAGCAGCCGATGCAACAGGAGGTGTACTTAATATAAGTAGTGCAGGGACGTCCTACTCCGATAGTACTGTGTTGTACGTCCTTAAACCTACTACTGATGTTGATGCTCTTGCTGATACCCAACCTTGGCGTATAGTGATTCGCATCGAGAATATATCTGACGAGGTGGCTAACTCTTATTCAGTTAACGTAGTAACGCCAACTCAGATAATGTATGTACCGGGGTCGTCATTTGCTATAGCAGCACCTGATGAAGACAAGGAGCAAGGCTTACTTAACGTGGACGGGGATTCTACGGATTATAATCGTAGTTTCTTCCACAGAGAGCCTGGTTCTTCTACTTGGAGTTGTTTTCCCTCAGAAACAAATGTAGAAGCAGTACCTCTATCGTATCGTATATCCGTATCCGATCATGGTATTGTATTGTTTACTTGGGCGGAAGCGCAAGATAGAGCAGGCGATTGTTTTAACTGGTTCTGTATACAGAGAGCCGTAGATTCAGATGGTGTAGTTCTTGTAGACGGCCATGCCCCTTTATGGTGCGTGTTCTCTCAGGATGGGGGAGGCGGCTCTAACCTTGATACAGTTGACGCTGAGGGTATACGTAAGTTTGTAGTACGTGAAGACGATGTAAACGCACCTACAGAATCGGTTAGCGCTGTTGTACCTACAGCCGATTCCAGCCCTATAATAAATCCTATCCAGCAGGTCGCTATTAGCGAGAGTAATAAGTATATGTTGAACTTTCCACAAGGAATAAATACTCAACGTTACGCATACCCGCACCAACTGGATATGATATGCTATACGTCCGCAGATGTAATATCGCAGTACAGTGAGCCTTCGCTCCTTATCTACGGTGAAACACAGCCGCGGACGTATAAGGCTATGAATGCCAACTTCAAGGATAACAAAGGCATGCGAATGCTTATGTTGATCGTGGGTTCAGGTATTTCTGCCACTTAGTATTTGCATGCCTCAAACATGTAATTTTTAGTATGATATCTTGAAGTGGGATATCTAAATTTAATTCTAAATAAATTAGGAGTACCCGTAATGGCTACTATTGAAAAACGTAATCTGGTAGGAATGGAAGCAGTTGTCCAATCACTAGTGACAGACTTGGCCGCTAATGGCTTTGAGATAATGAACGTGAACGACAATGATAGCAATTTAACTATTGACGGTGAGTCGAAGCGAATTTTAATGCGACCTACAACGGCAGTAGATCCTCTTGCTATTGAAGAGTCTGATTCGGGGAATGCGTCTTATGACTCTAGACAACCTTGGCGTTTAATGTTTGAAGTAGATAACGATGAAGGTGGCTTTCGTATTTGGGCTAATACACCTACAAACGTTATGGTTGATAGTGCTACTAAAGAAGTAACTATGTCTAAGAGCGTAAGCGTAGGTGATACAGACTTCGCTACATCAGGTTTACTTACATATAAATCGTTAGACAAATCCGCGCAGAACACCAGAAAGGTTTTAGCGCCTGAAGGTGATTTAGCCTCAGCAGCTCAGAGTAAGTGCTACACAATGAACGTTGCTTATTGGGGAATCGATCTAACTAAAATAGATTACGAATCATTTCCTATGTCGTACCGTCTAACTGTTACGCCTCGAGGTATAATGGTAATGGTATGGGTAGAATCACGCGATAATCATGGTGCATCTTACGGTTGGTTCTGTATTCAACGTATGGTTGACGTTACAGGCGGAGCGGTATTGGACGGTAAAGCTCCTCTATTTTGTGTATTCTCTGAGAATGGTGGTGGTGGTGCTAGAGCTGATGGTACAGGAACTATAGCGTTAGACGGTACTACCTATGACGCGTTAAACGCTCCTGAGCCTGATGGTATTAACCAGTTTGTTATACGTGAAGGCGATATAAATGCACCAGATATTCCGCACAGTGCGGTAATTGACACAGCAGATGCAACCCGTATTATTAACAGTACTCAGCAAGTAAGTACGTCGGAAGATAACCAGTTTATCCTTAATTTCGCAAAAGGTTTAAATACTCAACGTTACTCTTACCCTCATGAGCTTGACCTATTCGCTTATACTTCTGCGGATGTTATTTCTCAATGGTCAGAAACTGAGGTAACCGTATACGGCGAATCTACACCACGTAAGTACAAAGCAATGAATGCCAACCACATTAACAACAAAGGTATGCGTATCTTAATGTTAGTAGAAGGCGGCGGCGTTTAATTAGGTAGTACTTTGAATAGGGGGTGTGTCTTTTAGTGAGGCACGCCCATTTCTTGTTTCCATAGGAATTTAGCTATGCTATACGAATTAGGTTATAGGTCAGGTGTGTCTCTCGGAGAAGAGGTAATTGGTCTTGAGTTCAAGGTAACTACTCAGTCACTTTCATCAGAAACTATGAGCGTAGACCTTGGTGGCCTGTCTGTCAATGGATCCAGAAAAGGGCCTAGCGCAGAAGTATATGCAGGTGATACGGTAAGCGTATACGTAAGCGCTTCTACTACTAAAGGGACCCCAGTCTTCGTTAACGTACTGCAAGACGGAATATTAGCAGGGACTTTTGTTGTAATATCCGAAGCAGTTTCAGGGTCTATCTTCGATGAAGAATATTTAGATCTAGAGCCTTATGAAGTTTTACCTGATAGTAACTGGACGGCATCACCTTTAAGGGGGATTTCTGTCTACGATAAAGTAGACTTAACCTTAAAGACTACGGTACCTCTCTCAGACTCACCTATATTAGATTTACCTGAATATAGAACACATATCCATGACTACCATAGAGATATGACGTATGTCTTGGACAGTACTGCCTATTTTAGGGATGAACCAATATTTAAGGGTATTATACCTACTGATTTATTAGGCCCAGTATCAGACTTTACCTTATTTGACACGGCTGGTGTACGCTATGGATTCGCAGTAGCCTACCGTAAAAGTAATAAGATAGTCATATTTGATGAATCTTATAATGTGAAATTGGAAATTGAATCTCAGGATCCTTTGAAAGTTTCAGGTACCGATGGTACTATTTTCATTTTAGAGAAAGGCGCTACCAGTTTAAGAAAGATTGAATTCGATGATGTTTTTGCCTATACAGAAACACCATTGGAGTACGGAATTGTCATTAAAGATTTCGTAGTGAACACCGAGACTATTAGTGCGGCCATTGTATCAGGTACTACAGTTGTCGATTTCGACGGTACTGTTTACTCAGGTATGTCACGTAACGCCTTCAAAGTTTACTATGAGCCTGTGTCGGACGTAATACTAGTTAACCATGGTCTTGAAGGTGGTCAGACTTATTTCAGAGGTGAGACAGGTCTTAGGACTAGAACTCTGAAAGAGACTAATATTAAATACCATACTTATACTGAGATTCGACGCGATGGAGGTACGGAGGTTATATACGTAGATGACGTAGGTCATAATCTGTATACCCAGGACATAGTCGACCCCCCAGGATTGGTTAAACAGGCCGCTACTACGGAAGGACCTTCCTACGGTATAGCGATACTAGGCAATTTAGTATTCATACCTAACCTTTACGCAGACATTGATTTAAAGATTCTTGATTATGATACCGAGCCTGACTTATACAATTTAGGTGAAAGCCAGTTAGGTTATGTAGGTACTGTAGTAGACTCCATCCCTGTCACGTTAGAGGGCATTAATGTAGATACCCAAGTATTTTTACCTGAAATAACCACGCAAGAGACTGAACTACTTGTAAACGGAGTCCCCTCAGGTAAGAGCGCCACAGTTGTGGCAGGTGATACGCTGGCTATACGTACAACATCTATACGAGAAACAGGTCAGGATGATTTAATTCCTGTTGTGATAGGTCAAACGATATATAGCTACACACTACTACCTAACACACCTAACATACTGCCCAGATATACAGTGTTCTTACCTAAGGTAGTAGCAGCAAATACTGAGATTTGTTTGGATTCAAATACAGTATTCGGACTAGGTTTAGGTGTAACCCAGACGGTAACTACGGATAATGGTTTACTCATGGTGAACGGAGATGCGGACTCTAAGGCCGCATCTGTGGATATCGAAGACGGAGATAGTCTGTCCTTATGTTTGACCTCAGGGCCGGATGCTTATGATGTAGTATCAGCCAACATTACATACGCGGATATATTCACGTCCCCTGTCTATATAACTACAGTTGATACTACAGTAGAGCCAAATCCTGTAGTAGCTGACTTGGACTTCCAAGACCCTGACTCTTTAGATATAATGAATAGAGTCCTCAATGTTAAATTAGGGCAATCTGTTATAAGCTCACCTGCTATAGTGGAGCTTACTGACTTTGATGCAGAAGTCGATGTAAAGATACCTGACATATATGATTCGTTCTTGGTAATTAACGGTATTCAGTTACCTGGCCATACAGCAAAAGTTAAACATGGTGATACTATATCCATAGGATTAACCTCTACGTTTAACTACCTGACTGACCATTCCATTCCAATGGTTCTAGGTAATAGTACATTTTATTTTATCGCCCAGACAATACCAGATTACGTACCTAATGGTTTTTACTTTGGTTTCAAGGAAAACCTGCACATAGCAGATAGAGTTTTATCTGATATAGTTACGGTAAGTGGTTTAATGGAGGGTACTTATGTCCCTCTTGTAATACCTTACGGAACTGTACCTATTATAGACGGCGTTAGACTTGATATAGCTAACCACCTTCTAGACTATAGAGGTGTCCTTACAGACGATTTCCATCATATAATTTCTAATGGATCTACCTTACAGCTTGAAGGATTCGCTAGACCTACTTACGGTGACCGTAATGTACTGGAAGTAACTATCGGCTATAGGACAGGCCTATGGGAATTATCTACTTTTGAAGTCGAAGAGTATGAAAGTAATATTCTGCCTGATGTAGTCTCAATAGACCGTCCTGATTATGCTACTACTTTCATGAGAAAGCCTGTTTTAGTAGAAAGAACTCTAAATACGTCTATTGTAAGTGTTAGTACACGACCAGTTTTGACACCCCTAAGAGTGGCGTCTATACCCTCCAAGGGCGCCACTATTAAAGCCTCAAAAGCTATCTCAGTCGTCAACCCATCAGTAAGTACGTATGCTGATACTTCACCTATATCAGCCTTAGTAGGCTCAAGTTCCGTACTAGTAGACAGACAGGGATCTATACTAGGATCTCTTTCATCGAGCAAGGCATTATCTTCAATTGCTTACGGCAAGAATAAGTCAACTTCTCTAGTTTCAAATAACTTGAGAAGAGAGACTCATGGCAGTAACGATGTGATGTCTCTTTTTAGAGGCGCACATAGGGAGCTAGTGAATGGGTACGAGGCATTTAAGTCAGAAGGGTCCGCGCCTAAGATAGGAACTAGGCACGACGGTGTGACTGTGTTTATCCATAACCCTGTAAGCTTTAGTGCGTCTGATATACGTGACCTACAGGCAGTTATATTTCCGGATAGTCCTGCGGCATTAATGCCGGCCATACCTTGGGCTAAAGACGAGCTTAGACAGCCTGTACTTGTCAGCTATAACTCGGATTCAACTATATATCCTAGAGCGGAAACTATTAAGTTTGAACGTTCTTTTGTTGTATATCAGGAGACACCTAATAACATTAAGGCTTACAGACCTGAAGCCATAGCCTACGATAACAGCGGATATAAGCGTGCAGCTAGGCAGGATACTATAGTAAACGTACATCCTGAAATCAAGTGGGCTACTCCATATAAATTTAATGCACCTGTTCCTCCTGCACTGGCAGAAAGAATTTTTAAAGTAATAGCCCCTAAAAAACCTGTCGCAGGACCTAGGTTATTTAAAGTATTAAAAAATAGTACAGTAGTAGTTGGAGCTAGACCTTCGATCCAATCTTACAACGTACATCCTGTAGTAGTAACCAGGTCTCCTATAGTAGTACCTATACCAGTACCTGTTAAATGGACTAGGCCTGATACCATTGTGCCTGATTACTCAAGACTTACAATATCGCGCCCTGACACAGTAGTCATTACTAACCCTACGGTTTATATGTCTTCTAAGTCAGAGGTCTTCTTTGATAAATTTACTGACAGCTATTTGGACGGAACATTTGAGACTGCCGAAATTGCAGAACAGGCAGCGGAAGCGAAAGGCCTTGTCGATAACGACTATTCAATAGTTCCGTATGGCGGTAGATTTATTTGGATTAGAGTTTTGCCCTGTGAAAATATGTGTTATGATTGTCCTCCAGCAGGATATATACAAGGCGGTTAATCTAATTTATAGTTATATATAAAAAAGGAATATTTCTATGTTAAGCGAATCCGCTAAGTTTGAAAACTTAGACCAATTCAAATGGTACACCTATACAGGTCGTAATAAGAATCTGGTAGCAAGAAAGCATGAGAGACTATTAGTGAAAGGTGCCGTATACGGCATGAAAGCCATTAGGGGTGATAAATTCTATATAGTCTTTCCTGAAGACTACCACATTGACTTTACGGTTACTAAGCGTGTAGGCCTTAATATATCTAAAAACTCTAAACTTAAGCGTAAGCCACCTCCACTGACTAATAACAAGGGAGAGGGAGGTCGTGCTTCTCGCACACTAGGGCCTAAAGGCCTTGGTAGAGTCCAAAAGGCCCAAGAGAAGTCTAAGTGGGATGCTACTTACTTCAAGCCGCAAGCTCGGGTAGGGGATGAATTGAAGAACGGTATAAGTTTCGAGAATTACCAATGGCGTAATTTTACGGACATAACTCCCATTAGGAAGCGTAATGGTACCAAGGTTGTTCACTCATTCCCAAAGAAGTCTATTGTAGGTGTCCGCTTCTTACGTGATAGTAAAGGAGCTAAACTAGTTACTACTGATGGTAAAGTACTTACTATAAGTAAAGAGCAGTTTGATATGGTACTTAACGCATCGAAAGTAATGCCTAAGAATAAATGGCCTGAAGGGACCATCTCTGTTGAAGAAATGGCTGAGAACCTTCAGTACGAAAAAGAATCGGACAAGGCCCGACGCATTTCTGATAGAAACCTAGCCAGAGCCGATAACGAAGCAGCTAGGCGTGAAAAGAAGAATCAGGAGCGTAAGAAGAGACGGGAGGATCAAGAAGCCATTAGGTCCGAACGCGAGAGATTGAAGCGAAGACTTGAGGGCCGTAAGAAAGAAGTCAATCTTACTATGAAACCTAAGACCAGTAAAGAGCTTGCGGATATATTAGTGCAGGGTAAAAAGCCTAAAGAGGACGAGGGCGTATTATCTGATATGGATCTGCAAGAGAATCTAGACGCCCTTAAGCAGATGGACTTGGATTCAGATGATACTCAGGACTACGATGACGAAGAGTCTGGAGGGGAAGGTGGTACTTCTAATGACTTCGATGATAGTGACCTGTCGGACGCAGATATGCCTGACCCTGAAAACCGTGACTTCGATGATAACGAATCCGATAAACTTATGGACGACCTTGACGAATTAATCGAGCAGCGACACGAGCAGGCATTTAGTTTAGGTGACCTTGACGGCGAAGACGAAGAGGAAGACCTTGACGAAGAGGAAGACCTTGACGAAGAGGAAGACCCGGACGAAGAGGAAGACCCGGACGACCTTGACGAAGAGGAAGACCCGGACGACCTTGACGAA
>Ga0055584_100000159_pt1 | contig 63682 bp, 58 predicted proteins | sample OSDHelmetaG_FD_58716 | JGI IMG/M metagenome (GOLD analysis project Ga0055584, IMG submission 58716) | Pelagic marine sediment microbial communities from the LTER site Helgoland, North Sea, for post-phytoplankton bloom and carbon turnover... | ecosystem: Environmental > Aquatic > Marine >... | reverse complement strand
GTTTACGTCGAACCGTTCTGGTACTGCTAGTGTGTATACCGTTGCAGTGGATGGAGGGCCCGTCACTAGGCTCACCTGGCATCCCTCCCCTGTTACTACACACGGCTGGACTCCTGATAGTAAAAGGGTTTTATATGCTTCTAGTCGTGAAACAGCGCCTTTAGCAATTAATCGACTTTGGACAGTTTCTGTGGATGGTGGTGCTCCAAGTTTATTATCTGAACAATGGGGAAATAACGGTTCTTTCTCAACAGATGGCGAGCAAATAATCCTAGATAGAATGACACGGCGTGATGTCGAATGGCGCGCTTATAGAGGCGGCCAAAATACCCCCTTAGTTATTCTAGATTTAGATAATAATTCTGAAATCCAGTTACCTAACGATGGATCAATAGATATAGAACCTGTGTGGATCGGAGATAACATTTATTTTCTATCCGATCGCGATTGGACCTCTAATATCTGGTCTTATGCGACAAACACTGGCTCACTTACACAGCTAACAGAATTTTCAGACAGTGATATAAAACAACTCTCTGGTAATGGGCAATTACTGACTTTCGAACACGATGGATATCTTTACACCCTAGACCCAGCTTCTAATGAAATTGCTCAATTAGAAATTGATGTTATTGGTGATTTTCCATGGGCTGAAACTAGATGGGAGGATGTTAGCGCTAATGCTGGATCTGCCTCATTATCTCCTACCGGACAAAGAGCTATCATGTCTGCTCGCGGAGAAATATTTACTGTTCCTATAGAAAATGGTGATACACGCAATATCACCCAAAGCTCTGGGGCCGCTGACCGCGCTCCTTTGTGGTCTCCCCAAGGCGACAAAATAGCCTGGTTTTCTGATAACAATGGCGAGTTCTATCAACTGATGATCGCTAGCCAAGATGGAAGTTCAGATCTTGAAACTATTTCTATTGGTGAGTCAAAAATGGCTTGGGAACCAACTTGGTCACCAGACGGTCAATTAATAGCATTTGTTGATGATGATGTTCGAATTCGAGTGCTGGATCTAGGCAGCAATGAAATCATGACAGTTGATGTTGGGGGCACAAATATAGAGAGAGGCTTTAATGGTTTGACCTGGTCACCTGACTCAAATTGGTTGGCTTATTCGAAAGCTGGAAGTAACAGCTTTAAACGTATTATTGTCTGGTCGCGAGAAAATAATGAAGTGAGCCCTTTGACCAATGCCTTTGCTGATGCTTTTGCGCCATCTTGGGACAGCAATGGCAAACACTTATACTTTCTTGCCAGCACAGACTTTGCTCTAGGTTCTAGCTGGGCTAGTACTAGTGCCATGACATCCCAGCCTATCTATTCCGCCTATGTAATCAACCTTGCTGAGGCCGCTGATTCTCCTTTCAAACCTCTAAGTGATGAAGAAGCACTAGATATAGACTCTACCGATGAGGATGAAGCAGAAGCCACAGAGGTTTCAGTCACCATTGATATTGCCGGAATTGAACGTAGGACATTGGCACTGCCTCTTCCTGGACGTAATTATACAATGACTGTTAGTGGGCCCCCTGGCACTGTTTTTATAGGAGAAATTGAGCCTGAATCGGGTGCAAATTTCTTTGAAGGGAATAACGGAGCAATCAGTCTATTAAAGTTCAATATGGAAGAAAGAGCAGCTCAATCATTCGTTCAAGGCGTAAGTAATGTTTCTGTTTCAGCTAATGGAAAAAAACTATTAGTTAAAAATGGAAATAACTGGCAAGTTCTTGATACAGAATTTCAAGCAGGCTACACCGGAGAAAATGCAAATAATGCTGCGAACATAAACCTTAGCCTAACAATGAGGCTAAATAGAACGGACGAATGGAAACAAATGTTTGAAGAAGCTTGGCGTTATGAAAGAGATTATTTTTATGACCCAAATATGCATGGCCGTGATTGGAATGACGTCTATCGTCGTTATTCTCCTCTCGTTCCTTTTATTAAACATCGTTCTGACTTGACCTATATTTTAGACCAAGTTAATGGCGAGTTATCAGTAGGTCATAGTTTTGTTTTCGGTGGAGATTACCCTGCAACTGAGCCAGCCAATACTGGCTTACTAGGTGCCGATCTAGTTGCCGAAAGAAATCGCTGGAGGATTGCTCGCATATATACCTCAGAAAGCTGGAATCCTGGACTTACTGGCCCTCTTGATCAACCAGGGCTAGATATTCAAGAAGGTTATTATTTAGTAGGCATCAACGGCAGAGAATTGAGTGCGGATGAAAACCCCTATGCTTTACTAGAAGGGACTGCGGATCAACAAACAGTTTTACATATTAATGATTCGCCGAATTTTGATAATGCTTGGCAAGAAACTGTCGTTCCAATAAGTAGTGAAAGCTCCTTAAGACAACGCACCTGGGTCGAAGATAATAGGCGCATGGTTGATGAGCTCTCTGATGGAAAATTAGGCTATGTTTGGGTACCAAATACTGCCACTAACGGCTATGTCTCTTTCAACCGCTACTTTTTTGCGCAACAGGATAAAGCTGGCGCTGTAATAGATGATAGATTTAACAGTGGTGGTTCATTAGATGATTATATGGTCGACTTAATGACAAGAAGTTTAAGAGTCAGTTTAACCAATGAAGTCCCTAATGGAGCGCCAATCAGATTGCCAGCCGGCATACTCGGCCCTAAGGTAATGTTAATTAATGAAATGGCGATGTCAGGAGGAGACTTCTTTCCTTGGATTTTTCAGCGGCAACAAATAGGTCCTCTTATTGGCAAACGTTCCTGGGGCGGACTTGTAAAATCTTCAGTACACTTCAGCTTGATCGATGGTGGTGCGTTAACTGCGCCCGACAATGCTGTCTTTGATCCATTTAATAATGAATGGGTCGCTGAGAATAAAGGAGTAACGCCTGACATAGAAATTTACCAAGATGCTCAATCATTAAGTAATGGCGAAGACCCTCAACTAGAGGGGGCTGTAATCGAAGCATTGAGATTATTAGAAGAAGCCGGCGAACTAAATGTCCAGCCTCCACCGTTTCCAACTCCAGCGGCTCAGTAGGCTAAATAATTAATGCCTAAATAATAGTTAAATTTTTATCTGTAGGGGATGCCTGCTTTAGCCCTAAAGTGGGCGTTCCTTTCATTAGATAAAAGCCTTTGAACTCTTGATTGAATTAATATCTCGCTTCTCTGCTAAAAGGTAAGATAGTATGAGCTAAGCTTAACTGGAGAATAAAAATGAAATATTCAAAGAAATATTCAAATAAGTGGTTAACAAGTTTTGCGATTTGCACAATGACTTTCTTCACTGCCTTCATGCTTGTTATTCGACCGAGTGTTGGTCAAGAAAGTGAGGAAATGGAATTCACTAATCTACAGCTTCTTCCTGAAGACATTGGTGAGGAACGACTGATTGGTATTATGAATAGCTGGGAAGAGGCGCTTGATGTTGGTTGTGATCACTGTCATGAAGCCTATGGTCGAGATGATCCGAGAAATGATTTTGCCTCAGATTCAAAACTACCAAAATTAATCACTAGGGTAATGATGCAGAATTTATTTCAGTTTAATCAGGCTTTAACTCCGGAAGCGCTTGAAAAGCCAGCAGATGAAATTGAAAGAGCTCAATGCTCCACCTGCCATCAAGGTAATACTATCCCCCCGGTTTTTGAAGCGCCGGCTGAATAAGTAAGGCTGGCTAAACGTTAATTACCAGCTGTAGCCAAATTCAATTTCAAATTGGTGCATGTCTAATTCTATAGACTGAGTCGGGTCAAAACTGTTTGGTCCCTGTATGGTGTTTTTAGGCGCATACATTATAGATAAGCTATATTCTCTGCCACTGCTGACGCGATGCGTAAATCCGGCAGTCAAATGTTGCTCGATTACGCCTGGCGCCATCATATTGAATAAAACCTGATCTGTTTGGACAGGTTGATCGCCATAGCTATAGCCAGTGCGAAAAGTCCAATCTGCCAGATTACTAAACTGCCATTCATAGCCAATTTTATGAGTGGTCATATTCTTCCATCCAAAGCCAGCTCCAGAGTTGCCACCAAGGCAGGAGTTTAGTGAAGTCCCACCGACAGTAGGGCAAGAAAAAATGGGCTGGATAGGATTGCCTACTGAATTAACAGAACTAAAACTGGTATGCTCAATGTCGTAGTGCAGTGACTTAACAGGAGAAAGCTTAAAGCTTATTCCTGCCCTGATACTTGAAGGGATATCAAAGTCTCCCTGTTCAGCAAAAAGATCACTGTAATCATCAAACTCTGACATGAATATTTTACTTTGATAGCTCAGTGCTAAATTAACGGCATCAGTGGCTTCCCATATGAAGCCAAGCTTGAGCCCTGCGCCATAGCTATAATCCCGGTCGTTATTAGTTAGGTTCGTCGGCAACACAGTTCCGCCAGAAGCAGCGAAAGTTTGTGTATAAGGTGCAAAACTGCCAAAACCTTTTGCTTCAAAGGCTTGTGCACTGAGTACAAGAGCAGCACCCCAACTAAGTTTACCGTTTGTTTGACCATAGGAAAGATCCAAAAAAGCTTGGGTAAGATCTACACCAGCATCTCCATTACCATAAGAGCCTGATAGCGTTGAAACAGGAGCCGGACCAATGCCGTCTGGATCAAATATGGCAGAACCTGTTTGGTAGTTGGTGTTCATCCCGCCGCGGCCATAGAATGAAATGCCCAAAGCTGAATTTTCTTTATAGCTCCATGTCCGGGCAATATAGGGGATTAAAAAGTAGTTGCTTTCACTTTTAACTGTCCCAGGGGCAATGGTAAATGCGCCGCCTTGACCGTTTGCCTGACTAGTAGAGGCTGTATATGAGCGCCTCGGTGAAAATAAACCTAGACCAAACTCAAAATGATCGGCCATTATTATAGTGGCAGCTGGATTGATAGAAGTCGCGATGGCTTCACTGGGTAATGCAGTGCCAGCACCCGCCATGCCTTTATTTTTGACGCCAAGGCCATGAGTGAAATAACCGTTAGTGGCTAGAGCAGTTTGACTGCTAATTAAAAAAATAGAGAGGCCGAGAGAACAGACTTTAAATCGTTTCATAGTATTGGTTTCGTCAAAAAGCGCGGAAGTGTAGGTGGGACGGCTGCCTTAGTCAAATAAATTTTGACTAAACATCATGCGTATCTAGGTCATAGGCTGCTTCTTTGTAATACTTCCAGCGTTCACGACCCTTAGCTTTATCGTCTTCACTGTCAGGAATGATTTCGACAATGCGGGAAAATTCAGCATGAAATGTAGGAATGCCCTGACTTAAATTTATAAGCACATCGAAACCTTGTTGATATTTTTCAGCATAGCTAATCACTATGCTGACATCTTCATCAAGTTCCGTATCAATGACACAATGCGGCAGAAAGCTTTCCGGCCGATAACTCCAGAGTAAGTCATCAAGGTAATTAGCTTGTTCTTCAGAATCTGTATGAATATAGGCTTTCAGGTTTTGCGAAAGTATTTTTTCACAAAGACGGCAAGCCAAAACATATTGCTCAGTGCTTTGACCTTGCTTCAGTAAATAAAAGTTAACCTTCGGCATCAGGCGTTTAGCAAATATTCCATTAATAAGGGCACCGGTCTGCCAGTTGCGCCTTTTTGCTTGCCTTGATCCCATGCAGTGCCGGCTATATCAAGATGTGCCCATTTGTAGTCTTTGGTGAATCGAGCAAGAAAACAGCCAGCGGTTATGGTTCCGGCTCTAGGGCCACCAATATTGGCGATATCGGCAAAGTTACTGTCGATTAAACTTTGATACTCATCCCATAAAGGCAGGCGCCAGGCAGGGTCAAGTGAATCCAGGCCGCATTGATAAAGTTTGTCAGCTAAATCATCATCATTACTTAATAGGCCAGTCATCACATTACCAAAGGTTGCTACACAAGCCCCGGTTAAGGTGGCGATATCGATAACCGTTTTTGGTTTAAAGCGTTTGGCATATGTCAGTGCATCACATAACACCAGACGACCTTCAGCATCAGTGTTTAACACTTCAATGGTTTGACCAGACATGCTGGTAATTACATCACCGGGCTTGGTAGCTCGGCCGCTAGGCATATTTTCTGCACTAGCGACGATAGCAACCACATTAATTTTTGGTTTCAGTTCACATAAAGCGTGCATGGTGCCAAGCACACTAGCGGCACCACACATATCAAATTTCATTTCATCCATGCCAGCACCAGCTTTTAAACTTATGCCTCCGGTATCAAAGGTAATACCTTTGCCTACAATCACATTGGGTTTGGTGTTGGCGCTGCCACCCTGATACTCCATGACAATCAAGACAGAAGGTTGATCGCTACCATTGCCGACAGACAGCAGGGAGTGCATACCTAGGCGTTTCATCTGGGCCTCTGACAGTACTTTAGTTTTTAGAAGTTTATGTTTTTTAGCTAAAGCTTGAGCATGGTCTCCTAAATAGCTAGGGGTGCATATATTGGCAGGCAGGTTGCCCAAATTGCGCGCAGTGTTCATACCTATTCCGATAGCAGAACCTATATCCAGCCCTTTTTTTGCCTGGGATCGCTCACTGGTAGTACATGCAAGAGCCAGACGTTTTACTTTTTGGGGAGGCTTTGCTTTAGAAACAGTTTCTTTATAGCGATATTCTGCATGAGTGAATATTTTCGCAACCTGAATAGCTTTTCGCTCAATACTGGTTTTTTCAATTGGCAGGCTACTTAAACCCATTACAGCATCTTCTAGCGAATATCGATTTAGCTGCATGACTGCTAAACGTAAAATCTCGGTGAATCTTTTTATTGTCAGATCACTTTTCTTGCCGCAACCTAATAACAGGATGCGCTTAGCTTTTATGCCGTCAACATTATGCAAAAGCAAGGTTTCCATGGCTTTGCCGCTTATGTCGCCGGCTTTAATGACTTTAGAAATTGCTTTACCAGAGGCTTTGTCGACAGTAGCGGTAGCTTCAGGCATGTTGCCATTTAGATATACACCAAGAATTAAACAGGATGTTGGAGTATTGCTGAGTACGGTAGTTTTTGTTGAAAATTGCATGTTATTCCTTTTATTCGCGCTTATTTTAAATGCTGTCTTTGTATTCGTCAGGAGAAAGCAAAGTAGATGAGTAAATGTAGAGATTTAGATAAAAAAAATCTACCTGTATTGTTGTAAAACGTAAAAGTAGCTGTCTAATACCGTATACAATAGAATCTGATCATGATTATAGCTCGTTACCTTACCAAACAAATTTTGCTGCTAACTTTGGCATTGACCTTTGTCTTGCTGGCAGTTGCTGTTTTGATTCGCTTGCTGAATTATTTAGGTGATGCTACTGAAGGAAATATTGATCCATCGGTCTTACTTTTGCTGATGTCTTATCGATTACCTGAATTTGTTCAATTAATTTTGCCCTTAGCTTTGCTATTAGCCGTATTGTTGGCCTATGGCCGGATGTATGCTGATAATGAAATGACGGTGCTGATTGCATCTGGCCTGAGCAAACTACGCTTGCTGGCTTATACATTACTCAGTGCTTCTGTGATTGCCGTTTTGATTGCCTACCTTAGTCTTTCATTAACACCTTGGGGGTTAATGAACAGTGAAACTTTGTTGGAACAACAAAAAGATCTCAATGAATTTGATGTGATGGTGCCGGGGATTTTTCAGGACATATCTAATGGTGCCCGGACAACTTACGCCGAGAGTATTGAAGGCACTGAAATAGAAAATGTCTTCATGCATGAAACTGAAGCGGATAGGTTAATCGTTGCTGATTCTGCAAGTTTGATTCAAGTCGAAGGTGCAGAAGATGAACTGCAACAAGAGGAAGCCCAAGAGAGGCTGGTGCTTTTTGCTGATGGGTCTCTGAGTGAGGGCATGGCAACAGGAAGCTTTTTCTCATTAACTAATTTTGGTGAACTTGCCATACGCATTACTCAGAGAGAAATCAGTATTGATTTAGATCTGGAAGAGCAGGCTTTAAGTACGACAGATCTTTTCGCTGCACCAAACAGCTCGACAATTGCGGAATTACAATGGCGACTTTCACTCATCATCATCATTCCGATTTTATGTTTGCTGGCTATACCTTTAAGTAAAGTGAATCCACGTCAGGGACGCTTTGCCAAATTAGCTCCTGCGGTCTTGCTATATATAATTTATTTTGCATTGTTACTGGCCAGTAGAGACTGGATAGCAGATGGAGTTCTACCGGCAGCAATTGGATTATGGTGGGTACATGTTTTATTTCTTATCTTAGGCATATTAATGTTTCAAGAAAAACTGCCTGAACTTATTACACTGCGGCGGTCGAAATCTCATGCAAAAATTTGACGCTTATATCCGTAACTCGGTGTTAATGGCAATGTTGTTGGTACTTCTTGTACTGGCAGGCTTGGACTTTCTATTTACAATTTTTGATGAGTTGGGCGGTACTAATGAGCGTTACCAAACGGCAGATGCTTTGCAGTATGTTTTACTGACTTTCCCCAGACATGTCTATGACCTCTTGCCTATGACGGCCTTAATGGGGGCTTTAATTGGTTTGAGCGTGCTGGCTTCCAGTAATGAGTTAGTTGTGATGCAGGCTGCTGGGGTTAAAACTGAAAGGATTGTATGGGCAGTAATGAAGCCGGCAATGCTTGTCATGCTGCTAGGCTTGATTCTAGGTGAATATATAACACCACCATTGGACTTACGGGCCGAGGTAAATAAAACAGTAGCCAACAGTGATGAAGTCGTGCTGTCAAATTTTGGAAATTGGCAGCGTGACGGTAATGAATTTTTGCATTTTAATGCCATAGAGCCTGGTGGCGTGTTGCATGGTGTCAGCATTTATAGTTTTAATGAAGAGCAAAAATTAAACGAAAATATTATTGCCGAAAGTGCGCGTTATGAAAATGACAATTGGGTTCTTGAAAACGTTCGCAGAACATTATTTACGCAAACTGATGAGGGACTGCAAACTGAATTAACAGTATTGGCAGAATTAGGCTGGGATGTGGATCTTTCTCCAGAAATTTTGCAGTTAATGATTGTAGACTCAGACTCTTTGGCCATTTCAGACTTGTACTTCTATGCGCGTCGATTTAGTGAGCAGGGTCAGGATGCTAATGCTTATTTAATGAATTTTTGGGAAAAAGCACTGCAACCACTCACAACGGCTGTTTTAGTATTGGTAGCAATTTCATTTATTTTTGGCCCCCTACGTGAAGCAACAATGGGATCTAGAGTATTTACTGCAGTGAGCTTTGGACTTTTATTTATTATCTTGCAGGAGCTTTTCTCAACGATTGGTTTGGTCTATCAATTAAACCCTTTTCTTGCCGTATTGACGCCTATCCTATTGAGCGGGCTACTGGGAGTGTATTTACTTAAGAAAGCCGCATAGTTAATTCGATTAAATTATTGGGTCTTTTTATCCCAAGAATCTAAAACCACAATAGAGCGTGACAAAAGATCCGGCAAAGTTAGTTTTTCTGTATTAAAAAACAAATAAAAATACCCTGCACCAAAAAGTACAAATGAAAAAGGTGCCGTGATACAACGAATCAAACTTTGTTTATAAGAAATAGCTGAAGCATCTGAATTTTGTACACGTATCTTCCAAGCCTGCATTCCTAGTGTTTGGCCACTGTGAGTCCAAAACCAAGCGAAAAACAGATAAGCGCTTAATAACATAGAAGAGAAAAGCGTAATTCGATAGTAAGGATCCATCACCACATGGTCATTTTCAACAATCTGCGCCTGATCAATTCCAAACGCCGAGAGCACAATAAAACCCACGACCATCCAGATGGCAATAATAACAATACTGTCATAAACCATTGCGGCTAATCTGCGCCACAAGGCGGCATCTTTAACTATTATTGTTTCATTACTTTCTGTCATGAGGTCGGCATTGTACTGTATTTGCAATGATAAGTTTTAGTTTGACGGCACCTAGTATTCAGCAAAAGCATTAAAAGTAATGCTTATAGTTTTATTAAATAGCTTGACTTAATATAATTTTGAAAGTACTTTATTTAACAAAGTACTTTAAGAAGTTGCAAGGCCAAAGTTTTAGTCAAAAACAAGGAGACTAAGATGTTAAATATTTCGATTATTGGTTGGTTACACACCTTAACGTGTATTTTTGCCATGATTGCAGGTGGAGTAGCACTATTCGCTATAAAGGGGTCGGTAGATCATAAGAAGTGGGGGCATTGGTATATTTATGTCATGGCTGTCACCAATTTATCTGCCTTACTTATTTATCCAGAAGGGCAATTTAATGTATTCCACTGGATGGCGGTCGGAACCTTAGCTGCTCTGTCACTTGGGTGGTATGCAGCACCACGACAAGGTAGTGCTGGCTGGGCGAATACGCATTTAAGCTGCATGCTGTGGAGTTATTACATGCTTTATGGCGGCTTAATTAATGAAGCTTTCCTAAGAGTGGCAGTATTAAGAGAGTTTTCCCCATTTTTTGGATCTGACGGCAGGCTTTTTGGGATGATACAAATGCTGGTCATGTTGTTTTTTATAGTGTTGTGGATTAAATTTTTAATCAGAACAACTCGTCTATATAAACAATCTAAATCTGCTAGACAAGCAGCATAGTTTAGCTGGAAGTTAATTTTATTATTTAGAAAAGGATCTTGTCATGAACGAAGAATTAACAGGGCAAAGCGTTGAACAGTTATCAAGTGCTCAACAAGATTTAGCCATAATTAAAAAAATGATGCTTGAAGCTCAAAACTCGGCTGCGCTGGATGGCCGGTTTTTGATTTTATGGGGGGTCGTTCTGGCTCTTCCGCAACTTTATATTTTTATTCGATCAAGTTTCTTAGGTGTAGCAGCCGATGCGGGGTCGATTGTTGTTTGGTTTGTTGCATTAGGTATAGGGATATGTGGCTCAATAATTTTAGCGTATTTACAAACACGAGGAGCGGTTAATTCAGGCGCTCGCACATACGCATCTATCTGGATTGGCTTTTGCTTAACCATGTGCTTGTTGCTTATTCTAGCAGTGTCAGGGAATCAAGAGGTTTTATATAGTCTGGCAATTGTGGCGCCGGCAATGACGGGTCTAGCTTTTTTTGCGACAGCAGCCATCATTAATTTGGGATGGCTACGGTGGATAGCGCTAGGTTGGTGGCTGACAGCGATTCTAGTGGCCTTGCTTGATAGTTATATCTACGTAGGTCTTATTTACTCATTAGCATACTTATCTTTGATGGCTGGGCCAGGTATAGCGATTGCTCGTTTAGGCAATAGGGCCTGATTGATGCCAAAGATTGCATTAGGACCACTTGACGAGCTTATTCATCCACAAGCCAGATTAGCGATTATGGCTTATTTGAATGGCATTGAAGGTGCAAGTTTTACTACTTTACGTGATGCCTTGGATGTTACTGATGGTAACCTCAGTGTTCATATCAGACGTTTGCAAGATGCAGGTTATATTGATGTAAACAAAACCTTTGTCGATCGCAAACCCAAGACCTTCGTTTGTATAACAAAAAAAGGGCAAAAAGCCTTTATCAATTATCTTGTGACTTTAGAAAAATTACTTGAAAGAAAATAAATGCTGATAGTTCTGGCTGGAAACTTTTTTAATCTGCGAAAAATTAGCAATACTTGACTTTTAATGTGTTATTCACGATTATCGCCCCCTATGAGCACAACATTGATTAGCAAAATCATTATTATTCGACACCAGAAGGTGGGTTGAATCTGTTTGCATGTGCTAACGATTTTAAAAACCCGCCTCCAGGCGGGTTTTTGCATTTTAGGGTTTAGATTATGAGTAAGTTACCGGACAATGTTGCATTAATGGACACCACGCTGAGAGATGGAGAGCAGACTCAGGGTGTGTCTTTTTCGGCTGGGGAAAAGCTTAATATTGCGCAGGCTTTGTTGGAATCTCTTAAAGTGGATCGCATTGAAGTTGCTTCAGCACGAGTGTCGGAAGGCGAAAAAGATGCTGTGCGCAGTATTAATGAGTGGGCGGCGCAACATGGATATCTAGAAAAGGTAGAAGTTCTAGGCTTTGTCGACTATAAGCTGAGCATAGACTGGATACTTGATTGTGGCGGCCGTGTGCTGAATCTATTAACCAAAGGTAGTGAAAATCATTGTACTAATCAGCTCGGCAAAACCTTAGAGCAGCATGCCGATGATATTAAGAAGACTGTTGCTTACGCCAAAGAAAGAGGCATTAAGGTGAATGCTTATCTGGAAGATTGGTCAAACGGTTATAAAGACAATAAGGATTATGTGTTTGGATTGATGTCGTTAATAAAAGACAGTGGTATTGAGCATTTCATGTTGCCAGATACTTTAGGCGTTATGAGCCCGGCTGAAGTCACTGAAGCCTTAACAGATATGCAGGCAGCCTTTCCTGATCAATTGTTTGATTTCCATCCGCATAATGACTACGGCTTGGCTGTGGCAAACTGTATGGCGGCGGTTACAACCGGTATTCGCAATTTACACTGTACGGTCAATTGTTTGGGAGAAAGAGCGGGGAATGTTTCGCTGGCTGAGTTAGCTGTTGTATTAAAAGACAAGATGGGAATTAACACGTCCATTGATGAAACGCACTTAGCTGATGTGAGCAAATTGGTAGAGCGATTTTCAGGAAAGTGGATTTCAGCCAATATGCCTATTATTGGGGAAGATGTTTTTACTCAAACATCTGGCATTCATGCAGACGGCGATGTCAAAGGGGGGCTGTACGAAACACAACTTAGTCCAGAACGTTTTGATCGTAGCCGCACTTATGCTTTGGGTAAACTTAGTGGTAAGGCTTCAGTGCTAAAAAATATTGAAGATTTAGGTATTTCATTATCGCCGGAAAATCTGAAAAAAGTTTTAGAAAGAGTGGTAAAACTTGGCGATTCAAAAGAAGTCATTACTGCTGATGATCTTCCTTTTATTATTGCTGACGTTCTCGAAAGTAGTGATTATCATCATATTCGATTGCAAGATTGTCAGATCAACAGTGTATTTGGAGATAAGTCAGAAGTGAAATTGTCTTTAAATATTAATGGCGCTGATTACGAAGGTACAGGGCATGGCAACGGAGGTTTTTCAGCTTTCATGGATGCTTTGCAAAAAATAATGGAAGAAGTAGATTTCCAGCTGCCTGAGCTGCTCGATTATGCTGTTCGAATTCCTAAGGGAGGTAAGGTAGGAGCTCTAACAGAATGTACCATTACCTGGGATAGTGAAGGTGCACGAGGGCGAAAATTAAGAACTCGTGGGGTTAATGCGAATCAAGTTTATGCGGCGGTGATTGCAACGCTTCGTATGGTCAACACTTTGTTGCATGCTAAAAATAATGGCGATTAATCTTTTGCCTCCATATTTCGTTAAAAATCTACTCGGTCGGTCTCAAGCTTTATTGTATGCTTCCTCTTTGAGTGTTTTTTTTGCTTCTGCTGAAAGCAAAATTATTAATCGTTAAAATGTTGAAGATAGGCCAAAAGAAAGAAGCATTAAGAAAGTATGATTTTGTTATGCGTTTGGTAAGTGAGATGCAAGATGTAGTTCGCTCTCACGAATAAAATTAAAAAAATTAGATGCTAAAATGTGAGAGAACTAAAGTTTGTTCTCGCGAATAAAACAAAAATATTAAATATCAAAAAGAGCTATTCAAAATGATCGATTTACGAAGCGATACAGTAACCCGACCTACTCAGGAAATGCGCGAAGTTATGGCTAAGGCTGAAGTAGGGGATGATGTTTGGGGGGATGATCCTACTGTTAAACAATTAGAAGCATTAGCAGCAGAGCAGACGGGTATGGAAGCCGCTATATTTGCCGCCAGTGGCACACAAACAAATTTAATTGCACTTATGTGCCATTGTCAGCGCGGTGATGAATACCTGGTTGGGCAAACCGCGCATACGTATAAATATGAAGGTGGAGGTGCAGCTGTATTAGGCAGCATCCAACCGCAGCCGATTAATAATGAGGCAGATGGCAGTATATCTCTTGAAAATATATTGGCGTCTATAAAACCTGATGATATCCACTTTGCCAAGTCGCGATTATTGTGTCTTGAGAATACAACTGGAGGAAAAATACTGCCTCTAGATTACATAGAAGCAGCCACTAATCTAGCAAGTGATCATGGTTTATTAAATCATCTTGATGGCGCTCGTGTTTACAATGCAGCCGTTAAACTTGGTATTGATGTTAAGGAAATTGTTAAGTATTTTGACTCAGTATCTATTTGCCTTTCCAAGGGCTTAGGTGCACCAGTTGGCTCGGTATTATGTGGTAGCAAAGACTTAATTGAAGAAGCGCATCGTTGGCGCAAAATGCTGGGCGGAGGAATGCGTCAAGCTGGCATTATTGCCGCAGCAGGGATTTATGTTTTAGAGAACAATGTTCAGAGATTAGAAGAAGATCATGAAAACGCAGCCATGCTTGGGCAAGAATTAACGAATATTCCACAATTAGAAGTTGACCTGGAATATTTGCATACCAATATGGTTTTTCTGAAATCCAGTGAAGGTGATTTTACTGCGTTGTCTAAGCATTTAGAGCAAAAAAATATTTTGATTGATGCACGCTATACGGCAAGACTGGTTTGCCATTTGGATATTAGTCGTGAGGATATCCAGACCACGATTGCTGCAATAAAAGAATTCTATGCGTAGTTAAAAATAAAATTTTTTTGTATATTCGAATGATGCTGTATTGCCAGCTACTTATAATCGATGCCTTAAACTTTTCTCCCGAGAATATAAAATGAATTTTGAAACCTTAGAATTTGAGGTTAAAGATAATATTGGTATTTTGAGCATTTCTCGACCCAATGCGCTCAATGCTTTGAATGCTAAGGTGATAAATGAGCTAGGACTTTTTTTTGAAAGTTTGGATGCAACTGTACAGTGTTTAATTCTGACAGGTAGTGGAGAAAAAGCGTTTGTTGCGGGTGCTGACATTAAAGAAATGGCTTCAATTGAAAAGAATGCTGGTGAAGCTTTTGCTAAACGCGGACAGACTGTTTTCCAATTGATAGAAAATTCACCAATACCTGTAATAGCCGCAGTAAATGGCTTTGCCTTAGGCGGCGGTTTGGAGTTGGCTATGGCATGTGATTTTATTATAGCTAGTCAGAATGCAAAATTTGGTTTGCCTGAAGTAAGTCTTGGCTTGATCCCTGGTCTTGGCGGAACTCAGCGTTTATCCCGCTATATAGGTAAAGCAAAAGCGCGCTTAATGGTAACAACAGGCGATATCTACTCGGCACAGAAAGCCTATGACTGGGGTTTGGTTGCTGAAGTAGTTGAAGCGGAGGAATTAAAAGAAAAATGTTTGGAGATGGCGGCTAGTATTACTAAACGCAGCCCTCTCGCTGTGCGATTAGCTAAGAAATCTGTGACGGATGGCTTTGAACTCAGTCAAGACGATGGCATGCAACTTGAGGCCCAACTCTTTGGAGAAGCGTTTGCTTCAGAAGATAAAGTGGAGGGTGTGAATGCCTTTATAGAAAAACGTAAGCCAAACTTTACTGGCAAGTAAGCCCTGAATATTGGCTGTCTTATTTTTATTAATTAGTCCGGCGAACTGTGTTGATCATAACTGGCTGAGTCAGTATTTGATCTAAAGTGTATTCCGAGTCGCTCGGCCCGTCAGCAGGAAGACTTTGGATGTTTCGAACGACGTCCATTCCAGTAACAACTTTTCCAAAAGCAGCAAAACCCTGATTATCAGCATTTCTTTCGCCACCAAAGTCGAGGCTGGGTTGATTCCCTAAAATAATAAAAAACTCAGTACTTGCTGTACCAACTGCACCTCTCGCCATAGAAATTACGCCATCAGTATGCAGGATGCCAGTTTGCTCTGTGGTTTCATGTTCAATGCTGTCAAATTCATTGGATCTATCTCCAAGCCCGCCTTGGATGACTTCGATTAATGGAGCGCCTTTATCATTTTCATAACTCACAACACGATAGAAAGCCCCTCCATCTAAGTGCCTTTTGTCAATTAAGCTTAGAAAATTTCCGGCTGTAATTGGCGCATTATTGGTATAAAGATCTATTTCAATATCACCTTCACTGGTCGACATGAGCACACGTACTTGAGCGTTTACGCTGGCAGAAAACAGTAAAAGTAATGTAGCGACAGTAATAGTAAATTTATACATAGTATTTGCTAGGATAATAAACTTCTTCCTTGCCTATAAAGTTTATAGAAAGATTTTACGGTTCTCTTTACTGCTCTCTTCACTGTTGTCTAGGAGGAGGTGGGGTCCAGTCGCAATCTTCACAATCTGGCGATTTACCACTTTGCGCTAGAACCTCGAAAATGAAATCCCGCCAAACGGCATTGGGTTGCCATACCGTATTCATATCGGCCTTGGCTTCAGCTATTGAAACATCTTCATAAATTACACGATATAAAAAACTGAATGCTGTTGCACGAGCATTGACCTGACAATGCAGTAAGGTTTTTTTACCGGTATTGCGCTGCATAGAATCGGCAAAGGCATAAAAATCATCGGGCAGAGGATTATCAAAAGAGACAGGCACATGCATATATTCCATACCTAAGCTTTTTACCAGCTGATCAGCATCAGAAAGCGCATTTTGATTGTCAGTAAATGCAATATAAACCACTCGTTCAAAGCCGTTATCAGCAATAGTCTGAAATTGGTCGCGAGTGGGTTGACCCGCACTGGCAAAGCTAGAGCTATATTGGAGGAAATTAGTAATCTCAGCTAAAGCTGGATCAACTTCTTCGAGTGCATAACCCAATATAGAGAAAGTCGAGATTAATGTTATTAAAAGAGATTTATAGAGTGATCTCATAGTTGCATCCTTTATTACTTTCTTAGTAATTTTTTTAAATTTAAACAAAAAGCGAATAATGAATATACCTAAGTATCATTTTAATAACTATATAGTTGGATTAGAAACGTCGCCGCTTAGAGTCAAATTTTTGAAATTATTTATTCTGTCATTACTGCCTGCAGCTTATCTGGATCACGCCAGCGGTTGGAACCAAGTCGGTAAATAAAAACGCTGGCTAATCCTAATATCATGATGACAAAGCCTATCCATGAAAAGCGTGGTCCAAAAGCAAAGACTTTAATAATCAAAAATTGAATTACCAGCATAGCCCAATGCATAGATGTCGATGCCCACATCACCCAGCGTGTGTCTCCAGCTCCTCGTAAAACCCCAGTTGCTACTTGCAGCATGCCTTCACATAGTACATAGCAACTCAAGCCCACCATCATGTATCGACTTAAACTTCTAATTGCATCGGCGTCTTCTTCATAAAAAATAAATATTTCCACCAGCACATCGCGGAACACCAGAAAATTTAATGCTAGAAATAAAGAATAACCAATTCCCAAAATATAACCGGCAGTCGTTACTTCGTTGGCTTTGTGCATATCTCCAGCGCCAACGAAACGACCGATCATGCTCATGACAGCAATATTCAAGCCGAGTAATGGTACAAAAGAGAGAATATCCCAATTAAACACTATGGTTGCTGATGCCGCCTCAACAATTCCGTACGACTGAAACATTAATAAGAACAGATTGAAGGCAGCCACATTGAGAAACATCTCTAGGCCAGAAGGGAAGCCCAGGCGTAAGTATCTGCCAGTTATGCCGCGGTCAAACACAAATGAAGAGTTAATTTTAAAGAGCTCACGGTTTTCTTTTGCAAGATAGAACAACAGATAAATGACAATAGTAAATACAGTGCTTATGACAGTGCCGTAGGCGGCACCAGCAATACCAAGAGTAGGCAGTCCGGCTTTGCCAAATATTAAACACCAGCTTAGAGGAATATTTAAAAGTATCCCTAATACATCACATATCATGACAACGCGCGTTCGGCCAATACCGGAAAAAAACGTGGACAAGCAAACCTTTATTAAGATGGTCACACTACAAAACATCAAAATTGTGTAGTAAGTTTTTTCTAACTCCACTTGGTCTGGAGCGTGACCCATGCCCGCAAAAATATTACGCATGGCAAAGCCAACTAGAATTAACAGCGGTGTAGAAGCCAAGGCCATAATGATGCCTTGGGTAATCACACGGGAACATTTATGTAATTCTTTAGCGCCCAAATATTGAGCAACTAAGGCTGTAGCGTAGGCGAGAATGCCATTTAACAAGGAAATTGAAAAAAACCAGACAACACCGCCACCTAAGGCAGCGGCCATATGCACAGGGCCAAGCTGGGCCAGGAAATAACGGTCAGTAAAGATCATGAGCGCGAATGCCCCTTGGGAAACAACCATTGGAGCAGACATCCTAAGTAAGACCGACAGAGTCTTGGAATTGTATTGCCAGTCCTTGAGGTTCATCTTTGCTTAATATCTTTAACGACAGGGAAGGCAGCATTGTACGCATGCCATTTAAAAATGACTATGATATCGCTAGTTCTGGATGCTCTACTAGCTAAGCGTCTTGTCATTAAAAATTGTAGAAAGTGTAATAAAAAGAAAGATTAAGCGATAAATTGCAAAGTGAGCTGCCATTTTGTTGAAAGTGTAGTAAGTTTAACCCTTATTAATAAAGGGTTATTTATCTTGTTAACCCTATATAAGCTCTAAGGGGCTTGAAAACTTTCTTAAATATAAGAATAACTAAGAATAACTAAGAGTAACTAAGAGGGGAAAAGAAGCATTATGAAAATTAAATTAAAAAAATTGTTTGTGATTGCGCTGACGGCATTTAGTTTTGGATCTATAGGTATCGCCTCGGCCCATCACAGCTTTGCCATGTTCGATAGAGATACAGAAGTCGTAGTGAGTGGTGAAGTGGTACGCTGGGCATTTAACAGCCCACACGTTGCCATTTATATAAGAAATGCTGAAGATGGAGAAGTCTGGGCTTTTGAAGGAGGCGCGCCTCCCGGTTTGGTGACAGATGATCCACCTATGAATGGCTTTACTTTTCAGCCTGGAGATCCAGTTGAACTAGTTGTTTGCCCTTTACGTGATGGTCGTCGCGGTGGCGCTATAGGGATCGTTATCAAAGATGATATTTGGTATACCCCTAACGATGGAGGCTGTGGTCCAAACTTTGATGCTTGGGTCGATTGGAAGGGTAAAGGCTATATGTCTAAGCAGGCTGCACTGGATGCGGGAGAGACTTTGCCTGAATAAAAATTAGCTAATGAATACATAAAAAAGGGCTTTCTTAGAAGCCCTTTTTTTATTCTATTATTTTTGTTGGTATTTGAAGGTTATGAGCTAATCGGTATAGATGCTAGTTTTGCGGCAACCATGTCACCAAACTCATTGGTAGACACCATAGTTACATCAGAATCTGGTTTTGACAGATCAGAAGTTGAATAGCCCTCAGCAAATACGCTTTGCATTGCTTGCCATAAATTTTTAGATTCCGCGTCCATGTTAAAACTCATTTCTAGCATCATCGCCACAGAACCGATCATGGAATAGGGGTTAGCTATGTTTTGGCCAGCAATGTCTGGTGCTGAGCCATGAGATGGTTCGTAGTAGGCTTTGTCTGGGCCTATGCAAGCAGAAGGCATTAGTCCCAGAGAACCTAAAATACCGCCGCCTTGGTCTGAAAGAATATCGCCAAACATATTTTCCATAACCATCACATCGAACATGCCGGGATTCAGGCATAAATAAGTTGCTGCTGCATCGACCAGAATATTAATGACTTCTACATCAGGATAATCTTGGCCGACTTCTAGGCAAACTTCATTCCATAGCACTGAAGATTTAAGCACATTACTTTTATGAATATTGTGCAGTACTTTTTTACGTTTCTGCGCTGTTTGGAAAGCCACCTGCATAATACGCTTGATCTGATCTTCGTTGTATTCCAAGGTTTCACTGACGTAGCGGCGGCCATCTTCATTGATCCCCGTTTCTTTATGGCCAAAATATAGACCGCCCACAAGTTCGCGGATGATCATAATGTCGATACCTTCACCGATGATTTCAGGTTTCAAGGGTGAGAAATGAGCCAGACCTTTGGGTAAATAAACTGGGCGAAAATTTGCGTAAGTGTTGTAGCGGCGGCGCAGTGGTAACAGAGCACCACGCTCAGGTTGCAAATCGACAGGAATCTTCTTGGAATCTTCATGATTAAGACCAATCGGGCCTTTCAGGATAGCATCGGCTTCGTCACAAATAGCTCTAGTTGAATCTGGGAAAGGGTGGCCAGACTCAAAATAAGCATTGGCACCAAAAGGGGCATGGGTCAGTTCGAAAGTTACATTATTACGTTCGGCTATCAAGTCAAGAATTTTGACCGCTTCGAGCATTATTTCAGGGCCGATACCATCGCCATCGAGCAGTGCTATTTTGTAAGAGCTCATGTATTACCTTATTTTTGATTATAAGTTTTTAAATTATGGAGTAAAACTACAAAGGGCGCTTAATTTAACATTTCGGTAAAAGTGAGTAAATTGGAATTTTTATACCGAAAGGGTTCTCTTTACATTTTATTTTTTAATAATTGGCTGCTTTATTTAAAATTGTTAACTTTTTTTTCAAAAAGAGCTGATTTTAAGTTTTCTGCGGTACTCATCTTGCTCAGGAAATTATAAAATTACATACCAAATTAATTAGTTGGCATTTACCAAATTCCGGCTATTTTTGTAAGAAAACTACCTTAACTTTGGAGCATTATATGGTCTCTTACCAGGAGCGCACATCGAACACGCAACTCATTGATTGGATTAAGGAAATTGAAGAGCTTTGCCAGCCTGAAGAGGTCTATTTGTGTGATGGTTCGCAAGCAGAATATGACCGATTTTGCCAGGATCTGGTTGATCAGGGAACTTTTATTAAACTTAATGAAGAGTTACGTCCAGGTTCCTACCTTTGCCGTTCCGATCCACGTGATGTAGCTAGGGTAGAAGACCGTACATTTATTTGTTCTGAAAAAGAAGAAGATGCCGGTGTGACAAATAACTGGATGGAGCCTAGCGTTATGCGTAATACGCTGTCTGGTTTATTCAAAGGCTGCATGCAAGGTAGAACGATGTACGTTATTCCATTTAGTATGGGGCCTCTAGGTTCTGATATTGCACAGATAGGTGTGCAGATTTCTGACAGCCCTTATGTCGTTGTTAATATGCGTATCATGGCTCGTATCGGCCAGAAAGTTCTCGATGTTCTTGGTAATAAATCATTTATTAAATGTTTGCATTCAGTTGGTTCTCCATTGGCAGAAGGTCAGGCAGATGTGGCATGGCCTTGTAATGTAGAAAACCGTTATATCGTGCATTACCCGGAAAGTCGTGAAGTAGCTTCTTTTGGTTCAGGTTATGGAGGCAATGCCTTGCTAGGCAAGAAATGTGTAGCATTGCGTATTGCGTCGGTCATGGCACGCGATGAAGGTTGGTTAGCAGAACACATGTTAATTGTTGGTGTTGAATCACCTGAAGGTGAAAAAACCTATCTTGCAGGGGCCTTTCCAAGTGCTTGTGGTAAGACCAACCTGGCTATGGTCATTCCTCCGGAAGGATATGAAGGCTGGAAAGTCTGGACTGTCGGAGATGATATTGCCTGGATTAAACCAGGAGCAGATGGGCGCATGTATGCCATTAATCCAGAAGCTGGATATTTTGGTGTAGCACCAGGTACTTCTTATGATTCCAATCCGTCCGCAATGGATACCATTACTTCAAATACTATCTTTACCAACGTCGCTTTAACTGATGAAGGAGATATTTGGTGGGAAGGCATGACTAAAGAAGCACCTAAGCATCTAATTGATTGGAAAGGAAATGATTGGACGCCAGAGAGTGAAAGCCCTGCAGCACATCCAAATGCACGCTTTACTGCTCCGGCTTCACAATGTCCAAGTGTTGATCCCGATTGGGAAAATCCCTTAGGCGTACCAATTGAAGCCTTTATCTTTGGTGGACGTTTAAGTACAACTTTCCCATTGGTTTATCAAAGCCGAGATTGGGCGCATGGTGTTTACATGGCTGCAACTCTGGGTTCAGAAGCAACTGCAGCAGCCGACAATCAGGCCGCGATACGTCGCGACCCTATGGCGATGTTGCCTTTCTGTGGCTACAACATGGGAGATTATTGGGCGCACTGGTTGAGTATGGAAAACAAAGTTGAACAGCTACCACAAATATTCCGAGTAAACTGGTTCCGTAAATCAGCTGATGGTAAGTGGTTGTGGCCAGGTTTTGGTCAGAATATGCGAGTTCTGCAATGGGTTGTAAACCGTGTTAAAGGGCGAGTATCCGGTGCAGAAACACCATTTGGTGAAGTGCCTTTATACGATGATCTCAATTGGAAAGGTCTGGTTTATGATGAAGATACCTTTAAAGAACTAATGGCAATTGACACTGAGAACAGTATTCGAGAATTTGAAGATCAGCTTAACCTGTTTAATAAGATAGGTGACAGCTTGCCGGAAGAAATGGAAAATCAACGTCAAATAATGTTGGGTTTGCTATCGCCAAAAGAGACATCATCGGCAGCTTAAAAAGCAATGGTTGATAATCTCAGCTAAGACAAGCTTGTAAGAATTACTTGGCAGAAAAACAGTCTTAAAGAACCGGTATTGAACTGATCAATACCGGTTTTTTTTGTGTCAATTATAAGCAGGCATAAAAAATACTAGTCAGCTTATGAAAGGCGCTTTATGGCCTTTTTTACGAACCCAGTTTAAGGAATTTAATATTCTTTCTTTTCGAGCCAACCAACGAAGTAACAGGAATTTACCCGGAAAATCTAGCAGGACTAATCCAGTCAGAATTGTAAGTATGCCTTGTCCTGGCAGCACCAACATAAGTATTCCCATAAAAAATAATATAATACCGAGTAAGTTTTTTAGCAAAAGGACTAGCATTCTTAATAGGTATCCAGATTTGTTCCAGTGCATGGGGTGTCTTTGTTTTTCGACAAAATAATCTTCAGGAATAGTCAGTATTAATATCGGTAAAAGAATTAGACTAAATACAAAAGTGAGTAGGGACAGCAATGTAAAGAAAAAAACCGTCTCGCTGCTTAAATTAAACACTGATAAGAAATTATCCATTTGAGTTGATTTTGTGCAAGATTCTAATCATTCTCTTATTCTCCCATTGTGAATGGTGGGCGGTGCTATTAAGAATTATATAGAGCTGTTAATCTGATCATTATATTTAGCAGGAAAAACTTGTGTTCTGGAAATCACATAGAAAGTTTAATGCGGCTACTTTTGCAGATTATATTCATGCGAGGCTGTCGTTTGTTCTCAAGGCCACCCTAGTTGTTGGCTCTATTTCTATGTTCTGGCAGGGACAGTATCAGTCGGCGGTTGAAACATTGGTGATTTTAGTAATTGCTATGCTGCCCATTCTGTTGGGAAAGAAATTCTCTATGAGAATTCCGCATGGCTTTGAAACCTTAGCAGTTGTTTTTGTGTTCATGTCGTTATTTCTTGGAGAAGTTTACAGCTACTACACCATATACTGGTGGTGGGATTTAATCTTACATAGTGGTTCTGCATTTTTACTAGGAATCTTAGGGTTTCTATTGGTCTTTGTGTTAAATGAAAAAGAAGATGTTGATCTAGATTTGAATCCAAATTTTGTTGCTTTATTTGCCTTTATGTTTGCGATGGGTATTGGGGCTATTTGGGAGATAGTTGAGTTTTCGATGGATCAAATATTTGGACTGAATATGCAAAAAAGTGGTTTGCTCGATACGATGTGGGATCTCATTGTCAATGCTATAGGAGCGCTGATTATTTCATTTTTGGGGTGGGGTTATATCAAAACACGGGAAGTTGATTCGTTTTTGGAACGCTGGATTGAAGAATTTATGAACAAAAATCCGCAGATGTTTGAAAAGAAGAACTCTTTAAACAGTGAAGAGTAGGTTCTTGTTCTAATCAAATTTTGTATTTTTAGTAAGCAAGCAGTTGTGATGTTTAATACCTATGCCTAAGTACCGTATTCTTACACTAAATATTCATAAAGGTTTTTCCATGGGTAATCGCCGTTTTACTCTGGAAAGAATTCGGACATGTTTACGTGAATCAAAAGCAAATGTTGTATTTCTACAGGAAGTTGTAGGAGAGAACGAAAAACACCGTAAAAAAATATCGTCTTGGCCGGACAGTAACCAAATGGAATTTTTGGCGGATTCAGTATGGGAGCATTTTGCTTATGGTAAAAATGCTATTTATCAACATGGCCATCATGGCAATGCTATCTTAAGTGAAATACCTTTTCTGCAATGGGAAAATATTAATATTTCCTGTCTATCGTTTTCACAGCGCGGAATTTTGCATGGTAGGACAAGTGAGAATGTACATTTATTGTGTGTACATATGGGATTGTTTGAAAAAGAAAGGCGCATACAAATTAAGCAAATTGTTGAGTATATTCAAGCTAATATACCCTCACATGAGCCCTTGATTCTGGCAGGTGACTTTAATGATTGGCGCTTACGATGCCATCATTATATTCAACAGGAATTACAGTTAACTGAAGCGCATTTAACAGCACAAGGCGCTTTGGCAAGAACCTATCCTGCGCGTTTTCCATTATTAAGAATGGACAGGATTTATCTAAGAGGCTTTGAGGTGAAACAGAGTCAAATATTAGCCGGCAAAGACTGGCAATTGATGTCAGACCATCGGGCTTTATTAACTGAGTTAGAGTTGAAATAGACCTAGACCTAGAACCAGAATTGAAATTCAAAACTAGAAAGCTTATTGCCTAGATGCTTTACACACCTGGCTCTAAAATAGTTACCCTTTTTTTCTGATCGTGTTGTTTCTCCCAATTAAAATTACAGTTTTAAAGGGGAATGCTTGAACAGTGTATAAATCAGAGCTATCGTTAGATTGAAATGTTTATCTATTTTAAAACTTTCAATGTTTTAAGTAAGTACGGAGCTATAACAAGGACTAAATTCTCATGATAATCAAAATAGCATATGGAGCAGGAATCATACTGTCAGTATTGTTAATCCTGTTGTCCAGTTTGATGTTTTTTATGGCAAGGCAATCAAAATCAATTACAAATTCAGGTTTGATAAATGAGCAATTACAGGCCTGTCCTGATGGGCCTCGTTGTGTGAACAGTCTTGCTACTAACGAAATGCATTCGATTGCCGCTTTTGAAGTGCCGCAAGGAATGCCCGATCCTGTGGGCACTATGACGGCGATTATCAATAATTTTCCCAGAACAGAAATTATTGTTCAAAATGAAAGCTACCTGCATGCGGCCTTCAGTAGTGCACTGTTTGGCTTTGTCGATGATCTTGAAGTGCTAAAAGATGGTGACTATCTTCAGGTGCGTTCTGTGTCTCGAGTTGGTAGAGGGGATATGGGCGCAAATAGAAAGCGTGTTGATGCATTACATGAATCTTGGCGACAAGCTATATTATTACCATAGGATGTATAAATTGAAATTAACAAAGCTTGTAATAAGCTAGATGGTTAATTCTTATATAAGGGTGGCAAATTATACTGTAGTTTTTTTCGCCGTTTTAATTTTCTATTATTGTGAAGGCTATCCACAATTTGAAAAAAATTGTTGAAATCAAAAGATTTGGCATTGTCCTCGGCGTAAAGGCAGGTTTGTAAATTTTTAATCAAAGGGCTTAATGATTTCTGGTTAAGTTCATCTTCATACTTATCTTTAGACGCTTCTACAAATTCTGCACCAAACTTATCAATAATTTTATCGTAATTGTATAAAGCGGAGTCCTGGAAGTAAGCCTGCCCCCAAAGCAAGAAATAATGCGCTGTTGCTTTGATATCTTGTTGTTCACAAGCCTGCTTCAGGTGTTTATAACTGGTATTGATATTTAGAGGCTTATTAACTAATGAGTTTTTTGCATTATCTTTTTTAAACCTCAGTTTTCGAATGAACTTTTGTAATTTTTGCCAGAGTAAAAATGTTGCCGGGGCAAAAAACAAAGTAGATATCAGCAAGATTACCCCAATAAAAAGTAATAAATTTAGATTAATCGAAGACCAGAAATTGTTTGTGTTGGCTGCGCGGCCAATTAAGCTCGATTCAGTTTCAAGATGTTCGCCATCGACTGTAAGTATATCCAGCTCTTGAGAGGGCAAGCTGGCATACTCCAGCTGGTTAGTGACAGTATTCCACCAGGGAATTTCCACAGCCGGTAAAATGAACCTACCTGCTTCAGTTGCAACCAAAGTGATATTCTGTGTGTGTCCAGATCGAACACCAGTGTTTTCGGTAATATCAATTTGTTGTGCTTCTGCCGGATAGAAGCGCAGTATAGAATCGGCAGTGAAATCAAGGTTAACCAGCATAGAGGCGTATAGTTCTTCTGCATCGAATTGAATTGTGCGTACAACTGAATCTCCAATTCGCATATCTTCCAAAGACCGACTCCAACTTTCAGAAATTTTTACGCTACTACTGGGCAACCAAATTGGGTTAGGGTAAGAACTAGGAACAGGCAATACTGATATTTGATGCTCTTGACTAACGCGCTCTATGGTTTGGCGCAAAGTAGTGGTTTGTAAATTGGGATTGTTACGTGTGGCGCGGGTTTGCGTGAAAGCCCGAAACCGTATTGGAGCAATAGTAAATTCCCCACTGTTTTGTGGGAAAATCACGAAGCGACTTTCATTAACAGTGTACAGAATGCCATTTACGGTTTCTGTATAGTTTAGGTCTTCTCCCAGTTTATTGTAGGCAGCATCAGACATCTCCAGACTGGAGAAAGAGGCACCACGCTCAAAAGCTAATCTGTAATAAAGTTTGATGCTGTAGATCAACGATTCCTGGACATAAACTTGAGTTTTAGTCACAGAGGTTTGCAGAAAAACATCATTATTTTCCGCAGTGCTTATATTTTCTGGAGGAGAGTTTTCTATGTCTCTTTGAGCCCAGGTTTGGCCTGGAAATGCTATTAGAACTAGTAAGGCTACAGCATAAAAATATGCGCCAAGGTTTGGCCTCACCATAGCTGCTGATTATTTTTGAGAGCTAGTAGGTCAGAGTCTAGTGCACTGTCTGTTCTTCGCTGCAATTCAAATTTATTTTTTAATAAAGTACCGGGGTCATCTTTTATGCGCCCCAGCCATTGCTGCATTGAAAGCTCTTGTTCAAGCCCGGCATTGAATTCCTGTTCTTCGGCTGAGCCAGGGTCTTCAAGCTGGCTGTTACCATTATTACCATCGGCTTCCTGACTTTCTTGCTGGCTGATGCTCTCAGAAGTATCTTTTTGGTTTTGTTCATTTTCCTGACCATTGGTTGAGCCTGTAATTTCCTGACTCTCATCTTTTTCTAGTGATTCAGCGTCTTCACCTTCTTCGCGTTCCATTTCAATATCCATGCCGGGATCATCAGTAAGTCTTGCTTGAAGGGCGGCAACAACTTCAAGATTATTAGCTGCAGCTAAATGACTAGGATCAATAGTTAAAACTCTACGATAAATATCGATAGCTTCATTAAGGCGGTAGAGCATAGCCAGGGCATTGCCTCGGTTGTAGAGAGAATTGATATCATTAAGTTCAGCTAAGTCTGATAATGATGCTTCATAATCACCCTGACGGTAATTTGCAGCAGCACGCCATGCGGTATCTTCAAACAAAAAAGCTGCATTTTGATAATTTTCTTGAGTAAAAGCTTGTTCGGCCTGTTGATTTACATTCGACCAAAAGCTTGTCCACTCCCAAGCAAATACAGGCGAAGAAAAGCCGAATGCCAAAATGAACAAGCAAAAAGTACGATATGTAAAAGTCAGTATTGGCAAGATTGGCCTATAAGCGCTTTTAAAGTTTTAGGATACCCCGGCATTATACGAGGTGGTCTAATCTAAGCAAATGCTTAGCAAGTGTAGACGTTGATTAAGTAAGGAATGTGGAAAAACATGCTAAGTCTTTAAGCTAAAAGGATTCCGGTTGCTTTTGATAGGCTGAGCAGGTATTTTTTTTAGCTTTATTTGGGCGTGTAGTCTTATTTTCTCTGTGCTTCCCATCACTAGTATACATATGCTTATAAAACGGAAGGTAAAGGAAGTTCGGAATGAATGAAACAAGTGATGATGGCGGCGTAGGCAGGTCAACTTACCTCTTCTTAATTGTTTTATTTATTGGCAGTGGCGCTTCGGCACTGATCTATGAATTAGTCTGGTATCAATTAATTGGCTTGGTAATCGGGGTTTCATCAATATCCTTAGGCATTTTACTGGCCGTTTTTATGGGCGGCATGTGTCTGGGTAGTTTATTGCTACCACGTTGGGTTTCATCAGAGCATCATCCATTAAAGATATACGCTTTGTTAGAAATAGGCATCGCCATATTTGGTGTTGTATTGCTCTATGGGATGCCATTACTGCGCAATCTCTATTTTGGGACAGCAGCTGAAGGTTTGTTGGATTATCTTTTACGTGGAATGTTTGCCGGTATATGTCTGTTACCACCAACTATATTAATGGGCGCCACTTTGCCGGCTATTGCACGGTGGGTGAAATCTACACCAAATGGGGTGTCCTGGTTGGGCTTGTTTTATGGGGGGAATATCGCAGGAGCTGTGATGGGCACTATGCTGGCTGGGTTTTATTTACTGCGCATATACGATATTGAAGTGGCTACTTATGTGGCAGTCGCTTTCAACATATTGGTTGCCTCAACTGCGCTGCTGATCACTCGCCAAGTAGCTTATAAGAAAGGCCTTAGCAAAGAACATTTTTATATCATCAAAGAAGCTTGGCCAGTCTATGTCGCCGCAATGTTGTCAGGCGCTACTGCTTTAGCAGCCGAAGTGCTATGGACTCGTCATTTATCTTTATTTATTGGTGCGACAGTCTATGGCTTTGCACTTATCCTCTCGGTATTCCTTATTGGCTTGGGTTTGGGTAGCACCTTTGGTTCGAAACTGGCATTGCATCTAAAGAATCCCAAAATTGCATTAGCCATCTGCCAGTTACTGTTGTGTGTTTTGATGGCGTGGGCGGTATATCTAGTGACACAAAACTTACCCTATTGGTTTATTGATATCGATGGCAATCAGCCCTGGCAGCGTTTACAGGTCGATTTTTGGCGTTGCATGATAGCGATGTTTCCGGCAGCAGTTTTGTGGGGGGCGAGTTTCCCTTTAGCTTTAGCATCTGTCGCTTCTGAGGAAAAAGACAGTGCAAGTCTGATAGGCGGTATTTATGCCGCTAATACCTTCGGCGCCATTATTGGTTCTTTGGCTGGAGGCTTTATTTTGGTGCCTTGGGTTGGTAGCCAACTGACTCAACAACTTATTATTCTGGTGTCTGCAGCGTCAGCCTTGGTGCTTCTTATTTTCGGTGTAGACAGTATTAAATCTGGCAGCAAGAGAATGTTAAGCAGTGCTGTTGTTGTAGCCATAGCGACGGTTTCAGTTTTTAGTGTGCCACCCATTTTAGAAGAAGTGATTGCTTATGGGCGTTATTTACCCGCTTTTGGCCGTGGAGTGAATGTTATATACGCTGGGGAAGGTCTGACAGCGTCAATTGCTGTTAGCCAAGAAGGTGATGGCATATTAAATTATCACAACTCTGGCAAGATTCAGGCTTCAAGTTATCCTCAAGATATGCGTTTGCAACGTATGCTGGGGCATCTAACAACCTTAATCCCAGCAAACCAGAACGATTTTTTAGTGATTGGCTTAGGCGCAGGCGTTACAGCCGGTGCAGTAGCAATAGACCCCAATGCAGGGAAGGTGACAATTGCTGAATTAGAGCCATTAGTACCAGAAGTTATTTCAAGGTATTTCAGTGAGTTCAATTTTGATGTTGTTAATAACCCAGTAGTAGATATTCATATTGATGATGGAAGGCATTTTTTACAGACCACGGAAATGACTTTTGACGGCATTACTTCAGATCCTCTGGACCCTTGGGTTAAAGGAGCCGCTGCTCTTTACACCGAAGAGTTCTGGACATTGGCTAAATCAAAGTTAAACCCTGGAGGAGTTGTCACGGTATTTGTGCAACTTTATGAAAGTACCGAAGAAGCTGTAAAAAGTGAAATTGGCACTTTTATGAAAGTTTTTCCGAATGGAGCAGTTTTCGCTAATACTCAAACTGGTACAGGTTATGATCTGGTGTTAGTTGGCTTGGCGGATGAAGACCGCATTGATGTTAGTCGTATGATTGAACGTTTTGAGCATCCACGTTATGCGCAAGTAAGAGCTTCAATGGCTGAAGTCAGGCTGGAAAATGTGACAGATTTACTAAGCACTTTTGCCGGTCAGCCTGAGGACTTATCCCATTGGCTAGAAGGTGCTGAGATCAATATCGATAAGAATATGAGATTGCAATATCTTGCAGGCATGGGCCTTAATCTTTATGAAAATATAGCTATTTACAATTCTATGTTAGAGCAAGGCATTTCCTATCCTGAAAATTTATTTATCGGTGATGAAGAAGTCTTGCAAGAGCTAGAAGATAAAATTACGCGTCGGCAAGGTAGATTTTAATTCTGTTTGAGCAAGCTCAAGGAAAACCATATTTTTTGCATAAGGTAAGGATAAAATAGTGCTAAAATTAACGGAATTGCATTGATAAAAGAACTGAGTGTCTAAATTGCTATTAAAATTTTACAAAAATGAAGTAGTTAAAATCAAATTTATTGAAAAAAGAGGTTAGAAATGAATATAAACATTAAGAAAATCGCTCACTTATTTGTGATTCCTTTGTCAATAATTTGTATGCAGTCATTACATGCTCAGCCAATTATGGTTCCCGGCTTTATGGGTATTGAAAGCTCTTATATTGAAGCGCCAGAAGAAGGGTCTGATTCAACTACGGCCTATTTCACCATTTCAAATTTTCATTATGAACCCATTTTAATACTTAGCGCGAATGGTGATAGCTTTGAAAGTGCTGCCTTAAATAATGCCGATCATGGAACAGTTGAATCTATTTTAATTGAGCCTGGCCAGCGTTTAGTCATGCAGCCGGGTGGCGTTCATGTGCATTTAAGTGAAATAGATGCAACGATGTTCGATGAAGATTCTTATGACATTACTTTGTTGGTGCGACGCGGGCTTGAGCCGATGGAAGAAGTAGAGGCGGTTCAGGAATTAGGCGCCATGTCTGGTGTGCGTAGTCGAGAAGCAGGCATTCCTAATGAGCAAGAGTTTGTAGTTAACGTTCCTGTTAAACATTAATACCGAGCTAGGTTTTAGACTATTCCTTTAATAGCTTGCGAGAAAGTATAAAAAGTATAAAAAGTTAGTAGAAAGCCTTTAAAGTAGTCACTTTAGAGGCTTTTTTTAGCATTCGACATTGCACTGTTACTCTTAACTAATTGATTTATATATTCATAAGAGAGATCTTCTTTTAAGAAAAATTAATAAATAGTTAAATTTCCTATTTATAAGTACTATTAGTTCGTAGAGTTTACGTTTTTCTGTTTTATCAAGAATAAAGAGGTGAGAAATGAAGCCAAGCATAAAGAAAATTAACCGCACTATTATCATGCTTTTGACGTTGTTATTTGTTCAGACAGCTGCGTATGCACAGCCAATTATGATTCCTGGTTTTATGGGTATTGAAAGCTCATATATGGAAGCTCCAATGGCAGACTCAGAGTCAACAAGTGCTTATTTCACTATAGCTAATTTGCATTATGAGCCGATAGTGTTGCTGGGTGCTAGTGGCGACATGTTTGAAAATGCTGTTTTTGTTGGATCAGATAATGAAGAGTTAGAACAAGTTATTATTCAACCAGGTGGACGTCTTGTTATGGAGCCAAATGGGGTGCATTTGAAAATAAATGATGTTGAAGCTTCAAGCGCGAATGAACATTTTCAGGAGCTGACTTTATTGGTTCGTCGTGGACTAGAGCCTCTAGATGAAGTGGATGAGCAACGCAGAGATGCTAATAATGGCCAACGTGGTCGGGAAGCAGGCGTTCCTAATGAACATAGATTTGTCGTTAATGTTCCGCTTACAAATTAAATTTATAGTTGGTCAAGCTTTTTAAGTGGTAAAGCAATTAGAGCAATATAGACTACTTTATTTTACACCTATATTTTTCATAGTTTGATAGTATAGAGCCTTTGAAGCAGCAACTTTAAAGGCTCTTTTTTTTGTATTTACTCCCTCCTGAATTATTGATTTTACTTGTTGCTGTGGCCCTCTTTACCGGTTTTGTAAAAGCTGGCATGCCTGCTTTAGGTGGGCTCATATCTGCTGTTGTCGCCTTGGTTTTTAGCCCTCGAGAAGCCTTGGGAATTTGTTTAATTTATTTATTGGTTGGAGATGTTATAGCGGTTAGTTTTTACTGGCGGCTTGCTCACCTTAGTGAGCTAAAAAAAATGATACTGCCTGTATTTACAGGAATTGCAGCAGGTGGGGTAATGCTGAGTTTTCTAGATGATAATAATCTTGGTCTAGCAATTGGGCTGATGGTGATTTTTCTGGTTTCTTTGGAGCCCCTAAGGCCAAAGCTAACTGAACTGGCAATCTACTACCCTAGAAGTGTTAGAACTGGCTCTGGTATTTTTGCAGGTATTTCTACGACCATTGGTAATGCCGCAGGACCCATTACCGCTTTATATTTTTTGTTGCTTAAATTGGATAAGAGAACCTTCGTTGGCACCAGTAGTATTTTCTTTTTAACAGTAAATACTACTAAGATCCCAATTTTTTATTATCAGGATTTATTTACTCTCGCTTATTTCCCTTCAATTGCGATAACCGCTCCGCTGGTCTATGTTGGTGCTTTGTTTGGCAGAAGTTTTTTGAATTGGGTATCGCAAGTTTGGTTTACTCGTATTATCCTAACGGGCACGACCATTGCAGGTCTTTGGTTAATTATTCGATATTTCCTTTAGTGGAATTTCAACCTAGAAAAAATGGTGAAGCTGGTGATTGGCAATGTTTAGAATATTTTTTTCTTTTAGTTTCATTTTCTCAAATTTATTTTTAGTATCTTGTGCGGTTAATCCGGTTACTGGACAGAATGAGTTTTCATTACTATCTCGTCAAGATGAAATCTCAATTGGTAATGAACAATACGGACCTTCCCAGCAAAGTCAGGGTGGCGAATATAAAGTTGACCCTGAATTAAGCGCCTATGTGAATCAGGTAGGACAGAGACTGGCTTCAGTTGGTAGAAGAGATTATGACCTGCCTTATGAGTTTGTAGTGTTAAATAATTCTGTGCCGAATGCCTGGGCACTTCCCGGCGGCAAGATAGCCATTAATCGAGGGTTATTGCTTGAGTTAAATAGCGAAGCTGAATTGGCTGCAGTGCTTGGGCATGAGGTTGTGCATGCTGCTGCCAGACACGGTGCTGCAGCCATGGCTAGAGGAAGTCTTTTGCAGGGTGTTTTAACAGTGGGCGCCATTGCTAGTCAGGACAGTGCTTATTCTGACTATATTGTTGGTGCGGGCCAGCTAGGAGCACAGTTAATTAGCCAACGTTATGGTCGAGATGCTGAACGTGATTCGGATACTTTCGGTATCAGGTATATGCTAGAAGCTGGCTATGACCCTCGGGAAGCGGTCAGCTTACAAGAAACATTTGTACGCCTTTCAGAAGGTCGGGAATCGGGTTGGATCGATGGCTTGTTCTCAAGTCATCCGCCTTCACAGGAGCGTGTAGATAATAATCAAGCGCTGGTAAATGAATTAATGCCTGTCTTACAAGGGCGTGACCTGGAAGTAGGTGAAGCTAGATATGCGCAGGCTATTGCAGGTATTAAAGCTGACCAGGGAGCCTATCAGCTCTTCACAGAAGCTGAACGAGCGATTGCAGATGATGATTTAGAAATAGCCATGTTAAACCTCGATGAAGCAATATCTATGGTGCCTAATGAAGCCAGGTTCTCTGGATTGAAAGCAGATATTCTGTTGTATCAACAGCGCTACCGAGAAGCCATTACGACCTACAATCAGGCCATCGACAAAGATGATAGTTATTTTGATTATTATTTAGGCAGGGGTGTGGCTTATTCCAGAATTGGCGACCAAAGCCTAGCTCAGGTTGATCTAGAACGGAGTGTGGACCTACTGCCGACAGCCACAGCCATGAATGAATTAGGCAAAATCTCACTTAATAATAATGATAGAGCTATGGCCAAACAATATTTCCAAGCTGCTGCTGGCGGTGGTGGTGTCGTTGGTAATGAAGCTGCTCTGGCATTCACGCGATTAGATATTACAGATTCACCAGGCTCTTATGTTCAAGTTCAGGCATATACTGATGGTGATGGTCGGATACTAACAAGAGTAACGAATCGTGCTGGTATACCCTTACAAAACATTCAATTGGAAATTACAGCTGTAATTGCGGAGCAACTTGCTGAACGACTATTAAGCCTTGGGAATTTGGAGGTAAACCAGACTATAGAGCTAAATTCAGGTTTGCGAGCTGCTGATGGCGTCCAGGTGAGTCCAAATCAAATGCGTGTAAGAGTTATTTCAGCCCAGCCTCAATAAAGATTAATCACTGTTAAATCCATAGCATTTAAGCAGGAGGGTCGTCCCACGCCAAAGGTAAATCAGATAAATTCCTGTCACTATTTAAAATAAATACTTCTGATTGCGCAGCGGCTTCACCTTCATCGTTTTGACCATTTCCATTTAAATCACTGCTCACGCTGATGTGATAATTACCAGCTGCTAGATTGGTAAAGCTAAAGTTATATACGTTATTGTTGAAACTGGATTCGATGCGTACCGAATTATTATTATCTGTATTAATTAGGTCTACTAGTAGCGGTCCAACTTGATAGCGCTGAGTTGGTGAATTCACTTGAAGTATGACTTCAATATTTAATACGTTTGCGCTGCTGTTAAAACTGAGTGTCTCATTATATAAGCCTTCAGCAAGGCCAAGCCGATCTATATTCAAACGCCAGTTTTCAACTCCTGATATTTGGCCTAATGAAGTGACGTCCAACCATGCTGCATCATAATCAATACTGTTTATGGTTATAGCATCGTTACCAATTGTCCTGGTCTCAAAGACTATTTCACTGAGATCTGGGCTGAATTCAAAGCTTGAAATTGATGAGCTTAGATATGAATTAAGTATGGGATTACTGCTTAAACTAGCTAGGGCTGTTGTAACCGCCTTACGAGCATTAATCAGACCGTGTCCATATAAATTGTCAGCACCACTTATGCGTATGTCGTCCGTTAATAAGCCAGAGATGAGCATTTGCTCTATTTCATCGGCACTTAAATTAGGGTTCACCGCTAGCATTAAGGCAAAAACGCCGCTGACATGTGGTGTCGCCATAGATGTTCCAAAACGGTAGTTATAAATATAATTTAATCCACCTGATCCTGAGACAGCAGATAAACTTAAAATGGCATCAACAAAGCCATTGTTATCGAAATCAACGTCATCACGCCCACCAGGTGCGGCGACATCAATGGCATTTCCAAAGTTTGAGTATTCAGCCAATTCTTTGTTCAGGTCGACAGCACTGACAGCGATAACGTCATTGCAATTTGAAGGGATAAAACGATTAGAATTGTTTGAATCGTTGCCTGCCGCTGCGACAACAAGAATATTTCTTTGTCGAACTTCCCTTAAAAGATCTCTGTAGCTTGAAGGGCAATAGCCAGTGCCACCTACACTCAAATTGATAATATTGGCTGGACGTTGGGGTAGTAAACCAGAATCGTTACTCATGCCTGATGCATAACGAATCGCTTGAGTAGCATCATATAGATTGCCGCCAGATGATCCGAGGACACGAAGAGGCATAATGCTGGTTTGCCAACTAATACTGCTCGTCCCTATGCCATTGTTGCTTTCTCCGGCAATGATGCCAGCAACATGACTGCCGTGAAAGGATGAGCCTAAATCTTCTGCGTCAGGGTCAATGCCGTCACCATCTAATGCATTATTGATATCACTGATAAAGTCATAACCTGCTATTAAATTACCTGCTAAATCTGGATGTTGAAATAGTGCGCCGGAATCAACAACTGCTACGATAATATCGCTTGACCCGGTTGTAATGTCCCATGCTGCGGGCAATTCAATTAAAGGATAATTCCATTGTTGATTATATTGTAGGTCGTTAGGTACTGCAGTTCCCACAATAATAAGGTTAGGCTCGGCAAATCGAACTTGTGAATCGCTATTCATCAACTTGATAGCAATGAGTGTTTCGTATTTTTCCTCGGTCTCCTTATTGTTAAATTGATGTCTTTGGTGGATTTTATTCGGATCAACAATATCCGGGTATTGAAAAGAAGCTTGTTGAAAAAAGTCGTAGCCGCCGTAACTCATTCGCATAGGTCGATCAGTTTGCCCGGCCATTAGGCTTAAGCCTAAACGGCTCAAAGTTGAATCTGGATTTTTAGCTTGCTGTTTATACGTTTCAGGCTGGCGGTAGCTAAGAATTAATTCGTTGGGTATAAAATCATCACTTAAACGCAAACCAGAGCTATCTATATTGACAGTCTGTTCTGTTCTCAAGGTGTAGTGAGAACCACCACTAAATGCTTCGACCAAGAGTTGGAAATGACCCTCAAAGGGGTAATGTTTCACTAGCACTTGTAGAGACAGAAGAATCAAGCACAATTTGTCCTGTGCTATCCAGCAGATATAAATCCAGGTCAGCATTCGCTGAGTCATAAATGTCTAAGACAATGGATTGACCAGCATAAAGATAAATACTGAAATAATCTGAAGTGTCACCTGACTCAAATAAGGGGCCATTAGGACCTTGCATGGCTTGGTTGACATACCCGCCGAGTACGGAAAAACTTGGAATAACCTGCGCTCCACTAGGAGAGTTGTTGGAAATATTTGGATTATTAGTATTGTTAATATCGCTATCTACAATAGAGCCAGCGCTAACAACTATACTGCCTTGCACCGAAAATGCAGATAAAGTAGCTGTAGACGTGTTCCCTCCGCCATCACCACCACAGGCACTTTGCAAAACTATCATAAAGACTATAACGCAGTATTTGTGCGATTTATGGCTAAGTATGTTTTTACAGCTTGCCATTGCCGAACGACCTTTGGATTGTAGAGCATTAGATTCTAGAGAGTCAGAGCATTAGGGTAAAGATAGGAATCTGAATAAGTCATTAACCAGATAGAAAAGGTCATTAACAGGCAAGAAAGTTTTTAAGCACAGAGGCTATAGCTTTGCGGGTGAAACTAGAAAACAGACTTAATTATAATATAAGAACCAAGTCTGCTTTTTCGTATGTAGCCGGAAATAAAATAGAACGTTTTTAACGAGGACGAGTTAGATAAGCGATTACATTTTCTAGATCGGCTTCACTGACTTCAGTCTTACGGGTAATTGGCATGCCATATAAGCCGTTTCTGACGACGGTACTAATGTAGATAGGTTGAAGGTCAACTCTATCTTCCAGTACTGGCGGTAAATCGCCTTTGTACTTTATCATCAGCGCGGATGTGCCAGGTAAAGCATGTGCACCAAAACCACCAAAGACCCCGCCAGCGACTCGGCCATGGCAAGGTTCACACCATTTATCAAACACTACTTTACCGCTAGCTTCTGAGGGACTGAGTTCTTGCGCTTGCGCAGCTCCAGCAAATGAAAAAAATAAGACACATAAAATAGTTAATTTACTCATCCTCGGTTATTCCTCATGTTTGCTGGCCAGATACCATAACGTCCAGGTGAAATAATGCCATTAGGGTCAATGGCGTCTTTCAGTTTTTCCTGATATTTCAGTAAAGCACCATCATTAAAACTGTATTTGCTTACCGCGAGATCCTGAAAGGCTGGAGCTGTTCGGTAAGTACCCATGCCTTTTTCGGCAATGTTATCCAGACATTTTTCATACAAAGCCCGCGAAGCAGCATTCTTAGCAGGGTCTCTCCAAGTTGGTACTAATATCGCCACACAATACGCTCTTGAATAAAAAGCGATAGGTGTTGTGAAAGGGTGAGTTGCAGGAGGGAACCCGAGATCTATAAAAGTTTCTGCCAAGGTGCGAGCAGCAGTATGAAGACCTTCGGCGGTTCTTTCAGTCATAGTGAACATATCAGCATGGCCATCAGGTTGATCAGCATCAGTCATAGGGTTACGCGCTACGATATGAAAAATCTCCAGATTAGGAATACCTAAAAGCGCTTTATCTGGCAAGGCAGGGATATCTTCATCAGAGATTGGCAAGTTGTGTAAGTCCTCTTCCTGGAAAGCTACGCCTGGAATTTTATCTCTGAAACGGCGTTGTATTGCCGCCCAGGTTGCGTGGACGATTTCTTCCGGGCCATATAAGTGAAAAGAAACTGACCAGGCATGTTTGTTTTGTGCAGTGACAAACTCTTCTAGTTGCTCAACTGAAGGCCAGCCATTTTGCATAAGTTCAGTAATTGGACTGGCATCAAACAGTCCACCGCCAACGGGGCTTCCCCAGAATGGCATGCCAACTAACAAAGAATCTTCCAGATAGTTGACCTCTTCAATCATTGCTTGCAGATCTTGATAACGAGGTGCTGTCACCGTGCAATTCATGAAAGTTTCAGGCATAGGCATCAGTTTCACACCCATTTTAGTGACGACGCCGAAATTTGATTGTGCGAAAAGACCATCAATAGATGGGCCTACACCATAATGGAAATCCTGCCAGGCATCAGAGCCTGGAATCGCGCCAGCCCCTGTACGAATAAGCTCGCCTTCAGCAGAGACAATTTCCAGTCCAATGTGTGAACCAAAATGGTCACGATAAGGCCCCTTTGTATAACCAACACCATGGTCAAGACTATTACCCATTGGGCTCCCCCAACCAGGATCAGGAACATCCAGCATAAGGTTAAGGCCGTTTTCACGAATGTATTTGAAGAGATCAAAATAAGACACGCCGGGTTCGACCAAAGCATAGTTTCTTTTATCATTGACTTCTATGATGCGATTCATGCGCTTAAGGTCGAGCACCACGCTGCCTGTTAAGGTAGGAGCCGCGCCACCATAAGTCAGATTTCTGCCAGTAGAAATTGGGTATAAAGGTATAAGGTAGCGATTAGCGATACGGACAATTTCTTGTACTTCTTCTACACTGTCTGGCGCAACGGCTGCGGAAGCGATTCGTTCTTCGTCTTCACCCCAAAAGGGAGAATAAGAATCACGATATAAAGCAACGTCAGCATCTGAGCTGAATACCCAGTCTGTACCGACCACAGCTTCGAATTCGCCTAGAGCTGAATCAAATTCTGCCTGGCTTAAATTTGGAGGTAGTGCCATTTTGTTTTCCTCTTAGTGTTCTTTATATGCTTTTATATTCTTTATAAAATGCTTTTAGGATTTAAATTTTAGCTGATCACCCAAGTGACCAAGGCTGTTTTATTCAAAGGTGCGTTTGGACCTGTTAATTTTTGTGCTGAAATGTCAGGTGACTGATCAGCTAAAAATAGCTGAGAAAGCTCAGCCATTTTGCTTCCAAAACCAGCTGTATGACCTAAATTTTCTAGCGAAGAATTCGCCAAAGTAGAGCCAAAGAGTTGATGCTCAACCTTACCATCTTGATCAATCAAGTGATCAACTCGCAAACTTACTTTCATGCCAACATCACGCGCTAATTCTTCTAAACAAAATAGATCTAGACGACTAGTGAGTCCGATTATTGGACTACGATGAGAAATAAGTTGGTTTCGCAGCTTGCCATACCAGAGCCCACTTAGGTCACCCTGAATATCCTTGGCTGAGATATTTGAGTTTGAGGAGAGTTGCATTGTGTTAGCAAAAGCCAGGCTTTCGGAATAAACACTATCGTAAACAGCTTGCACAGGAAGTAATGAGGTTTTATTGGAGTAGAAAGCACGTGCTTGTAAGGGTAAATTCACTAAGCCACTTAGTGCGCCAACAGCTCCAAGTTTCAAGGTTGTTCTGCGGTTAATCATATTTATTATTTAACCCTTTATTAGGAAAATTATTAGCAGTTAACTCTACAACAAACGGCTTAAACTTTGAAGCGTAGAGACCTAAATATTAACTAAAAAGGAGATAAATCGTTGGAATGTCAATTTCAGTTCAATGCAATTAAACCTTTTACTAAAAAGAGCACAATATGCTTAAAAATCACATAACATTTCTTAAAGCATTAAGCTTAGATTGATAAAGAGTTTTGGTAGAAGTGTCGATCACATTGTCCAATGCTCTGTTGAACGCTCTTTCAGCTCGATTAAGATCACCTAATTGGTAATAACTTAATGCAATACCCAAGTATGCTTCATGCAGGTAGGGTGCAATATCCACGGCACGGCTGTAATACCGGAAAGCGCCATTAAAGTCATCGGTCTCATAGGAATTTCTAGCGACATTAAACCAATGAACAGGGCTGGGGTCGTCCATGTTCGATAGCCTACGATTAACGACATTCGCTTCATCTAGGCGACCTTGCGAGGTCAATAGGATGTGATAGTTTTTCATTAAGGTTAATTTATCTTCAGACTTTTCAATGCCGTAAAGATATATTTCTTCAGCCTTGGCAATTTCCCCAATGCGTTTATAACTGACTGCCATCATATTAAAAGCATCAGCACTGAAAGGGTCATATTGCATGGATTCCAGCGTGTACCAATAAGCGTCTGAATAATTTTCTTCATTAAGTTTCTGAGCGGCAATATTGCGATAATACATTGCGATATATTCTTCATTGGAGACGTTCCCTACAAAAGTACCGCTTTCAGCTTGGAAATAATCTATTTTTATGCCTGATGGTGCTGCTGACTCATGATCTTGAGGTTTATAGATCAGACTTCTTATATGAACTCCTCTATTAGCAACTGAACCACTTAAGCGATAAATAGGAGAAGAGTCGATCAATTCATATTCAATTTGAATGTTTGCTAAATTGGCCAATGCGGTAGTGACCACTGCCAGAGACATACAGTTTCCGCGATTGTTAGCTAAGGCTTCTGAAGCAGTATAAGTTTCATATTCATAAAGGAAGTTGTTGTTGGAAAGGTAGTTAGCTAAGCGTTGATGATGATCAATTAGCTGGTTAGCTGGTTAGCTGGTTAGCTGGGTCGTTGAAATAAGTTAAAAATTCATTTTCTTGTTCAGTGCTTAATTGATGGATGTCATTTAAAGCCGCCATTTCTGGCCGTGCAGAAAATATATTTGGAAATTCAGGTCTGGATTCGAGATTGGCTTCAGTAGCTGTTTGCTCAATAGATGTGCAGGCGGCTAGCAGAGATATTAGTGAATAAAGTAAAAATAGCTGTAATAGTTTGAAATTTATAGAGTTTATTTTCATTGAAATCAAGCTCCCTAATTAGTGGTAGTGCTTAATAGTGTAAAATACCCCGATCTGATTATTATCCTTGTATCCTTAGTAGACCCTTAACACGACAGAATGTTTCACTTCTGTATTGAGAAATATCAGTGAATGTTCTGCTAAGTTTTAAAAGTAATATTAAATATTACTATTAATCAACAAGATGCGACATTTATCGATCAGCAGAGTGCCTGCAACTTAGTCTTTTTAATATCACTTGTGATATTTCTAACTACATTTATTAATATAAACTGATATTAGATAGAAATCTTAGAGTGATAATAAAGCTAAGTTAGAAAGTAAAATTGTAAAAAACGCTTAAGCTTTTAATTGAGCTTTTTAAAGCTTTTTGGGGAGCATCCTGTCACAGACTTAAAATCCTTAATGAAATGCGACTGATCAAAATAACCGAGCTGGTAGGTTAGTTCAATTAGAGATTTTTTATACCCTTCGTCAAAAAGTTTTAAAGTAGTATTTATCCGGACGATTTTGCAATATTGACTAGGAGATATCCCGACCTCTTCTTTAAATCGCTTCCTAAATTGAGCGTTACTTAAGCCAATTTTCTTTGCCAATTCACCTACTTCAACAAAACCTTTTGAAGCTAGAATTATCATAATTGCATTATCAATTATAGAAGTGTTTTGCTGAATAAGTTTTTGTAGTAAAAAGTCTTCAATTAGACTTATTTTATTAATATTTTCTTTTTCAGTAGTAATTTTATGGGATAGCTCCATGGCGCCATTTCCCCAAATATCTAGAATATCAACAATATTATTTTGAAAGCTATGCAATTTGTACGGGATGAAATATTTGGCTGTGTTTGGTTTAAACGCTACAGCTATACAAAAGTTATTCTTCCCGTTAGTTCTTACAGTATAAGATTTGTTATGAAGACCGCCAATGAAGTTTTTAGGTCTGCTTTGCCAGCCTAAACTGTAAGAAGTGTTGTGTTGAAAATTAGTGTTACTTTGAAAAACAATTTCAAAAATACCTTTCGGGTATAATTGGGTATCAATGTTTTCACCAAACCGATAAATACTGTAGTTAGCTACATACTTGCTTAGTAGGTTTGGTGGATATTCTCTGATATTCAGCATGTTTTATATATTAATTTGCAAAGTTCTTTATTCATACTATCTGAATCTTTCAAGAAGTAAATTAAAGCGATAGGTTAATTGCAGCTATAGTAGAAGGAAGCCCAATATCTACAAGAGCCCCAGAGAACTCTAGTTTTAATCCTATAAGTGTAGTTGAGGGTCTTGGTATCGAGCTTTTAGGCTATTGTTTAAAAGAGGGAGGCAGCTCCTTAATAGGTTAACAGCTAGATTCTTTATTTTGTTAAGTAATTGATTATACTGTGTTTCAAATACTCCATTTTTCTAAGCAAGTTAATAATAAAAATACGCTTGTCTGTATACATCTAAGTGATGAAGTTCTGGTTTTTTTAAGGAGATTATTATGAAAAGTTTTTCATGCTCAATGGCTCTAATGATATTTGGTTCAACAATAGCTATGTCAGTTGCGGCACAGTCAGTTGACGAACTAATTGCAGAAGCCGTCAGACCTTTACCAGAAGATTTGCGCGCTGAAGCAACTGTTTATACCTATGATGCTGCTGGTGATCGGGTTGTATTAAGGCAAGGTACAAATCAGGTTGAATGTGTGCCCAAAAACCCTGATACAGGGTTTATTCGTTGTAATGCGACTTCAAATGCTGCTCGTATGGATTACACAGCTAAACTTCGTGCACAAGGTATATCGGGCGCAGAGTTAAACGAGGCTTTGGTAGAAGCTGTCAATGGAGGAATAATTGATGATATGGTTTTCGGGTCTATACGTTATCGCTTATATGACGACGATGACAATATTAAACTGCTATGGATAGTGCAGGTGCCCTATGCGATGCCTGGTGATTTAGGCATGCCAACTGAGAATCAATTCCAAAATTCACTTGCTGGTCAGGGCACTCCCTGGTTAATGCAGCAAGGCACAGCTAATGCACATGTGATGATTCCAATTAATGGTACTGGCTCTTCAAATACGGGTGGAATGACAACAAGGATGAATACCATGGCAATAATGGACCTTGTCGAGCAAGCAACCTTGCCATTACCGGAAGAATTCCGCGCGCAAGCAACTGTCGTTCGATACGATGAAGAGACAGGAGCCCGTCAGGTCTTAAGACAAGGATCAAATATGATGGAGTGCCAGCCACGCGCTGCAACAGGTTTCACGCGTTGTTACCATCAGATTGTAGGTGGTGAACAAGATATGAGAGCGAGATTACAAGCTGAAGGAATGTCAGATGACAATATCCAGACAGCAGTTGCTGAAGCCATATCCAGTGGAGATATTGGCGCAGCTCCCCTTGGCTCAATGATGTATCGTTTATATGAGCAAGACGACCGCCTTAAATTACTTTGGGTGATCCGATTACCAAGTGCAACTCCGGATCAAACAGGTATGTCCTTAGGCAGTCAACGTGATAATTCTTTAGCGGGTAGAGGTAGGCCTTGGATGATGCGAGCGGGCTCACCTGCAGCGCACTTAATGATTCCAATTAATGGCACTGAACTTTCAAACTAAGAAATTCTCTCTTAAAGGCTTTGTGCAAGACCAAAGGTTCGAATTCTGTCCAAAGCAGACGTTAATTTTTTATAGTCGAATGAAGAAAGCGCTATTTTACTATCAGTTATAGTCTGTTTAAATTAGTGATATCAATTCCCTGCCCCAGATTCTTATATTCCAGAATATTTTTTTATTATCAGTAAAGAGAACAGAAGTAATGATAAACACTAAATTATCCATCCTCTTATCTATTGCCTTGCTTGCTATGACTAGCTTGCTTTTTGCTCAGAGTAATGGTGTTGAGATGAGGAATTTTGAATGGCCTAGTTATGGCGCAGATACTGGTCACACTCGCTATGCTCCTTTGGACCAAATTAACGCAGACAACTTTTCTGATCTTCAAGTTGCCTGGCGTTTCAAAACTGACAATATGGGGCCACAACCAGAGTTTAATTTCCAAAGCACTCCACTGATGGTTAATGGCGTACTTTACACTACAGGTGGAACAAGGCGTGCTGTAACTGCACTTGATGCTGAAACTGGTGAGCAATATTGGCTTTATAGTTTAGATGAGGGTGAGCGATCATCTAATGCTCCACGCAGGTTGTCTGGTCGAGGTTTAGCGTACTGGACAGATGGGGCAGAGGAGCGAATTTTATATGTGACGCCAGGCTATCAATTAATTGCTTTAAATGCTGCAACAGGCCGCCCAATTTCAGATTTTGGCGTCAATGGCATTATCGATCTACGAGATACCTTAGATCAAAACGTCAATTATGAGACTGATCATATTGGCTTACACTCCCCACCTGCTATTGCCAAGAATGTAGTTGTAGTGGGAGCAGCTCATAGCCCATTTGCACCACCTGATCAGAAATCCAATGTGAACGGTTATGTGCGAGGCTTTGATGTGGTTACTGGAGAATTGCTCTGGACTTTCCATACTGTTCCCCAACCTGGAGAGGCTGGTTATGAGACCTGGCTTGAAGGCTCGGCTCAGCGGGCGGGAGGCAATTCGGGTGTTTGGGCAACTATTTCGATTGATGAAGACCTGGAGTTGGTTTATTTGCCGGTGGAGTCTCCTTATAGTGACATGTATGGAGGCTTAAGGCCTGGCGATAATTTATTTGGTGAATCCCTGGTTGCGGTTGATCTTAATACCGGTGAGCGCGTCTGGCATTATCAATTATCCCACCATGCTTTATGGGATCACGATATTCCTACAGCACCAATATTTGTGAATGCGGTCAAAGATGGGAGAGTCGTCAAGGCCGTGGCGCAGCCTACCAAGCAGGGTTTTCTTTTCGTTTTCGATCGTGCGACGGGTGAACCAGTTTGGCCAATAGAAGAGCAAGCTGTGCCAGCAGGGGATGTGCCTGGCGAGTGGTATTCACCAACACAGCCAATCCCAAGCATTAAGTACGGTCATCAGGGGGTAAGCTTGAACGATCTGATTGATTTTACACCTGAACTGCGAGCTGAAGCTGAACGCCTGGTTGAGTCCCATCGAATGGGGCCTATCTATACGCCACCAATACTGGGCAACCCAGATGGACCGATCAGCACCCTGTCTGTCATGGGAGGTAGCAACTGGCCTGGGGGTGCTTATGATCCCGAAACTAATATTGTATATGTGACGGCCGGAGTCCGCATGTTAGGTATTACAATTTGTGAATATGAGCGGGGTTCTGAATTACCCTATGGCATTTGTTTTGGTGAGGACTTAGGTATTTTTGGCGCTCCGTCTCTTAGCGTCCAAGGCTTGCCTTTACTCAAGCCTCCTTATGGAACTATAGCCGCGATTGATATGACAAATGGGCAAGTGCTTTGGGAGATACCGAATGGTGAAACGCCTGAGGAAGTTAAAAATCATCCAGCTCTAGAGGGCTTAGATATTGGGCGAACCGGGCGGCAGGGAACGCCTGGTGCATTGGCAACTAAGAGTCTTCTAATTGCAGCAGAACCAGGATTTGGGCCAACTCCGAATGGGAGGCGTGGGTCAATGCTACGAGCATATGATAAAGCCACAGGCGTTGAAGTCGCGGCACTCCAGCTTCCAGCGCCGCAAAGCGGTTCGCCGATGACCTATATGGTCAATGGTACTCAATACCTTGTTATAGCAGTTAGTGGTTCTGGCTATTCTGGTGAGTTGATAGCTTTTAAGGTGCCTGAAGAGGGGAGTGAATCTATCTCGGTAAACGCAATCGATAATGATATTGCTCTACTCCAGATCTTAGAAGGGAGAAATATTTGGCAGGGGGTATACACGAATGATCAGGCCCTTCGAGGTAACAGCATTTACACAGAGAACTGTATCGATTGTCATGGCGCTGCACTACAAGGTTTAGAGATGGCACCGGCACTGACTGGATTTACCTTTAATTCAAACTGGAATGGACAGACGCTCGGAGCTATGCAAGAAAGTATGACTAATATGCCACCGACTACACCAGGTAGTTTGACTTCGAGTCAAACACTTGATGTTATTGCTTACATTTTAAGTGAGGGAAATTTCCCCGCTGGTAATGCTGATCTGGGTAACTCTGCTGCGCTAGAGCAGATTTATTTCAGTAGTACAAACCCCATAAACCAATAAACTCCTTGATTGGTCTTTTGTTAGTTGCATTAGTTGCCGGAATCTTTAACCTTAAGGATAAAATAAGTAATTGTTTCACCCTCAGCAACTGAAACAGTATGTGGAGAATTGACTGGAATATGCACAATATCACCTTCGCTGATCAATTGATCTGTACCGCCCACGATAGATGAACCGCGAAACTCACCTGGCGAAACTTCCGTTACCTCTGTAAGTGCCCCTCCAACAGTCAGAATACCCTGTCCATCAGAGACCATGTAAACGTCCACCCATTCTGCATGTGCCTCATACAGAGACGACCCAGGCTCTCTGTAAACCATTGCGGCAAAATAATTATCGTAATCAATGATCCTATCTGCAACAGCACTATGGTTGTTGCCCACCTGCTCAGCCAGCATAGTTTTATAGCGATCCAGGTCGTCTTTACTCCAGTAAGTAGCTTGCTGGCTGTTTTCCGCTGCGCTAAGTGTTAAAGGTAGAAAAAGGATGAAAGTTCTGAATATTTTAAATTGCATGTTAAATCTCCAGATGTTGAATTATTGTTATTCTACTTGTGTGAATAGCGAAAGCGAATGTCTTGGCCCAGTTTGTCGCTAAAGTGGCTAACAGTGTTGTTAAGATTTTCTGTTTAAAATGAAAAAATTACGAATGACTAACTAGGTTTCTCGATAGTCTGCTTTCTATCGAAATAGGACATTAGCGCTTTTTTATCACTATTTAGCTCACTCTCATCATAGTAAGCAGGTCAGGGTTATGGATATAATGGACACAGGAGTTATTTAATGAAGATACAATTTTACAGTTTGACCAACACTAAAAATGCCATTGAGACGGTTGACGCCGGAGCTGATTTAATTGGGCTAGTGGTAAAAGGTGGCATACCTGTTCCAGAGGAAATTAGCGTTGCCCAGGCGCGCGATATCTTTGCTGCCATTGATGGGCGTGCACTAGGTATTGCCCTATCATTATCTACGGACCCCGACACGATTTGTGAAATGGCTAATGAAGTTAAGCCACACGCAGTTCACCTTGCGGCCAGAAATTTGACTACCGAAGACCTGGCAAAGGTTCGTGAAAGTCTGAGTGGAATTAAGATAATGGCAGCCATTCCCGTGAATGCCCCAAGTGCTGTTGACGTTGCAATTGAGCGCTCCGCTTTTGCTGATTACCTATTACTTGATTCAGTGGCAGATAGCGAGAGCACTATTACTGGAGTAACCGGCATGACTCATGATTGGTCCATCAGCCGGAAAATCGTCGAGTCGGTTTCGATACCGGTTATTCTTGCTGGTGGGCTGTCGGCAGACAATGTCGCCGAAGCCATTGAAGCAGTGCGACCCTGGGGAGTCGATTCCTATACCCATACCAATCACCCTGGTGATCGCATGAACAAAGATTTAACACAGGTTCGCGCCTTTGTTAGTAATGCTCGAAACGCAGCAGCCCGTCTGGGGCTCTGAGAGACTGTCGGACTCAGGTGTCCGACAGTGTTTCAGATAGGCCTAACCTTGCAACCAGCCCTCAGTTTGAAAAGGTGTTTCGACACCATTCTCCTTAATTCGTGCGCCAACGTTATCAACAGCGGTTTCAATGATGCGGCTGTCGGCAATTCCTTTTGACTTCAGATACTTGATTACTCGGTTATAGGTATCATCGTCGCGAGTTAAAGCAAAAAGAATCGGCCCCACAGAACTCATTCCTGTGATCTCAACACCGATTTCGCGCAAAGCACTGAGATATCCGTAAACTGGCGCGCCAAAGGATCCATGAGTTTCACATTCAGCGCGTTTGGAACCTAAAAAACAAAGGTCAAACATTGAATCACCAATAGTTTTTAGATCACCCTTTATCATTGCTGGCAACATGTCACACAGAAGAATTTGCGATTTAACACCGGATTGCAAGGAATCAAGGTAGCGACCGCGACGCAACAGCAATTCAGCTTCTGATGCCGCAGCAGTATCCACACCAGTAAACTCGTCTTCAAGGGTTGGTACATCCGGGATAAAAGCGATACATTTGGTATCCTCAAGCGGTATGCGATAAGCCATCTCCAGATCATCTGTACCTAAGACCCAGCCTCCATTAATACTAGCCATGGCGCCCATCCCTGTTTCAAAGCCTGGCAGTAAATATTTATCACCCATGGGGCTTTCCTCGCAGTAGTTGTAACCAATAATCCTGCGTAATTCACGACCGTTAAAAGGTCTCCCTAAGACTTCATTCATCCCAATAGCCATGGCCACCATTGAGCCGATCGAAGAACCCATGCCGATATGGCGCCGTTCATGGTCATGCAATTCAATCTCGAAACCACCGGGATAATTCAGTAGTTGCTTGAAAAGTTGGCCGTAGTGTTGCATTAACAAAGTGCGTTCACCCTTAACAACAATTTCAGGATTTTTCGTAGAACGTACTTTAGCGTGCATATACACTTCGATGGCAAAACCGAGACCACCGCCACCAGGCTTGTTGAGATTAAAACGATTCATATCAAGAACGGTAGGGTGCAAGCGTGAAGGGACCGTGACTTCTACTTCTCGGCTTTCCACTTCACCTACACTACGTGGTTCTAGCCCAAAGCTTTCCAGCGGGCGGATAAATTCTTTCTGTCCTGGTTCAAACTCTTCTAGAACAGTGTTGATTTTGTCAAAAGGCCCACCAATGATCTCGATATTAATTGATTGCTTTGGCGCTATTTCATCGTTTTGCGGCTTATCATCTGTCGTCATACTTTTTTCCTCTTTGAAAATTAGGTGCAAAAAAATATCAAAACTAATTGTTAGCAAACGCACTGTCAAACTTTAGTAGTGCAAGCTGCGGGCGACTGGCCTATACCAATCTAGTAATAAAAAGTCTTGAAATCGATTTGGACTATTTTTTAGTTTTAGTGAAGATAGCAGGAGACTTGAGTTAAGTGCAACGTATGAGGGTAGTCTTGCCACTAACATTGATGGAGATAAAAAAAGTAAAAATACTGCTAACTCTTGAGCCGTTTACCTATTTTGAATTAGACTTTTCGGTTAATTAGAAAATCTTATTTTTCTTTCAAAACTTAAGTCCAGTTTCTAAGAATTTCGAATCTCTCCAAGCGTACTTTTTATCAGGCTTTATTGCTAGCTTGTGCAGTTGCTTGTACATTATTGATTCAGCTTGGCAAGAGAGGTTAGAAATGAGTCAACAAAAAAGCAGAAAGTTCGTAACGACAGCATTAGCGCTACTGGTTATTGTTGCTTGCTCACCTGAACCTTCCATCAACAATGAATCTCTTGTTGCTGGTTCAATTGACTATAATATTACCCTTGCGGACTATCAACGGGCGGAACAATTCTTATCTGTGAATACTGCTGATTTAGTTCAGAACAATATACTTGCTCAATACTGGCAGGAAAATGACCGGTTAATCTATCGGCGTTCTACAGAAGAAGGTTCAGAGTATGTAATTGTTGATGTGGATGCAGAGGAGCTGGGAAAAAATATTTTATTTGATTCCTTACGTCTTGCCGCGGCATTGGCTGACTTTACCGATGAAGAGCTTGAATCTAACGACTTAAACCTATCCAGACTTGTCCTATCCAGTGATGGTAATCGACTTGAATTTAATTTTGATGACGCGAGTTTTGACCTCGATCTAACAAGCTATGTGCTCAATAAAATTGCAGATAACCTTGGCAATGAGTATGTCTCTCCAGATGGCAATTTGGCAGCTTATATTGATGGCCATAATCTTTGGCTAAGAAACACAACTAGTGATCAACTCACCCAGCTTACATTCGATGGTGAAGAAAATTATGGCTACGCTACTAATAATGCAGGCTGGCTAAGAGATGATGGCCCCGTATTACTTTGGTCCCCGGACTCCAGTAAAATAGCCACATTTCGACACGATGGCAGAAACGTTGGAGAAATGTATCTGTACTCTACTCAGGTTGGTCACGTTGAACTCGATGCCTGGAAATATCCGCTTCCCGGCGATGACAACATTTTTATGATTGAAAGAATTGTTATTCATCTCCCAGACCCGTCAAAAGCAGCTCAATCAGAAGAAGGTAATGAACAGCAAGGAGATGAACAGCCAAGAATAGTTAGATTAAATATGCCACCTGACCCCCACAGATCCACTACTAGTGATCATATAGCAGGCAGGAGAGGAAATTTTCTGGACGTCGAGTGGAGTGAAGACAGTGAAAATTTATCTTTTGTTTCCTCTTCAAGAGATCATAAGATAGCGCATTTACAAGTTGCTAACCCTCAAACTGGTGAAGTAAGGCCGGTGTTTCGCGAAGAAGTTGAAACTTATTATGAGTCTGGCTATAGCACCGCAAACTGGCGTGTTTTTCCTGACCGAAATGAGTTCATTTGGTTTAGCGAGCAGGATAATTGGGGGCATTTATATTTGCATGATTTACAAAGCGGCGAATTAAAGCAACGGATAACACAAGGCAGTTGGTCAGTCCTGCAGATTCAGCAAGTGGATATAGATAACGAGAAAATCTATTTTATTGGATCAAATCGGGAAAGTGGCGATCCTTATTTCCAGTACCTTTACAGCGTTAATTTTGACGGAACGGGTTTAATAAACCTTACTCCTGAAATAGCCAATCATGTGGTTAATTGGTCCGAGTCCGCAAATTACTTTACTGATATTTTTTCAACACCAACTACTGCACCTGTTTCAGTGCTGCGCGATAAGGTAGGCCAAGTGATGCTGACCTTAGAACTAACAGATATTTCAGCACTTTTGGCTAGCGCTTGGGTTGCGCCAGAACCATTCACAGTGAAAGCACGCGATCAAATAACGGATATTTTTGGCTTGCTATATAAACCCTCAAACTTCGATGAAAGCAAGTCTTATCCGATTCTTAATTATCTTTATCCGGGTCCACAAAGCGGCAGCGTAGGCAGTCGCTCATTCAGAGCATCAAGAAATGATAAACAATCGCTAGCTGAGCTTGGTTTTATTGTAGTGGAACTGGACGCTATGGGTACGCCCGGGAGGTCAAAATCATTTCATGATGCTTATTATGGTGATATGGGGGATAACGGACTGCCTGATCAAATCGCCGGCATTCGTCAATTAGCATCAGAAAATTCATGGATGGATTTAGATAGGGTTGGTATATGGGGGCATTCTGGCGGTGGTTTTGCTTCAACAGCGGGAATTCTACGCTATCCAGAGTTTTACAAAGTCGCAGTATCAGGTGCTGGTAATCATGATAATCGAAATTATGAAGATGATTGGGGAGAAAAGTGGCAGGGTTTATTAGAAACCTTCCCAGAAACGAATGCAGACAATAGTGAGTCCGTTGAGCCAGTTTTGAATACAAATTATGACGACCAAGCTAACCAGCTTTTAGCTGAGAACCTACAAGGGAAGTTGCTGCTTGCCCACGGCATGCTTGATACTAATGTACATCCTTCTAATACGCTGCTGGTTGTGGATGCATTAATAGACGCAGATAAAGATTTCGACTTAGTGGTTTTACCCAATGCAAGTCATGGCTTCGGTAACCAGCGGTATTTTATGAAACGACGTTGGGATTATTTTGTAGAACATCTCAAAGGCAGTCAGCCGCCAGCAGATTTTAAGTTTGCCGAAAATGTACGTTAACTTGCTAAAAACTATTTTATGGCAATGCGCCATAGCGCGTATGACTAAGCCTTGCTCGCTCCGCCGGATCATCAGACTTAGTAATAATAAAAAAATGATCATAGCCTGTCGCATCATCGATAGCCGGTAATTCAGGCGTATTAAGCGCCTGACCAATGAGCTGATACAAAGGGTTATGAGTAACCACTAAAACTTCTTTGCCTGACCAATTATTGTTAATTTCGTCTGCCACACCCTGTATGTATTGCTCCACGCCAAGCTCTTGTATGGGAATAATAATTAACTGCAAATTCAGGTAATCAGCTAAAGGCTGGGCAGTTAACTGCGTGCGCTGCAAGTCGCTGACGATAATTGCATCAATAGAAGCTTCTTTTAATGCCTCTTTTAAGTCTTGTGCTCGAGTAAACCCAGCTCTGGTTAAGCTTGGGTCTGGATTTTCCTCATCAACTTTTTCGGCATGTCTCACCATGTAAATTGTAGTTGGATTATCTATAGAGCTACAGGAACACAAAATAAGCACCATAGAAATAGTTAAAATTAGTTTCATAAGAAATCCTAGCACCCATCATCTGAATTTAGACAATCAACATGAGATGGTTTTTCGCCTTCAAGTAATTCGTTAAACCATGTGATGAAAGATGTTTCGCCAACTTGTTCTTGATAAAATTTATCAAATCGTAAAATAGTGTGAGTATCTCCGTCAGCCAGGAAATGACTCACTTGGATATTGTTGCCATCAAGATCCGAATAAGTCCGGCGGAGATCATCGCTCAAAAGGCCGCTATCCCCCAATAAGCGTCGAAAACTTTTCTGCACCTGATCATCGTCAGTGTCATATAAAGAAAATCTGATACGCGATGTATTTTCATTTTGTTGCATGGAATAAAAATCATAAAAAAGTGCTTGGCTTAAATCAATATTAGGATAAAGCCCAGTAGGTAGAGCGTCAGCAACACCCACATGCGCCATTACTGAAGGGATGGCTTGTGAACGATAGCCTGCTCCCCCACCAGCGTATTGAATTACGTCAGCTTCAGGAAAAATGTTTGCGACTTCACCAGCATAAACTGGCGAAGCTAATGCTCCAGCACTGGCACCAGCCACCATAATTTTGGCTGGTGATAAATTTTCCTTAACCCAATTTAAAGCAGACCTTGCATTGGCAGCCCCTTGATGTCGGGTTGAAAATTCATAGCCGTCATCAGCCACATAATTCTGATTTAAAGTGCCAAGGTGAACATCTCCAGTACAATAAGACACAAAAACCATAGACCAATCTGCAAGAGGATTGTTTGGGTTGTCTAAATCAAACACACCTTGGTGCATGTTTGGATCATTGTGCGGCAAGTCAGCACGTTGCACGAAGATATTATCGCCTTGACGATCATCACAAGTTTGTGAACTAAAACAAGCACCACCGCCGTTTAAAAAAATGAACAACTTATCTTGCTCACCGGGTTTGACATGGAAGCTATAGGGACTGCCACCAGAACATACTGTATCACCGCCGGGTTGAATGCTTTGCCAGCTTTGTTCAACTGCCATTGTGGTGCTTGAGTCATTAAGAGCTTGGGTGCTGGGCTCTGAATTACAGGCAGAGATCAGCAGTACTAACACTAAGTAAAATAATGAATGTTTCATAGACTGTTTGTAGCTTTGTTTATGAGAGTTGCAATCATTATGGACTCGCTATTTAGGCTGAGCAAGCTGTGCTTGTTGTTAGTGACTTTTGCGCAGCCAACGCCGTAGCACTCGATTCCACCACATGGTAGAGCCGCTTGCGAACATGATTGCAGGTGCTAAGCCGAAAAGCGCCCATATTGCTTTGACAGATTGATCGCAAATTCCCGGGCCGCTGCAAGCAATACCAATGCCATTGATGCGACCAAAGTGCAAAAAGGCAAGCCAATAAAGTGCTTTATCAACGAATCGAGAGCCTGCATTTTCATCGGTCATAGGCTGTAGTCGATCGCCAAGATCATGAAAGAAATCGGGAAAACAAAGGTAAGCGCCGCTGAATGCAAAAACGATGATAAATAAGGAGCTCCAAATACCTACCATGCTATGGATATCCCAGATTTGTCGCTTCCAGCCAATGCCTGTTTGTAATTTCAAACTTCGCTTCCAACGCTTAAGGCCTGGCCACCAGATTACCAGACCTGTAAAGACGATTAAGAGCACTGCAATAGCGCCTATTCCATTAACTTTTCGGCCAGTTTGGCCAAATAGAAAACTTTCATGCAGATTGATTAAGTTAATGACGAGATTTTGGCCGGTCCTAGCTGCGCTACCGATATCATTGCCATTATAGGGGTCAAAGAAACGTTTTTTAGTCTGCCCATCTTGTTCAAGCCAGATCTCTATAGCCATAGTAGGGTCTCCAGAGCGGTTTATGCGAGTGACTGCATAACCCTGGTTGGAAAGCCGTACTCTTTCCAGTAACAAGTCATCACTTAATACTGCTTCCGAGCTGATTGAGACGGCAGGGTCGGGTGTGGCCAACACATAAAGTTCGTTCCGATAAACAAGCACGCTGCCAGTAAGGCTGATAAAAAAGATATAGAGACCAAGACTAATCCCGCTCCATAAATGTATCTGAAATAGACATTTCCTCAGTGGTATTCTTTGCGGGTGGCGTAACCAGCTTTTGTTCATTTGTTTCTCAATAAAAAAATCTCAATAAAATTTGTATGTAGTTTAGTTAAAAGATTATAAAGAATGATTATAAGTTAGCATTAGAATGTATGTCATAAATTGACTCTCAAGCAAATACAAAACATCTCGTGAATTATCTAAGTGTAATGAAGTCAAAAAATATCATATTGATTTAAAATAACAATTTAATTGCTTGCCGTTAATGACGAGCCGTTAATTATGTTGATAGTTCTTTGCCCTGGCTCATGGATAGGTTTACCCTAGATATATTCGGAAAAATTTTATATTGATAGATTAAAAGTGGAGCAAAAAAAAATGAAAAAAATAATGTATTCACTACTGGCATTTTCAATATTGATCCCAGTTGCCGGTTTTGCACAACAACAAGAAAATTACGATTACTGGCAGCATCAACGCGAGATGGTCGAAAGAGGGCAGCAAGCTATATTTATGTGTAATGGCCTGTTCACATCTAAGCGTACTCTTGAGCAGGTTTTTGATCATGAACTGGCTTTTCTAAGTAACCCGCTTGGAACTGCTGCTGGTGGAGACTATAACGTCGATTGGAATCAACGTGCTGTGGAAATAGGCGCCCTTGGGGCGGTACCAGTCATGCGTGCTGCTTACCGTGAAGGTCTAGGTTGCGTGAGTATGCCGCCGGATCAAAATCTAGATGATATTGGTGATTTGCCTGAATTAATTATGTCACCAGTCCCAGGTGATGCCGCAGATATTCCCTGGCCTGATGGTGACCTGATTGAAAATACATTTTTGCCGTCCAACGTTAATGCAAGAGCCTTAGAAAATGCTTCTGATTGGGCTTTTAATAGAGATACTCCGGAACAAGATACGCTGAGTTTACTTGTTGTATATAAGGGCCAAGTTATTCATGAACGTTATGCTCCAGGTGTTGATATGACTACTCGAACCCGCACATGGTCAACAGTAAAGAGTATTGCTGCGACTTTGATTGGTATGTTGGTTGATCAAGGCAAGCTGTCCCTAGATGGGCCCCTTGCAATCGATTGGTTGCCAGAACTTTCTTCTCCTGAATCAGACCCTCGCAATAACATAACGCTTCGACATTTGCTTAATATGTCCAGTGGGCTTAAGTCACCAGACAACGATAGGCTGGAGTATGCAACTGGATCAGGCTTGTCATATTGGGCCGGATCAAGCTCTGTCGTTGGAGCACGAAGCAGAGCATTAATTCGCGAACCTGGTACGCGTTGGGACTATGAAAATTACGATACCTTGCTTGCTGTATATGCTATGAAACGCGCGCTTGAAGATGAACAAAGCTATGCTGAATTCCCACGAAGGGCGCTCTTCGACAAAATCGGCATGCGTAATACCTTGGTCGGTAGTGATCGCTTTGGGGACTATATTTTAAGTAGCCAAACGTATACCAATGCTCGTGACCTGGCACGTTTTGGCTTACTTTATTTGAATAATGGTATGTGGAATGGTGAACGTCTAATCTCTGAAGACTGGATTGATTTTGTAAGTACTCCTGCACCGGCAACCGTTGGACGTGGAGGCCAATATGGTGGTCAATTTTGGCTTGTGCCTGAAGGAAGAACGGATGTGCCAAGAAATGCCTACTCTACCAACGGGAACAGAGGTCAATTTACTGTTGTAGTGCCTTCTCATGATTTAGTAATCGTCCGAAGAGGCCTGGATTATGGCAGGCAAGGTTTCAATCAGTGGGATTTAACTCGTGAAGTTCTGAAGGCGATTGAATAAAAAATAAGAAATGAAATTTCTTTTAATATTTATATTAGCGTGCCATTGTTTGCCGGTTTCAGCAGAAACAATCACAATAGCGGTAGCGTCTAACTTTCGATCTGCAATGAATGAACTTATCAATGAATTTGAAGCAGATAGCGAACATGAAGTGCTGGTGTCTTATGGCTCATCTGGCAGATTTTTTGCGCAGATTAATAATGGTGCGCCATTTGATGCTTTTTTTTCGGCTGATCAGGATAAGCCAGCTCTGCTTGAGGCAGGTGGAGAATCGGACAGTAGCAGGTTTACCTATGCTATTGGCGCCCTGGCCTTATGGTCTAAATCACCTGGTTTGCCATTAGCAGAGGGTGAGTTATTACGACAAGGTAGTTTTAATAAATTGTCGATAGCTAATCCTAGACTGGCACCTTATGGTGTAGCCGCATTGGAAGTGTTGGCGTCTCTTGGTTTGCAAGAAAGCACCAGAGAATTTTTGGTGCAAGGTGAGAATATCACTCAAGCATTTCAGTTTGTTGATTCTGGAAACGCTGAACTTGGATTTGTAGCTCTGTCACAAATTATGCAAGCAGGAGTGGTGGAAGAAGCGCTAGATGAAGCGCTAGAAGCGTTAATAGAAGGCTCGGTTTGGCTGGTTCCTTCAGAATTACATAGCCCCATCAGACAAGATGCGCTTCTTTTAAAACGAGGTGAAAATAAACAGGCTGCCATAGACTTTCTAGATTTTGTGCAAAGCGACAAAGCTAAAAAGATTATTCAAACCTATGGCTACCGATTTGAATAAGTTTAAAAGAGCTACAACTCACTCTTGAGGCCTTGAAGTGTGACCAAAATTTATCGCTTTAACATTTAAATTAACCGGGCCTCTAAGCTTGATGTTTGTATATACAATGTAATTATAAATACAATAACTCTAATGATTTTATGCACATAGCGAAATTTTGTAATAATAATGATTAAGAAGTTTAAATAACTAGTTATTTTAAACTTTTCATAAGCATAACCGATTGATATATAAGGTAAATTAAAATATTTTAAATTCATGTTTTTTTTGAAAATGTAGTGTTGCCATATTGACAAAAGTAAATTCAGCAAGTTCCACACAGATTTATCCACAAGCAGTCTCAACAGGGTTTCTCTTGTGGATAAGTTTTTACAAGTTCCATTTTATGGCACTTGTGTAAGTTAAAGGGAATCAAGTAATCTCGTTTATCTTTCTTTGGGAGAATTAATGTGAGCGAATACAGCGAATTAGAATTATCAGTTCGGGATTACGAGTGTGATCTGCAAGGTGTTGTGAATAATGCGGTGTATCAGAATTATCTTGAACACGCTCGACATGAATATTTAAAGAGTCACAAGGTAGATTTTGCTGCTTTAGCTAAGAATGGAATCAATCTGGTCGTTATTAGAGCTGAACTGGATTATAAGGGTTCACTAACAAGTGGAGATTCATTTATCGTTCGTACCCGCTTTGCCAGGAAGTCTCGTTTAAAGTTTCTTTTTATTCAGGAAATACATCGACAGGGCGACGAGAGAACCCTATTAAGTGCCGAAATCACCGGCACGGCCGTCAATACCGAGGGCAAACCATTTATACCTAATGAGCTAACTCATTTGTTGGAATAAAATATTTTTCATTTGAATTAACCCTTTTTCCTCATATTCACGTTTATAAGCCTGAAAACCAATTTTATTCAGAGCTTAAGAGCCTAAACAGGAGCGTGATATGAAACATCTAAAACTTAAACCTACTTTATTATCTGTACTAATCGCAGGAGTGGTTTTGACCGCCTGTAATTCTGGTCAGGAATCCGTTGTCGAAAATGCAGGTGCAATTCCAACGCAGTTACCACTTATTGATAGTGAACCATCAGGCAGGGTTAACGAAAATCAACAAAGAGTCATACAGGAAGCTGCGATATCAGAAAGTAGAGAGGCTGAAATGGATCTTGAGATTGCTGTGATGAGTCCGCCAGTTATGATGCCTGGTACCAGGATTGGTATATCTCAAGACCTGATGTACTTGCCAGAGGCCGGTACAGAAAATTACGCAGAATTTGATGATAGTGGTATACAAATAGTCATTGAGAATGCAGTTTCTACCTTCAGCATTGATGTTGATACGGGGGCTTACAGTAATGTAAGGCGCATGTTGAACCAGGGTTATTTACCTCCAGCTGATGCTGTAAGAGCGGAAGAGCTGATTAATTACTTTTCTTATAATTACCCTATTACTGATTCAAATGTCCCATTTAGTGTTATGACAGAAGTATCTACTAGTCCTTGGAATACGGGTAAGCATTTATTACATATTGGAATCAAAGCGAATGAGCCGACATCTACTGATGAGTTGCATACTAATTTGGTTTTTCTAGTAGATGTATCAGGCTCGATGGCGAGCCCCGATAAACTAGATCTGTTGAAAAACTCTTTAAAAATGCTGAGTCGACAATTGAGTGCCCAAGATAGTGTCTCCTTGGTGGTTTATGCAGGCGCTTCTGGCGTCGTATTGGAGCCCACTGCGGGAAATGAAACCCGAGAGATCAGTGCTGCGCTAGATCGATTACAAGCCGGTGGCAGTACCAATGGCGCTGCGGGTATTCAATTAGCTTATGCCATGGCAGAGCAAGCCTTTATAGAAGATGGTATTAATCGCGTTATTCTTGCAACGGATGGAGATTTTAATGTTGGGATGTCTAGTGTTGATGCTTTAAAGGATTTGATTGAGGAAAAAAGAGAATCAGGAATTAGTCTGACCACCTTAGGATTCGGCACAGGCAATTATAATGATCATATGATGGAACAGCTGGCTGATGCGGGTAATGGTAATTATGCCTATATAGACAATATTAATGAGGCGCGCAAAGTATTGGTAGATGAAATGAGTTCCACTTTGCAAACAGTTGCCAAGGACGTGAAAATTCAAATTGAATTTAATCCGTCAGTGGTAGCAGAGTATCGTCTTGTGGGTTATGAGAATCGCGAACTGGCCCGAGAGGATTTTAATAATGATCAAGTTGATGCAGGAGAAATAGGTGCCGGACATACAGTCACGGCCATTTATGAGATTGCATTGCTTGGTAGTGAAAGCCTAAGTATGGACTCCTTAAGATACAATCAGGAAAGTGCAGTGGGGTCTGGAAATGTTGATGAGCTAGGATTTTTGAAGCTGCGATACAAAGAGCCAGATTCAGATGAAAGCATCTTGTTGGAGCGAGCACTTTTAGCTTCAGATATTTCTGAAGATTTTACAAATACGTCGGATAATTATCGTTTTTCTGCAGCTGTTGCAGGGCTTGCACAATTACTTAGAGGCAGTGATCAAGCTGGCACATTAGACTATGATACAGTGATCAACTTAGCGCAAAGTGCAAAAGGTGAAGACGAGTTTGGCTATCGGAGTGAATTCATACAGCTAGTGAGAAGCGCCCAAGCATTAAGCTTGAATTGAAAACTACTGCACTTGGTTTCTCTTCGTTATGCGAACATTTTAAAATACTCATTTACAGTCTAGTAAACTCCGTTTTTAAAATGTTCGCATGCCTTGGTTAACCAGGGTTCGTGACGTTTACTGATTAAGTCTAGATAGCAGTCTACATTAATAATAGGAAAAGAGAGATTAAGTAATATTGTGGGTCTTGTGAGTTTTCAAAAATTTATTGATAAAGACGAACAGCTAATGCTGGCTTACGCTAAAGGTGACAGCGCTGCATTTGAAACACTTTATCGTAAACATAAAGATGCGCTTTATCGTTTTTTTCTTCGTCAGTGTGGTAATCAGGCGCTGGCTGAGGAGTTATACCAGGATGTCTGGCTCCGAGTGATCAAAGCTAGAGACAGCTACGAGCAAAAAGCAAAATTTACGACCTGGTTATATCGTATCGCTCATAATATTTTGATTGACCATTTTCGAAAACCTAAGACAGAAACGGATGATGAAAATGATGCTGAAAATATTCCGGACAATGCGGCTAATGACCCTGAAGTAATTTTAAGTGGTCAGGAAAAAATTGAACGCTTCAGAGTGCAATTGAAGAACTTACCTAAAGATCAGCTTGATGTTTTCCTACTTAAAGAAGAGGCGGGTTTAAGTATAGAGGAGATAGCGTTTACTGTAGGAGAAAGTAAGGAAGCAGTGAAAAGTCGTTTGCGCTATGCAGTAAAAAAATTAAGGCAATCGTTGAAGAATGAAGATATTACAGAGAATGTCATTGGTGATGTATGAAAGATTCACAAGATAACGATTTACAAGAAAAAGAATTACATGATTATTTAAGTGGTAGCGATGGGATTTCTGCAGCTTATCAGGCTCTTCCAGCTGACCGAGTTCCGCAAGACGAAAAGCCATCTGCAGTGCTTGATGAATCTATTTTGCAAACTGCGCGAGAATCCGTTGCAGGCAGTTCAACGCAGAAAAAAGGCATACATCTGCAAGCTTATTCAATTGCCGCGAGTGTTTGTGTTGCTGTTTTGGTTGTGTCTTTGTTTTTAAATAATGAAACGGAATTAACGGGAACTGATTTTGAAGCACTTTCTATTCCTGTATCAGATGCGCCTATGGCGGAAATAATGAGTGCTGATGCTGCGCCTGCCTCTGAGATGGATATCTCCAATGCAAATGCTGTCTCTGAACAGTTAGCGCCAGCAGCAACTAGGATAGCTTTACCAGCTCCTCTAACTGAAGCAGCTGAGCAAGAAGCAGAGGCTTTTTCAAATGCTATTGAGTTAAGCATAGAAACAACAGCTCAGGAATCACAAAGGGCTGCTGAACCTGAATCGCAAGAAGAATTGCTAGAACTGGCGAGTGGGGTGCAGACAGAAGAAATAATTGAGTTTGCATTTGTGTACCGTCAGAATGTTGAAACATGGCTGCTTGAGATTCAACGTCTGAGTGATATTGAAAATCAAATAGAACTTGTAGAAGAACGACGATTATTTACAGAAAGTTATCCAAATGTAGATATTGATTCTGCGCTAATAGAAATACAAAATTCAAACTAAGGAGAAATAAATGGCACTACCTAAAATCGGCAACATGGCCCCAGCATTCAGTTTGGAAGACCAACATGGCGTTAAACAAAGTTTAAGTGACTATAAAGGCCGAATTGTTGTTTTATACTTTTATCCAAAAGCAATGACACCAGGGTGCACTATTCAAGCACATGGCCTTCGCGATAGTGAAAAAGAACTTAAGAATTTAGGTGTCGAAGTCTTGGGGGTGAGCATTGATTCGGCAAAACGCCTAGCAAAATTTGCAGAACGAGATGGTTTGAATTTCACCTTACTATCGGATGAGGACCATGCCATAGCAGATAAATATGGGGTTTGGGGCTTGAAGAAATTCATGGGTAAAGAGTATATGGGGATTAATCGTATGACCTTCATTGTAGGTGCAGATGGCAAGCTCAAGCACATCATGGAAAAAGTCAAAACCAAATCGCATCATGAAGATGTTATTAAGTACATTAAAGAGAATTTCTAAAATTTAGATTTATGCAGCTCTTTTATAAGCAATATTCCAATGTCGGTAAGCCTTTAATTATTTTACATGGCATGTTTGGTCAGCAGGCTAATTGGAGTGGTGTTGCCAAAGCTTTTTCTGAAAAGTATGCAGTCTATAGTTTTGATGCACGTAACCACGGGCAGTCTCCGCATGCAAGTACGATGCCTTACTCTAAAATGGCAGAAGATATAGCGCAAACTATGGATACCATCGGCCTTTCAAAGGCTGATTTTATTGGTCATTCAATGGGTGGGAAAATAGCCATGCAGTTTGCGCTAAACTTTCCTGAACGAGTGAATAAATTAGTCGTGGTTGATATTGCACCTGTGAATTACGAAAGCGGTCCTAATCAGGAGCTGAGCGCTCTGCAAAAAATTAACCTGGATAGCTTAAGCAATCGCCAACAAGCAGATCTTGTTTTGCAGAATAATGGAGTGAACAATAAAGCAATTAGAGATTTCTTGTTAACTAATCTTAAAAGAAATAGTGAAGGAAAATTTGAATGGCGGATGAATTTGTCAGTGATAGCTAAAGATTATCCCTTATTAAAAAGTTGGGGTGAAGATACATTTAGGCAGTCAGAATTCATGGGGCAAACACTTTTTATAAAAGGGGAAAAATCTGATTATTTATTGCCGAAATATACGGACCAAACTCTTGCGTTTTTTCCCAAGGCTAAAGTCAAAGTGATAAGCGAAGCGGGGCACTGGGTGCACAATGAAAATCCCGAACAGTTTTTTAAAGTTGTGCAAAAATTTCTGATGGAGTAGATGAGATGGAGTAAACGAATAGTACTAGATTGAGTAGAGCTAGATAGCGCAGGCTTAGAAAGTGAAGAAGTATGTCGGTTATTGCAAACGACAGTTTTTAGAAAATTGGGCTTTAAGAAATTCCATCTGGTCGGCTCGAATCCTTGAGCTATTCATTAGGGCTAAATATTCTGCGGCGTTGGGCTCAAAAGGCAGCATTAATAATTCCATATGGGCTTCTTCAGGTGTTCGGTTCTGTTTGAAATGGTTGCAGCGCCGACAAGCGGCTACAACATTGGTCCAGATATTAAGGCCGCCGCGCGAGGTAGGCATAATGTGGTCACAACTTAAGTCTTTATCAAGATGCTCCTTACCACAATACATGCATAAGTTTTGATCTCGACGAAATAAAATTTTATTGGTCAGAGCTGATTTTTTTGAATAATTATGATGCACGTCTCCTGCGCAGGCTATGATGCTTTGCAGATCAATATAGCTGCGTTCACCGCTTAAACGAGAGGTTCCGCCCCAGACAGTTTTGATAGTATCACCAAGAGTCCAGGTGACGAGTTCGCGAGCGTAGAGGGTAGTAGCTTCCTGCCAGGTAAGCCATTCAATTGGATTACCAGCAAGATTCAAGCGGAGAACCTGAGAGCGACTGTCGTCAAATTCCATAGTTAAATTAAGACCTTTTCCACGACGAGAGTACACTACATAGAATTATAATTTGGGTCAATAGCGAGTAGGTCTATTCGCCGAATAATTTTGCCTATTGCAGTTAAAACAAATTAAATACCTGGTTGATACATCAAATAGACATACGTTTTTATTCTGGGTATTCTTGCGCAACTGATAAAGTCTATAAATGGCAGGTATAAGGATAATGATAACAAAACAGTTCGTTTTAAAAGCCAACATGCTGGTATTTTTAGCATTAGGTATTCAAGCACTGAGTTTTGCTCAAATGGAAACCCTTACGGATAGAAGAATAGGCGATCCTGAAGTTGAATCTCCACCCCGAAATTTCGCAACAGCTGAAGAGCATTATAATTTTTTACTTGACGAAGCTGATGGCGGAACCCAGCATACTATGGCAACGATTCCGGTGTGGGATGGTCTTTGG